>UOEG01000248.1_pt1 | contig 14100 bp, 11 predicted proteins | sample 1990051 | NCBI WGS metagenome assembly UOEG01 (sample SAMEA4728526, study PRJEB27164) | hydrothermal vent metagenome | biome: marine basaltic hydrothermal vent biome; feature: marine hydrothermal vent; material: mineral | place: Pacific Ocean | collected 2011-06-14/2011-07-23 | depth 1741 m | reverse complement strand
GTCTGATCTGACATGGCTGCGTGTCGGCGGTCCGGCGGATTGGTTGTTTCAGCCCTTGGATGAGGCTGATCTGGCCGGGTTCCTCGCCGCCCTTCACAGGGACGTCTCGGTTTTTCCCATCGGCGTTGGCTCGAACCTGATTGTGAGGGATGGCGGGCTGCGCGCGGTGGTGATCCGGCTGGGGCGGGGGTTTAATCGGATTGAGGTTGAGGGCAACCGGGTGACCGCAGGGGCGGCAGCACTTGATGCGCATGTGGCGCGCAAGGCCGCTGATGCGGGGGTGGACCTTACGTTTTTGCGCACCATTCCGGGGGCGATTGGCGGCGCGGTCAGGATGAATGCCGGGTGTTATGGCACCTATACAAAAGATGCCTTCATTGAGGCGCGGGTGGTGACACGAGAGGGTGAGGTGGTGACGCTCGGCCCGGATGACCTTAATTTTCAATACCGTCAGACGGATTTACCCGTAGGGTGGGTGATAACCCACGCCACGTTTGAGGGGCCGTCAGGCGAGGCGGATGAGCTTCATGCGCGGATGGCTGCGCAGTTGAAAAAGCGCGATGAGACGCAGCCGACCAAGGAGCGCACGGCGGGCAGTACGTTCAGAAATCCGGCTGGGTTTTCTTCAACGGGCCGCGCCGATGATGTGCATGATCTCAAGGCCTGGAAGGTGATTGATGACGCCGGAATGCGCGGGGCCAGGCGCGGCGGGGCGCAGATGAGCCGCAAGCATCCCAACTTTTTGGTCAATACCGGCGGGGCCACGGCGGCGGATTTGGAAGGTTTGGGCGAAGATGTGCGAAAAAGTGTTTTCAAAAACAGCCAAATACAGTTAGAGTGGGAAATCATGAGGGTCGGCGAAACGGCCCCGGACAAGCCGTAAGGCGAATATAATAATAAGGGTCAGGTAAAATGGCCCGGAATTTGAGGCATAAAGGTGGTTCGTTCGAGCAGAACAACCCCAAAAGTTGCGGTAATCATGGGCGGCCCCTCGGCTGAGCGCGAGGTGTCATTGTCGTCAGGCCATGAATGCGCCGTTGCTTTGAGGGACGCGGAATTTGAGGTGGTCGAGCTGGATGCTGGCCACCATCTTGGCGTGCAATTATCCGATATATCGCCTGACGTTGTGTTCAACGCCCTGCATGGCCGCTGGGGCGAGGATGGCTGTGTGCAGGGGCTGCTGGAATGGATGCAGATCCCCTATACCCATTCCGGCGTGCTGGCCTCGGCGCTGGCGATGGACAAGGAAAAAACCAAGGCGGCCTACCGTGCCGCTGGCCTGCCGGTGGTCGAAAGCTGTCTGGTGCCCAAAGATCAGGCGCAACAGCGCCATGCGATGACCCCGCCTTATGTGGTGAAGCCCAATAATGAAGGCTCATCCGTGGGCATTTATATTGTCAACGCAGACGCCAACGGGCCGCCGAAATTGGCGGATGATATGCCCGACACGGTGATGGTTGAGGCATTTGTGCCGGGGCGCGAGCTGACCACCACGGTGATGGGCGAGCGGGCGCTGGGGGTGACGGATATACTCACTGATGGCTGGTATGATTACGATGCCAAATACATGCCCGGCGGCTCATACCATGTGGTGCCTGCAGATGTGCCCGATGAGATTGCCGCCGCGTGCGAGGATTATGCATTGAAGGCGCACCAGGTATTGGGGTGTCGCGGGCTAAGCCGGACCGATTATCGCTGGGATGAGGCGCGCGGGCTTAATGGCCTGATCTTGCTGGAAACCAACACACAGCCGGGCATGACGCCTACGTCACTCAGCCCCGAACAGGCGCAGGTGGCGGGGATTGATTTCCCGGCCCTGTGCCGCTGGATGGTAGAGGACGCCTCATGCAACAGATAACCCGCCCAAGGACTGATCCGGCACCGTCGCGCTGGTCTTATCGGGTTCAGCGCCTGATGCTGACGCCGGGATTTCGGATGATGCTGCGGGCGGGCCTGCCGTTTTTCCTGAGCCTTGGGCTTGGGTTGACTTATATGTCGGATGCCGCGCGGCAGGAGAAATTCATGCTGGCGCTGTCGGATATCCGAAACCAGATTGAAAGCCGCCCGGAATTCAGGGTTGATCTGCTGACGGTTGAAGGCGCTGACCCGACGGTTGAAGCGGAAATTCGTGAGGTTTTACCGGTCGCATTCCCCGTCAGTTCATTCGACCTTGATCTTGATGCGCTGCGTCAGGTCATTGCTGGTCTGCCCGCCGTGGCGGATGTCACCTTGCGTGTCCGCAAGGGGGGAATACTGGTGGCAAAGCTGCGCCAACGCACTCCTGTGGCCCTTTGGCAAAGTCGTGAAGGTCTGAGCATCATCGATATTGAAGGGGCAAGGATTTCGCCCATTGCAACACGAATGGAGCGGGCCGGTTTGCCGATTGTGGCCGGTGAGGGGGCTGATAAGGCCATCGCCGAGGCAATGGATATTCTGGCCGCCGCAACTCCGCTTGAGCCAAGGCTGCGCGGGCTGGTGCGCATGGGCGAGCGGCGCTGGGATTTGGTGCTGGACCGGGGGCAGCGGATTTTGCTGCCCGAGGAAAACCCGGTGCAGGCGCTGGAACGGGTGATCGTGCTTAGTCAGGTGCAGGACATGCTGGCGCGCGATCTGGTGGTGGTGGATATGCGGCTTGCCGCGCGACCAACCCTGAGAATGAACAAATACGCTGTTGAGGAATGGTGGCGTGTCAAAAACAACCAATAAGGGCAGGATAATATGATTGAGCATTATGAAAGCCAACGGGCGATGCGCGCTATGCGCAAAATTGCAATGCAGCGCGGGGTTGTTGCGGTTCTGGATGTGGGCACCTCAAAAATCGCCTGTCTGATCTTGCGGTTTGACGGCACCGATCGCCTCAATGAGGCCGAGGGTATCGGGGCGATGGCCGGGCAATCGGGGTTTCGCGTTATTGGTGCTGCAACCACACGGTCGCGCGGTGTCAAGGCGGGTGAGATTTCGGTGATGCAGGAAACCGAGCGCGCGATCAGGACCGCCATTCAGGCGGCGCAGAAAATGGCAAAGATAAGGGTGGATCATGTGATTGCCTGTTTTTCCGGGGCGCGCCCGCGCTCGTATGGGCTGGCCGGGCAGGTTGATCTGGACGGGGATGTTGTCAGTGAGGATGACATCAGCCGGGTTTTGTCGGCCTGTGATGTGCCTGATTTTGGCGACGGGCGCGGCGTTTTACATGCGCAGCCGATCAATTTCGCGCTGGATCATCGTTCGGGGCTGCAAGACCCGCGCGGGCAGATCGGGCAGGCGCTGTCAACGGATATGCATATGGTGACGGTGGGCGAGGATGCGATCCGCAATCTGGCCCATTGCGTGGCGCGCTGTGATCTGGAACTGGCCGGGATTGCCTCATCGGCGTATCTTTCGGGCATGTCCTCATTGGTTGAGGACGAACAAGAGCTGGGCGCGGCCTGTATTGATCTGGGCGGCGGATCGGCGGGGATTTCGATCTTTCTCAAAAAGCACATGATCTATACCGATTGCGTGAAAATTGGCGGCGACCATGTGACCAAGGATATTTCCATGGGCCTGCAAATTCCGGCGGCCACGGCCGAGCGGATCAAGACCTTTTATGGCGGGGTTCATGCCACCGGTATGGACGACCGTGAGATGATCGGAATTGGTGGCGATACCGGCGATTATGAGCATGACCGCCGCACCGTAAGCCGGGCCGAGCTGATTGGCATTATTCGCCCCCGGGTTGAGGAGATTCTGGAAGAGGTGCGCGCCAGCCTTGATGCCGCCGGGTTTGATCATCTGCCCTGTCAGCAGATTGTTTTAACCGGTGGCGGCAGCCAAATTCCGGGGTTGGACGGGCTGGCGGCGCGGATTTTGGGGCAGCAGGTCAGGCTGGGCCGACCGCTTCGGGTGCATGGCTTGCCACAGGCGGCCACAGGCCCGGGATTTGCCAGCGCGGTGGGCATGTGCCTTAACGCGGCGCACCCGCAAGATGAATGGTGGGATTTTGAATTGCCGGCTGATCGCTACCCGGCGCGGTCTTTAAAGCGGGCGGTTAAATGGTTCAAAGACAACTGGTAACCTCAATATATGGTCAAATCGGCGAAATACCGCGTAATCGGGTAATAAAATGGCCATATTTAGTAGGTTTCGGTCGTTTTTACGTGACGAAACCGGTACTTACCGATAAGATCAAGGCAGTACAGGCAGAAAAAAGCCGGCGAATGCGGGCACAACAGCAGGCGGAGCAGAGCAATGACATTGAATTTCACAATGCCGGAACATGAAGAACTCAAGCCACGCATCACCGTTTTTGGTGTCGGCGGGGCAGGGGGCAACGCGGTCAATAACATGATCGACAAGGCGCTGGATGGCGTTGATTTTGTGGTTGCCAACACCGATGCGCAGGCCTTGCAGCAAAGCAATGCTGAAAGCCGGGTACAGCTGGGTGTTAAAGTCACTGAGGGCCTTGGCGCAGGCGCGCGTCCCAGTGTGGGGGCTGCGGCGGCTGAGGAAAATATTGAACAGATCGTCGATCACCTGTCGGGCGCGCATATGTGCTTTATCACCGCAGGCATGGGCGGCGGCACCGGCACCGGGGCCGCGCCGATCATTGCGCAGGCCGCGCGTGAATTGGGCGTTCTGACCGTGGGTGTTGTGACCAAGCCGTTCCAGTTTGAGGGTGCCAAGCGCATGCGTCAGGCGGAAGAGGGCGTTGAGGCCCTGCAAAAGATGGTTGATACGCTGATCATCATTCCCAACCAGAACCTGTTCCGGCTGGCAAATGAGAAAACCACCTTCACCGAAGCCTTCAGTCTGGCCGATGATGTGCTCTATCAAGGGGTCAAGGGCGTGACCGATCTGATGGTCCGGCCCGGCCTGATCAACCTTGATTTCGCCGATGTTCGCGCCGTGATGGATGAGATGGGCAAGGCGATGATGGGCACCGGTGAAGACAGCGGTGAAGATCGCGCCATTCAGGCCGCCGAGAAGGCGATTGCCAATCCGCTGCTGGATGAGATCAGCCTGCGCGGTGCCAAGGGTGTGCTGATCAATATCACCGGCGGTCATGACCTGACATTGTTTGAACTGGACGAAGCCGCCAACCGGGTGCGCGAAGAGGTTGACCCAGATGCCAATATCATCGTTGGCTCGACGCTGGATGTGGGGATGGAAGGCATGATGCGGGTAAGCGTTGTGGCCACCGGCATTGACGCGGTGGATGTGCAAACTGACATCCCGGTGCCGCGCCGGTCCATGGCTGATCCTGTCGCCGGGATTGTGGCCGAGACCACCGAAGAGGAAACAGCCAGCGAAGAAATTGCCGCAAGTGTTGAAACATCCGAACCTTCATTGTTTCCAGAGACAGAAGTCGCCATGGATGAGAGCGCAACCGAAGACATCGCTGCCTTTGACATGGGCGATATATCGGCGCCTCAGGTGGACGCGACCGATGATGGCCTGCCGCCTCCGGCCTACACGCCGCAGGTGGAAGAGGTTGCCGTTGTCTCGGCGGAAGAAGAGATGGAAGACTACATCGCGCCGCAAGCGAGCCCGTTGGGCACCCCGTCACCCGAAGCCATGGCGCGCCTGCAGGCCGCTGCCAGTAAAGTCCCCGACCGTCAGGAGGATGAGGCGCGCGAAACCGAACCGGCTGAGCGCCCCCGTTTTGGCATCAATTCATTGATCAACCGGATGACGGGCCATGGCTCAAATGAGGCACAGGCCGAACCACGCCCGGCCCGCCAACAGCCCCCGGTTGAGGCTCCGATTGCCCGGCAAGAACCGGAAGCAGCCTTTGAGGAAGAGGAAGATCAGATTGAAATTCCCGCTTTTCTGAGGCGTCAGGCGAACTGATCCAAACACTTATAGCATTATTAAAGGGCTGCATCTTGCGGCCCTTTTTCTTTTTAAAATAATGGCTTATACAAAGAAAAAACACACTGAGCGGAATGTTGCCGGATATTGCGGCGCGCATGTTTCAGGACGTTGCAAAGATTGAGTTGTCTGCATGCTGTTACGCTCCTAAAAACCGAAGCAGCCAAAATACTCCCGGCAGGTCTCATTTTTGAGGACAGCTTTTGCAAAATACGATCATCTCACCTTTGTCATTTGACGGTGTGGGCCTGCATTCAGGTATGCCCGCACAGGTGAAAATTCTGCCGGCAGATAAGGATCACGGGATTGTCTTTTACCGGGTGGATCAGGCTGCCGATAAGAACGTGATCCCGGCCTTATGGAACAATGTTGATCAAACCCCGCTTTGTACCCGTCTGGTGAATGCACAAGGTGTATCTGTTGCCACGGTTGAGCATGTAATGGCGGCATTGGTTGGCTGCGCTATCCATAATGCAAAGATTGAGGTTAATGGCCCTGAAATTCCCATACTCGACGGAAGCTCTGCGCCGTTTGTCCGGGGCATACTAAGCCGGGGAGTGCACTCTTTTGATGATCCGATCAAAGCTTTGCGGATCTTAAAACCGGTAAAGGTACAAAATGGCCGGGCCTGGGCCAGATTATCCCCCCATGAAACATTGCTGATCGAATTCAGTATCGAATTTGAAGATAGGGCGATTGGGGCACAAAAGAAGCTTCTGAACATGTCAAATGGCAGTTTTGTGCGCGAGCTGTGCAACAGCCGAACCTTCTGCCGTAAGGTCGATATTGACCGGATGCGGGCCAATAAACTTGCCCTGGGTGGCACTTTGGAAAACGCGGTTGTGGTGGATGGCACCAAGGTTCTGAGCCCCGGTGGGTTGCGTCACCACGATGAGGCAGTCCGCCATAAGATGCTGGATGCTCTTGGTGATCTGGGCCTGGCGGGCGCGCCGGTCCTTGGGCATTATCAGGGGTTTTGTGCGGGTCATGCCCTGACCAACGAATTATTGCGTATGGTTTTTGCCGATGTGGCCAATTACGAGCGGGTGGAATGCGATGCGGAAATGACCGCATGCCTGCCCGGAGCCGGTATTCGGTGGTATGAATTTCCTGACGTTGCCTGAGGCGAATGTACAGAAAATTTGTAAAGGCATTTTGCACCGGAAATTTATGTGCTAGGACAAGCCCTGAAGGGGTCAGACCCAAGATATTTTGCGAATAAGGTGAGTTCAGGAATGATAATCGGCAAATTTGGGGTAAGGCTGGTTGCCGTGTTGGCTATGAGCCTCGCAATCACGGGATGCAGTGGCAAGCAAAGCGTTGAGCGCGGCACTGTGAAATATGAAAATTTCACTGCTAAGCAGATTTTTGAGCGTGCGGAATATGACCTGGCGCAGAAAAAACCGGATCTTGCGGCGAAAAGTTTTGCCGAGGTTGAGCAGCTTTATCCCTATTCGGAATGGGCCAAACGCGCGGTGATCATGCAGGCCTTCGCGCATCAACAGGATAAGGCATATGAAGAAAGCCGCGCCGCCGCACAACGGTACATTGATTTCTATCCTACCGATGAAGACGCGGCCTATGCGCAATATCTTGTGGCCCTCAGCTATTATGATCAGATTGACGAGGTGGGCCGCGATCAGGGGCTGACATTAAAGGCGCTGCAGGCCCTGCGTCAGGTGATCGAAGTGTATCCCGATAGCCAATATGCCAGCTCGGCCACGCTGAAATTTGATCTGGCATTTGATCATCTGGCGTCCAAAGAGATGGAAGTTGGACGCTATTATCTGCGCCGGGATAATTTTGCCGCCGCGATCAACCGCTTTCGTGTGGTGGTTGAGGATTTCCAGACCACAACCCACACCGCCGAGGCGCTGCACCGGCTGGTTGAGGCGTATCTGTCGCTGGGACTGACAGATGAGGCGCAAACCGCAGGCGCAATTCTGGGCTATAACTTCCGCTCAACCGACTGGTATCAGGACAGTTATAAACTGCTGACCGGGCGCGGCCTGAAACTTGAAGCGACCGGGGATAACTGGCTCAAACAGATTTATCGCCAGATGATTCAGGGCCGCTGGCTCTGATCGGGGTCGGGGATGCTCAGAAGCCTCGACATCCGCGATATGCTGATCATCGAGCATTTGGCGCTTGAGTTTCAGCCCGGGCTGAATGTGCTGACAGGTGAGACCGGCGCGGGCAAATCCATTTTGCTGGATTCCTTGGGTTTTGTGCTGGGCTGGCGCGGACGGGCCGAGCTGGTGCGCAAAGGGGCCGCGCAGGGCGAGGTGCAGGCGGTGTTTGAGCTGCCCCCGGAGCATCCCGCACGGGCGGTTTTGCATGAGGCCGGGCTGCCGGATGAGGATGATCTGATCCTGCGGCGGGTGAATGCGCGCGACGGGCGCAAGACGGCTTGGGCAAATGACCGGCGCTGCTCGGGGGATGTGCTGCGGCGGCTGGCGGCCACGCTGGTGGAATTGCACGGCCAACATGATGATCGTGGATTGCTGAACCCCAAGGGCCATCGCGATTTATTGGATGTGTATGGCGGTCTGGCTCCGATGCGCGCTCAGGTGCGGCAGGTATGGCGGCGGGCGCAGGAAAGGCGCAAATCATTGGCCGAGGCCCAAACCGCGTTGCAAACTGTGCGCGAAGAAGAGGAATTCCTGCGTCACTCGGTGGCTGAATTGGACGCGCTGGATCCGCAGCCCGGCGAAGAGGCCGAGCTGGACAAAAACCGTCGCCTGATGCAGGGGGCCGAGCGCATTCGCGAGGATATTGCCAAAGCGCAGGAGGCCATCAGCGACGGGGCCGAGGCCCGCGCGGGCGATGCTCTGCGCTGGCTGGAAGCGGTCAATGACAAGGCTGAGGGTCAGCTTGACGGGGCGATTGCGGCCTTGGGTCGGGCCTTGGTTGAGCTTGACGAGGCGGGCGCAGGTGTTGCGGCCTGTCTGGCGCGGCTGTCGTTCAGCCCGCTGGAATTGGAAACCACCGAAGAGCGTCTGTTTGCCATCCGCGCCTTGGCGCGCAAACATAATGTACTGCCTGATGATCTGGCCGGGTTCGCCGCTGAGTTGCGTGCCAAACTGGACGCCCTTGATCAGGGTGACGCCGAGCTGGGCGCGCTTGAGGCCGATCTGGCGCAGGCTGAGGCGGCTTATGCAAAGGCGGCTGATAAGCTTGGCGCGGCCCGCATCAAGGCGGCAAAACGGCTGGATAAGGCGGTGACGGCCGAGCTTGCCCCGTTGAAAATGGACCGGGCGGTATTTACCACCGAGATAGCGGCCACAGAGCCGGGGCCTTCGGGGCAGGATGAAGTTATCTTTACCGTCGCCACCAATCCGGGCGCGCCTTCCGGGCCGCTGGCAAAGATTGCTTCGGGCGGCGAGCTGAGCCGGTTTTTGCTGGCGTTAAAAGTATGCCTGACCGGCGCGGAAAGTGGCCTGACGCTGATTTTCGACGAGATTGATCGCGGTGTCGGCGGGGCCACGGCGGATGCGGTGGGGCGCAGGCTGATGCAACTTGCGCAATCGGGGCAGGTTTTGGTTGTCACCCATTCGCCGCAAGTGGCCGCCCGCGGGGCGCATCATTGGGTGGTGGAAAAACGGGTTGAGAAGGAACAGGCGCTGACAAGTGTGACGCATCTGAGCCAGAAAGACCGGATAGACGAGATTGCCCGGATGCTGTCGGGCGATAAAATCACCGATCAGGCCCGCGCGGCGGCGGAAGTTTTGATGGCGGGGTGAATACCGCGTCACGGTTTTCTGAACGAAAGGGCAGGTGGGTTTCACCCACCCTACATTTTACCCGTAGGGTGGGTGAAACCCACCTGTTGTTTAATTGCGAGGCGGCACCAATTTCCCCGGATTCATGATGTTATCAGGGTCAAGCGCCTGTTTGACCAATCCCATGACCCCCCACGCCGCGCCATGTTCCTCTTCCATATAGCGCAGTTTGCCTTGGCCCACCCCGTGCTCGCCGGTGGCGGTGCCGCCATATGCCAAAGCGCGTTTGACCATGCGGTGCGAGGCGGCAAGGATGGCCTCAAGCTCGGTGTCGTCATCAAACATCAAGGAGGTGTGGAAATTGCCGTCGCCCACATGGCCCACAAGCGGCGCGTCAATGCCCGCGCGCTCAAGGTCAAGCCGGGTCTCGTCTATCACCTCAGCCAGATTTGAGATCGGCACGCAGACATCCGTCACCACCGCGCGCGCGCCGGGGCGGGCGGCTTTGATGGCGTGATAGGCGTTGTGGCGCATCGCCCAAAGGGCATTGCGGTCCTCGGTTTTGGTGGCCCATTGAAAATCTGATCCGCCATGCTCAGTGGCAATCATGCCAAATGTTTCCGATTGCTCGGCGACGCTGGCCTCGGAGCCGTGAAACTCCAGCAATAAATGCGGTGCCTCGGCCATGTTGCTGCCGGACCAGGCGTTGACGGCGATGATGCTGCTGGTGTCCATCAGCTCAATCCTTGCCATCGGCAGGCCCATCTGGATGGTGTCAATGACAGCCGCCACCGCGCCTGAGACATCCTTGAACGCACAAACCGCGCTGGCGATGGCCTCAGGCTGGCCCTGCAATCGCAATGTCAGTTCGGTGATCAGGCCCAAAGTGCCCTCGGCGCCCACAAATAACCCGGTGAGATCATAGCCGGACGAGGATTTGCGGGCGCGGCTGCCGGTGCGGATCACCTCGCCATTTGCCATCACCACCTCAAGCGCCATTACATTGTGGCGCATACTGCCATAGCGCACCGTGGTGGTGCCGCTGGCGCGGGTCGAGGCCATGCCGCCAAGGCTGGCGTTGGCACCGGGATCAACCGGAAAAAACAACCCCGTGGCGCGCAATTCATCATTCAGGCCCTCACGGGTCACACCCGGTTGCAGCACCACATCCATATCGGCCTGATGAATATCAAGGATTTTGTTCATCCGGGTGAAATCAACACAAACCCCGCCCTGCACCGCCTGCGCCTGACCTTCCAGCGAGCTGCCGATGCCCCACCCAATAATAGGGCACCGGTGGCGGGCGCAAATCCGCACGATCCGAGACACCTCTTCAGTTGTCTCAGGATACACGACCACATCCGGCGGCGTCAGGGGAAAATGAGTTTCGCTGCGTCCGTGAATATCAAGATCCGACTTGGAGCGGCTTACCCGTTGGCCAAATACAGTGGTTAACTCGGTAATGACATGCTGGATGCTCATACGTGGCCTTTCTGCGTAATTGCAAGGGCTACATTAGGCGAAGCGGCTAGCCGGGGGAAGCATGTCTGCTTAAGTGGAATGGAATTGATTGATGGGCCGAAGCGGAAAAAACAATCCGGGCCGAGAAGCGGGCCTTGGCGGTCAGCCGAATTGGCACAGGTTGGAAAGTGTTGCGCACGCGCGGGCCAAGCCAGTTTCAGTTCTGGCTGATCGCGCTGATCATCGGTATTGCTGCGGGGTTTGCCGCGCTGTTTTTTCGCAAGGGGATCACCGCGCTTCAGGGGCTGGTTTATGGCAGCGATGACGCGGCCCGTATCAATACCATTGCAGGGCTTTTGCCGTGGTACTGGCTTTTACTTATTCCCATCCTTGGGGGCCTCACCGTCGGACTGATCCTGCATTGGTTCACCCCGGACGGGCGGGTGCGGGCGGTGTCGGATGTGATTGAGGGGGCCGCCTTGCATCAGGGCCGGGTTGAATGGTGTGAGGGTCTGGCCTCGGCTGCGGCCTCGTTTAACGCGCCCATTGCAGGCGCGCTTTTTGCGCTTGAGGTGGTGTTGCGGCATTTTGCGGTGCACGCCTTTGCCCCCATTGTGATTGCCAGCGTGGCGGGCACGGTGATCAACCGGCTGGCGTTTGGCGACATCACCGAATTTACCCTGCCACTGGCCAACGGGCTGAGTTTTTATGTGGAATTGCCGGCCTTCCTGCTGCTTGGCCTGATCTGTGGGCTGGTGGCCGGCGCGCTGATGTATGCGGGTTTTTTCGTCGAAGACATCGGCAATTATTTGCAGGCCCGCAGTGGCGGGCGGGCTTTTGGGGCTATTGGCCATCGGATTTCCGCATATCATCGGAGTGGGATATGAAACCACCTCGGCGGCCTTGACCGGCAAGCTGTTGTGGCACGAGGCGGTTGTGTTTGCCATGATCAAGGTGCTGGCGGTGGCGATCACCTTTGGCGGGCGCATGGGCGGGGATATTTTCGCCCTCGCTGATGATTGGCGCGCTGACCGGGCTGGCGTTTGGGTTGATTGCCACGGGGTTTTCCCTGAAACATCCGGCTCGCACACGCTCTATGCGCTGGCCGGGATGGGGGCGGTGGCGGCGGCGGTATTAGGCGCGCCAATCTCGACCACGCTGATTGTGTTTGAACTGACCGGCGACTGGCAGACCGGGCTGGCGGTGAAGGTGAGCCGCCGGAATTGTGGGGGGCGTTGTTTCATGTCGATGCGCTTAAGGCGTATAACCGGGCACTGGCGGATACGGTAGCAAAAGAGCATGGCTGAAACCAAGGCCGGGGCCAGAAGTGATCTCTTCTGGTCCCGGGGTGTAATACTGAAATTTCCGCCTTTATTCGATTATGGGCATGATTGTGTGAATTATGGCAGGGAGGGGATTATCCGCTAAATTTCCCATTAGATGGGTGGCAATTTCAAGCGGGGCAGAAGCTAAATCCGTTCAACCTTAACGCCATCGTTTTCAAAAAACGCCAGATGATCCTGAATAGGTTCGACCCCGGCAATCGGGGTTTCATAGCTCCAGGCGGCATTTTCCAGGGTGCGGCTTTTGGTGATGACCGAGAAATAGCTGGCCTCGCCTTTATGCGGGCAATGGCTGGATTTATCGCTGCTGTCCAGAAGCGCCATGGCGATGTCACCGCGCGGGAAATAGATCACCGGCGGATACTCCCCTTCGCTCAGCTCCAGTGCGTTTTTGCTTTCCGCCAGAACCGCCCCACCGGCGCGGACCGTCCAGATGCCTGTGGCCTTGCGTATGCGGATATGTGTCATATTTATCCCCTTTGCCGTATCATTATCCGACATTGTTACATGATTATTTCCCAAGCGGGCAAGTTGCCTGATCCAGCCATTTTCGGGCGTCATCCGACAGCAGCCCCGAGATTTTGGCGCGGCAAGTGGCGTGGTAGTCATTGAGCCAGTCACGTTCGGCCTCGCTCAGCATCTCGGCCATGATCAGCGCGGTGTTGATCGGCACAAAATTCAACGTCTCAAAGCACAGTTTGTTGCCTTGGTCGCCGCCGGGCAACAGCTCAGCGGGCTGCACCACAAGCAGGTTTTCAATCCGGATGCCAAACGCCCCTTCACGGTAGTAACCCGGCTCATTCGAGACAATCATGCCCGGCCTCAGCGGCACATTTGAGACCCGCGACAAGCGTTGCGGCCCCTCATGCACACACAGGTTAACGCCTACGCCGTGGCCGGTGCCATGGGCATAGTCCTGATCCGCCAGCCAAAGCGGATAACGCGCCACCACATCCAGATCACGGCCCGCAAGCCCCCGGGGCCAGCGGATGCGCGACATGGCAATCATACCCTGAAGCACCCGGGTAAAGGCCGCGCGTGCGTCACCGCCCACCTTTCCCACAGGCAGGGTGCGGGTAATGTCGGTGGTGCCGTCCTCATATTGCCCGCCACTATCCAGCACCAGAATATCGCCGTTTTGCAGGGTTCGGTTGCTGGCCTCAGACACCCGGTAATGCGGCAAAGCGCCATGCGGCCCGGACCCTGCGATGGTGTCAAAACTGATGTCCAGCAGCTTGCCGGTATCCGCCCGGCAGGATTCCAGCCGGGTGATGACATCTATTTCAGAGATTGTTCCGGGTGGCTGCCCCTCATACCACGCCAGAAACTCGCAAACCGCCGCCGCGTCGCGCAGATGCGCCGCGCGGGTGGCGGCAATCTCGGCTTTGTTTTTGCAGGCTTTGGGCAGAACGCAGGGATCATCGCCCCAGTCGAACGGCTTGTTGGCATGGCTGAGCAAATCCGGCACCCGATCCGGCACCGAGGATTTATCAAGCCGCAAGGGCGTGCCCATTTCAAGGAATTTCAGCCCCTCGTGGAACGCTTCATAGGGTAGGATTTTAACCTCTTTGCCAAGATGCGCCCGGACCTCACCCTCAAGCTTGCGCGCATCAATGAAAAGCGTCACCGTCGCGTCAGAATGCAGCACGGCAAAGGCATGGGGAATTGGATTTCGTGGAATATCCGAGCCGCGAATGTTCAAAAGCCAAGCGATGGAATCGGGC
>UOEG01000201.1_pt1 | contig 14325 bp, 13 predicted proteins | sample 1990051 | NCBI WGS metagenome assembly UOEG01 (sample SAMEA4728526, study PRJEB27164) | hydrothermal vent metagenome | biome: marine basaltic hydrothermal vent biome; feature: marine hydrothermal vent; material: mineral | place: Pacific Ocean | collected 2011-06-14/2011-07-23 | depth 1741 m | reverse complement strand
GCCTCTGCCACCGCCGCGCTGTTCTCAAGCCCGACTATCAGGTTGCCACCGATTTTGCCGTTTAATTCCGCAGCAATTTCCGCCCCCCGCGCGCCATCGCGCGAGCCCAGCGCCACCGGCACCCCCGCCATGGCAAAGCGCAACGCCAGCCCCTGACCTTGCGGCCCGGTGCCGCCTATAATTGCGATTTGATCTGTCAAAATACGTTCTCCCTCTCGGTGCGAAGAATATCCGCCGCTGTGTCATTTGCATCGTTCCAATCTAGCCCACGAACCCGCACCACCGGGGTAAGTGCGGCCTTACCCACCACCAACCCGCTGGCGGCAGCAATCTCATCGGCAAACGCCGGCTCCGTCACCGCCAATTCGCGCCCGTAAGCATCTTTATGGCCCCCCTCAGGCACCGTCGCCGGCACCCCCGCGAGGCCAATCGCCACGTTCACCTGCCCCAGCCGCCAGGGCCGCCCGAACGTGTCAGTGATCACTACCCCAAGGTGGGTATTGAAGCGCGCGGTCAGGGCATCCCGCAGGTCGCGCGCGCTGGCATCGGGGTCTTTTGGCAGCAAGATCACGGTGCCCTCCGCGCCGGTATTGCTTTCATCCACGCCCGCGTTGGCCGAGATGAAACCCAGCCGGTGCTGGCAGATCATCACGCCCTCATTCTGGTGCTTGTGGCGGAAGATTTTTACCACCCGCGCGCTCTCCGACAAGATCACCTCAACCTTGCGCGGGTCTTTGTTCAGCTCAGTTGCAATCTCTCGCGCGCGGGGCGAGGGGGTAATATCAGCCAGCATTACAACCTGCCCTTCGGCCTTGGAGAAAATCTTATGGGCCGAGGTCAGAATATCGCCGTCCTGCACCCCAAGCGGGGCCAGCGCATCGCCGATTATACCCGCCAGATTATCGCCCGCACGGATGTCAGGAATGCCGGGGATTGATGTCAGGGTGAGGCTCATATCTCACCTGCCTTCCATCGCAGCCTTTGCAAATCAGTGCTTGTATCGATGTCATAAGCAAAGCTCGAAAGCGGCGCGATGGTGCAGGCGGCACCGCATTTTTCGGCCTCTAATTGGTGCGCAAGGCTGGACCCCGGCCCATAGCGAAACGCGATCACATCGGGCGGCGAGGCAATCAGGCAATTAGTGCCACCATCATGCGACGGCGCGATTGTGATACTGCGCTCGTTGCGCGGAAAGTGCAGCAGTTGCGCCAGATCGGCGGCCTCAGGATCAGCCAGATCAGCAGGCAGAATACAGATGGATTTGTAATTCGGCTTGGCCCAAATGGCCGCCTGAGCGACGGCTTTGTTAAGACCTGTTGCGGTCTCGTTAAGAATTTGCGCGCCAAATTCGGAAGCGGTTTTGGCCACAGCATCAGAGCCGGTTACCACCAGCACATCATGACCGGGTTGGTGATCATTCAAAAACCTCAGAACCTGCCGGAATAGCGCCATCGCCAGCCGCGCACGGGCAGCGGCGGGCAGGACCAAAGACAGCCGCGATTTGCCCTTGGTCGGGTCTTTCATTGGGATGACAAACAGTAGCTCCTTCATGACAGCCCCCCGATGATGGCGCGGGCTAAGGCGATTTTATCCGCGCGGGTCTGCATCAGGGTTTGCTCACAGGTTGCAGCCATATCTAATGCGCTGATTTGCTCGCTCAGACCGCTATCGGCGTGGTCAATCACCAGCGTTGTGATCAGCCCCTGATAATGCTGCGCCACGCCCAAAGCATCGGCGCGCAAGCCCAGAGCCGTCATCATCCGAGCGGCGGGGCCTTTGATGGTTTTACCTTCAATTAAAGGGCTTACGGCAATTTTAGGGGCCTTAGCGGCACTAATTGCCGCGCGAATGCCGGGGATATTTAGGATCGGATCAATCGACACCAAAGGGTTGCTGGGGGCCAGAACAATCAGATCAGCGGTGCTTATGGCCTCAAGCGCGGCAGGCGTTGGCCGGGCAGCGTCAATGCCCTCAAATTCAAGCTCCAACACCTCTGGCCTGCACCTCTCACGTACAAAATATTCCTGAAATGTAAGCCACCCAGAGGCCACCCGAACGCGGGTTTGCACCACGTCATCCGTGGGCAGGATGATCTGCGATGTCACCCCAAACACCCGCGCCACATGTGCGGCAATATCCGAGCGGCTCTGCCCCCGCGCCAAAGCGTGAGAGCGGTAGATATGCAGGCCGAAATCACGATCCCCCAGCGTCATCCAAGTGTCTTCGCCAAGCTCATTCAACACATCCAAAGCACGGTGAGACTCGTCCGCGACCCCCCATCCCTGCGCCCGGTCGATGCGGTTTGCCAGTGAATAGGTTAACGTATCAATGTCGGGCGAAACCCAAAGCCCGTGAAACTCGGCATCATCGGCGACATTGCCGATCACCGACAATTCAACCCCCTCAACCCCGTCAAAGCCCTCGGCCATTTTGGCGCCGCCAACACCGCCGGCGAGAAGGGTGACTTTGAGCATCAGACCCCCTCTTTCAGGAAATCCGGCAGCTCTGCCCCAAGAAAGTCCAGCGGGGTGTGGCCGTCACGATCCACCAGTGGTTGGTGTCGCGGCGGATTGTGTTTTTCGAACATTTCGAGAATGTCATAGCCGGTGTTGCGCTGCACCGGAATGCGGCCCGCAGCGCGGATGATCTGCACCATTTCATAGGCCGTCACCTCCTGGCCAAATTCCGATCCGGCGGCGCGGCTGATGCTTTCATTCATCAAGGTGCCGCCCAGATCATTCACCCCGGCGCGCAGTAATTGCTGCGCCCGTTCGGGGCCGAGTTTGGTCCAGCTTGTCTGGATATTGTCGATAACCCCGTGCAGCATGATGCGCGAAACTGCGTGCATTTTATCCACCTCCGCCGCCGTTGGACCGGGGCGCACAGCCCCAGGGTTTTCAAGGTAGAGCGGGCTGCCTGAATGCACAAAACTCAACGGCACCAATTCGGTAAAACCGTGGGTTTCTTTTTGGATGTCGCGCAAGAGCGAAATATGCGCCGCCCAGTGTTTTGGGCCGTCGATATGGCCATACATGATGGTGGCGGTGGTGCGCAGGCCCGCGAGATGCGCGGCGCGGATGATCTCAACCCATTTATCAGCGCTCAGCTTGTCTTTGGTCAGTTGTTTGCGAATATCTGTATCGAGTATTTCCGCCGCCGTTCCGGGCATCGAGCCAAGGCCGCACTCCTTTAAATCCGTGATGAAATCGGCGTAAGACATTTTGGTTTTAGCCGCACCGTACCAGATCTCAAACGGGGAAAAGGCGTGGATATGCATGTCGGGCAGTTCGGCTTTGATCGCCAGCAGAATGTCGCGGTAATAAGTGCCGGGCATTTTGGGGTGGATGCCGCCCTGAATGCAGACCTCGGTGGCACCGCGCGCGCGCGCCTCAACCGACCGGGCGACGATAGTATCAAGCGTGAGCCACTCCGCGCCCGCCTCCTCGCGCCGTTTGGCAAAGCCACAGAATTTGCAGCCCATATAGCAGATATTGGTGAAATTGATATTGCGATTGACCACAAACCCCACCTGATCGCCGTTAACCTTTTGCCGCAGGTGATCGGCCATGGTGGTGATGGCGGTAATATCGGCCCCTTCGGCGGCGAACAGAACCTCGCCGTCAGCGGTGCTCACCTCTTGCCCGGCGGCAAAGGCCTGCAAAATGCAGGTGACGGGCGTGGCGGGGGTTTGAATATTCATGAGGCCTCCAGACATTGCGCGCGGGCCAGCCCATCAGGGCGCGACATGGCGGCAATCCGGGCGCGCAGGGCGGGGTCCAGAAACCTGTCCGAGCGGCGCAGATAGCGCGGATAGATCGTCAGCCGCTCGGCCAATTCACAGCCCGCCGCACGGGTTGAGGCGGCCAGCTCGGTGATCTCGGGCCAGTCGTGACCGGGGTTGATGAAATCGATCGTCACCGGGGAAATGCCGCCCCAATCGTTCATCCCCGCACTCAGGTATTCGATATGCCGCGATGACAGGTTGGGCGGGGCTTGCAGGCTAATTTCAGGCGCCAGCATCAGCCGCGCCACCGCAAGGGTGCGCAGCATATCGTCAAGGCTTGGCTCGGGGTGATCCGCCATCACAATCCCCGGTTTTTGCTGGAAATTCTGGATGATCACCTCTTGGATATGGCCGTGACGCAGATGGGCGGCGTTGATCGCGCTCAGGCTTTCAATGCGCTCGGCCCATGTCTCGCCAATGCCGATCAGCAATCCGGTGGTGAAGGGCACGCCGCGCACCCCCGCACGGTCCAATGTGCGCAGGCGCTGCATTGGCACCTTATCGGGGCAGGCGTGATGCGGCATTCCTTTGCGGGTTAATCGCCGCGAGACAGTTTCAAGCATCATCCCCATCGAGGCCGAGACCGGCCGCAGCATGTCAATTTCATCCGCATTCAGCGTCCCGGCATTAACATGCGGCAACAGCGTGGTTTCACGCAGCACCAACGCGCACATATCGCGCAGATAGGCGTTCATTGAGCCATACCCCAGCCGGTCCAGCGCCGCGCGGGGTTTGTCATAACGCAGCTCGGGCCGCTCTCCGAGGCTAAAGAGCAGCTCTTTACAGCCCTGAGCCTCACCCTTGCGGGCGGTGGCCAGCACCTGATCGGGGGTCATGATATTGGCGTGCGGCGCGTCGGGGTGCGCCACAAAGCTGCAATAGCTACAGGTATCGCGGCACATGTTGGTCAGGGGCACGAACACCTTGCGCGAATAGGTAATGACATCGCCCCAACAGGCCCGCCGCCGCGCCGTGGCCCGCGCCATCAAAGCCCGCAGATCATCGCCCGTCGCCGTTTCAGCAGCCAATGCTTGGGATGTATCCATTTCCATGGATTAAATTTGACCAAATGGTCAAGATTTGTCAAGTGACCCGTGATAAGAATGGTTTTAGAGTAACATTTGCGGATTAATCGGATCCGGCTCTGTTCAGTATGCCTTGGAAGTGTCAGAAATTATCTGATAGGTGATTTTGAGTGCCAGCCATATTGCAATTGGTTAATTATATTAACACTATGGTTCGATCACTGCCAAAGATTTGCGCGAGGGATAAATTTCGGTGGTAAAACCAAAGGGTATTTTGACCAAAGCGATGCTTGGTTTGGGCCTGTCCATATGGATGACAGGGCACGCCATGGCCCAGGATTTGGGGCAGCTTGAACCGGGAAGCGTGCTTGTTCTGCCGATAGATGTCTCACAGCTTTCCGGCGATGTTGTAATTGAAGTTGATGATATTGATGTCACGGAATTTGCCTCGATCGTGGATGGTCGGCTTGTACTAAGCCCTGGCGCGCCGCTTGGTGGCGGGCAGCATCAGATCACCGTTTATCTGTTTCAGGGCGACGATTATCAAGTGATCGCCAGCTATAGTTTTACCGGCTCTGATCAGGGTACGGGGGGCGGCAGTGGCGTGAATATAGGTGTGGAGGCCACTCATGAGCTGGGTGGGCGGACGGTGAACGGGGATGCCGAAGAAATACTACAGAGCACCGGTACTGTTGATCTGACGACTGATGACAATTCACTGACTGGCGGTGTGGATTATATTGCCACGTCGCGCAGTGAGGATCAGATCAACGGCAAGCCGGTCAATATCGGCACCTATTTTCTGGAATACACGCGCAGCGGCGGTAAGGTGGATTTCACTGGCCGCCTGGGCCATCAATCGCTTAGTTATGACCGGGCGCTGATCAACAATATTAACCGCCGGGGGGTATCGTTTTTGTTTAACACCCCAGATGACAGGCTTAGGTTTGGGGTTTTCAGCGCCCGCGCGGCGGATGCTTTGGGTGTTGATAATTTCACCGGTCTGGCACATGAAAATGACAGGATGGCAGGCGCCACCCTTGCCTGGCAGCCGTTTTCTGCAAATGATCTGCGGCTGTCGGCACAGGTTTATGATGGCGAAGGCATCCCCAATGGCGGGATAACCTTTGGCGAAGGTGATGGCATGTCTTTCGGGCTTGAGGGCTCGGCGCTCAATGGCCGGTTGCGCTATGGCGCGTTCTATGCCCAGACCGAATTTGATGAAGATGCGGGCGGCAATTTATTTGTCCCCCTGACCGGCGAGGCCCTGCTGACAAGCCTTGAATTTGACGTGTTTGGTCAAGATGACGGGAGCCGGGCATTGACGGTCGGCCTGGGCTATGAGGTGGTTGATGAGACCTATTACAGTCTGGCAAACCCCGAGCAGAATGTTGGCGCGCAAACCTTTTTGTTCAGCGCCGATTACATTGCCGACAAACTTAGCCTGAATCTTAGCGCCGATACCCAGAAAACCAATCAGGGCGGCCCGGGGAGCGACCCTACCGACCGGATCTCAAGGGTTTCATTCAACGGCTATTACGATGTTCAGGGGCAGGGCTTTTGGGAAACAGCCACCATCCGGTTCGGCACTATTGTGGATTGGCAGGACCGGTTGCGCACGCCGTTCCTCGCCCCTCCACCCGAGGACTATCTGGATGTCAATTATTATGTCGGGCTGGATAAATATGCCGATACCTGGTCGTGGTCGCTGGATTATGATTTCATCGACAGCAATAACAAATCGGCCCTTAATCTGGATTCGACCATTCATAACCTGCGGGCAAGTTTTGATTACGCGCCAAATGACCGCCTGACCTTGAATGGCAGCGGTGAGATCACATATGAAAAGGCATCCGCCGATGAATGGTGGAAATATGATGCCGGGTTTGGGGCGCAATATGCTATTGTACCGGATAAATGGCTGTTTTCGGTAAATGCCAACTATACCGGTACGGGCGAGCCTTTCGCCGAAAATGGCGGGGCATTTTCAAGCGATCTGACCTGGCAGTTTAACCCCGCAGCAGAGCTGGTGCTGAGTGCGGCATATAATGATGGCTCGTATGCTGGCGAAAGCGGCGCCGGGCATGACACAATCTTTGGCCTGCTTTTGCGGGCCAACACCAGTATTTTTAAGTGAGAGGCACCCCATGACACGCCTTGTTAAAATCCTTACGGTTCTGGCGGTCCTTGGCATTTCAGGGATGGCCCAAGCTGTTACATCCGTCACCAGCACCCCCAGCACAGCCCGGATCAATGATGCGGGCCAAAGCGTGATAACCATCCGCTGGCAGGTTACAGTCAGCCTGACGGGCGGTATTCCTACAACCATCCTTGTTAGCTCACCTAGCGGTGCGCTGGGCATTGGCGGTATGTCGGGGGGGATGATCTCAAAATCCTTCCGCCATTCTGGCCTTGGCTCTGTTACCGTGACACTAAGCGAACGCTTGCGGGTGGATCGCACCACCGCAAGACGCCTCTCGCAAGTGGGCACCACAACGTATACCCGCACGTTTAGCGACAACACAACTCCAACACCCCCCCCCGCTGGTTTAGGCACTGTTACATTACAAATTACCAGCGGCGGCGCTTTGTCATTCCGCAATTTCGCCCTCAGGTTTGATGATGACACCCTGTTCAAGACAGTTGGCCAAAATCAGGCACTTACGGCGCGGGCAATCCTGACAACAAACGGTCGTGGCATATTTCGTGGCAGTTGGGAAATATCCGGCCCCTCGGCCACGCAAGGGGCGGGCTTTCGCCCCATAAGACGGGTGCGGCAGGTTCTGGCGGGATCGCGCAAAACCATCTTTGAAAGCCCGCAACTGCCGACCGGTCGCATTGGTATCTACAGGGTTCGGTTTATCCCCGATGGCAATGTGCCGCGCGGCCAAACTGAGGCCTTTCCGGTGCTGACCTATTCGGTCCTGCGGGGCGGCGATGTGGCGCAACTGGATTTACTGGCGCCCAAAGCGGGCGGCAGGCTGAACGCCGCAAGCCGGTTTAAATGGCGCAGCGTTGAGGGCGCCATAAGTTACCGTGTGGAGTTTCTGAGCGCCGGGGCAGGCGGCGTGGCCGGTGATCGGCTGGCGGCAATGGATGTGAAATCCAACAGCGCCAGATTGCGCGGTATCACGCTGGCCCGATTGCAAGGGGATACACTGGTTTACTGGCGGGTCACGGCCTATGATGGCAGTGGTCAAAAAATCGCGATCTCACCCATTCGCCGCGCGGGTGGCGGCTAGACGCGAATGAAGCAACCATAAGGAAATACCCATGGGGGACGCATCTTTAGCGCAGCTTTTGACCTATATGGCCGGGGGCGACAAGGCCGCATTCGCCGAATTCTATCGTCAGCTTGAAAAGCCTGTTTTCAGATTTATAGCAAAAAAATTGAACGATCCGGTCGAAGCCAACGACATACTTCATGAAGTGTTTATGGATGTCTGGCGCTCGGCGGGTAAGTTTGAGGGTCGGTCCAAAGTCAAGACTTGGGTTTTTGGTATAGCATATAGGAAGACTATGGATCATTTTCGCAAATATTCCCGGCTCACCGTTACGGATGAAATGCCTGACCTTGCCGATGACAGCTCCGATGCCAATACCTGTCTTGCGGCCAGTCAGGAGGCCGAGCATCTTAAGTTCTGCATGGATGGGCTGAAGCCTGAGCACCGCACAGTTATTGATCTCGCGTTTTATGAAGACATGACTTATGGCGAAATATCCAAGGTTGCGAATGTGCCCGAAGGCACCATCAAGACGCGGATTTTTCATGCCAAAAAGCTGCTTTTGCGCTGCCTCTCGGGGCGGATGGAAAGGACCCCGTCATGAGCAACCCTACGGATATCCCCCGCGATGAGCTGGAAGCGCTGATGGTATTTTTAGCCAATGAAACGCTGGAAGGGCAGGAACGCGAGGCGGTAGAAGCCGCCGTTGCCGCCGATCCGCAACTTACGGTCGAGCTTGAGGCCCTGCGCAGCATCCGCGCCGAGATGCAGGCCGAGCCAGCACAATCCACCTCATCAGAATTCGCATTGGCGCGGCTGATGCGTGATATTGGCCGTGAAGGCGCGCAGCAGGCTCTGGCGGTTCAGCACAAATCGAATATCTGGAAAATCGCGGCCGTGATCGCCATGGGGCTGTTTGCCGTGCAAAGCGCCTATGTGGTCATGGCCCCTGATGAGATTATTGATCTGGCTGGCGGTAGCGGTATTGACGCAGGTGGCCCAACCCTGATCGTGGCTTTCTCAGAGGATGCCCCCGAAGGCGATATTCGCCGCCTGCTGTTGCAGCTTGATCTGACAATCATTGGCGGCCCCTCGGCGCTTGGCCTTTATACGCTGGCCGCCAGTGATGATGCGTCACGGGCCACGGCCCTTACCCAACTGAACGCCAATTCTGACTTGGTTGACAGCGCAGAAATGGGAGAGTGAATCATGCGGTTTTTAGTCCTTTTACTTATGCTATTGTGGCCCGGCACTTCCATGGCGGAATTTCGAATTACCACTGCGGGATGCGTCTCTCCCGGTGCGTCGCTTACCATTACAGGCCGTAGCTTTTCCAAGCAGCCCACGGGCAAGATTATGGCCACCTCGGGTGTGCGCCGCGAAAAGCTGACTGTGAAAAGCTGGTCCAGCAAAAAGATCCGCGTTACCCTGCCGCGCCAGGGCCTGAAACTGGGTGATACCTATACTGTTAGCTGGGATATCATCGGTGCTAATGACCAGCTTTTGGGTGATATTACCATCTGCACAACCGCGGCCCCCAACCGCACCCGCGCGGCGCGTGATGTGGTGCCAGCGCCCGATGGATCGCCGGAATATATGGTGTTTGTCGCAACCAATCAGGCACAGGCCGCCCGAAATGCGCTTCAGGCGCAGGGTGCAACCTTGCTCAGAACCCGCACCTTACGGCAGTTGGGCCGCACCATGTTGTTCTTTAGCTTCCCCGGCAATTTAAGCCTTGAGCGTGCCCGCAGCCTGCTGGGGAATTCCGCCCCCGGAGCGGTGATTGATCAGCACAACATTTATGGGCTTTCTCAGGGTGCCCGGCTTTATGCCCCGGCGATGATCGGCGATGATCCGGGCAGAGTTTGCAAATTGCGCCGCGCTGTGCGGGTGGGCCTGATTGATGGGCCGGTTAATAAATCTCATCCGGCGCTGGCCGGTGTTTTCATTTCCCGAAAGTCCGTATTGGCCGAGGGCGAACGGCCTGCGCGGGTTGACCATGGCACCGCTGTTGCAGGCATCATCGCCGGACAGCCCACAGGTGGCTCGCTTGCGGGTTTTGCCATCGGGGCCAAAATTTATGCCGCCGAAGCCTTTGCCAATATCAAAGGCCGCACCGGCGCGCGGCTTGAGAATGTGGCCGTTGGCATTGACTGGCTTTTGGGCCAGAAAGTGCAGATCGTTAATCTGTCAATGTCCGGCAGCACCAATCAGGCCTTCGCCAGCCTTCTGTCACGGGCGCGGGCAAAAGGCATGATTATGGTGGCTGCGGCAGGCAATGAAGGCACTTCAAAACTGCGCTACCCAGCCGGATCACCCGATACCATTGCGGTAACAGCCGTGGACGCTGCCGGGCGTGTGTACCGCAAAGCCAATTCCGGCAAACATATCGAATTCGCCGCCCCCGGCGTTGATCTTTACGCCGCCAAAGGCAATGGTGGCGGATACCTGTCGGGCACCTCTTATGCGGCCCCCATCGTGGCGGCCCTTCTGGCGCGTCAATCCGCCCGAGGCGGACTTTCTCTGCCCAAAGCCCGCGCTAACCTGCGCCGTGGTGTGCGCGATCTCGGCCCCGCTGGGCGCGATACGAAATATGGTTTCGGTCTGGTGCAATCTGGCGGCTGCTGACCAGCACAGATTTATGCATGTGAGAATTAAGGCTCAGCAATGCCGCTGGGCCATTCTTCTTTTCAGGGAAATTTATAGCCATTAAATAAAAACTACACAATATCAATTAGTTAAGTAATTTTTTCCAAAAAACAGCCTTTTCTTTGAACCATTCCCCGCCCCGTTACGACCTATACTCATAACGGGGGATTGAAAGGAATTTAGCAATGGAAAATTCAATGATAAATAACATCAAACTGATCGCTCTTGTTTCGGCAATGATTGTTGGCGCTGCCACTGCGGATGCCCAGGAGTTGCGCAATAAACGCAGCAAAAGCCCTAAAGCGAAAATCCAGATGCCAATCCCGCAAACGGGCCCGAAACTAGGCTTGAATGCTGGTCGCTTGGGTGGTGCTGGCAAGGCTGATCTGGTGATCCTGCCCCGGTATAGCGGCAATTCCGGCCAGCCCGGTTCTGGCTTTTGCGGCCCGTGGAATGGTGGCAACCAAACGGTTTACTTTTATGTCAAGAACATCGGCAATGGCGTTGCCGCCTCATCGGATGTCTATATCGGCTTCAACGGCGGCTATAACAGCACCATTACCGTGCCGCAGCTGGCCCCGAACCAAAGAACATTGCGCAGCAAAACCATTCCTGCCGGGGCCTGGGGCCCGACGCAATATCATAGCAGTGTCCAGTTTCTGATCGCCGCCGATCAAAACGACGACACCACGGAAACCAATGTCAGCAATAACTACGGTCAAAGCACCTGTGTGGGTCCTGCCACCTGAGGTTGCTGTCTTGGTCCGGTGTCTGGTGCCGTCCCACATGTGGTTTCGGGGTAATTCCAGCTTAGTTCCGAAAAAAACATGAGCGCCAGACACCAAACTTTATACGTTTCGCCCTGCCCTTAAACCGGCAGGGCGGTTGTTTTGAAAACCGTGCGCAAGGCAAAGCTGGATTGCATCTTGGCCACCCCCGGCAGGCGGGTCAGATATTGCCGGTGAATACGGGCAAAATCATCGGTGTTTTCCGCCACAACTTTCAGAATATAATCCGCGGCCCCAGCCGTGAGGTGACATTCCAGAACATCGGGAATACGCGCCACGGCTTTTTCGAATGCCTCCAGCACCTCATCGGCCTGAGTGGACAGGGTGATCTCAACAAATATCGTAGCCGCAACCCCAACCTTGCGGGCATTCAGTAAGGCGACATAGCCCGAAATATAACCATCCGCCTCAAGCCGCTGCACCCGCCGGTGACAGGCGCTGGCCGACAGATTGACCTTATCGGCAAGATCAGCGTTTGAGATGCGGCCCTGCTTTTGCAAGGCAGTTAACAAGCGACGATCAATCGAATCAAGGGACATTGGCGCAAGACCTTTCGAAGAATTCGTAAATTATCCGCATAATGTTCACAATATTCTACATATGGCGAGGAATTTTTCAATCTAATTGCTTGCGGAATGCGCAAAGGTATCGCGAATCATGTTTCAAAAGGAATACCCCCATGAAAATCGGATGCCCGACAGAGATCAAACCACAGGAATTTCGTGTTGGCATGACGCCCAATGCGGCGCAGGAGGCCGTGGGCCATGGCCATGAGGTAATCATTCAGGCCGGGGCCGGCACCGGGGCCGGTTTCACGGATGCCGATTATATCGCCGCCGGGGCGGTGATGGTCGACACTGCCGAAGAAATTTTCGCCAGCGCCGATATGATCGTCAAGGTCAAGGAACCCCAGCCGGTTGAGCGCAAAATGCTGCGCGAAGGCCAGCTTTTGTTCACCTATCTGCACCTTGCCCCCGATCCCGAGCAGACCAAAGATCTGCTGGCCTCGGGCTGTACCGCGATTGCTTATGAGACCGTGACCGACCGTATGGGCGGCCTGCCGTTGCTGGCTCCGATGTCGGAAGTGGCCGGGCGTCTGGCACCGCAGGTGGGCGCATGGACCTTGCAAAAAGCCAATGGCGGGCGCGGCGTGTTGATGGGCGGCGTGCCCGGTGTGGGTGCCGCCAAAGTGCTGGTGATCGGCGGCGGTGTTGTTGGCACTCACGCGGCGCGGATTGCCGCCGGAATGGGCGCGGATGTGACGGTTCTGGATCGTTCTCTGCCCCGGCTGCGCTATCTTGATGATGTCTTTAGTTCGCAGTTTCGCACCGGTTATTCCTCGGCCGGGTTGCTGGCCGAGCATCTGACGCAGGCCGACATGGTGATCGGCGCGGTTCTGGTTCATGGGGCCGAAGCGCCCAAGCTTGTCCGCCGGTCGCAGTTTGCCGATATGAAGCCGGGTGCGGCGCTGGTGGATGTGGCGATTGATCAGGGCGGCTGTTTTGAGACCTCCCACGCCACCACCCACGCCGATCCGATTTATGAGGTTGACGGCATCATGCATTACTGTGTCGCCAACATGCCTGGTGCGGTGGCGCGGACCTCAACCATCGCCCTTGGCAATGCCACCATGCCCTTCCTGCTGGCGCTGGCCGATAAGGGTTGGAGGCAGGCCTGCACCGATGATGAGCATCTGCTGAACGGTCTGAATGTCCATGCCGGGCAGTTGACTTATTACGCAGTTGGCAAGGCCCTTGGGATGGATGTGACATCACCGCAACTGGCGATCAGGAGTTAGGTTCCGATTCTGATCTGCCACCGATGGGGTAACGATTATCCCAATCCAAAATTGGATTGAATTGTGTTTCGGTGGCGGGTCAGTCAGATTTATTAAGGGCGTTTTGGTAATGCACCCTTTGGCATTTTTGCAAAAAATGTCAGCCCCCGCCCCACTGGACCGGCAGTGGATTGCAAGGCAATCCATGAGTGGTCGCCCCACGGCGGGGGCTTTTGCGGGCGGTGCATCATAGTGAAAACGCGCATTGTTTTGCGATGCCCAGCGATACTTGGCCCTTACTCCATGCCCCCACCCGGGCGGGGGCTGACATTTTTTGCAAAAGGTTGCGATTATTCAGAGGAATTTATCTATCCGTTCGGGCGTTTCCCCGCAACAACCCGGCTTTGGTGCTGAAATCTGTGGGTTGGCTGACGCAAACTACCGATACTGCCAGTGTTTGATATGTCATAGCTTTGGCAAAGGGGAGGTGCATCATGGAACTGGTTTCAAAGGCCCGTGTGGTTATTATCGGCGGTGGCGTCATCGGCTGTTCGGTGGCCTATCATCTGGCCAGGCTTGGCTGGAAAGATGTTGTGCTGCTGGAACGCAAACAGCTCACATCCGGCACCACATGGCACGCCGCCGGTCTGATCGGGCAACTGCGCACCAGCGCAAACATGACCAAGCTGGCGCATTATTCGGCTGAACTTTATCGCGGGCTTGAGGCGGAAACCGGCGTCGCCACCGGGTTGCGGCAGGTCGGGTCGGTCTCGGTTGCCCTAACGGGTGAGCGCCACGAAGAGCTGTTTCGCCAAGCCGCTATGGCGCGGGCCTTTGGCGTGCCGGTTGAGGAAATATCCCCCGCCGAGGTCAAGGAAAAATATCCCCATATCAATCTTGAGAATGTCAAAGCCGGGGTCTGGCTGCCCACCGACGGGCAGGGCGATCCGGCCAATATCGCGCTGGCCATGGCCAAGGGGGCAAAGCAACGTGGCGCGGTGATCAAAGAGCGCGTCAAAGTGACAGGCGTGGCCCGCGCGGGCCGCCGGATCACCGGCGTGGAGTGGCAGGCCGAGGG
>UOEG01000280.1_pt1 | contig 14720 bp, 15 predicted proteins | sample 1990051 | NCBI WGS metagenome assembly UOEG01 (sample SAMEA4728526, study PRJEB27164) | hydrothermal vent metagenome | biome: marine basaltic hydrothermal vent biome; feature: marine hydrothermal vent; material: mineral | place: Pacific Ocean | collected 2011-06-14/2011-07-23 | depth 1741 m | reverse complement strand
TGCACCGGCAGCGCCGTGGCCGGTTGCAATATGGACGTGGGAATATCGACGATAAACGCCACCATGCCGATCATCAGCAACGGCGCTGTTTCGCCCAAGGCCTGCGCCATGCCGATGATCGCCCCGGTCAGCATACCCGGCATCGCCACCGGGAACACATGGTGAAACACCGCCTGCACCGGCGTGGCCCCCAGCGCCAGTGCGCCCTCTTTGAACGACGGCGGCACCGCTTTCAACGCGGCCCGCGCGGCGATGATGATGGTGGGCAATGTCATCAGCGCCAGCACCATGCCGCCGACCAAAGGCGATGAGCGCGGCAGGCCCATAAAGCCCAGAAAAATCGCCAGCCCCAGCAGGCCAAACACAATCGACGGCACCGCCGCCAGATTGTTGATATTGACCTCAATCAGGTCCGACATCCGGTTTTTCGGCGCGAATTCTTCCAGATAAAGCGCCGCCCCAATGCCGATGGGGAAAGACAGAATAAAGCACACCGCCAGCGACCAGGCCGAGCCAGCCAGCGCGCTTAGAATGCCCGCGACCTCAGGCTCGCGGCTGTCGCCACTGGTCAGGAAATTCCAGTTGATCACCCGGCGCAGATTGCCGTTTTGCTCAAGCGCGCTGATCCAATTAGCCTCAACATCTTTCACCCGGCGGCGTTTTTCCGGCAGGTCCATATCCACCTTACCGCGCAAGAACAGATCAAGGTCATCCGAGGCCGTGACCCACACGCGCCGCACCCCTCCGGCAAGCGCGGGGGCCTTGGCAACCATCTTGCGCAGCTCAAAACTGGCCTCGGGGCTGGCAAGGTTATAAAGCCGTTTTTTGTCTTTGCGTTTGCTCACCTCAGGGAACATCGCGCGCAGGCCTTGTTTGATGATCTTGCCCCAAGGGGCGGCGCGCAGGTCATCCGGGTCGACATTTTCCGCGCCCAGATCAACCTCAATCGCGATTTGTGTGCGTTTGAGCGCGCCGCTGGCCGTGCCGGTAATATCCACCAGCATCACCAGCAAAAAGAGCAGCGACACAGTAATGGCCAGAATGCCGGACAGGCGGAACCGCCGTTCAGCGCGGTTACGGGCGGCCAGATTGAAACCGGCGTTTTTGCTTAGATCAATCATATTGTTCCTGATATTTGCGGACGATGCCAAGGGCGAAAACATTAAGGATCAGGGTGATCACAAAAAGGAACAACCCAAGGGCAAAGGCCGACAGGGTTTTGGCACTGTCAAACGCCTGATCGCCGGTCAGAAGCGAGACGATCTGCACGGTGATGGTGGTCACCGCATCCAGCGGATTGAGCGAAAGTTTCGCCGCCATGCCCGCCGCCATCAGCACGATCATCGTCTCGCCAATGGCGCGCGATGTGGCCAGCAAAAGTGATCCGGCAATGCCCGGCAAGGCCGCAGGCAGGATCACCCGGCGGATGGTTTCCGATTGGGTGGCGCCAAGGCCGTAAGAGGCATCGCGCAGGGATTGCGGCACCGTGTTGATCACATCATCCGACAGCGATGAAATCAGCGGCACAATCATAATCCCCATGGCAATCCCGGCGGCCAACGCACTTTCCGAGGCAATCTCAAGCCCGAATTGCCCGCCGGTCATGCGGATAAACGGCGCCAAAGTGAGGGCAGCAAAAAACCCGTAAACCACCGTGGGAATACCCGCGAGAATTTCCAGCGCAGGTTTGACCCATCCGCGCATGGCCTTGCTGGAATATTCCGACAGATACACCGCCGAGGTCAGCCCCAAGGGCGTGGCAACCAGCATGGCAATCGCGGAAATCAGCAGCGTGCCATTGATCAGCGGGATCACCCCGAAGGTGCCCTCGGCCCCCACCTGATCCGAGCGGATCGCGGTTTGTGGGCTCCATTCCAACCCGAACAGAAACTCGGACACCGGCACTTTTTTGAAAAATTCCCAGGTCTCAACCACCAGTGACAAAACGATACCAAGCGTCACCAAAATGGCAACCCCGGCAAAAGCCGCGAGGGTTGCAATGACAAGCCGGTCACGCCATTTCGGGCGCATCGTGTTGGAAAGATTGAGCGTTTGGGATGGCATGTTACTGCTTTCAAAATTGCTGCAAACCGGCCCCGGGGGATGGGCCGGTTTGCAACCATTGGCGCTACATCGTGAGTGGTTCAAGCGCCAGAATATCAGCGGCCTCGTTGGCGCGCTCTTCTTCAGTCAGCGGGATCAGGCCCTTGTCTACAAGATAGCCATCCTCGCCCCAGGTATCTTCATCGGTAAACTCCCTGAGGTACTCGATGATGCCCGGCACCTGCCCCACATGTGAGGCTTTCACGTAGAAATAAAGCGAGCGCGCGATGGGATAGGTGCCCTCGGCGATCTCTTCAAATTCGGGGGCAACACCACCTACAATCGCGCCTTGAACGATATCGCTGTTTTGCTCAAGAAAGGAATATCCAAACACGCCAAACGCATCGGCATTGGCCTGTAATTTCTGCACGATCAGGTTGTCGTTTTCACCGGCTTCGATATAGGCCCCATCTTCGCGGATCGTATGGCACAGCGCCTTATAGGCGGCTTTATCTTGTGATTTCAAAGCCTTGATCCAGTCAAATGTTTTACATCCACCTTCCAATGCCAACTCGGCAAAGGCATCGCGGGTGCCGGATGTGGGCGGCGGACCCATAACCTCGATCTTCACTTCGGGCAGATCAGGATTGACATCGGCCCAGGTTTTATAAGGGTTTGGCATGGTCGCGCCGTCGCCATCGGGCACATTCTTGGCCAGCGCCAGAAAAATATCGCGGCGGGTTAATTCCATCTGCTCGGCCTCAACCGAATTGGCCAAAACAATGCCGTCAAACCCGATCCTGGCCTCAACAATCCCGGTCACGCCGTTTTTAGCGCAAAGCGCCACTTCCGAGGCTTTGATCCGGCGCGAGGCGTTGGTGATGTCGGGCGTGTTCAGGCCGTCGCCTGTGCAAAACAATTTCAGCCCGCCACCCGAGCCGGTGCTTTCAACCACGGGCGTGGGAAAATCGGTGGATTTGCCAAAACGCTCGGCCACGGCGGTGGCAAACGGGAATACTGTGGATGAGCCGACAATATTGATTTGTTCGCGGGCCATGGCGGGCAGCGCAATCGACGTGGCAATCAGGGCCGCAGAGGTTGTCAGTGAAAGGCGAAGTTGCATGGGTCGTCTCCTAAAGATTCACAAACGTTCCTTATGGAACAGCCCAGTCTTGGCGCGGGCGTGAATCACGAGTACGACAGTTGCGTAACAGTTCTGTGACAGGTGTTATTTTTTCTTTGGCTTGGCCAGCGGCAGATAAACCCGAAATTCCGAGCCTTCCCCCGGCACGCTGTTGATCTCAATTTGGCCGCGATGACGCCGCAGGATATGCTTGACAATCGCCAGCCCCAGACCGGTGCCGCCCACATTGCGCGAGCGGCTTTTATCGACCCGGTAAAACCGCTCGGTCAGTCTTGGGATTTCCTCGGCAGCAATGCCCTCGCCCTGATCGCGGATAGAAATGCACACCGCCGGGCGGCCAAGCGGGCGGTCATTTTCCATCAACTGCGCCCCAAGCGTGATCTCGCTGCCCTCATGGCTGTAATTGACGGCGTTTTCCATCAGGTTGATCAGCATCCGCACCAGATCTCCGTGGTTGCCCGGAATTGCAGGTAGGCTGCCCGCAATATGCACCGCCAGTGTTTTACCGCGCTTATGCGCATAGGTCGTGGCACTTTCGCACGCCTCACGGATGATCGAATTCGGATTGGTCATTTTCTTTGGCGCGCGGCGCTCTTTCACCTCAACTTTTGACAAGGACAGCAAATCACTGACCAGATTTGTCATCCGCACCACCTCTTTGCCCATCATGCCCAAAAACATCTCGCGCGCTTTTGGATCGTCGCGCGCGGGGCCTTGCAATGTCTCAACAAAGCCGGAAATGGCAGTGAGGGGCGAGCGGATTTCATGGCTGACATTGGCGACAAACTCGCTCCGCATGGCTTTGACATCGCGAAGCGGGGATCTGTCTTCAAACGTCAAAACCAAGGCGGTTTTGCCTGTCACCCCACCGGGATCAACAGCCCTGAGCGTGACTTGAAATTCCTTACCAAAGCCTTTGGAAAGCGACAGGGATGTTGTTATCTCGTCTTTGGTTTTCAGGGCCTTTTCAAGCAGCTTGATGAATTTTCCCTTGCCGGAAATAGCCGCGCCAATAGCTTTGCCATGGGCAATCTTCGGGAAAGCTTTGCGCGCCTCACGGTTGGCGGAAACAATCGTCAGATCAGCATCAAGCCCGATGACGGGGATGGCAACGGCATCAAATCTGCTTTCCAGTTCAGTCATTCGTGCCCCTTCATCGCTGTGCGAAATCACCGGGCGCAGCAGGGTAAAGCGCCCCTGCTCCTGATCAAATTCTTTTTGCCTTTAATGCGCGCGCGGCCCATAGGCAAATTTAACCTCAAAACCACTCATCACAGTCGCCAGCCGGTCTTCTGGTTTGATCAGGAGCAGGGGCGCCATGGCAAAGCCACTGGTTGAATTCATTTGCAGCAGGATATCGTCCTTGGCCCGTGGCGCATCAATGATCAGGCTTTGCAGATCACGCACGTCACCCGCATCCAGTGTGGGGCCAAGCTCTTGTGATACAAGGGTTTTAAGATTTTTTTTGAAATCCTGGCCACCCAGTTCCTTTGCTTTCAGGTCTTCTTTAATCGCATCAAGGGCCGCCACCAAAACGGGATTCGACGATGTCCTGCCACTGGCCAGGCGCAACTCAATCCGTTTGATTAAAAACCCGGCGGTCGCGACAGCCGGGTTTCCCGCAAGTGCCGCAGTAACTCCGCCAAGCCGGGCGCGCAGGCTAATGCTGTTGCCATTTTTAAAATCAACATTTGCCTGCTCTACGATCAGCTCATTCTCCTCGGCCTTATAACGAAACCCCAGTTTTGCATCCATTCGTTTCCCGCCAGCACTCTGCGCTTTGAAAAAACCCCATATGGGATCATCCGCCGGCGCACTGATCACCCGCGCACGGGTGATCGTAAGGTTGAGAGTCTTGGGCAATTTCCCAGATTCCAGCGCGATGAGCGTCCCCGAAGGCCACTGCAGGCCCCCGATCTCAAGCTCAAACTCCTCCCCCTTCAGCCGCACTTTCTGCGCCTTACAGGTGCCTGCGATTTTGCGCGCAGGAGTTAGTGTTTTGATGTCGGATTGCAATGCGTCCCCCAGCGCCTTCAACCCACGCGCACAAACATCATTATCAAGCGTGATCACCTGTTGCGCCGACAACCCGCCCGCTGAAGCAATAGCAATAATACCCGCAACAAGAACTGTCTTAATCCCGATATATCCAGCCATCATCAAATCCCTTTGGTTGCCTGTAATCCTTATGTAAATCAGTATTCTAAGCACACCCCATTAATCAAGGGGCATTGCCGTTGCTGTGAGCATTGCAAAAAATACGAGGGGCATTCGATCAGCTACCCGGCTGGGCACCCCTGAATATCCACAGCCCTTTTGCCCCCGATAATAGTAATCCGAAGCCCCGCGCGTTGCAGGGAAAATGATTGGCCCTCTATATGATAAAGGTCGCTTTCGGCGATCAGTTGCCCACCTTGCCGACGGGTTGAGGATTGCGCCACCCATATCTTGGGGTCGGAAGTTTCCAATATGGCAACCTCACCCGGCCCAAGGCTTGGCATATCCACCATGGCCCGCAGGCGCAGCCCGTCCTCCATTACCGTTATCTCACAGGAAACCCGGGTCACATTCGCCTCATCGGCGGTATCGGGCCGGTTGGCCAGGGCGGCAATAATGCGCGGGTTGGGCTTTTTATTGCCGCGCGGCACCTGCTGTTTCAATGTAAGCGTCACCGGCACACAGATTTCGCTGCACACGCCGATCTCAACCTCGCCTTGCAGCACAATATCGCGGTCCGCCTCCCGGGGTGTCAGTTTCAGTGGAAATATCACCTGATCTTTATAGCCGATCGTGCGCACACCTTGCTGCATAAGGATGCTTGGCGTGGGCCAACGCACCTCAAACCCGGCAAGGTTTTCAGACCCTGACCAGTTGAAGCTTGGCGGTATGCCCGCATCCCCCGGTGCCCGCCAATAGGTTTTCCAACCCGGTTCAAGCTTGATTTGCAGCGCCGCCATCTGACTGCCATCGGGCATCTGCCAGCCGGGCAGAATACGCGCCTCAACCATCTCACGCGCTGAGTGAGACCCGGCAAAAAGCGGCATAGCGACCATGAGCGTAAGCAAAAAGGCTGTCAGGAATCGGATCATTACACTGACATGAGGCACAATCGCCGAAAAGCCAACTCACATTCGAGAGAGAATTACCGCCGAAGGCCTGCAGCATCCGCTTGCACTACGGCGCTGGCAAGCCCATTGTTGGAAGAGTTGAGGTAACCTCAGGGATATATGTTGAGCCAGAAAATTGATCTTACCGGCAAGTTGTTGATTGCCATGCCGGGCATGGGTGACCCCCGGTTTGATCATTCGGTCATCTTGATGTGCGCCCATTCCGATGAGGGCGCGATGGGGCTTTTGATCAACAAGCCCACCAATGACCTGCGCCTTGCGGACCTGTTTGAGCAACTGACAATCACCCCCGCCCCCGATGCCCGCGATTGCCCGGTGCATTTTGGCGGCCCGGTTGAGCATGGCCGGGGGTTTGTGCTGCATGAGCACGGCTATCATTCGGCGATCTCAACGCTTGATATATCCGATGATTTCGCCATGACCGCCACCCTTGATATACTTGAGGATTTGGCCGGGGGGCGCGGCCCGACGCGGGTGATGGTGGCCTTGGGCTATGCCGGTTGGGGCCCGGGGCAGCTTGAGGGCGAGATTGCCCAAAACGGCTGGCTCACCTGTGAGGCGGATTTCAGGCTGGTATTTGAAACCGATGATACGGGCAAATGGGAACATGCCCTGAAAAAGCTGGGCATCAGCCCGCTCACCCTTTCGGCCGATGGAGGGCGGGCCTGAAATCTAAAGCGTCTCAAAATTAAGTTGGCTCACGGGCTTGATCTTGAAATGCCCATAACATCAATAGGTGGCGCGCGTTTCGACTTATTGTAGCGATTAAACAATAAATCGAAACGCTTTAACCGTCGGCATCCCGGCTTCGCGCATAGACATCCTCATAGCGCACGATGTCGTCCTCTCCCAGATAGGCCCCCGTCTGCACCTCGATCAGCTCCATCGGTAAAAGCCCGGGGTTTTCCAGCCGGTGCACCGCGCCCAGCGGAATGTATACGGATTGATTTTCGCTTACCAGATTGACCGCATCATCCACCGTTACCCGTGCCGTGCCCGAGACAACGATCCAATGCTCGGCCCGGTGCACATGGCTTTGCAGGCTCAGCGTCGCACCGGGGTTGACCACGATACGTTTGACATGAAAACGGCCCTGCAAGATCAGCGTTTCAAAATACCCCCAGGGGCGGTGATCCTTGGGAAAGGCATCGGCCTGAGGCACCGCCTCGGCCCGCATGGTTTTCACCACTTGACCCAAATCGGCCACCCTTGAGCGATCCGCCACCAAAACCGCATCAGGCATCGCCACCGCCACGATATTATTCAACCCCAGACCCACCAGATGTTGCGCGTCATTTTCGCTGCGCAAAAGTGTGTCCCTGCAATCCACCGCACGGGCCGGCCCATGGGTGGCAACACCGTCACCATCCAGCCTGGAATGCTGTAATACCGCCTCCCAGCCGCCCAAATCGGACCAATCCCCGGTATGCTCTACCACCACAAGGTTGTCGGCGTGCTCCATGATGGCGAAATCTATTGAGGTATCTTCACAAGCGTCCCACGGCCCTGCGGCCAGCCGCAAAAACCCCAGATCAGGCGTGGCCTGCTCAACCGCCTTGCGCACCAGCGCCAGCATCGCGGGCTGATGGGTTTCAAAGGCGTTGATCAGGGTTTTTGCCGTGTAAAGGAAAACCCCCGCATTCCACAGATACCCGCCAGCGGCCAGCATCGCCTCGGCCCGCTCCAAAACAGGTTTTTCAATAAAGCGCTCCAAAGGCCGCGCCGGGCCTGATCCCTCACCGATCTCAAGATAACCATAGCCGGTTTCGGGCCGGTCAGGGGAGATGCCAAAGGTGACGATCCGGCCTGTGCGAGCGGCCTCGGCCCCCCGGTTCATTGTCGCAACAAAGGCATCATTATCGGTGATATAATGATCCGAAGGTGTGGCCAGCATCAGGCATTCGCGGCCTTCCTGCGCCGCCACTAAAGCCGCTGCCAACAGCGCCGGGGCGGTGTTGCGCGCCGAAGGCTCAAGCAAGATCGCACCAGGATCAACCCCCACTTCCTCAAGTTGTTGCGTGGCGATAAAGCGAAAATCCGAATTTGTGATGATCAAAGGCGGGTTAAACCCAGCGCCATATAGCCGTTGCGCCGATTGTTGAAACAGGCTGCCCTCGCCAATCATCGGTACAAACTGCTTGGGATAGCTTTTACGTGACAATGGCCACAGCCGCGTACCAGAGCCACCACAAAGAATAACAGGGGTTATTGCTCGGTCCATATTCTGGCCCTCATTGCCATAGTTTCCCCTTTGATACCCTGCCTATGGTTGATTTTGCCAGTTAATAATCCCTCATACCGAGCGGATCAGTTTGCGCTCCAACACCCGCAGTACAAATTTCAGATCGCAGCCGCGTTTGAGGATACGCCCATCAAGGCCGATCACCGCATATTGCCCTTGCCGGTCTCGTAATTTGGGACGTTTTTCTATCCGGTAAAGCGGGGTTTCCGCACAGCGCCGGAAAACTGAAAAAACGGCCGCGTCGCGCAGGTTGGAAATCGCATAATCACGCCATTCACCCGCAGCTACCATGCGGCCATAAAGGGACAGGATCACGGCCAGCTCTGTCCGGTGGTAAGCCACCTGCCGGGCATCGGCCGGAAACGGCGTGAGGGTCTGAAAGCTCATGCAACCAGAGTTGCGCTAATTTGTCAGCGACGCAAGAAAAAACAACCGGAGGCGCTCATCCGTCCAGCCGGTTGGATATTTCAATCAGATTGCCATCTGGATCGCGCAAATATAGCGACAGGATCGGCCCCATCGCCCCGGTCCGGCGCACCGGGCCTTGCTCAATAGTGATGTCATAGCGTGCCAGATGCGCCTGCCACCGGTTAAGCGGCACATCCGTAAGAAAACACAAATCCGCCGAGCCGGGCGCAGGCACCGCCGCCTTCGGCTCAAACTCAGCGCCCCGCACATGCAGGTTGATCTTTTGCCCCCCGAATTTCAGCGCCCGGCGGGGCGTGCCATCAGCGGGGGTGAATTGCTCGGGTACCATGCCCAGCACATCGCGGTAAAACGCAATCGAGGCAGGCAAATCAGCAACCGTCAAAACCAGATGATCCAGCGATAATACCTGAGGGGTCATGACGCGATGCTCCTTTTGACAAAATGGTTTTCACTCTGTTGATTGCGTTATAGTTTGCGCCCATGCGTGAGGCGATGCAAACCCAACCTGATAAAATCGACCCGGCCCGCGCCCGCGCTTTGCAGGCAACACTGGGATATGAGGCCACACTCACCCAAGGTCAGCCCCTGCCGCCGTTCTTTCACCAGCTCTATTTCTGGGATCCACAACCGCCCGGGGCCTTGGGCCGTGATGGTCATCCAAAAACCGGCGGGTTGATCCCAGATATGGGCCTGCCGCGCCGGATGTGGGCCGGTGGGCGGCTGAAATTTCATGCGCCTTTGATCGCGGGTCTTGCCGCCGAACGCCGATCCGTGCTTGAAAATACCAGCCACAAAACCGGACGCTCCGGGCCTTTGGCACTGATCACTTTGCGCCATGAAATATGGCAAGGCGGGCAGCGATGCATCACCGAATGGCAAGACCTGATTTACCGTGGAAACCCTGATCCGAAGGCCGCCAGGCCGGTGCCCTCCAAGGCCCGGACGGATGAGGATACACGCCAACAGCATTCCTTCAACCCGACCTTCCTGTTTCGCTATTCCGCGCTTACCTTCAATGGCCACCGGATACATTATGACCGGGATTATGCCCGCAAGGTTGAGGGCTATGACGGGCTGGTTGTGCACGGGCCACTGCTGGCGCAACTGCTGATTCTGATGGCGGAAAAACAACTGGGCCAGCTCTCAACATTCAGCTTACGCGCCACCTCTGCGCTGATGGATTTTGAGGGGGTCGATCTGTGCTGGAAAGCCGGTGACGCTTGGGCCCGTGGCCCCGATGGCCGCCAAATCATGAGCGCCAAAGCCAGCTAAGGCCTGATCCAGCAACGGCGGCTCCCGCCCCCCGCAGGGGGCAAGGCCGCAGGCCGCGCATGGATCAGGCTGGGCTTAGTATGACGCCTCTGGCCTAAACCCACCCGGAATTTCATCAATCCCCTCCAGCACCAGATCGGCCATCACCCGCCCCACGCCGGGGGCCATGCCAAAGCCGATTTTAAACCCGCCATTGGCGATGAACGCCCCTTTGTGCAGCGGATGCGCCCCCAGCATCGGCGCGCGTGAGCGCGTGCGGGGCCGCACCCCCGCCCAGCGCGCCATCACCCGCGCGCCGCGCAGCACCGGCACCGCTTGCATGGCGCGCCCGATCACCGCGTCAAGCTGTGCGTCAGTGCTGGCCGGATCGTCATACGCGCGCTCAGAGGTTGAGCCAACCGCCACCGTGCCATCCGCGTGCGGCACCACATGCACCGTATCGGCAAATAACTGCGGCATCTCCGCCGCGCTGAAATGCAGCAACGCACCCTGACCTTTAACGCCGCTGCCAACCATTCCGCCATGGGCCGCGTTCAACTCTTCCAGCCCCGACATCCCGGTGGCCCAGACAACCTGACCCTGCATATCGCCCTCGGTCATGACCTCACTACCGCGCGCCGTAATCGCCCCGGCAAGCGCCGCGCAGGCCCGGCGGGGATGCGCCCGCGCGCTCAGGCTGTCATGGATCAGATAGCCGGTGGGCGTGACCGGTGCCCAGTCAAATTCGCGGGCCTCAACCACCTGCCACCGGGCCAGACCGCGCCACAATTCCTGCGCACCATCGGCCCGAGACCGTGCCAATTCAAGCGCGCGGTCGTCTGCAATGGGCTGCAGCCGGCCCAACCGCGCGTAACCGGGTGAGATGCCCGATGCCTCCTCAACCCCGCGCCAAAACCCTGTCGCGGCAATCAGGCTGTCAAACTGAAACGCCTTTTTGTCATTCCAGTTTTCCGGCACATGCGGGGCCAAAGCGCCCACAATCCCGCCCGAGGCCCCCGCCCCCACGCCGTAAGGATCAATCACCCGCACGCGCGCGCCGCGCAGCACACAGCTCCACGCGACCGAGAGGCCAAAAATGCCCGCGCCCATCACTGTTACATCAGCCATTGCCAAAGCGCTGTTCCCCCTGCATGGTCCACTCAATCAACCACCCTTCTAAAGGATCACCCCATGCAGGGCCAGCGCGAGGCGATTGAATGGCAGGCAGGCGATGTGCCGGTCTCAACCCGGTTTGATGACCCCTATTTCAGCCTTGATAACGGGCTGGAGGAGACCACGCATGTTTTTCTCACTGGCAACGGCCTGCCCAACCGTTTCCGCGACGGCTTTCACATTGCCGAGCTTGGCTTTGGCACCGGTCTGAACCTGCTGGCAACGCATGATTTGTGGCGGAAAAGCAATCAACGCGGCATTCTGCATTTCACCACGTTCGAGGCCTACCCGATGCAGCCGGATGAAATGATCCGGGCGCAATCCGCCTTTCCGTCGCTTGCCGGAATTGCTGCTGAACTGGCCCCGTTCTGGGCCAGCGAAGCCCGGCAAATCACCCTTCCCGATCTGCATTTCACTCTGATCAAAGGCGACGCCCGTAAAACCCTGCCGCAATGGCCGGGCCGCGCCGATGCGTGGTTTCTTGATGGATTTTCTCCGGCGAAAAACCCCGAATTATGGCAGCCCGACCTGATGCATGAGGTCGGTGCGCATACCAAAGATCAGGGCACAGCCGCCACCTATACCGCCGCCGGATTTGTCCGTCGCGGGCTTGAAAACGCAGGTTTCAGCGTCACCCGCGCGCCCGGGTATGGCCGCAAACGCCACATGACCCAAGCCGTGAGAGCCCCGTCATGAGCGCGCTCAACACCCGCCTTGGCATCCTGTTGATGATCGCCACCACCTTCATCTTTTCGGTGCAGGACGGCATCTCGCGGCATCTGGCGGGGGAATATAATGTGCTGATGGTGGTGATGATCCGCTATTGGTTTTTCGCGGCCTTCGTGATCACCATAGCCAGCCGTCAGGCAGGCGGTATCCGTGCCGCCGCCGCCACCTCACAGCCCGGCCTGCAAATCTTTCGTGGCCTGCTTTTGGTGGTTGAAATATGCGTGATGATTTACGCCTTCACCCTTTTGGGACTGGTAGAAAGCCACGCGGTTTTTGCCTCTTATCCGCTGCTGATCGCCGCCCTTTCCGGCCCGGTTCTGGGCGAGCGCGTGGGCTGGCGCAGATGGGTGGCCATTGCCATCGGTTTTGTCGGGGTCATCCTTATCCTCAAGCCGGGTTCAGGCATCTTCCAGCGCGAGGCGGTTGTGCCGCTGGCCGCGGCCCTGATGTTTGCGCTTTACGGGCTGCTCACCCGCTTTGCTGCCCGCCGTGACAGCGCCGCCACCAGCTTTTTCTGGACCGGAACCACCGGGGCCATCGCCATAACAGCGGTCGGCCTGTGGGTCTGGCAACCGATGAGCGCACCCGATTGGGCTTGGATGGCCGTGCTCTGCGTCACCGGCGCGCTTGGCCACTACACATTGATCAAATGCTATGAGGTGGCCGAGGCCAGCGCAGTACAGCCCTTCGCCTATCTGCAACTGGTGTTTGCCAGCGCCATCGGCATTGCGGTGTTTTCTGAAACCCTCCGCCTCAATGTGGCCCTTGGCGCGGGCCTGATCGTGACCGCCGGATTGTTCACCCTGTGGCGTCAGCGGCAGGCTCCATCTAAGGCGTGAGCAACCGCCGGAACATGGTATCCAGGTGGCGCGATGCCTCTTCATAGACCGGCTCACTTTCCATCAACACTCGCACCTGCGCTTCAAAATCGGCGTAATGCTGGGTCGTGGCCCAGATCGAAAAAAATAGGTGGCGCGGGTCAGTCCGGGCCAGCTTACCGGTCACCATCCAGCTTTGTATCAGCCGGGCTTTCTCATCCACCAACGGGCGCAAATCGCCCAAAAGATGTGGCCCCATGCGCGGCGCACCCTGCAGTATCTCATTGGCAAAAAGGCGGCTTTCACGAGGGAACTCACGCGCCATTTCCAGTTTGCGATGCACATACTTCAGCACCTCTTCCAGAGGCTCACCTTCGGGGTTCATCGCCCGCAGCGGATCTAGCCAGGTATCCATCAACTGGTTGAGCAGCGTCACATGGATGTCTTCTTTGCCGGTGAAATAATACAGGATATTGGGCTTGCTCAGGCCTGAGGCCACGGCGATCTGATCCAGCGTCGCGCCGCGATAGCCATGCTTTGAAAACACCTCCAGCGCCGCCTCCAGTATCCGGTTGCGATTACGCAGCTGAATGCGGCTGGATTTCTTTACGGGTTGCGCGTCACTCATTGCCTGTCCTGAAACCATACATACCAAAAGCGTTTCGAGTTTAAGTTGAGATATGAGCTTAAACTCGAAACGTATGAAACATTCATTTGTTGTGGCGTTTCGACATATTGTCGTGTTTCAAAAATATGTCGAAACGCTTTAAATCACCATGCGGCATTTTTCCAATGTTGGAAAGGCCGGGCAAATATCCGGGCAAATATTTACGCTTTGTCAATCGCACCAATGCCCCGCAGGATGATGGTTTTGACCGAGGCCTTGGCTGCCTCCCATTGCGCATCTGACAAGGGTTTGCCGCCATTCAGCGTCTCAATCTGATGGCCAAAATCGGCATAATGCTGCGTCGTGGCCCAAAGCATATACAGCAGATGACGCGGATCAATCGCATCCATCTGCCCGGCGCGGGTCCAGCGCTCGATCACCGCCATGCGCCCCTCGGTCCATTCCGTCAGGGTGTTTTCCAGATAATCCTGAATGACCGGCGCGCGGTGCATCACCTCAGACGCCCAAACCTTGGACCCGGCGGGATGCTTGCGGCTGATCTCCATCTTGGCATCGATATAAGCGCCGATCCCTTCCACCGGGCCGGGGGCCGCATCAAACACATCCGCCGCCTTCAGCCAGTCCTGAAAAATCCCCTGAACCACCTGCCGGTAAAGCGATTCCTTGGTGGGAAAATAATAATGCAGATTGGCCTTGGGCAGCCCCGCCATATCGGCGATCAACTGCATCGTCGCCCCGCCAAACCCCGCCTCTGCAAAGACATTTTCCGCCGCCTGCAAAATAAGCCGCTCATTACCCTCACGGATTTCTTTCTTACTAAGCGGGCGTGTGATCTGGGCCATAAGCAATTACTTCCAGAAATTTCTTGACCGATTGGTCAGGATGTGGTGCTCTCAACCTGACCATACGGTCAGGATATACCCGATTGCAAGCGATTGCTGAGCGGATAACAGGGGGAAATTGAAATGGCTGCACCTGGTGAAAACCTCAAAATCAACGGCGACCGTTTATGGGATAGCCTGATGGAAATGGCCAAAATCGGCCCCGGCATCGCGGGCGGCAACAACCGCCAAACCCTCACGGACGAAGACGGGATCGGCCGCAAACTGTTCCAATCCTGGTGCGAGGCTGCGGG
>UOEG01000053.1_pt1 | contig 15099 bp, 13 predicted proteins | sample 1990051 | NCBI WGS metagenome assembly UOEG01 (sample SAMEA4728526, study PRJEB27164) | hydrothermal vent metagenome | biome: marine basaltic hydrothermal vent biome; feature: marine hydrothermal vent; material: mineral | place: Pacific Ocean | collected 2011-06-14/2011-07-23 | depth 1741 m | reverse complement strand
ATTGGAGAAGCTTGAAAAGGTCGCCTGCCCTTCGGCGGGCGCGTGCGGCGGGCAGTTTACTGCCAACACCATGGCTTGTGTGTCTGAGGCGATCGGGCTGGCGTTGTTGAACAGCTCGGGCGCGCCTGCGCCTTACGAATCGCGTGATCAATATGCCGAGGCCTCGGGCATGGCGGTGATGAATTTGCTGGAGAAAAACATCCGGGCGCGTGATATTGTGACGCTCAAATCGCTGGAAAACGCGGCGCGGATTGTGGCTTGTACCGGGGGGTCAACCAATGCCGGGCTGCATTTGCCTGCGATGGCGCATGAGGCGGGGATTGAGTTTTTGCTGGGTGATGTCTGCGAGATTTTCCGCGATACGCCGTATTTTGTCGATCTCAAGCCCGGCGGGCAATATGTGGCCAAAGACCTTTATGAGGTGGGCGGCGTGCCGGTGGTTCTCAAAGAGCTGCGCAAGGCCGGATTGCTGCATGAAGATTGCATGACCGCCAGCGGCTATAGCATCGGCGAAGAGCTGGATAAGATCGAAGGTGAGGCTGATGGCCGGGTGATTCACCCGGTTGAAACTCCGCTTTCGACCACCGGCGGGGTTGTCGGCCTCAAGGGCAATCTGGCCCCTGAGGGGGCGATTGTGAAGATCGCGGGCATGAGCGGCAATCAGATTGTGTTTACCGGCCCGGCGCGTGTGTTTGAATGTGAAGAGGATGCGTTTGAGGCGGTGCAGAACCGCACCTACAAGGAAGGTGAGGTGCTTGTCATCCGCAATGAAGGCCCCGCAGGTGGGCCGGGAATGCGCGAGATGCTGGCGACTACAGCGGCGCTGAGCGGGCAAGGCATGGGGGCCAAAGTGGCGCTGATTACTGACGGGCGGTTTTCTGGTGCGACACGCGGCTTTTGTGTTGGCCATGTCGGCCCTGAGGCGGCCTATGGCGGGCCGATTGCGTTGCTGAAAGACGGCGATGTGATCACCCTCAATGCTATTGAGGGCAGCATTTCGGTTGATCTGAGTGACGAAGAGTTGGCGGCGCGCAAGGCAGACTGGAAAGGCCCGCGTGAGACGCTCTATGGCTCGGGGGCGCTGTGGAAATATGCCAGGCTGGTGGGGGCCACCTATAAAGGGGCTGTGACCCATCCCGGCGCACAAGCGGAGCGCCATGTTTATGCCGATCTATAGTTTTAAACGGCTGGGTCGGGCCAGGTTCATTGGTTTCGCCATCCTGCTCTCAGGGTGCGCAAGCCAGGGCACAGCCCCACCGCCGCCACCGCTACAGGCGGTCTCACTTTTTCAAGGTGATGTGGTTGTGGCCGGGCCTGCGGGCTATTGTATTGACAGGGACAGCGTGAAACAGGGGGCCGACGGCAGCTTTGTCTTACTGGCAAGCTGCGAAAGCCTGAGTGGCAAGCGCGGGAAAAATGTGCCGCCTGCGGTTATGACGGTTTCGGTTTTGCCCCAGGACCATGCGGAGGCCCAGCCAAAACCCGCAGAGCTTGCAGGCTCCCTGACCTCGGTTGAGGCGGTGGAGGGCAATGATCTGTCGCTGGTTTATCTGTCCAGCGGCGGCAATGATTTTATGCCCGAAGGAGACCCCAAATATTGGCGTGGTGGTATGGTGCTTAACGGCTATACCATCGGGCTTGCGGTTTACGGGTTTGCGGGCAGTGCAGCCTCGGGGGAGGCGGGCAGGCAGTTGATCACCGGGTTGGCGGCGCGGCTGCGGGGTGCAAGCCCGGTCAGGATTGCTGCCGTGGCAGAATAGTGAAGATGGCCCTTTCGCCTGACGTCTGAAGCAGATAAGACGCAGCCGCCATTGCTTTCGCATTATCTGGAGTTTGGAACATGGGCTATAGGGTTGTTGTTGTCGGCGCCACGGGGAATGTGGGCCGCGAAATGCTGAATATTCTGGCCGAGCGCCAGTTTCCGGTGGACGAGATTGCGGTGCTTGCCAGCCGCAGATCAAAAGGCACCGAAGTGAGCTTTGGCGATCGCACGCTGAAAACCCAGGACCTTGACCCGTTTGATTTCACCGGCTGGGATATAGCGTTGTTTGCCATTGGATCAGAGGCCACCAGCAAATACGCGCCGAAAGCCGCGAAAGCGGGCTGTGTGGTGATCGATAATTCGTCGCTTTACCGCTATGATCCGGATGTGCCGCTGGTGGTGCCAGAAGTGAACCCGCAGGCGGTGGATCGTTATGCCAGGAAAAACATCATCGCCAACCCGAATTGCTCAACCGCGCAGATGGTTGTGGCGCTGAAGCCGTTGCATGACCGGGCGACAATTAAGCGGGTTGTGGTCAGCACCTATCAGTCGGTCTCAGGTGGCGGCAAGGAGGCGATTGACGAGCTGTGGAACCAGACCAAGGGCATCTATGTGCCGGGTCAGGAAGTTGCACCAAAGATATTCACCAAGCAGATCGCGTTTAATGTGATCCCGCATATCGACAGCTTTATGGATGACGGCCAGACCCGCGAAGAATGGAAAATGGTGGCCGAGACCAAAAAGATCATTGATCCTTCGATCAAGGTCACCGCCACCTGCGTGCGGGTGCCGGTTTTTGTTGGCCATTCCGAGGCGATAAATATCGAGTTTGAGGATTTCCTTGATGAGGATGAGGCCCGCGATATTCTGCGTGAGGCACCGGGGATTATGGTGATCGATAAGCGCGAAGATGGCGGCTATGTCTCGCCGGTTGAATGTGTTGGCGATTTTGCCACCTTCATCAGCCGCATCCGTCAGGACAGCACGGTTGAGAACGGGCTGAACCTGTGGTGTGTGTCGGATAACCTGCGCAAAGGCGCGGCGCTGAACGCGGTGCAGATCGCCGAAGTGCTGGGAAGCCGGATGCTTAAAAAAGGCTAAAACGGTTCAATCACGCCTATGTTGGGCGCATGATCTGGCGCGTTTACCATGCGGTCAAACAACCACTTGTGGGAATGGCCGGGGAATGGGGCGCAAAATCTGCGCATCAGCCGGGAATAGCTGAAGCCAAGTTCGGAGGCTTTGCAGATGCGTTGATCCCCGGCTTTGTGGTGCAGGGCAAGGCCGCCTCCGGCGGCGCGCAGGACATATCCGTTATGGCCAAGCCTTTGTTGCAGGTCTTCCCATCCGGTGGCCTCTGCCAGATCGGTTGCGACGCGCGCACGTAAGGGCGCGACGCGCTGTTCATCCGCCCTTACAGGCGGCCTCGCGTGGGTTGCGCGCGATATCTCACGTGCCAAAAGATCGCGGATCATCTGGCCAAGGGTCACATCCCGCGCACGGGCAATCTTGCTTGCCTGATGCAGCATCTCATGATGCATTTTCATATCAACACGTTTCATTTCCATGTGCCATGAAACTCATAACATGGCTAATAAAGTGTAAATTCGCGTATTGGGACTGCATAACTTCAACTATATAAATCTTTCGATCACAAATATGCGATAGATCACTGTCAGACTCAGAATTTGACTCAGGTCAAGGCCGCCTCTCGTAACACCTGAGAAAAGCCTGTATGAATGCACCCGTGTAAGCCGGAGTATACCCCTTGGCCAACGACCAGTCAGACGCCCCTCAAAGCCTTTATGCCGCCCGTGAACCGATCTTTCCCAAGAAGGTTTACGGCAAATTTCGCAATCTGAAGTGGTATCTTATGGCGTTCACCCTGGGGATTTATTACATAACGCCCTGGATCAGATGGGACCGGGGGCCAAACCTGCCGGATCAGGCGGTGTTGATTGATCTGGCCAGTCGCCGGTTCTTTTTCTTCTGGATCGAAATATGGCCCTATGAGTTTTATTTTGTCGCAGGCCTGCTGGTGATGGCGGGGCTTGGGCTTTTTCTGTTTACCTCGGCGCTGGGGCGGGTCTGGTGCGGTTATGCCTGCCCGCAAACCGTGTGGACCGATCTGTTTATTCTGGTGGAACGCTGGATTGAGGGGGATCGTAACGCCCGCCTGCGGCTGCACCGGCAGAAGAAATGGGATATGCGCAAGCTGCGATTGCGGCTGACCAAATGGTTTGTGTGGCTGTTGATTGCCGTGGCGACGGGCGGGGCCTGGGTGTTTTATTTCACCGATGCGCCGCAGTTGTTGGCAAATCTGCTGGCCTTCAACGCCCATCCGGTGGCCTATATCACCATTGCGGTGCTGACGGCGACGACCCTGTTGTTTGGCGGGTTTGCGCGCGAGCAAATCTGTATTTACGCCTGTCCGTGGCCACGCATTCAGGCGGCGATGATGGATGAAGACACGCTTGTGGTGGGCTACCGCGAATGGCGCGGGGAGCCGCGTAAGCATTCCGAGGCGGTCAAGGCCGGTGAGCCACAGGGCGATTGCATTGATTGCATGGCCTGCGTCAATGTCTGCCCGGTGGGGATTGATATCCGCGACGGGCAGCAGATGGAATGTATAACTTGCGCTTTATGCATTGATGCCTGCGATGACATCATGGCCAAGATCGGCAAGCCGCGCGGGTTGATTGATTACATGGCCTCGACCGATGAAGATGCCGAGCGCGCGGGTGGTGCGCCCAAGCCGATCATCAAACATATCCTGCGGCCGCGCACGATCATGTATACCTCGCTTTGGTCGTTGGTGGGTATTGGTCTGGTGGTGGCGCTTTTCATCCGGCCCAATATTGATGTCACGGTGGCGCCAGTGCGCAACCCCACATTTATCACCATGTCCGACGGCACCATCCGCAACACCTATGAGGTGCGCCTGCTCAATAAACATGGTGAGGAGCGCAATTTTCGCATAACCTCCCGGGGTAATCCGGCGGTGCGGGTGCTGTTGGAAGGGCGTGAGGGCAACACGGTTATTGTTCCAGCCGACAGCACCCTTAATCAGCGGGTTTATCTGAGTGCGCCGGGCTGGTCCCATCCGGCCAAGGCCGAGCGCACGGAGGTGCGGATTTGGATTGAGGACACCAGTAATGGCGACCGGGCCTATAAAGATACAGTATTTAACGGGGTGGCAAACTGATGCAAATGAAACGTGAGATCACCGGCTGGCATGTATTGCTTGGCTTTGTTGCGGCTTTTGGGGTGATCATTAGTGTCAATCTGGTGTTGGCGTATCAGGCGATCAAAACCTATCCCGGGCTGGAGGTGAAAAATTCCTACGTTGCCAGTCAGGAATTCAACAGCCGCAAAGCCGCGCAAAAGGCGCTGGGCTGGACCGTGCGGGCCAGCCATGCGGATGGGCTGCTGCGGCTGGCGATTGCCGATGGCGATGGCAACCCGGTTGAGGTGAAAAGCCTGAAGGCCATTTTGGGCCGTACCACCGGTGTACGCGACGATAGTGCCCCGGCATTTGCCTTCAACGGCAAGGTCTATGTGGCCCCGGTTGATCTGGGGGGCGGCAACTGGGTTATCCGGATGATTGCCACCGCCGCAGATGGCACCGAATTTCGTCAGCGCGTGGTGCTGCGAAAACAATGAGCACCACATTTCGCCCTTCGGCCTCGGTCTGTCCGGCCTGCGTGGCCGCTCCGGGGGCTGAGCGGCTGGCCGGGGTGCAAAACCCAGATGGCCCCGCCCGGATTGCGCTTTCGCTACCCACCATCCATTGCGCGGCTTGCATTGCCAAGATTGAACGCGGGCTGGTGGCGCATCCCGGTGTAACAACCGCGCGGGTGAACCTGACATTGAAGCGCGCCAGCATTGAGGCCGCAGCGGATGTCAGCGCCCGCGATATGGTGCAACTGGTTGAGGGGCTGGGGTTTGAGGCGCATGAACTGGATCCGGGCACATTGAATGCCACCGCCACCGACCGGGCCGGGCGCAACCTGTTGATGCGCCTTGCCGTGGCCGGGTTTGCGATGATGAATGTGATGCTTTTATCGGTGGCCGTATGGGCCGGGGCTACTGACGCCACCCGCGACATGTTTCACTGGATTTCTGCCGCGATTGCCCTGCCGGCCATTGCCTTTGCCGGGCAGCCGTTTTTCAGCAATGCCTGGGCAGCACTTTCAAAACGCACGCTAAATATGGATGTGCCGATCAGTCTGGCGATTGTGCTGGCGCTTGTCACTTCGCTTTGGGAAACCTCGCTAAGCGGCGCGTATGCCTATTTTGATGCGGCATTGGCGCTGACGTTTTTCCTGCTGGCGGGGCGCTATCTGGATCACCGCACCCGCGCGATTGCGCGTTCGGCGGCGGAGGAGCTGACGGCGCTGGAGGTGCCGCGCGCCATTCGCCTGACCGATGAAGGTGAGGAAGAGGTGAAGATCGCCGCGCTGGCGGTGAATGATCTGATCCTTGTGCGCCCCGGAGGGCGGATGCCGGTGGATGGTGAGATTGTCGCAGGCATGTCTGAGATTGACCGATCCCTGCTGACCGGTGAGACATTGCCGGTGCAGGCCGGGCCGGGGCAGGTGGTCTCGGCTGGCGAGGTCAATCTGACGGGGCCGTTAACAGTTCGCGCCACCGCCGTTGGGGCGGATACATCGCTGCACCGGATGGCTGATCTGGTGGCGATCGCCGAATCCGGGCGCTCGCGCTATACGTCATTGGCGGACCGGGCGGCAAAGATTTATGCGCCGGGGGTGCATATCCTGTCGGCGCTCAGTTTTATTGGCTGGCTGCTGGCCACCGGCGATATGCGCGTGGCGCTGAACATTGCGGCGGCGGTGCTGATCATCACCTGCCCCTGCGCGCTTGGGCTGGCGGTGCCTGCGGTGACGACTGCCGCGTCGGGGCGGCTGTTTCGTAAGGGGTTGCTGATCAAGGATGCCACCGCGTTGGAGCGGCTGGCGCAGGTGGATACGGTTGTGTTTGACAAAACCGGCACCCTGACGGCGGGCACGCCGGAGCTGACCAATCTGGAGGCGCTGCCGCAAGAGGCGTTTGAAATTGCGCTGGCGCTGGCGCAAGGATCAGCGCATCCGCTGGCCAAGGCCATCACCGAGGCCGCCCGCAGGGCCGGGGTTGCCCCCGCGCCGGTGACGCAGATTTCTGAGGTGCCGGGATACGGCAGCAAAGGCCTGTGGCAGGGCCATGAGATACGGCTGGGCCGGGCCGGATGGACCGGGGCCGAGGCGCTGGCGCAGACGGCCACATATTTGAAAATTGGCGACAAACCCGCGCTGGCCTTTACCTTTACCGACCGGCTGCGCGAGGGCGCTGATGAGGCGGTTCAGGCGCTGATAGAGAGCGGTAAATCCGTGCATCTGATGTCGGGCGATACCACCCCGGTGGTTGCGGATTTGGCGCGGCGGTTGGGCATATCCAACTGGGTGGCTGAGGCGCTACCTGCGGATAAATCCGCCCGCATTCAGGAGATGACAGCGGCGGGGGCGCATGTGTTGATGGTGGGCGACGGGCTGAATGATACGGCGGCTTTGGCGGCAGCGGATGTGTCAATCTCGCCCGCCTCGGCGCTGGATGCGGCGCGGGTGGCCAGCGATATTGTGCTGTTGGGCACGGACCTGAGCCCGATTGCCGCCGCTTGCACCACGGCACGGGCGGCGCGGCGGCGCATTTCCGAGAATTTCACCATTGCGGCGGTTTATAATCTGGTGGCCGTGCCCTTGGCGATGGCCGGGTTTGCCACGCCGTTGATTGCGGCCTTGGCAATGTCGGCCAGCTCAATTACCGTGTCACTGAACGCGCTGAGGCTGAGGTAAAGCGGATGAATGTCCTTATCTATCTGATCCCGATTTCGCTGCTCTTAGGGGGCATCGGCCTTGTGGCGTTTGTCTATACAGTCAGATCAAATCAGTATGACGATCCCGACGGTGACAGCCGCCGCATCCTGAGCGATGAATGGGATGATCACCCTAAAAAATAAGCGTTATCCCGGCCCGATCATGAAACAGGTGACCTTTTTGGCCTGCAACCGACGGCAGGCAAGATCGGCGGTTTCGCGGCTTAACCCCATGAAATTTGCGTCAAACCCGTTGGAACGCTGCACCACTTTGCGCAGGCTGCCATCCAGCGTTGTCATTTCGCTTAGTGCGGTTTTCATCAGCACGGAACGAGCTTTGTACTGACTGGGATAACGGCCAACATTGATGCCCCAATACCGCCCGCCAGAGGTTGAGACGCGGGCCACCACGGTTTGTACCGGATCCGTCGGAGTGGCGCTGGCCAATACCAGATCCTCAGGCGGGGGGGTGACCGGGGTATCAAAATTGCCCGCCTGCGCGGCGCGCAGCGCATTTTCAATATCCGAATTATCAGCCAGCAGGACGGGTGCAGGCAGGGCAGGGCCGGGCCGGGTTTGTGGCCGCAGGCTTTTCTTTACTGCCGCTGCCGAGGCCAGACGCACGGTTTTGCCAGCCCCACTGTTGAGTTTGCCCATATAGGCGGGCCGGCGCGGGCGATTGACCGCTACCTGAGTGGGGGATTTGCGAAAGCCAAGATCAAGCAGTTCAGCCACCCGCGCATTGCGGGTTGCGGTTGAGCGGCCGCCAAATACCGTGGCGATGACGCGCTCATTGCCGCGTTCCGCGCTGGCCACCAGATTAAACCCCGCCGCGCGGGTATAGCCGGTTTTGATGCCATCGGCGCCGCGATAGCCTTGCAACAGTTTGCGGTTGGTATGGCGCACGGTTTTGCCGCCCGCATTGGTGGTGATGCGCGAAAACAGGTTGTAATAGTCCGGGTAGTCATAAAACAGATGCCGCCCCAGGGTTGTCATATCCCGCGCGGTGGAAAGATGCCCGGGCTCGGTCAGGCCATTGGCGTTCTTAAACGTGGTGCGGGTCATGCCCAAGGCCCGCGCGGTGCGGTTCATCCGGCGGGCAAAACGGGCCTCGGTGCCCTCAATCGCCTCAGCCAGAGCCGTAGCCGCATCATTGGCCGATTTCACCGCCGCCGCGCGCACCAGATAGCGCAGGCGAATTTTTTGTCCGGGCTTGAGACCCAGTTTCGAGGGCGGTTCACTTGCCGCACGTTTTGAGATTGTGACCTCGGTATCGAGGCTGATCTCGCCGTTTTTAACCGCTTCAAACACAATATAGAGGGTCATCATCTTGGTCAGGGAGGCCGGGTGCAGCCGCGTATCGGCGTTCTCCGATTTCAGCACTTGACCAGTGCGTGCATCAATCACAAATTCCGCATAAGGGGCCGCCATCGCGCTTAGGGGCACAACAACTAACATCCAGATTGCGGCAAGCGCAATCAGACCCCAACGGATCGGCTGCTTGTTCCGAACCTTCATGGTACTACTCTTTTTTCTGCCTCATACCGCCGGTTTTCCGGCTGGTTTATTATTGGTGAGGCAAAGGTAGCACAGAGCTATTTTTATTTAAAGCATTCATTTATAAGGAAAATATTGTGGTATGCGGGCCACAGGATACTACAAGATGTAGGGGTTTGGTATTTTGCATCCACAAGATTGGCCCCATATGCGGGCCGTTTGACCAAGGGATGACACAGCCCAAGGGCCGGATTACTGGCAAACATCTGCCTGAAATGGCGGTTTAAAGGCTTGGTTTGTAGCTTGCTAATTTGGCGCTGAAGCTTATGAATATCACCCCGGTTACGCCTTTTAACCAGCGTTGAAAACTGCCGCTGCGGGTGATTCTGGTTAGTCTGGAGAACAGCAGCACCATAGCGCTGAACCATATTGCATTGATCATCGAATGCAGGAATACCAATAAAAAAGCCGATGCCGCAGGGGTTTCTCCGATGTTAATAAACTGCGGGAACGCCGCGAGGTAAAACATGGAAACCTTGGGGTTGAGGGCATTGGTCAGGAAGCCTTCTATATAGGCATTTAGAAGTGTTCTTTGCTTTTTGGCCGGTATCACCTGCGCGCGATTTTCAACGCCTTTGAAGGCGGCGAGCAAGGCTTTGATGCCAATCCAGAACAAGTAGGCGGCACCAATGTATTTCACGATTGTGAAAGCCGTGGCTGACTGAACCAGAATGATTGAAATACCAAGAATTGACAGCGCGCCGTGCAGGTAAAACCCGGTGACAAACCCCACAACATTGGCAAAACCGGCGGCGCGCCCGGATGTGGGGACGGTTTTAGCAATTAAAACCCCATTTGGCCCCGGGGACATAACCAGAAGCGTGGCAACAAAAACGAATGTTAACACCTCAGACCATGTCATCTTGGATACTCCTGTGACCAATTTGGATGAGAAGCTTCAAAATAACAAGCGACTAGTTCTTGGTTCAAACCGTTATCCGGTGCCCACCCATAAAGCCAAATCCGGTGGCGCTATACTACCATGCCTTCGCCGTTACAGTATGAACACCGTCTGGTTTTTGTTCCAAAACAACCGCCGCAGCGACCGAACTGAAGCTTGCCACGCGCATCTTTACCCTGGGGAGCCTGGCCCGACCCGCCGCAAATCGGGCAAGGTGCATCACCCGTGCCATAGCAGCGGTGACATCGCCGTTTCACAATCGGCATCTTTTTGGTCGGGTGGTGACGTGTTTCCATGAGTATTCCCGGATGTTTCAAGAAAAATCCTTTATGGGTAGCAATTGTACACAAGTGGCCATCTCTGTCACCCCCTATTGTCCCGATACGGGCACAAAGCCGCCACTGCTGCTTTACAAGCCAAAGAAAAAGCCCGGAAGGTTATCCCCCGGGCTTTTTCGTCTCATACCAATTCAACGTTTATTTCAGCGTTTATTTCAGCGCCGCATCGGTTATCTCATGGGTCCAGGCCGCGTTGCCGGGATCGCTCGAGATCACCGGATCCGAGCCGCCGGACAGAAGTGACTGCACCGTGCGCTGGAAATCTGCCGGGTCAAGCTCGCCGTTGGAGCCGGCTGTCAACTTGGCAATTTCGCCCATCATGCGGATCTGATGCTTTTCGGTCTGGGCACCGGTTTCATCATAGTCGAGCACGATCATTGCCGCCTCTTTGGGGTTCTCTTCGGCCCATTTCCAACCCTTCATTGAGGCCCGCACAAAGCGCACCATCTTATCTTTGAATTCCGGGTCTTGCAGGTTCTCACCAAGCACATACATGCCATCCTCAAGCGTCGCGACACCCTGATCCTGGTATTTGAATACCACCAGATCATCGGGTGTCAGCCCTGCGTCAATGATCTGCCAATACTCATTATAGGTCATGGTGGATACGCACGCCGCCTGCCCCTGCAGGATCGGATCGACGTTGAAACCCTGCTTCAATACGGTCACGCCGCCCTCCGAGCCATCAGTGGCCAGGCCCAGTTTGCTCATCCAGCTCAGGAACGGATATTCATTGCCAAAGAACCAGACACCCAGAGTTTTACCGGCGAAATCAGCCGGTGTAGACACGCCCGCATCCTTGCGGCAGGTCAGCATCATGCCCGACGATTTGAACGGCTGCGCGATATTCACCAGATCAAGGCCCTTCTCGCGTGAGGCCAGTGCCGATGGCATCCAGTCCAGCACCACATCCGCACCGCCACCGGCAATCACCTGTGCCGGGGCCACATCCGGGCCGCCGGGCTTAATGGTGACGTTGAGGCCTTCATCATGGTAAAACTTCTTGTCGAGCGCCACATAATAGCCCGCGAATTGCGCTTGGGTGACCCATTTCAGTTGCAGCGTTACATCATCATTAACGACATCAGCTTGCACAAACGATGTGCTAAACGCCATTGCCCCTGCGATTGCAGTAGTCAGTAGTTTCTTCATTGGTCGTTCTCCCTTTTGGTTAAGTATTGTTATCGTCAATTCGTCCACGTTGCGAGGGATGCCAGAAGGTCACCATTTTCTCGATCATCGCCACAGTGCCGTAAAAAGCCGAGCCCGCCAAGGCTGCAACGGCAATTTCCGCCCAGACCATATCCATGCCCAGCCGCCCGGCCTCGGATTGAATTCTGAAACCCATGCCGTAGATGGGTGATCCGAAATATTCCGCCACAATCGCGCCGATCAGGGCCAGTGTGGTGCCGATCTTGAGCCCGTTAAAGATGAACGGCATGGCGGCGGGCAGGCGCAGCTTGAACAGGCTTTGCCAATATCCGGCGGCATAGGTGCGCATCAGATCACGCTGAATAACATCCGCCTCGCGCAGGCCCTGCACGGTGTTGACCAGCATAGGAAAGAACACCATCACCACCACGACCGCCGATTTCGATTCCCAGCCAAAGCCGTACCATTTGACCAGAATTGGCGCGATGCCAACAATCGGCAGCGCCGCCACCATATTGCCGATGGGCAACAGCCCGCGTTGCAGGAAATCTGAGCGGTCAATCAAGATGGCGGTGATGAAGGCCGCCGCACAGCCGATAAGATAGCCCGAAAGCGCGCCTTTGAGGGCGGTCTGGACAAAATCTTTCCACAGTAAATCGGTGGTGGCGGCAAATTTCACCGCAATCAGCGAGGGCGGCGGCAGCAAAATCGGGCTGATCTCAAGGGCGCGCACCACGCCTTCCCACAAGACCAGAACCGCAAGGCCAAAGAGCGCCGGGACCATGATCCGCGCCCAGCGTTTTTGCCGGTAAATCGACCCTGCCAGCCGGATATTAATGCCGGTGGCAATGGCCCAGAAGGCAAGGGCTGCAACAAGCCAGATCATCGCGACATCCCCATGCGTTTAAGGGTTATTTTCTGGATGATACCCACGATGGTGACCAAGGCCCCGGCCAGCAGGGCGGCCACAATCAACGCGCTCCATATGCGGATCGGCGGGCCAAACTGATCACCCACCAGAATGCGCGCGCCTAATCCGCGCAGCGCGCCGGTGGGCAGCTCACCCACGATGGTGCCGACCAATGCCGCCGCTATGCCGATTTTCAACGAGGTGAACAGATAGGGCATCGAGCTGGGAAAGCGCAGTTTCCAAAAGCTTTGCGCCGGGCTGGCGTGATAGGTTCTAAGCAAATCCATCTGCATCATCCCCGGTGAGCGCAGGCCCTTGATCATGCCCACAAGCACGGGGAAAAAACATAAGTAGGCCGAGATGATTGCCTTGGGCACCAGCCGTTCTTGTATGCCCATCAGGCTCATCATCACGATGATCATCGGGGCGATGGCCACAATCGGAATGGTCTGAGAAATCACCGCCCAGGGCATCACCCCCATCTCCATCACCCGGCTGTAGACAATCGCGATGGCCAGCGTAAGGCCGATGGTCACCCCCAGCGCAAAGCCCCAAAGGGTGGCATGCAAGGTGATCCAGCCATGAAAAATCAGGCTGCGTTTTGACGTCACTTTCTTTTGCACGGTGGTTTTCCAAATCTCCGCTGCCACCTGATGCGGGGCCGGAAGGCGGGCGCGCTCCTGGCTCATGGTGTTTTTGACCAGCTCCGAAAAGCTCAATTCTTTGCCCGCGCGCGCCGCCTGATCATAAGCCCAAGGCGCGTTCATTGAGATGGCAGCGGCGTACCAGATGACAATGATGACGGTTACCACAGTTAAAACGGGTAAGATATTTCGCATCATACTGCCCCCGCCCTGCCTTTCATTTTTCTATAAATACTCAAATCGCACCGCCTGCCGCAGGCACAGTTTTTGAGTATTTTAAGAAAAATGAAAGTATTATGTGGTGATCTGATCCTACGGTACAGGCTGGAGAGCCGATGACCGTGAAAAGTGAAGGGGCCTCGACCCCAAGATGGGGCGGGGCTTGAATGCGGGGGGCGGTGTGGCTCAGTCATCGCCGTGCCCCGCACGCAAGCCTTCGCGGACGCGGTGGGCGATTTCGATGAATTCCGGCGTGTCGCGGATTTCCAGAGGGCGCTCACGCGGCAGGGGGCTTTCTATAACGTCGGCAATGCGTCCCGGACGCGGGGACATGACGACGATTTTGGTACTCAGGTACACCGCCTCGGGGATTGAGTGGGTGACAAAACAGATGGTTTTTTGGGTGCTGGCCCAGAGGTGCAATAGCTGCTCATTAAGGTGGTCGCGCACGATCTCATCCAGCGCACCAAATGGCTCGTCCATCAGCAGGATGTCAGCGTCAAACGCCAGCGCGCGGGCAATCGAGGCGCGTTGTTGCATCCCGCCGGAAAGCTGCCAGGGGAATTTCTTTTCAAACCCCGCCAGATCAACCAGCTCCAGCACACGCTTGGCCCGCTCGGCCTGATCCGCTTTTGAATAGCCCATGATCTCAAGCGGCAGTTTGATATTGCCGCCGATGGTGCGCCAAGGGTACAAGCCCGCCGCCTGAAAGACATAGCCATACGCCCTTTTTTTACGGGCTTCATGCGGGCTCATGCCGTTGACCGAGATCGTGCCGCTGGTGGGTGTTTCCAGATCGGCCATCACCCGCAGAAACGTGGTTTTGCCGCAGCCGGAGGGGCCGATAAAGCTGACAAAATCGCCTTTATTGACCTCAAGATTGATGTCCTCAAGCGCATGTACCGGGCCGTCATTGGTCTCAAATGTCAGGCTGAGGTTTTCAGCTTTTATGATGGTCTCGTTGCTCACATACTGGCCTTTATGTTAAATCCCTGCGGGGATGTTCAGCGGGTCGCGCCTGATCTGTTTCGGGGCCGTCAGCGCCTTCCATTTGCTGAGCGCCTCATGCGCCGAGGGGAACGCCGGGCGCGGCACAAAGCGGCCTCGACCGGGTTGGGGTTGTGAATTTTGCCCCCAGGCCCAGATGACCTCACCGCGCGATAGGGTATAGCGCGATTGCGCCTTGACGTTGAAGCCCTCAAACACGTTGTAATCGAGGATGGAATGGTGATTGCTGGCGCTGATGGTCTTGGAAATCTTCGGGTCCCAAACCACGATATCAGCATCTGCGCCCTCAACAATCGCGCCCTTTTTGGGGTAGATATTGAGGATTTTGGCGACGTTTGTAGAGGTCGCCGCGACAAATTCATTGGGCGTCAGCCGCCCGGTTTCAACCCCTTCAGTCCACAGTACCGCAAGGCGCTCCTCAACCCCGTTTGAGCCGTTGGGGATGATGCGGAAATCATCGCGCCCGGCGCGTTTTTGCTCGGTATTGAACGCCGCGTGATCGGTGGCGACCACTTGGAGTGACCCCGATTGCAGCCCGGCCCAAAGGCTGTTTTGGTGCTCTTTACTGCGGAAGGGCGGCGACATCACGCGCCGCGCCGCGTGGTCCCAATCTTTGTTGAAATACTCGGATTCGTCGAGGGTGAGGAACTGAATCAGCGGCTCGCCGTAAACGCGCATCCCCTTTTGCCGCGCCCGGCGGATGGCCTCATGTGCCTGCTCGCAACTGACATGCACGATG
>UOEG01000075.1_pt1 | contig 15147 bp, 14 predicted proteins | sample 1990051 | NCBI WGS metagenome assembly UOEG01 (sample SAMEA4728526, study PRJEB27164) | hydrothermal vent metagenome | biome: marine basaltic hydrothermal vent biome; feature: marine hydrothermal vent; material: mineral | place: Pacific Ocean | collected 2011-06-14/2011-07-23 | depth 1741 m | reverse complement strand
GCCCGCATGTTCTGGCAGGATCATCTCAGCGCCCAGCCGCGCGCCCACCGCCGGATAATAACTATTGGCCGAGGCCCCAAGCCCGATCACCGGCACATTAATCCCGGCCTCAAGCCGCACAAGCCCGCGATGCTGATCCAGCCCCCGTTGCAGCAGGATATGCCGCGCCAGCGTTGCGGGTGGCAGGCCAAAATCCAGCTCTTCCTCGGCAAACGCCGTCTCAAGCAGGGCCAGACTTGTCTGATATGTCAGCCGGTCCACCACCTTTAGCGCCATGTCCTTGGCACCCGTCGCCAGCACATTGCCCGACCCGGTGCGTTTACGCGCCAAAAGCTGCATCGCCTTCTCTGCCGCCTGCCCGTCCCAAGTATCCTGCCGCCCCAAAACGTGACTTGCATCCGACGGCGTTGCCCCCGAAACCTGTACCAACCCGCGCATCACCAGCCTAAGCAATGCCTGCGCCTCAAGCCGCATCTTCAGCACCTCTCCCAAAGGCTGCACCGCATCCCCAATCCGCGCCAGCAATGCGGCATCACGGGGGGATAGCCCATCCGCCTCAACCCCAAGCACCGGGCGCACAAACCGCGCGTCATATTCCCCCGGTGTGGGGCTGCGCAGTTGTCTGTCTAGGGTCTCATGCACCAATTCCGGCGCGCCCAAAGCCATCAAACTCACCGGCACCACCCGGCGCGGGCCAAGCGCGATACCGCCCGTCAGCCCCTCCTCCAGCACATGCACTTCACTGTCGCCCCCAAGGCCGGTAGTGCGCATCGCCACCGCCTCAACCATGGTGCGCCAAGGGCCGACCTGCGCGCCTGCCGGGTCAATCATCGGCCGGCCATCGCGCAACACCGCCACATCGGTGGTTGTTCCGCCAATGTCTGAGACCAGCGCGGTTTTCGCCCCGGTCAACCAGCGCGCGCCGACAATGCTTGCCGCCGGACCACTCAGGATGGTCTCAATCGGGCGCGCGCGGGCCTGCGCCGCAGAGATCAAAGCGCCATCGCCGCGCACCACCATCAAAGGCGCGTGAATGCCCAATTCCACCAGCTTGCCCCCGGCCTTTTCAATCAACCGCGTGATCATCCCGATCAGCCGCGCATTCAGCACCGCCGTCAGCGCCCGTTTCGGGCCGTTGAGCTTGGCCGACAGATGATGCGAGCACGACACAGGCCGCCCGGTCATATCGCGGATCATCTCAGACACCGCCAATTCATGCGCCGGATTGCGGGTGGCAAACTGCGCCGCCACCGCATAGGCCGAAATCCCCTGATCCGCCTTAAGCCAATCCACCAAAGCCGCCTTATCCAGCGCCTGCGCCTGCCCGCCCGCGTGATTATGCCCGCCTGCAATCACCAGCGCCGGGTCTCCGGCCAAAGCGTCAGACAGTCCATGCGCCTGCAAATCTTTTTCGCCAAACCCGATGTAAACCAGCCCGACACGCCCGCCCTGCCCCTCGACCAGCGCGTTGGTGGCCAGCGTGGTCGATAGCGACGCCATGCCAATATCATCCGGGGCCGCGCCGCTGCTGTGCAGAACATTGGCAATCGCCGCGCCAATGCCCAGCGCCAGATCATGGTGCGTGGTCAGCGCCTTGGCGCTTGCAATCACCTCGCGCTCATCGCGCAGTAAAACCGCATCGGTATAAGTGCCGCCCGTATCCACGCCCAACAGCAACGCCATGCGCATCCTCTCCCTGTTAACATCATCGGGTGTAGCGGTTTTTACCGGGCATTCCAGCTATTTTGCGCCATTTTCCAGACGTTTGCAGGCCCAGCGCGCCGCCTCGGCGACCGCCGCATCCGCGTCTTCGGTAAGGGCCTGCGCCACGGGCCGCAAATCCGCCCTGCCCGAGTTGCCGATGGCATAAAGCACATTGCGCACAAACCGGTCTCGGCCAATGCGTTTCACCGGCGAGCCTGAGAATTTCGCCCTGAATTCCGCGTCATCCAGCCCCGCCAGATCGGCCAGCTTCGGCGCACGCAAATCACTCCGCGCATGATAGCGCAGCTCTCGCGCCGCTACGGCGAATTTGTTCCACGGACAGGCGGCAAGACAATCATCACAGCCATAAATCCGGTTGCCCATCTTGGCCCGCAGCTCTTCATCCACCGGCCCGTGATGCTCAATCGTGAGATAGGAAATGCACCGCCTTGCATCCAACTGATGTGGTGCAGGAAAGGCATCGGTCGGGCAAATATCCAGACACGCGCGGCACGACCCGCAATGATCAATCTCCGGCGGATCAACCTCTAATTCCAATGTGGTAAATACCGAGCCAATAAAAAACCAACTGCCCAACGCGCGGCTGACCAGATTGGTATGCTTGCCCTGCCACCCCAGCCCCGAGGCCTGCCCCAGCGGCTTTTCCGGCACTGGGGCTGTATCAACAAAAACCTTGACCTCAGGCGCGCCCTCAGCCTCAGCAATCAGCCACCGCGCCAGCCGCTTCAGCCGTTTTTTCACCGTGTCATGGTAATCGCGGTTCTGCGCATAGACCGAAATCGCCCCCACATCGGGATGTTGCAAATTCTCCATCGGATCATGCCCCGGCGTGTAACTTTCCGCCAACACAATCACCGAGCGCGCCTCGGGCCACAAAACCTGCGGTGCCCCGCGCCAATGGCGGCGCTCGGCCAACCATCCCATTTGCCCGTGATAGCCGCGCTCCAAATACCCCGCCAGCCCGTCCGGCACATGCCCCACATCCCAAGGCCTGCATATACGGGCTGCGTCAAACCCTTCCTCAAGGGCCTGCGTCACCAACCTCTGCTTAAAATCACCCATGTTTCTTCTGGCCAAAGTGTTTCACAAAGTTTTTATATCAGAAACTTTGTGAAGCGCTGTAAGACCCCTAAATGTTGCGAGCGTTTCGCGTTAATTTGTGACAGAATAAGGTGCGAAACGCTTTAAAAATATCCCGGGGGGGGGCGCAAAGCGCCGGGGGCAGCGCCTCCTTTAAAAGTCCAGATCAGCATAATGCACCGGCGGCGGAAACCCCGACACCTGGTCCGCCAGAATACTGCGAAACGCCGGCCGTGACTTGATCTTGGCATACCAGTCCTTCACCACCTCATGGCGGTTCCAGTCCACATCCGAGATATAATCCAGCGCGCTGAGATGCGCCGCAGCGGAAAAATCCGCCAGCGTCATAATATCCCCCGCCAGCCAGCGCCGCGCGTCCAGCAGACCAGCCAGATAATCAAGGTGATACTTGACCGCCTTGGCCCCGTCCTTGACATTACGGCTATCAGGATAGCCCTGCCCCATCACCTTCTTATGGACCCGCTCATAGAGCAGTTTTGACGTCACCTCCTGGTGAAACTTGTCATCAAACCACGCCACCAGCCTGCGGGTCTCATACCGCCCGGTGATGGATTTCGGCATCAAAGACGGCTCGGGATATTTCTCCTCAAGATACTCACAAATCGGCGTGCTTTCCGAAAGCGTCATACCGTCAATCCGCAGCACCGGCACCTTGCCCGCCGGGTTGCGGCGCAGGAAATCAGTGTCCTTTTCCCAATAGCGTTCTTCCACCAGCGCGCAATCAATCCGCTTTTCTGCCAGCACAAGACGCACCTTGCGGCAAAACGGCGATAACGGAAAATGATAAAGCTTAGCCATTGGTCAATTCCATCTCAAAAACACCCGCCTAGTCAATGCCCCGTTCAGGCCAGGGTTTCAATCCTCAAAACAATTCGCCCGGCCATCCCGGCCAATCGTGGCCGCTCCATCCATCACCGAGGCCGCCCGCCGACGCAACTGCGCCGTGGGTTTGCTGGCTGAACGTTTCTTGGGCGACGGCAAAACAACCGCCAACCGCGCCGCCTGTCTTGGGCTCAGTTGATCCGGGGTCACCCCAAAATAATGCTGCGAGGCGGCATAAATCCCAAACACCCCCTCATCAAACTCTGCCACATTCAGATAGACCTCGATAATCCGCCGCTTGGTCCAGAAAAGTTCAACCAGCGGTGTGAGCGCCGCCTCCATCGCCTTGCGGGCATAACTGCGCCCATGCCAGAGATAGGTGTTCTTCACCACCTGCTGCGTCAGGGTTGACGCGCCGCGCTTTGAGCCCTGATCAATCGCCTTGCGAATCGCCACCACATCAAACCCCCAATGGGCACAGAAATTGGCATCCTCCGCCGCCACCAGTGAGCGCGCCATCACCGGGGCCACATCATCCAGCGCCACCCATTGATATTTGACCCCCCCCAGACGCCGGGCTTCCTGTCCCATATAATAGGTTCTGGGCGGCATCAGCGCGCGATGCCCGGCCACCACGGTCACCACCACAAACAGCACGATAAGCACCGAGCGCCAAAACCACCGCTGCACCCAACGCACCGGGATCAGCAGCATCGGTTGTATCGTTTTACGGTTTTGTTTCTTTTTCTTTGCCATCGCAAGTCTGCTATAACGCCTGCCGCGCCGGGACAAAACCAAAATTGAAGACATCCTTATGTATTATACCTGCCAAAGGCCCCTCCGCTCAGGGAAGGGGCCTTTGATTTATCTCACAATCGGGTCTGCAATTTTATGGCTTCACCGTGTGCCATTTGCCGCTCAGCCCGTCGCCCGAGGTCTGACCGGCTTTGGCATCTCTGATCCAGGCGCAGAAAGGCGCGCCTTTATAAGCCCATTGCAGGCTACCGTCCTTGCGGGTGATGACGGTACAATCATCCTCAACCAGCCCAGCAGTTTCAGCCCCCACCGGCGGCCATTTCTTGGCGCAGCCACCGTTGCAATTTGAAGCCCCAGGTTTGTCTTTGTCAAAGGTATAAAGCGTCATACCGCCGGCATTGGTCAGGGTGGTATCGCCGTCGGCCATGCCCTGCATGATGATGGATTCGTATTCCTCCGTCGCCAGCGCCATGGTTGCCAGCATGGTAACGCCCATGGTGACACCCAGTGAAAGCCCTGCGATTTTGAACATTTTCGTTCCTCCGAATTAAATTATTTTGCATGTGCTGCAAGCAAGACCAAAGCGGCCTTGTGATAGGACAACACAAGAGGGCAAAAATTATTCGGATATTTTAAGTGTAGGGTGAGTGAAACCCACCCCCACATTGGAAATCAATAAGAATATTGCTCGTAAATCCGGCTCAGATCCCCGTTCCAATCGCCATGATAATGTGCCAGCAACTCATCGGCCGGCACCTGCCCGCTTTCAATGCTTTCATGCAGCGCATTAAGGAAATGGGTTTCATCCTCGATCAACCCGCCCGCGCCGGCCCGCGCCCGCGCCTTGAGGCCCGCGTGCGAAATCGCCACCACCTCACGCGCCAGATCATGCATGTTCACCCCCGCCACCTGCGCCTGAAGCGCGTCAACGCTGGCGGCCACCCGTAAGGCCTCGCGGGTCTCGGCATCCCAGCCCTTGACCAAATCCCATGCGGCATCAAGCGAGGCCTGATCATACATCAGCCCGACCCAGAACGCCGGCAACGCGCATAACCTGCGCCACGGGCCGCCATCAGCGCCGCGCATCTCCATGAATTGCTTGATCCGCGCCTCAGGAAAAAGCGTGGTCAGATGATCGGCCCAATCAGAAAGCGTGGGCTTTTCACCGGGCAATGCGGGCAGCTCGCCCTTGAGGAAATCCCTAAAGGACTGCCCCAAAGCATTGATATAATTGCCGTCGCGATAGACAAAATACATCGGCACATCCAGCGCATATTGCACATAACGCTCAAAGCCAAAGCCGTCTTCAAACACAAACGGCAGCATCCCGGTACGGCTGTCATCAAGATCACGCCAAACCCGCGAGCGCCATGATTTATGGCCATTAGGCTTGCCCTCAAAAAACGGCGAATTGGCAAACAGCGCCGTCGCCACCGGCTGCAAGGCCAGCGCCACGCGAAATTTCTGCACCATGTCCGCCTCTGAGGCGAAATCAAGGTTGACCTGCACCGTACAGGTCCGCCGCATCATTGCCCGGCCCATCGAGCCCACGCGCTGCATATAGGCATCCATCAGCTTGTAACGGCCCTTGGGCATCAGCGGCATCTCGTCATGCGTCCATTGCGGTGCCGCCCCCAGACCGATGAAGCCAACCCCCACCTTATCAGCAATATCCTTGACCTCGCGCAGATGCACATTGACCTCGTCACAGGTCTCATGAATGGTTTCCACCGGGGCGCCGGATAATTCCAACTGCCCGCCCGGCTCAAGGCTCACATTTGCGCCGTCTTTTTCCAGCCCGATCAGCTTACCGGCTTCCTCAACCGGGGCCCAGCCATGCCCGTCGCGCAAGCCTTCCAGCACCGCCAGAATTGAGCGTTCGCCCGCATAGGGGATCGGTTTGAGCGTATCACGGCAATAGCCAAACTTCTCATGCTCGGTGCCAATGCGCCAATCCTCTTTGGGTTTGCAGCCGCTTTCCAGCAGTCCTGCGAGCTGATCATGATGTTCAATCGGCCCGCCGCCGGATTGGGGAATGGACATGTCTGGTATCTCCTGCCGTGAGGACTGTTTCACCCCAAGAAGTGAGGGGAAATGCAAGTGGTGTCAATGCGGGTTGGATGTGCATTTTTGCCCGGAGAAGCCTGCAGTCAAACACAGGGCGCATTTCAGACAACCCGCAGGGTAAAAATATCCGCGCCCCATCAGTGCAGCAGTCGCGGGCGCAGGGCCACGGCCCGCTGCCAGATCATCACCGGCTGATCCGCGCCGCGTTTCATCTGCGCCAGCATATGTTCGGTTCGAATGCCTGGCAATGTGGCGAAGGCATCAAATAACGCCTCGGCCCCTTTGGCATTCAACGGCACCCTAAGGTCGGCCTGACCGGGCTGCACCAACACCCAATGGGCGGGCTTCGCAGTTGGGTCAAGCATCAAAGCCGTCATCTCACGCAAGGCCACGGCGCCGCCGGTAAGGGGGCCGAAATATACCACCTGCCCTTCGTCCACCTGCACCATACCGGGGCCGCCATCGCCGCCCTGAAACCGCACCCGCTGCAAGCCGGCCAGCAGCATCACAGCGCCCAGCGCCAGCACCGCATAACCCAGCACATTCAGCAAACCGGTACTGCCAAACACCCAAAACGCCCCCAACACCAGCACACCCAAAGCCACCAGCACCTCGCGCCAGCGCCACAGGGTTTGGCGGGCGTCTGAACGGATGAAACTCATGAAACACCGCCTTTTTCAACGCCATAATAGGGAGCTTCTTTTTGCTCAAATGACATATCGGTGAAATCACAGAGCAACCGGGCTGTATCTGCCTGTTTCGCATGTATTCTCATCCGCCAGATCGCCCCCTCTTTGGCAAAAACAATATCGCACCCTTCCACTTCTGCCCATTCCCAATCGGGACAATCCAGAATGCCCTCCCGGCTGATCAAACGATGCGTTTCCCAATATGATTGCCTGTTTGGCCCTGCGTTCATCCTGGCATGAAAGGTTTTTTCGATAGTCCAATGTGCCCGGATCGGTTTGCGGAAAACTGCAATATTCCGGGCTTTGCCGGATTGAGGCTCAACCAGTTCCCACCCGTCTCTTTGCAGCTTTGGAAAATATACCGTGGGGTCTTCACCCCGCATTGGTGTTACCCTTTCGGGGGGCGTGTCCTGCCGTGACAAATCACAAGGCACGCTTTTTACAGGTAATGTCGAAAGCCCGGCACCATTCACCCAATAGCGCGTGTTTGATGTAAACAATCCGCCCCCATTCCAGCAATCCCCCCAACCATAAAGATGCAGGGCAGTCAGATACGGCGCGCGGCTGATGGCGGTCCAACTCCCGCCCATCTCATCCTTCCATTTCCCGTTCATGGCAAAATAAATCATATATTTGCCATCGGGTGACAAATCGGCACGGCGTTCATAAATCCGCCCTTTCAGCCATTGACCCAACTCAAAACTATCGTCTTTGGTGTTCCACCCATAAACCGCCACCTGTTTCGATGGGCCGCGCCGGAAAACAACACTAAAGGGCGCATTACGGGCAAGGATTGCGTGCAGGCGCGGGGCAGTCATTGCCAATCCCCAAGGGCCTGCTGCCAGACGGTCATCGCCGCCACGGCCGCTGTATCAGCCCGCAGAATGCGCGGGCCGAGGCTGACAGCATGGCTAAATGCAAGCGCCTGCAACCTGCCCCGCTCCGCCTGCGAAAAGCCGCCCTCAGGCCCGATCAGAATACCCCACGGGCCGTTAGCGAGGCCGCCTGTAAGGGCGGATGAGCGGCCCGCGAGGGTCTCATCACAAAACATCAGCTGCCGGTCTTCGGGCCAGTTGGCCAGCACCCGCTCCAGCTTTTGCAAGACACAAACCTCAGGCACAAAAGTACCACCGCATTGCTCGGCGGCCTCCACTGCGTGGGCTTGCAAACGGTCCTGCCGGATACGGTCGGAATTGGTGAAATCTGTCTGCACCGGGCAAATCATTCGCGCCCCCATCTCGGCGGCCTTTTCCACAATAAAATCGGTGCGCGCCTTCTTGATTGGCGCAAACAACAGCCATAAATCCGGCGGCATCTGCACCTCAAGCGTCCGCTCATCGGCCCTGAGCAGGCCGCCTCGCTTACCCGCCTCAACCACCGTGCTGCGCCATTCCCCATCGCGCCCGTTGAACAACCGCACCGCATCACCACCCCCAAGCCGCATCACCGCAAACAGATAATGCGCCTGATCGCGGCTCAAAGGAACCGTTTGCCCTTGCCCCAGCGGGTGCTCTACATAAAGCCTGATCTTTGCAGTTGCCATGGGGCCAACATATGACCGGGAATGACAAGACACCAGAGGCCACAGGTCAGGTTGCCGATGCGGTCGCTGGCAACTGGGTGGACCGTTACGCGCCTGCGCCCGCCCGCCCCTATCTGAGGCTGTCTCGCGCCGACCGGCCCATCGGCACATGGCTTTTGCTGCTGCCCTGCTGGTGGGGGCTATTGCTGGCGATGCTTTATGACCGGCAGGCGGGCTGGTTTGATCTGTGGATATTTGCGGCTTGCGGCCTTGGTGCCTTCCTGATGCGTGGCGCGGGATGCACATGGAATGACATCACCGACCGGCATATTGATGGCCGCGTGGCGCGCACCGCCTCGCGCCCCATCCCGTCAGGTCAGGTCAGTGTGAAACGCGCGCTATTGTGGCTGCTGGTGCAGGTGCTGATCTCCTTCGTCATCTTGCTGACATTCAACATCGCGACCATCGGCCTTGGGGTGTTGTCACTGTTGCCGGTGGCAATTTATCCCTTTGCCAAGCGGTTTACCTGGTGGCCGCAGGTGTTTTTGGGGCTTGCCTTCAACTGGGGCGCTTTGCTGGCCTGGACAGCCCATAGCGGCGCGCTGCAATGGCCTGCGGTGATGCTTTATCTGGCGGGCATCGGCTGGACATTGTTTTACGACACGATCTATGCCCATCAGGACACCGAGGATGACGCCCTCATCGGGGTGAAATCCACCGCCCGGTTGTTTGGCGCGCAAACCGCGCTTTGGCTGCGACGGTTCTTGGTGGTGACGGTTTTGCTGATGGCGGTGGCGGTCACCATGGTTGCTGTGACGGGCAATCAACTGGCCTTGATGATTGCCCTTGGCGGCCCTTGGGCGCTGGGCTGGCATCTGCATTGGCAGTTGCGCCAGTTTGACCATGAGGACAGCGCAAAACTGCTGAAACTTTTTCGCTCAAACCGTAATGCGGGCCTGCTGCCTGTGCTGTTTTTCGCCGCTGCCTTAATGGTGTGATTGAACTTAGCCCCAAGGCCGCTTAAATACTTGGTCTGGAATTACAATAACCGGCTTGTCATACATGCGTTTGTCGATCATCTTCACCATAACAGCCACCTTTCTTGCGGCAGGTGCCTTATCTATTGTGGCGGCAGGATATGCTGTCACGGTGATTGAGGATAATTCACGTAAATCTGTACGCGATACGTTGCAGGACAACGGCTTGACCTGGACGGAAGTGGATGCCGACGGGCTTCAGGTATTTCTGGCCGGAACCGCCCCTTCCGAGGCCAAAAGGTTCAAGGCAATATCGCTGACTGGCACGGTTGTGGATGCCGCCCGGGTGATTGATCAGATGCTGGTGGCAGACACCGTCCATATTACCCCGCCCCGGTTTTCGATTGAGATTTTGCGCCATGACAATGGTATTACCCTGATCGGCCTTATCCCTGTCGCCACGGACAGGGACGAACTTTTGGCTGATGTGGCGAAAGCCACCAATGGCGTTGAAGTCGCCGATTTCCTCAATTCCGCCGATTATCCGCAGCCGGAAAACTGGGATGATGCGCTGCATTATGCGATACGTTCGCTCAAGATGCTGCCGCGCACCAAAATCTCGGTAAGTGCCGACCGGGTTGAAATTACGGCAATGACGGAAAGCCTGCGGGCCAAGCAGCAGGTTGAAGCCAGACTGGCCCGCACCGCGCCTGAAAATGTATCATTATCAATGGATATTTCCGCGCCAAGGCCTGTGATTACACCGTTTTCCCTGCGGTTTCTAATCGAAAATGATGTTGCCCGATTTGATGCCTGCTCGGCTGATACTGAAAAAGCGCGCGATGAAATTCTCAAAGCTGCCGGAAAAGCCGGATTGCAGGGTAACGCCGATTGCACCATTGGCCTTGGCGTGCCCTCGCAGCAATGGGGGCAGGCGGCGGCACTGGCCATCGAGGCATTAAATGAGCTGGGCGATGGCAGCATCACCATCTCGGACGCGGATATATCTCTGGTCACAGCACCGGGCGTATCGGAAGAGGCTTTTGATACCGTCATTGGTCGGCTCGACGGGGCACTGCCAGCGGTGTTTTCCCTGCACGCGGTTCTGACGCCGCCAGTGGACAACAACACCCCGGTCATACCTGAATTCGTCGTCACATTATCGCCCGAGGGGCTGGTGCAAATCCGAGGGCGGGTGAACAGCGACCTGACCCGCACCACCGTTGATAGTTTTGCCCGCGCCCGTTTCACCTCGGATCAGGTCTATATCAGCACCCGCGTCACCGAAGACCTGCCTGATAGCTGGCCGTTGCGTATTCTGACCGGGTTGGAGGCGCTGTCATACCTGTCAAATGGGGTGGTTACCGTGACGCCTGACAGGCTGGATATTACCGGCACCACCGACAACAAAGAGGTGGGGGCGAAGGTCTCAAGCTTTCTGACCGAAAAACTGGAGGATGCAAGCCAGTTTTCGATCAATGTGAGCTATCAAAAGGCACTTGATCCGATGGCCAACATTCCCACCTCGGATGAATGTGAAGCGATGATTGCCAAGATTTTGGCGGGCCGTAAAATTTTATTCGAGCCGGGCTCGTCCACGATTGACGCCACAGCGGCCCCTATCATGGACGACATTGCCGAGATCCTAAAGCAATGCGGCGAAATCAAGATGGAAATCGGCGGCCATACCGATAGTCAGGGCCGTGAAGTGATGAATCAGCAGCTTAGTCAGGCGCGCGCCTTTGCGGTGCTCGATGAATTGCGCAAACGCCGGGTTCTGACCTCGGGCATCACCGCCATCGGCTATGGCGAGGACAAGCCGATTGCCGATAATGATACCGAGGCGGGCCGCGAAGCCAATCGCCGGATTGAGTTTAAACTGATCCGGCCTGAGCCGGTGAAAGAACAACAGACAGGGCTTGAAAGCCTGGAGCAACCTGTTGCAGAACAGGATGCAGCGGCAACAAAGACCACAGATGCGGGCACCGATGCAGCCGCAGATACAGCCACCGATACCGGGGATCAAAATCAGGAAGAGCCACACGATGAACAGAACTGAGTTTATCATTGCCACGGCGATTGTGCTGTTTGTGGCGTTTTGCATAGGCTGGTTTGCCAACTGGCTGGTACACCGGTTTATCCGGGTGGCGGGGTCGGATGTGGGCGAGTTGGAGCGTCTGGCGCAAGAGCTGCACGAGGCCGAGGAAACCCGCGATCAGGCGATCACCTATCTGCAGCAGCGCGAGGCCGAACTGACCAATCAGCTCACTCAATCCGAGGCCGAGCTATCTGCCACCATGGATGGGCTGCGCGAGGCTCGCCGCGAAACCGAAGATCTGCGCGGTCATCTGGAACGCCTGTCCGCAGGATCTGAGGGGGCTTAGGGCGTTGATCAAAACTATGTACTTTTATAGTAGCGCAACATAAAACCCGGCGGCTTTTGGCCGCCGGGTTTTACTTTTCCTGACCTGCTGTAATCAGGCCTGTTTTTCCAGTATCTCTTCTTGCGCAGGTTCAGGCGCATATTCGCGCGCCGGGCGGCCAATCACATCGCGCAGGTTTTCCAGTTCAATGAAACTGTCGGCCTGACGCCGCAGATCGTCCGAGATCATCGGCGGCTGACTGCGGATTGTTGACACAACTGACACCCGCACACCCTGACGTTGCAGGCTTGCCACCAGCGGGCGGAAATCGCCATCGCCGGAAAACAACACGATATGATCAACCCTTGGGGCCAGCTCCAGCGCATCAACCGCCAGCTCAATATCCATATTGCCTTTGACCTTGCGACGGCCTTGGCTGTCGGTATATTCCTTGGCCGGTTTGGTCACCATGGTATAGCCGTTGTAATTCAGCCAATCCACCAAGGGCCGGATCGGCGAATATTCCTCATTCTCCAGCAACGCAGTATAGTAAAATGCCCGCAGCATCTTACCCCGTCGCATGAATTCGGTGCGTAACAGCTTATAGTCGATGTCAAACCCAAGCGATTTTGCCGCTGCATACAGATTCGAGCCATCGATGAACAGCGCAAGCCGTTCGTCTTTATAAAACATTAAATATCCTCTCTAGAATAATCTTGCTCTCGACGTGCTGTTCGTTAGTGAGTGGTTTAGGGAACGAAACAGAACTGATAGAATTAATTAAATTTAAATAGCGAACAACACTAAGGTCAGATCACTAAATACAAGGGTAATTGTCAAATGAACTCTGATCAAGCATTCTTGATAGCTTTGGGCGGTAATCTGCCGTCAAAGGCAGGAAAACCTGGGAAAACACTGCGTTTAGCACTGAAATATTTGCAAATTGCGGGTGGGAAAAACCTGTCGGTAAGCCGGTTTTACAGCACGCCATGCTTTCCCGCTGGGGCCGGGCCGGATTATGTCAATGCAGCCGCAAAGATCAATTATGCCGGTGATGCACATGATTTTTTGGTGGTCTTGCACCGGATCGAAGATGATTTTGGCCGTGAGCGCGCGCAACGCTGGGGGCGGCGCACGCTTGATCTTGATTTGATTGCAGCGGGCGATCAGGTGCTGCCCGATAAGGCCGGATTTCTACGCTGGCAGGCCCTGCCCCCCGACGCGCAAACCCAAACAACCCCCGATCAGTTGATCGTGCCGCATCCGCGCCTGCAAGACCGTGGTTTTGTTCTGGTGCCACTGGCCGATGTGGCCCCGGATTGGCACCATCCGGTGCTGAAAAAGACGGTTTCCCAGATGCTGGATGAAATCCCAAAAGCACAGCTTAACAACATTATCCCATTGTAAGTCACCATGTGATTCTTCGCTTGTAAATCCCGCAGGCAGGCCTTAAGTACGGCATCTTAGAAAATTTTGGCTGATCGGAGTTTGCCAATGGCCCGCGTTACCACCGAAGATTGCGTTGATAAGGTTCCTAACCGGTTTGATCTGGTGATGCTTGCGGCCCACCGTGCCCGCGAGATTGCCATGGGTGCGCCAATCACCGTGGACCGTGACAACGATAAAAACCCGGTCGTCGCCCTGCGTGAAATTGCCGAAGAAACCCAATCAGCCGATGAGCTGCGCGAGCGTCTGATCGAATCCAACCAGACCCAGATCGAGGTGGATGAGCCGGAAGAAGATTCGATGGCCCTTCTGATGGGTGGCGAAGCCGACAAACCCACCGAGGATGACATGTCCGAAGAAAAACTTCTGCGGGCTTTGATGGAAGCGCAGGGCCAGGGGTAACCTGACCCCGAAAAGAAAGCGGAACCGATGATCGCGGTTGAAGACCTGATCGAACTGGTCCGCCTCTACAACCCAAAAACCGACGAAAAACTGCTGCGCGCGGCCTATATTTATGGCCGCGAGATGCATGAGGGCCAATACCGCCATTCCGGCGAGCCGTATTTTTCCCACCCCATCGCCGTCGCCGCCGTTCTGGCCGAGCAGCGGCTGGATGATGCCACCATCGTCACCGCCCTGCTGCACGACACCATTGAGGATACCAAAGCCTCCTACGCCACGGTGTCCGAGCGGTTTGGCCCCGAGATTGCCGATCTGGTGGACGGCGTGACCAAGCTGACCAATCTGCAACTGTCCAGTACCGAAACCCAACAAGCCGAAAACTTTCGCAAGCTTTTCATGGCGATGTCGAAAGACCTGCGGGTGATTTTGGTCAAGCTTGCCGACCGGTTGCACAACATGCGCACGATCAAGGCGATGCAGCCGGAAAAGCAGATCAAAAAAGCCCATGAGACGATGGATATATTCGCGCCATTGGCGGGCCGCATGGGCATGCAATGGATGCGCGAAGAACTTGAGGATCTGGCGTTTCGCGTGCTCAATCCTGATGCCCGCGCGTCGATTATTCGCCGCTTTATCAAGCTGCAAAAAGAAACCGGCGATGTGGTTGAAAAGATCACCAGCGACATGCGCGAGGTGCTGGATAAGGCCGGGATTGACGCCGATGTTTTGGGCCGCGCCAAAAAGCCCTATTCGATCTGGCGCAAGATGGAAGAAAAAGAGATGGGGTTTTCGCGGCTGTCGGATATCTACGGCTTTCGCGTCATCACCCATAACGAGCGCGATTGCTACGCGGTTCTGGGGGCCATCCACCACCGCTGGCGCGCGGTTCCGGGCCGGTTCAAGGATTATATTTCACAGCCAAAATCAAACGGCTACCGTTCCCTGCACACCACCGTTTCAGGCCGCGATGGCAAGCGTGTCGAGGTTCAGATCAGGACCACGCAGATGCACGACGTGGCCGAAACCGGGGTGGCGGCGCATTGGTCATACCGCGATGGCGAGCGCGCCGAGAACCCGTTTGCGGTGGACCCGGTGAAATGGATTTCCTCCCTGACCGAGCAGTTCGATTCCGAAGAGGACCACGCCGAATTTCTTGAGGCCGTGAAGCTTGAGATGTACGCCGACAAGGTGTTTTGCTTTACCCCCAAGGGCGAGGTGGTCAAACTGCCGCGCGGCGCCACGCCAATAGATTTTGCCTATGCCATCCACACCCGCAT
>UOEG01000191.1_pt1 | contig 15641 bp, 18 predicted proteins | sample 1990051 | NCBI WGS metagenome assembly UOEG01 (sample SAMEA4728526, study PRJEB27164) | hydrothermal vent metagenome | biome: marine basaltic hydrothermal vent biome; feature: marine hydrothermal vent; material: mineral | place: Pacific Ocean | collected 2011-06-14/2011-07-23 | depth 1741 m | reverse complement strand
CTTTTACTCAACACCCTTGGGTTTATTTTTCACGCCAAGGCTGACGGTTAGTCCAGCCGCAGCCAATCCTCCGATCCCCCGGGCAATTCAGGCCGGAAATAAGCAATCATCCGGCCCTCGGGCGGGGCTTTTGCCGCCTCTTGCCACGGGGCAATGCCGTGCAGGGCGTGGCGGTGGATGAGATACGCCGCGCCGGGTTGCGCCGCGACTGTCACACGCGGGCACCGCTCAAACACCTCGCGCCGCGCCGCCTGATAGGCCTCGGTGAGGTCAATATCTGCCCAATTCTCCTGCGCCACATCCCCCAGCACCGCCGCAAACGCCGCGCGCATGATATGGTGGCTGCCCTCCCAGATCACCAGCGGGCTGGCCCCGGCATCGCAGCCGCTCAGGGGCAGGCCCAGAATATAGCTGTGGCGCTCTTTCAGCATCCGCCGCCGGGCTGGCCCCACTGCCAACAGCCCGTCCACATGCGCCGCATCGCAGTTTAAACGGTATTGAAATGCCGCCTCATTTTCGCCCTGTCGCGGACGGGGATAGCCCGGATAGATCACCGATACCTGCCCCCGGTGCAGCGGCAATTCCCCGTAAAACTGTTGCGCCATATTATAGGCTGCCCCACAAAGCGGCCCCGATCCCTCAACCGCGCCATCCGTGCCGTTAGGCAGGGTATCAACGCCCACAAACCATGTGCCTTCACATTGCAGCCATTGCTTTTGCGCGTCAGGCTTGGCGATGCATTTTAATGCAGCATCGCGCGCCACCCCGGCCCATTTCAGCACGGCAGGTTCCGCCGGAAACACCGCCCAGCCCCTATCAGACAAGGCTGTCACCAGCCCAGCGCCTTGCGCAGCATATTGAGCGCCACCAGCGTCAGAAACACTGCAAATATCCGTTTCAGCGGCTTTGGGTCCATCGCGTGCGCCAGCTTCACCCCCATCGGTGCGGTGATCAAAGTCATCGCAATCACGATGAAAAACGCCACCAGATTGACCGCGCCAATGGTAAATGGCGGGCGTTGCTCAGGGGCGATATTCAACAGCAAAAACCCCGCAACCGAGGGCACCGCGATAGTCATGCCAAAGCCCGCAGCGGTGGCCACGGCACGGTGAATGGGGATGTTGTAAAGAGACATCAAAGGCACGCCAAAACTGCCGCCGCCAATGCCCATCAGCACTGACATAAAGCCCAAAACCGGCGACATCACCGCACGGCGCAACCCGCCAGGCATGGCCTGCCCCAAGCGCCAGTTAGACTTACCAAAGCCCAGATAGGCCCCGATGATAATGCCCAATACGCCAAAAATACCCTGTAAAATGGTTGAGCTTAAACGTGCGGCGATGCTCACCCCGATGATGGCACCAATAGCAATGCCCGGTGCCCAGGTTTTCAGAATATCCCAATCCACCGCGCCTTTTTTGTTGTGGCTCAAAACCGAGCGCAAAGACGTCACCATGATTGTCGCCAATGAGGTCGCCAGACACATCTGCATCAGTTGCGGGCCGCCATATCCAAGCATCTGAAAAACATAAAAAAAAGCAGGCACAAGCACGATCCCGCCACCCACGCCCAACAGCCCGGCCAGCAGACCGGCAAAGGCTCCGATCCCTAGCAGCAGCGCCAGCATGCTCAGCAATAACGTCGTCTCGGGCATGATTTATCCTTTTTGCCCAGATAGAGCGGTTTTTAGCGTCACAAACAACCGGAATTTAGCCCGTGACATGCGTCAGCGCCGCCTCGACCAGTTCCGCCCCTGCCCCGTCCTTCACCGCCCCTTCCGAGAGTGTCCGCCGCCACGCCCGTGCGCCGGGACGGCCGGCAAAAAGCCCCAGCATATGCCGGGTGATCTGGTGCAACCGCCCGCCACCCGCCAAATGCGCCTCGATATAGGGCAGCATCAACCGGGCGGCATCCTCGGCGGTGGTATCGGGCGCGTCACAGCCATAAATCAGCCGGTCGGCGGCGCATAAAATATCCGCAGGCCGGTGATAGGCCGCGCGGCCAAACATCACGCCATCAAGGCCCGCATCCAAAAACGCCTTCGCCTGATCCAGCGTTTCCACCCCGCCATTGATCGTGAGATGCAGCGTCGGAAACTGCCCCTTCATCCGCTGCACCAGATCGTAATCCAACGGCGGCACATCGCGGTTCTCTTTGGGGCTAAGCCCCTTGAGCCACGCCTTGCGCGCATGAATGATAAAGCGCCCGACCCCGGCGGCACTGACCCGCGCCAGGAATTCAGGCAGCACCTCCTCAGGCTCCTGATCATCCACCCCAATGCGGCATTTCACGGTAACCTCAACCGGGGCCGCCGCGATCATCGCCGCGCAACATTCGGCCACAAGCCCCGGATCATGCATAAGCACCGCACCAAAGGTGCCCGATTGTACCCGGTCCGACGGGCACCCAACATTTAGGTTGATCTCATCATATCCGGCCTCGGCCCCCATTTTTGCGGCCTTGGCCAATTCAACCGGATCAGAGCCGCCAAGCTGCAATGCCACCGGGTGCTCGGCGGGGGAGAAATCCAGCAAATGCAGCGCCTGCCCGCGCACCAAGGCGGGCGCAGTAATCATCTCGGTATAAAGCAATGCGCGGCGTGAAAGCAGCCGATGCAGAGCACGGCAATGCCGGTCCGTCCAATCCATCATCGGGGCGACCGAGAGGGATTTACCATTATTTTTTAGCGAATTATAATTCATTAGATGGCTTGGATATTGAACAATTACACGCGGATATGGATCGAAGCACATAGATTGAAGAAAATGCGCGGGTCATGAATGCCACTGTTAAGACAAAAGTCAGAATATGGCGAGTCCGGCAGTCTTTACACTACGCATCAGTCATTTCGCGACGACCTCACTTGCCCGGATGAGGCCCCAGATGTTAATCCTGAACATTGAGAACCGGCAGGCCGGAAACCGGTTTAATTGATCCTTGGTGATCTGAATTCTGTGATCCTTGACCGTAATCCACCTGATACTCCGCCTTATGGATCAAAGCCGGGCACCAGCCAGAACTACCTGAACTTTCGTTGCCGGGGTGAATATGAGAATTGCCATCACACAGGCGTTTGTAAATTGTTTTGAAAACGTCTTAATCCTGCACTAATGAATTAATAGATTTCCGGCCCAATATAGCACGGCCAACACCCCAACGAGAGCACACACCCGAAATGTTACCATCATCGGCGGAAAATCAGGCAAATAATACCGTACAATGGCATGTCTCAGACGGCATTATAGCCTATGAGGATGCGGTTGCCGTGATGGAAACCCGCGCCAACCGCATCATTGCGGGGGAAGAACCCGAAGCCATCTGGCTGCTTGAACACCCGCCGCTTTATACTGCGGGCACAAGCGCCACCCCCGCCGATCTGACCGATCCGGGGCGTTTTCCGGTGCATCCCAGCAAACGTGGCGGGCAATATACCTATCACGGCCCCGGTCAGCGGGTGATCTATGTGATGCTGGATGTGGGCAGGCGCGGCCATGATGTGCGCCGGTTTGTGCAGCAGCTTGAAGAATGGGTGATTGCCACGCTTGCGGCCTTCAACGTCACCGGTCTGATCCGTGAGGGCCGTGTCGGGGTCTGGGTCGCGCGCAGCGACAAACCCCTGACCGCCACGGGTCAACCCACCGAGGATAAGATCGCCGCCATTGGCATCCGCCTGCGCAAATGGGTGTCATTTCACGGGATTTCCATCAACGTTGAACCCGATCTTGAGCATTATTCGGGCATCGTCCCTTGCGGCATCACTGATTATGGCGTCACCAGTCTGGTTGATCTTGGTCTGCCTGTGACAATGCATGATGTCGATGTGGCTCTGAAAACCCGGTTTGAAGATATATTCAAAAACACCGATTAATAGGGCACAAATTGCTTGCTACTGCCTGATAGCATGAGCGGAATACCATGCAAAATAAGGATAAGGCGGCAAAATTATTGTGCCGTTCCCGTCAGGCTTATTCCGGATTTTTCATATCGGACGATCTCGCGTATCTGGTCAAATTCAGTTCCCACAACGGCTTTTCTGGTGATGGCCTCGGCGGTGTCAAAATCCCTGACTTCAAAGCCGAAATTCACCTCCAGCTCACCCGTTTCACGATTGATGCTCATCTCGGCGCCAATTACACCGACGTCGGATTGTACTGACACAGATTAATACGGGTTATGTGATCTTGTCACAGACGGCCCTTAACTGTCATGCCAGTATAAAGCCCTAATTAATGATAATCGGAGGGAACCATGCCTGACTTTCAACAAACATTCATCAACCGGCGCAGCTTTGCAAAACTGCTTCTGCCATTCTTGGTGCAGCCTTTTGCATCAATGGCACTGGCGGGCCAGATCAATACGGATGTTGATGCATCCTCCGTCAGCCAATCACGCGCCACGCCGCTTGGGTTGTACCTGACTGCCAAAGGCGCGCATCAGGCGTTGGCCGCAGACCCCGGTATTCTGCTGATCGACGTGCGTGATCCGATTGAGGTCAGCTTTGTCGGTCATCCCGACGGCATGGATCAGAATATTCCCATCCGGCTGGCCACCCATGAGCTTAATCCCCAAAGCGGCACCTATAAAATGGTGGATAATCCGAATTTCCTAAAGGAAGTTGAGGCCTTGCTGGCGCGTGAAGGCCTGAGCAAATCTGATCCGATCATTGTGTCATGTCGCTCGGGCCCGCGCTCGGGGGCGGCGGCGCGGGTGCTGATCAAGGCGGGTTATACCAATGTCTGGAATCAGATCGAAGGCTTTGAGGGCAGCAAGAACAGCGATGGCGTGCGGGCCAAAAATGGCTGGCGCAATGCCGGATTACCGTGGTCTTATAAACTCACACCAAAAACCGCTTGGGTGCCACTTGGCCAATAAAGCCCGGGATCATCTATGATTTTGCATAACGCTCCAGCCGTTGCTCAAGGCTGCCGCTGTGCAATTCAAACAGGTGATTGTCGTCATCATAAAAATAGATCGAGCGGCCCTCACCGGCCACTCGGGCGCGGCCCTCTTTAACCTCAAGGCCCAAGGCGCGGATACGGGCCAACCGATCGTCATATTCCCCGTCCGCCATCTTGAAGGCCACATGGTTATAGGATTTTCCCGGCAATGGATCGCCCTGCATCGTGGCAACCCAGAGGCCGCCAATATCAAAAAACCGCTCTTTTGACAGAGAGAATTTCTGCTCCCCACTGTCATAAATCCGCCTTGCATCCAGAACGCCGGTCAGGATCTCCTCCATCCGGTCCAGATCACGGGTGATAAAGGTTATGTGACTAAGCCCTTCAATCATTGCGATGCACCCCATATCTCCCCTAACCAGATGGCCCAAAGCAATCGACGCTTTGATAAAACAACTTACCCCGGCTTTATGCCATTGCTAATCACGACTGATCAACTCATCTTATCGTTTCAAAACAGACCGGAGAAAACAATGAACCATACAAGACGCACTCATCTGAAATATCTTGGGGCCGCCACTGTTGCCAGCCTGTCACCGCGATTGGCCATAGCCGCAACCGATGCCCAAGGCCCGGCTGTTCACGAAATTCAGATGCTCAGCAAAGACCCCGACGACAAGAAAAGGCGCAACCTTTTCATACCAGACCTGATTTGCATAAAACCCGGCGATACGGTTCGTTTCATTGCCACCGACAAAGGCCATAACAGCGTATCCAACAAAGATATGATGCCCGAAGGAGCAGAAAGCTGGAAAGGCAAGATCAGCAAGGATATTGAGGTTACCCTGACGGTTGAGGGCACTTACGGCTTTCATTGCGCGCCGCACCGTTCGTTGGGCATGGTTGGCCTGATTATCGTCGGCGATCACAGCGGGAATTATGAAGCAGCCAAAGCCGCCAAGCAACGCGGCAAAGCCAAAAGCGCCTATATTGACCTGTTTGAGCGTGCCGATGCGCTGCTTGGGTTGCCAAAGGAAGGCTGACACCGGCAAACTTTGCTGTATCATCATAATGTGAAAACCAAAATCAGGACGATCTCCGGTAGTGGGTCACTTTGAAATTCGTTTCTTATAGGGGCCGCGCTTTTTAGGCGCTTCCTCATTTGCGTCTATCAACTCAACCAGATCAGCAATATCCCAAAGACGATCAGTCAGGCCCGCTTCCATTGCCGGGGTAACTTTCAAAGTCTGGTGAACCCGCACAAAGTTATAATACATGAAATGCAGGGCGACCGCATAGGCGTGGTTTTCCACCTTCTTTGAAAAGCCATTGGTCAGGCGGGTAAACTGGCGCATGTGCATCCGCATGGTCAGGTTCTGGCGCTCAACAGCTTCCAGATAGGCCTTGTGGCCATCTGTGGTGAGTTGGACGCGGTTTGCCAGACGGGCGCGCAGATCATCCATAAATTCGATTGCATAACCGCTGTCACGACCGCCAACCATATAGGACACGATCAGTTTGCTGTCGCTATCAATCGCGGCCCAAGTCCATGTGTCACCCGCAAATTCCGGGGCATCCTTGGCGTGGTGGACGTTCTTTTGCTTGGCGTATGTGAATGACCAGATTTCATCACACTGGATCACGGATGCTTTGACCTCGCGCACATGCTCATTATGGTACTTTGAACAAGCCTTAGCCCCGCAATCATATGGGCAAGCTGATTAGCGTCACTTGGCCTTTTGGGTTTATCTGTCATGTGTATAAGATAAGCAAGTTGTTACCCGGTACAAATCAAAGATGCGCTGGGCTGTATTTCAAAGTGACCCACTACCCGATAAAAACATGCATTGACAAACCCACCACTCCCCGCACATGTTCCGCCGCCAGAGGCGTCCCCCCGAGTCGATAGGAGTTTTTATGCCAGTTGTCGTTGTCGAATCCCCGGCTAAAGCCAAGACAATAAACAAATATCTGGGGCCGGGTTACACAGTTTTGGCGTCCTACGGCCATGTGCGTGATCTGCCGCCCAAGGATGGCTCGGTTGATACCGACAATGATTTTGAGATGAAATGGGAGGTCGGATATGACAGCCGCAAGCATATCAAGGCCATTGCCGACGCCCTCAAAACCGACAATGCCCTGATCCTCGCGACCGACCCCGACCGCGAAGGCGAGGCCATCAGCTGGCACCTCGAAGAGACCCTGCGCAAACGCAAAGCGATCAATAAAGACACCCCCGTCAGCCGGGTGGTTTTCAACGCCATCACCAAATCCGCCGTGACTGAGGCCATGGCCAACCCGCGTCAGGTGGACGCGCCGTTGGTCGAGGCTTATCTGGCACGCCGCGCGCTGGATTATCTGGTGGGCTTTAACCTCAGCCCGGTGTTGTGGCGCAAGCTCCCCGGTGCCAAATCCGCCGGTCGGGTGCAATCGGTCTGCCTGCGCCTGATTGTTGAGCGCGAGATGGAAATCGAGGCGTTCAATCCACGCGAATACTGGTCGGTGCGCGCCATGCTCACCACCCCGCGCGGTCAGAATTTTGAGGCCCGCCTGACGCAGTTAGCTGGCAAAAAGCTTGATAAATTCGATCTTGAAAACGCCACACAGGCCGAAATGGCCGTACAGGCCATCAGCTCCCGCGCCCTGAACGTGGCCAGCGTTGAGGCCAAACCCGGCAGCCGCAATCCTTCCGCCCCGTTCATGACCTCAACCCTGCAACAGGAGGCCAGCCGCAAATTCGGCATGGGTGCGCGGCAAACCATGTCCACCGCGCAACGGCTTTATGAGGCCGGGATCATCACCTATATGCGCACCGACGGCATTGATATGGCGCCTGAGGCGGTGATCGCCGCGCGTGACGCGATCAAAGACCGCTACGGCGACAGTTACGTGCCAAAATCGCCGCGCATGTACAAAAACAAGGCCAAAAACGCGCAAGAGGCCCATGAATGCATCCGCCCCACCGATATGACCCGCGATGCCGCCGCTTTGAAAATCACCGACGCCGATCAGCGCAAACTTTATGATCTGATCTGGAAACGCACGCTGGCCTGTCAGATGGCCTCGGCCCGGCTGGAACGCACCACCGTTGATGTCGCCAGCGATGACGGCCAGATCACCCTGCGCGCCACCGGTCAGGTGGTGCTGTTTGACGGCTTTATGAAGGTCTATGAAGAGGGCCGTGATGATACCGGCACTGACGATGACAGCCGCCTGCCGCAGATCACCCAAGGCGAGCCGGCGAAATTTGCCAATAGCGCGCTTGAGGATCAATTCCGCAAGGCCGATGACAAAACCCGCGATGAGGTGATTGAAACGCCCACAGGCAAACCCGGCGGCAAACCCGGCGAGATGCGCCGCCATGACGCCGCCGTGCTGTCGTCGGATGCGGCCACGCTGGCGCTGCAGCATTTCACCCAACCACCACCGCGCTATACCGAGGCTACGCTGGTCAAACGCATGGAAGAACTGGGCATTGGCCGCCCCTCGACCTACGCCAGCATCGTCACCACCATCCAGGACCGCGAATATGTCCGCAAAGACAAAAACCGCCTGATCCCCGAGGATAAAGGCCGCATCGTCACGATTTTCCTGCTCAATTTCTTCCGCAAATATGTCGGCTATGAATTCACCGCCAATCTTGAGGAAGAGCTGGATAAAGTCAGCGCCGGCAATGCCGATTACAAAGCCGTGCTGGCCGGTTTCTGGCGCGATTTTTCAGCGGCGATTGCCGAAACGTCCGAGCTGCGCATATCCGAGGTTCTCACCGTGCTCGACAAGGCGCTGGAACCCTCATTATACCCGCCCCGCGAAGACGGCACCGATCCGCGCATCTGCCCGCTTTGCGGCGCCGGCAACCTGCATTTGAAATCCTCGCGCTCAGGCGGGTTTGTCGGCTGCGGCAACTATCCCGAATGCCGCTATACCCGCCCCATCGGCGGCGAAAATGGTGACGGCGGTGATCGGGTTCTGGGCGAAGATCAGGGTGATGAAATCTCCCTGCGCTCAGGCCGGTTCGGGGCTTATGTGCAACGTGGTCAAGCCACCGAAGAGGTGAAAAAACCGCCCCGCGCCAGCCTGCCCAAAGGTTGGCAGCAAGAAGACATGACGCTTGAAAAAGCCCTCACTTTGCTTAGCTTGCCGCGCTATGTGGGCGAGCATCCCGAGGGCGGCCAAGTGCACACAAATCTGGGCCGCTATGGCCCTTATGTGATGCACACCACGGTGGATGAGGCGGGCAAGGAATCCAAACTTTACGCCAATGTCCCTGACATAGAAGAGGTCTTCACCATCGGCATGAACCGCGCGGTTGAGGTGATCGCCGAAAAACGCGCCAAAGGCCCCGGTCGCGGGCGCACAGCGGCCAAACCTTTGCATGAATTGGGCGAGCACCCCGAACATGGCGGCCCGGTCAATGTGATGGACGGGCGCTATGGCCCCTATGTGAAATGGGACAAGATCAATGCCACCATCCCCAAGGAAAGCAAGCCCGAGGATGTGACCATGGCCATGGCGGTGGAGCTGATCGCCGAGCGTGCCGCAAAAACCGGCAAGGGGCGCAAGAAGGCTCCGGCCAAGAAGAAGGCAGCAAAGAAGAAACCTGCCGCCAAAAAGAAACCCGTCGCAAAGAAACCGGCGGCCAAAAAGAAGCCCGCTTAGGACCCTGCTGAATAGGCGCTGCCTTTTGCAAAAAAATGTCAGCCCCCGCCCGGGTGGGGGCTTTGGGCCGGTCAAGCATCGCGGGACATCGAAAAATACCTTACGTTTTCAAAGATTTACAACGTCGAAAAAGCCCCCGCCATGGGGCGGGCGGGGGCTGACATTTTTTTTGCAAAAATGCCAAGGAGCATTCTTTAGAATACTCCAGAACACCCCCGAAAATTGCGCAATCCCGGTCAAATCCGCTCTGGTGTGCGTTGACTTTCACCTGTTGTGCGCCCCATATCGGGGCAAACGGATTCCATGAAGGGGGCACCCATGAAAAAGGTATACGCCAACGCAGATGAAGCACTTGATGGCCTCCTGCATGACGGCATGTTCATCGCCGCCGGGGGCTTTGGCCTTTGCGGCATTCCAGAGCTTTTGCTACAGGCGATCAAGGACGCGGGCACCAGGGATCTGACATTTGCCTCGAATAACGCAGGCGTCGATGATTTTGGCATCGGGATTTTGCTGCAAACCAAGCAGGTCAAAAAAATGCTCAGCTCTTACGTCGGCGAAAACGCCGAGTTTATGCGGCAATATCTCTCGGGCGAGCTGGAGCTGGAGTTCAACCCCCAAGGCACATTGGCCGAACGTATGCGCGCAGGCGGCTGTGGCATCCCTGGATTTTACACCAAAACTGGCGTAGGCACGCAGATTGCCGAAGGCAAAGAGCACAAGGATTTCAACAATGAGACCTATATCCTGGAAGAGGGCATTTTCGCCGATCTGTCGATCATCAAAGCCTGGAAAGCCGATGAAACCGGCAACCTGATTTTCCGCAAAACCTCACGCAATTTCAACCCGCCCGCCGCGATGTGCGGCAAGGTCTGCGTGGCCGAGGTGGAAGAGATCGTGCCCACAGGCAGCCTTGATCCCGATCATATCCATCTGCCCGGAATTTATGTACATAGGATCATTCAGGGGCCGCACGAAAAACGGATCGAGCAACGCACAGTCCGAACCGCATAGGAGGGTAAAATGCAACACACGGATGCCAAGCAAAGGATCAAAACCGACATCGCCCATGAGTTTCTGGAATGGGTGTTTCATGCGCGCGAGCTGGTGGATGCACATTTCCCCAATGATACATCCTCGGCCCATAGTGCCATGATCATAGAAACCGCAAAATCCATGATGATGATGCAAAAGATGAGCGAAATTAAAAAATCGGTTCATGATATGAGCCTGGCCCTTGAAAATATAGGCGGGAATTAACCATGTGGGATCGCAATCAAATGGCCGCACGGGCGGCGCTCGAGCTGGAAGACGGCACTTATGTAAACCTTGGCATCGGCATTCCGACACTGGTGCCCAATTTCATCCCTGAGGGCGTCGAAGTGATGCTGCAATCGGAAAACGGCATGTTGGGCATGGGGCCGTTCCCGCTTGAGGGCGAGGAAGACGCCGATCTGATCAATGCCGGCAAGCAAACCATAACCGAGCTGCCCGAGACCTCATATTTCGACAGCGCCACCAGCTTTGGCATGATCCGGGGCGGTAAGATTGCCATGGCCATCTTGGGTGCGATGGAAGTCGCCGAAAACGGAGATCTGGCGAATTGGATGATCCCCGGCAAGCTGGTCAAAGGCATGGGCGGGGCGATGGATCTGGTGGCCGGCGTGGGCCGCGTGGTGGTGGTGATGGATCACACCAACAAACACGGGGCCTCGAAAATTCTTAAGGAATGCACCCTGCCCCTGACCGGCACCGGCGTGGTTGACCGCATTATCACCAATCTCGGTGTGCTGGATGTCACCCACAAGGGGTTGCATATCGAAGAGCTGGCCCCCGGAGTGACTCGCGAAGATATGATCGCCGCCACCGAGGCCAAGATCGTCTAGAGCGAAACCAATCCAGTTGGTTTTACTCTGCGCTACCGCTCAAGCCGTCTTCGCTCGGCCTTTTCCCCGGCCTCGGCCTTGGCCGCATCCATGTCCTCTAATGCCCGCGTCCACAACCGGGGCTTCATCTGACGGCGAAAAGCCCGCTCAAGCTCAAACACGCCATTTTCCCTGTACCATCGGCCATGCGCCAGAATAATCCGCCGGGGTTTCCACGCGATCATCTGCTCAATCGCATCGACCAGCAATTCCTTGTCGCGAAACGTGCGCGCCATATTCGGCGGCATCTTGCCATCGCTGTCATCAATGCCAAAAATCCACACAAGAGGCCGCATCCAGACCGGCAATTTGGCGGATTCGAAATTCTCAATCAGGTCGGTCAGGATCAACGTCTGACTGGCACGGTGAAAGAAAACCGCCTCCCGGTGAACCTTGCTGCCCTCAACGATCATCTGATCAATCTGGCCCTGCCATGGCGCTTCCGCCCCAGCGCCCAGATCATGATCAAAGCTAATTTCCATGCCCTTTTTCGCCGCCCGCGCCACAACACCCGGCGCGGCCCAGGCGGTGGCCCCGGGGTATGCCGCCTGCCATTCACTGACATAGGCGTAATGTATCCAGTTGGACGCCACCAAATGCCGCACCGGCCCCAGCGCTTCCAATTCGGCGCGCAAACCTTCGGTCATCTTGGTTGGCGAATGCACCCAAAGATCGCCGTTTTCCAGCCGTACAACCGTGGCGCGGGTGGAAAACGGCATGCCATAAAACCTGATCGCCGGGCCATCGATCAACCAAAGCCCGCGCGATACGGGCTTTGGCGTGTTAAGCGGCTCATATCCAGTCACATCGGCGCCCTTTTAATCGGTTTTATTCCGTGACAGTGACCTTCATCATCACATCGGGTTTGCCGCTGATGGCCCCCGATTGCGGATTGCCGCGTTTGATCGCATCGACCACATCCATGCCCTCAGTGACCTTGCCTACAACGGTATATTGCCCGTTAAGAAATTCACCGTCGTCAAGCATGATAAAAAACTGACTGTTGGCACTGTCGGGGCTTTGCGAGCGGGCCATGCCCACCATACCGCGCAAAAACCGCTGGTCCGAGAATTCAGCCTTCAGATCAGGCCGGTCGCTACCGCCGGTGCCCGCGCGGTTCATATCGCCGCCCATTTTACCGAACTGCACATCGCCGGTCTGGGCCATGAAGCCCTTGATCACCCGGTGAAACACCACCCCGTCATATTTACCTTCATTGGCAAGGGCGGTGATCTGCTCCACATGGCCGGGGGCCACATCTTCAAACAAATCGATGGTGACGGTGCCGTTGGCCTCGCCTTCAATCTCAATCTGCAGGCCGGCTGCAAACGCCGGGCTGGCCAGCAGGCTCAGGATAAAAATAAGTTTACGCATCTGACGCCACCTTCACACTGATCATCCGGTCGGGGGCCGCAGGCGGCTCGCCCCGGGTGATTTTGTCCACATGTTCCATGCCCGAGATAACCCGGCCATAAACGGTATATTGCCCATTGAGGAAATGATTGTCGCCAAAATTAAAGAAAAACTGGCTATTGGCACTGTCGGGGTTCTGGCTGCGTGCCGCCCCGATGGTGCCGCGATCATGCGGCAGTTTGCTGAATTCCGCCTTCAGATCAGGCTTATCAGATCCACCCGTGCCCGCACGGCCCAGATTGAAATCATTTTCCATATTGCCGTTGGCCACATCGCCGGTCTGGGCCATGAAACCGTCAATCACCCGGTGAAACGCCACGTTGTCATAGGTCCCTGCGCGGGCCAGCTCTTTCATCCGCTCGCAATGGCCGGGGGCCACATCGGACAGCAGCTCAATGGTGACAGTGCCGTCTTTCAGCTCAATCAGGATGGTATTTTCAGGGTCTTTGATCTCGGCCATGTGGCCCTCCATTTCAAATCAGTCAATCCGATATCTAGGGGTTCAATGCGCGATTGCCAAGCGCAGAGGTTGACGCCCCCCAATGTTCGCGCCATGACAGACCGAAAAAACAGCCGCAAAGGTGGGAACATGAGTTGGAAAACCCTTGACGACATGGATCTGGCGGGCAAGCGCGTGCTGGTGCGGGTGGACATCAACGTACCGGTTGAAAATGGCGTTGTCACCGATGCCACGCGGATTGAGCGCATCAAACCGACGGTGGACTATATCCTTTCTGAGGGTGGCAAACCGATATTAATCGCGCATTTCGGCCGCCCCAAGGGCAAGGTTGTGCCCGAGCTGTCGCTGCGGCTGATCCTGCCTGCGCTTGAGACGGTTCTGGGCCACTCTGTCACCCTTCTGGAAACCCTCGAACAGGCGCAAAACCCGCCGGATACCCCCAACATCCTTCTGCTTGAAAACATCCGGTTTTATCCCGGCGAAGAGGCCAACGACCCCGGCTTTGCCAAACGCCTTGCCGGGCTTGGCGACATCTATTGCAACGATGCCTTTTCCACCGCCCACCGGGCGCATGCCAGCACGACAGGTATCGCGCATTTTCTGCCCTCCTGCGCCGGGCGTCTGATGCAGGCCGAATTGCACGCACTTGAGGCCGCCCTTGGCACTCCCAAACATCCGCTCATGGCCGTTGTGGGCGGTGCCAAGGTTTCAACCAAGCTTGATTTGCTGGGCAATCTGGTGGAAAAAGTCGATCAACTGGTGATCGGCGGCGGCATGGCCAACACATTTCTGGCCGCGCAAGGCCTGAATGTTGGCAAATCCTTGTGTGAGCATGAAATGGCCGACACCGCCCGCGCCATCCTGACCAAGGCCAGTGCAAAGGGCTGTGAAATCATCCTGCCCAGCGACATCGTGGTGGCCCGCGAGTTCAAAGCCGGGGCCGCGCATGAAACCCTTGCCGCAGATCAATGCCCCGATGATGTGATGATCCTAGACGCAGGCCCGCAAACCGTGGCGCGCATATCCGCCGCTTTGGAAACCGCCAGAACCCTGATCTGGAACGGCCCGCTGGGGGCATTTGAAATCCCGCCCTTTGACACCGCCACCAACGCCGCCGCTTTAAAGGCCGCGTCTCTCAGCAAAGCCGGCACGCTGATCTCCGTGGCCGGCGGCGGCGATACGGTGGCGGCGCTCAACCAATCGGGGGCAGCGACTGATTTCACCTATATCTCCACCGCAGGCGGGGCGTTTCTGGAATGGATGGAAGGCAAAGACCTGCCCGGCGTGGCGGCGTTGAAAGCAGACTGAAATGACCCGACCTTCACCATAAATCCGGAAATCTGACCTGCCCTCATGTCTGCTATGCGGACAAAGCTGCCGTTGTTAATAGTTACAGGCCTTAGCCGTCTTCAACCTGTTCAGGCACCTTAATCTTATGGCGATTCTTCTTTACGAAGTATTACGGTTGGCAGTGGCTCTGAACGTTTCCCTTTTTGTCTGCCACGACGATATTTACTCTGATATTCCCGCCGTTGCTTTGTGACCTCGTAAAGAACAATACCGGAGCTTGTGCCAAGATTTAAACTTTCGATCATGCCGAACATTGGGATTGCGACACACATCTCTGCGTGCTCAACGGCAAGCTTGCTGATGCCGCGTCCCTCGTTTCCAAACCATACAGCAAGTTTTGTGTGCTGCGTATAGTCACCCTCGTGCAGATAGACATTTGTCTTTCCCTTGACGTGTGGCGAGGTAACAACAGATACGAAACCTTGCTTTTCAAGATGCCCAAGACATGCCTCGGTGCTGTCGAAGCGCTTTACAAATGTCCATTTGGCGGCGGATACAGATGTGCTCAATAATACTTTACGCCCGCGCATCTCCTGCCAATCATCGGGAAGAGCTTTGCGTGGGTCGATAACATAGGCTTTTTCAACACCAAGCGCATTTACGTTTCGGATTACCGTCCCGATATTCTTAATATCTGTCGGGTCTTCAATCACTGCAATCAAGTTCTTGCAGCGAAATGCCCGGACTGCATCCGCACGTTTGCGGACTGATGCTTTTGACTTTTTTGTTTCAACAATATCCATGGCCAATCATTACCATGTGCTAAATGCGTTTCAAGAAAAATCCCTGAGAGCCGGTTTTGCACATTTCAAATGCTATCACCCGGCTCACATCAGCCGCTCACTATAAATATCCCCCTTGCCCTGCCGGTAATGCCGCTTTTTTTGCTAACCCTTGCATGGTGCTTACTTCACCGCATAATCTAAATACAAATCA
>UOEG01000262.1_pt1 | contig 15768 bp, 14 predicted proteins | sample 1990051 | NCBI WGS metagenome assembly UOEG01 (sample SAMEA4728526, study PRJEB27164) | hydrothermal vent metagenome | biome: marine basaltic hydrothermal vent biome; feature: marine hydrothermal vent; material: mineral | place: Pacific Ocean | collected 2011-06-14/2011-07-23 | depth 1741 m | reverse complement strand
GCATCGCCTGCCGGGCAGTGGATCATCCACCCGAGGCAACCCCGTGCGACAAAGGAAAATACGGTTTGATCCGCGCCAGTTGCTCTTTGCTGAGCCAAAATTGATCTGACATGTTGCCCTCCTGATGTTGTGGAAGGCATTGATTCAGAACAGTGTCAGACAGGCACGATATTAATGGGTCCTGACCCTAAACCGTGACAGGGCCAAGTGCGAAGATATAGGCGTGGGTAAGGTAGAAACATTTGGCGTCGAGATCATTGGATGAATTGGCCGCTTCGGTATAGAGCGCGGCCGGATTTGGTTTATCACCGGCGTCATGTGCCGCGATCAGGCGGGCATCAAGATTGCTCATTCAGCGGTGCCTGCCTGCGCCCGGTGGGCGATGATCCGGCCTGCGACCCAATCGTGGAAGCAATGGGTTGGGCTATCCATTATCGGTGAAAAGCGACCGCCGTCGAACTGATCCACATGGCGGCCCTTTTGCATGCCTTCGACCACAAAGATGTCTTCCTCAAACACGGTTTGCCATTGTGCCGCGTTGAGCTTGCGCAGGCCCGCGTCGGTGTCGGGGGTGGCATAGTAGAGGTGGATATGCTCGGTTGTGTGTTCAGGGCCTTTGGCGTTGAGGATGATGGTGAAGGCATGATCGCGCTGCACCCCGAGCAGGACATTGGGATAGATGGCTATATATTCACCCTGCTCGTGCCATTTTTCACCGACACCTTCGAAATCGGGGAAGGTGTTGCCGTTATCGTCTTTCAGTTGCCGGTAGACCATGGTGCCCTGACCGGAATAGCGCCCGGGGTTTTCGATGTGATAGTGGTCTTCCAGTTTGGAATAGCTGTTGAGACCGGGATGTATCCACGGCAGGTGGTAGCTTTCGCAGTAGTTTTCCACCGCCAGCTTCCAGTTGGCATTTATATCAAGCTGGAATTTGCTGTCTGCGCCGCCGTGGTAAAGTGGCTTGTCAAAATCGCGCCAGCGGGTGATCACATCGGCCATGGCATCCGCAAATTCCGGCGCATCGCCCGAGACGTTGATCCAGATCACATCGCGCCAGATGTGGCTGCGTAGCTCCATCAGGCCAAGATCATCGCGTTTGATCGCCGCATGGGTGTTGCGCCCCGGCCCGCCCACATGCGGGGTACTGACCAGGTCGCCCTTGGTGGAATAGCACCAGGAATGGTAGGGGCAGCGGATGGCCCCCTCAATTTTACGCGGCTTTTCAACCAGGATCATGCCGCGATGGCGGCAGATATTATGGAACACGCGGACCGTGCCGTCTTTGTCGCGTAACAGCAGCAGGGGCATGCCGAAAAACTCCAATGGGAGGGCATCTCCGGGCTCTGGTACATCGGCAGCCACGGCAAGACCGGCCCATTGCGTGAACAATAAGGCGTGCTTTTCCTCATTGTATATGTCGGGGTCAATGTAGTGCGCATTGGGCAGACCGTTGGCGTTTTTGACATCCCGGCGCACATTTGACAGATCGGTAAGATTTTGGGTCATGGAACCTGCTATTTTGGTTGTAATAGCGTGATAACAACAGCTTAGATCTAATAAAAACCGCCATTTTGCGACGTCACTTTCCTTAAGGCGACAATATTTTCTTTTTAAGGCGGCAATATTTTCATGCCATTGCCATTTTGGAAAGCTGTTTGGTGCCGGCAATCATGACTTTGCAAAGCACCGGAAAGCTGAAAATACGATTAAAAATTAACCCTTTAATATATGAATACTGGACTTACTAATATTTTATGACAATTATAGTGAACGCTGTGCCCATAATTCGCCCTAAATCACAGCATTAGTTGATTAAGTAAGTAATGGTTTGTTTTTGCTCAAATATAATCAATCTTTGTTCGTTGGGGAACATGGGTTTTTTTGGGGGAGGTCGTATGCACGGGGTAATAATCTGGAGTGACAAAACACGGAGGCGGGCTGTGATCTGGTGTGAAGATCATGGTGACCTGGCATTTTATGGCGGTGAAGCAGAGGGGCGCGCGCAGATTAGTCTGATGGAGCCTGGTGATCTGGTGTATTTTGATCTTAACGAAGACAATGATCTCAGGCTGGCGGTTAATCCAAGGCTTGTGGCGACTGATGAATATCCAACATTGATGCAGGACCTGAAAGAGACCGGGCGTGAGATTGCCTCTGCATCACGGGTGAAACCAAATTTGCGCTGTGTTAGCCGATTGGCCGGTGGCTATTCCGACCGGTCATAAATAACCGCAGGGGTCAACTTCCTCGGGGGAGGGCGGCCACGCCGGTGCGGGCGATCTCAATAAGGCCCAAGGGCCGCATGAGGTCAGAAAAGGCATCAATTTTTTCCGGTGTGCCGGTAAGCTCAAACACAAAACTGTCGAGGGTGCTGTCAACCACGCTGGCGCGGAAAATATCCGCAAGGCGCAGGGCCTCGACCCGTTTGTCGCCGGTGCCTACAACTTTGATCAACGCCAGCTCGCGTTCAACCGAGGGGCCTTCGACGGTCAGGTCATGTACCTCATGCACCGGCACGATGCGGCCAAGCTGGGCCTTGATCTGTTCGATCACCTGCGGCGTGCCGTTGGTGACGATGGTGATGCGCGAGAGGTGCCCTGCATGATCGGTTTCGGCCACGGTCAGGCTGTCGATATTATAGCCGCGCCCGGAAAACAGGCCGATGACACGGGCCAGAACGCCGGCCTCGTTGGTGACAATCACAGCCAGCGTGTGGGTTTCGGTTTTGTCCGAAAAATTCGGGCGCAGGTTATAGGCCGAATGTTTGGTCGAGCCTTTTTTAATTTTTAGAGCAGACATAGTGCCCCCTTCTTTTATTGTTGGAGGCGTGGGTTTCACCCACCCTACGAGGTAAAATGTAGGGTGGGTGAAACCCACGCGCTGTTCAAACCAGCACCGCGCCGGAGGAGCCGATGGCATCGGCTGTGGATGCATCGCCCATCAGCATTTCATTATGCGGCGCGCCCGAGGGGATCATCGGATAGCAGTTTTCGTGCTTTTCAACCCGACAATCAAAGATCACTGGCCCGTCATGATTGATCATCTCCAGAATAGCGTCATCCAGATCAGCCGGGTCCGTGCATTGAATGCCCTTGGCCCCAAAAGCCTCGGCCAGTTTGACGAAATCCGGCAGCGCCTCGGACCAGGAATGCGAATAACGCTCGCCGTGCAAGAGTTCCTGCCATTGGCGGACCATGCCCAAGCGCTCGTTATTGAGGATGAACTGTTTGACCGGCAGGCGAAACTGTACCGCCGTGCCCATTTCCTGCATGTTCATCAGCCATGAGGCCTCACCCGCGACATTAATCACAAGGCTGTCGCGATGCGCCATCTGCACGCCGATGGAGGCGGGAAAGCCGTACCCCATGGTGCCAAGACCGCCGGAGGTCATGAAGCGGTTCGGGTCTTCAAAACCCAGATATTGCGCCGCCCACATCTGATGCTGGCCCACTTCGGTGGTGATATAGCGGTCATGATCCTTGGTCAGGGCCTCAAGCCGCGCCAGCGCGTGCTGGGGTTTGATGGTCTTGCCGGTTTGTTTGAACGCCAGACAATCAACTTTCTGCCAGTCCTTGATCTGCGCCCACCAGCCCTTCAGCCCCTCGCGGTTGATCTTGCGGCCGCGTGATTTCCAAACCTTCAGCAGGTCTTCCAGCACATGGGCAATATCGCCGACAATCGGAATGTCGGCGCGCACGATTTTGTTGATCGAGCTGGGATCAATGTCGATATGGGCCTTGATCGATTTCGGGCTGAAATGGTCCAGCGTGCCAGTGATGCGGTCATCAAACCGCGCGCCAATGTTCACCAGCAGATCACAGCCATGCATCGCCATGTTGGCCTCATAAAGCCCATGCATCCCCAGCATCCCCAGCCATTTTTTGCCAGAGGCCGGATAAGCCCCAAGACCCATCAGGGTTGAGGTGATGGGGATGCCCGTGGCCTCGACCAGCTCACGCAAAAGCTGACTGGCAGCGGGGCCGGAATTGATCACGCCGCCGCCGGTGTAAAATAGCGGGCGTTTGGCTTTTTCCAAAGCCGCGACCAGTTCGGTGATCTCTTCCATGTCGCCTTTGACCTGCGGCTGATAATGGCTGGTATCCACTTTTTGTGGCGGGGTATATTGCCCGCCCGCAAACTGTACGTCCTTGGGGATATCAATCAAAACCGGGCCGGGGCGGCCGGTGGTGGCCACATGAAATGCCTCGTGGATCACGCCCGCCAGCTTGTCGGTTTCCTTGACCAGCCAGTTATGCTTGGTGCAGGGGCGGGTGATGCCAATGGTATCGGCCTCCTGAAAGGCGTCATTGCCGATCATGAAAGTGGGCACCTGACCGGTGAGCACAACAATCGGGATACTATCAAGCAGCGCGTCGGTCAGGCCGGTGACCGCATTGGTCGCCCCCGGCCCAGAGGTGACCAGAACAACGCCGGGCTTGCCGGTGGAGCGGGCATACCCTTCGGCGGCGTGCACAGCGCCCTGTTCGTGGCGCACCAGAATGTGGCGAATATCATTTTGCTGAAACACCGCGTCATAAATCGGGAGCACCGCGCCGCCGGGATAGCCAAACACCACATCCACGCCCTGATCCTTGAGGGCCTGAACTACCATTTTTGCTCCGGTCATCTGACGTGTCATAGTGTTGCTCCGTTCATGACATCAATTCTTTCTTTCGCGCATAAAAAAGCCCCCGGAAATTTCGGGGGCGCATGGGGACCATTATGGTGTCCGTTACCGGCCCATGCGCTTTCTTTCCACAATGACGACTAGGGTTCCCATCAGGGCGACTCTCCTATGCTGCGTGTGCGAGACAATATGAGCGGGGATATAGGGCGTCAAGCGGGTTTTGTGAAATAAGTGTCGCAAAGGTACAAAATTCTTTGCGATTATTGCGTGGGGGCCGGTGTCATGGCCCCAAATGCGCAATTTCTTTTGGCACATCCTTTAGCAACGGTCGCTTACTGTGGTTCAAAATCATTGCTGATGTGGTGCGATGATGGCCAGAGAATCTGCCGTACCATAATTGTATAAGCTATGGCAGATTCGCAAACCAAGGTAATTTCCAAGTCAGACTGCTTAAAATATGTGCACTGACGTTGAATTGGTCATGTTTTCAGACCAAAAACCGGAAAGTTTGTGCTTCGTGGTATTTCAATTTGAGAAAGGGCAGGTTAGGTTCGCCGCACTTGTAACGATCCGCGCGCGGCCTGAACGGGCTGAACGCATACAAAAATTATCGGGAGGATACAAAATATGGATCGTCGTTCTTTTCTAAAAAATACCGCTCTGGGCGGGACCGCTGCAGCAGCAACATCGCTGGCAGCACCAGCCTATGCGCAGGGCAAACGCACCCTGACCATGGTCACAGCATGGGGCCGGGGACTTGCCGGTGTGTTTGACGCGGCCCAACATGCCGCCGATACCATCAACGCGATGTCTGACGGGTCCCTCACGGTTGAGATCAAAGCCGCAGGCGAGCTGGTTGGCGCGTTTGAAGTGTTTGACGCGGTGACATCCGGTCAGGCCGATATGTACCACGCGGCGGATTATTATTTCATCAGTCAGCATCCGGGCTTTGCCTTTTATACCACCATCCCGTTTGGCATGACTGCACAGGAAACCATGAACTGGTATTACCATGGCAACGGCGCCAAATATCACGATCAACTGGGCGAAATCTTTGGCCTGAAATCCTTCCTTTGCGGCAACACCGGTACGCAGGCAGGTGGTTGGTTCCGCAAGGAAATTAACAGCCCCGAGGATTTCAACGGTCTGAAATTCCGTATGCCGGGCCTTGGCGGTAAAGCGCTTGGTGTGCTTGGTGCGTCGGTGCAGAACCTGCCGGGATCAGAAGTGTATCAGGCGCTGGCCTCGGGTGCGCTTGACGGCACCGAATGGATCGGCCCCTGGGCGGATGAAAAAGCCGGCTTCCAGGAGATCACTAAATTCTTCTATGCCGCTGGTTTCCATGAGCCGGGTGCGGCCCTGACACTGGCCACCAACCGTGACGTTTTCAATGAACTGAGCCCCGCGCATCAGAAAATCATTGAGGCCGCTTCGGGCTTTTCCAACTCCTGGTCGCTGGCGCAGTATATGATGAACAACGGCTCTGCCCTTGAGCGTCTTAAGGCAGGTGGCGTTAAGGTTCTGCAATTCAACGATGGCATCTGGGATGCGTTTGGACGCGGCACCAAAGAAGTGATCGACGGCTTTATGGGCGATGATCTTTTTGCTGAGATGTTCGCGGATTACTCCGCTTCCATGCAAGATTCATCTTCCTGGGCAACGGTTGGCGAAGGCGTGTATCGCGCTCAGCGTGACCGTGTCATGGGTTAAGCCCCAAAGACATCACTGCAATCAATCTACCTGGGCCTGATAATATAGCAGTCAGGCCCGGGCGATCAGCAACAATCATTATAACACCGGACAACCGGTGGTGGGGGTGCAATGCTTAACAGCATTGTCTGGTTTTTTCAGCAGATTGGACTGTCATTCTATAATCTGGGCTATGCGGTAACGAATCCGCAGCTCTGGCTTGACTGGTCCGACAAACAATCGCTCATGCGATTCGTCTATTATGGCGGCTCGATCGAACTATTTTTTGTGGTATTTACCACCTTTCTGGTGATCACCGCCTTCGGGATGTGGAAAAACGGCTTTATGTGGGCCTGTGTGCGCGCGCTTGAGGGTTTTGCCAATACGGTGGGGCGGTTTGTGGCCTGGGCCGGGCTTTTGATGGTGCTGCAACAGATTATCATCGTCTTCATGCAGCGTATATTCGTGGCCGCGTCAATTTCGTTTGGGTTTGGGTTACAACTTAAGTTCGATGTCTCATGGTGGGCGGAAGAACTGAAGTTTTACAACGCTATGGTTGTGACGCTCTGTGCGACCTACACCTTTGTGCAGGGCGGGCATGTGCGGGTGGATCTGATCTATGCCAAGGTGCGCTTTCGCACCAAGCGGGTGATTGACATGTTCGGCTCGCTTTTCTTCATGATGCCGGTGGCGGTATTGACGTGGATGTATGGCTGGTTCTTCATGTGGCGGCATTTGATTGTGCCCAACCCGTCGGCCAGTGATACGTTGGAAAAACTTCTGTTGAAATCGCGCGCGCTGCGCTGGAACGTGGAAACCATTGGGTTCAGCCCAAACGGGTTTAACGGTTATTTCCTGTTTAAAATCCTGCTGATCTCATACGCGGCAATGGTTTTTCTGCACGCGATTTCGTTTTTCTTCCGCTCCTATCTGGAATGGAAAGAGGGGCCGGAAAGCGAAGGCAAATATCTTGACAAGGACAGCCTTGGCGAAGGTGAAGAAGCCTATGAGGGCACACACTAAAGTGTTTCATATTCAATTTTAATCATGGATTGAAGATGAAACATCTACGATAAAAATTTGGTTTCGAGCGCTTTGCCTCGGCACCTGAGAATGGAAACAAGGCACAACGCTTTAAAGGGACTGGGGCATATGTTATTTGGACTTGACGGCGTCGAGATCGGGCTGATCATCGTATTTTTGTGTCTGTTTGGCGGCATTCTTTCAGGCTTTCCCGTGGCCTTTGCCATTGGCGGGGCCGGGGTTATATCCTTCACCATTATTGCGGCGCTTGATAGCAGCGGCATGTTGATCCATCAGGCGATTGATACCGACAGTAACGGGTTTCAGACGCTGGTCAATTCGGGCATCAACCCTGAAAGCATATCCGCCTTCAGGTATCCCGATTTGCCGCGCATTGCCGGGCCGGTGTTCGAGCGTGGCTGGGAAGTGGCACTGGACCGTAACATATCATTTATCGTTAACCGGATGAATGAGCGGGTGCTGGCCGGGGCGTCGATTGAGACGCTGCTGGCGGTGTTGATGTTTGTGCTAATGGGCATCACGCTGGAACGTTCAAAAATTGCCAATGATCTGCTGACCACCATGGCGCGCGTCTTTGGCCCGCTGCCCGGAGGGCTGGCGGTCTCAGTAGTGGTTGTGGGGGCATTTCTGGCCGCCTCGACCGGTATCGTGGGGGCCACGGTGGTGACCATGGGCCTGCTGAGCCTGCCCACCATGCTGAAGAATAATTATTCGCCCGAGATTGCCACCGGGGTGATTGCCGCGTCGGGTACATTGGGGCAGATCATTCCGCCGTCGATTGTGATTGTGCTTTTGGGCACGCTGGCGGGGGATCTGTATTCGGTCGCGCAGGAAAACCGCGCGATTATTGCCGGATGTACCGATGCGCTGACCTATCTGGGCACGCCGGCGGTTGTCTCGGTGGGCACGTTGTTTCAGGCGGCGTTGTTGCCGGGGATATTGCTGGCCTTGCTCTATGCGCTTTATGCCTTTGGCTATGCGTTGCTTAATCCTTCCAAAGCCCCGGCGGTTCCAGCCACGGCAAGCAAAGGCGAGACGATAACCCGCACCGAGAAGCTGACTTGGTTTTTGACTGTACCTGTTATGTTGATCGGTGGGTTTTTCTTGTTGTCATCGGCGGGCATCATCGGCTCGCAGGACCTGACAATTGACAGTTATACCACCCGTGGCGATTCAGCCTCATTGCGCACCGATGTCAGCCCTGCTTGTCAGGCTTCAATGATCAAGCTGCACGGGCAGGATGTCTGGGATGCGGCCGTGTCTGAAGCGGCCGCGATTGAGGCCGCTGGCGGGGTTCAGGAAAGTGTCAAGCTGAGCGAAGATGAGATTGCGGCGGCACTTGTGGAAAAAGAGGCCAACGCGGCCCCCATCGGCACCGGTGTCGGGCTTATCTTTGTGCTGCTTGGCCTGATCATTGCTCTGGCCCGTGGGATCATGCCCTCGGCCTCACCTACGCCGCTGCTTGTTGGCGCGCTTGGGGTGGTGCTGGGCTTGATGGTGGATATTTTGCTGATTGCCCCTTCAAGCAGTTCCGGCCTGACATGGATATTACTGTTTATCCCGATGGCCATGACGCTTTATGGCTGTAAGAAAGCCGCCGGGCGGCTGGCCAAGAATGAGATGATCCGGGTGGTGTTTCCACCGCTTGTGCTGATCGTTGCGGTTCTTGGATCGATCCTTGGCGGGATCACCAACCCAACGCCTGCGGCGGCGCTTGGGGCCGGTGGCGCGATCATGCTGGCGGCGTATCGCAAGCTTAAGGATCAGGGCGGCACCGGCATGGTGATCATCTGGGCGACGATGGCGATTATCATCTGCATCCTGATCGGCATTAACTTTGATCTGCGTATCAACCGCGAAGTGGTGCCGTTTGAATCCTGGGTTGCCTTCTTTGCCGCCTATGGCGCGTTTCTTTATGCCTCGTTCGGCCTGCTGTTTGGCTGTTATATACTCTATACCGGCGGGGTTTTAACGCCGATTGTGCGCGAAACCGCCAAGGTGACGTCGATGGTGTTTACCATCCTGATTGGCTCGCAAATGCTTAATCTGGTGGTGATCAGCTTTGGCGGCGAAGAATATATTCAGCAATTCCTCAAAAGCTTTGATTCCGAATTCAAGGTGTTTTTGATGGTGATGGTGGTGTTGTTCGTGCTTGGGTTTGTGCTCGATTTCCTTGAGATCATCTATATCGTGATCCCCATCGTTGGCCCGGTGATTTATGGCGGATCGTTTGATCCCAAATGGGTGACGATCATGATTGCGGTCAACCTGCAAACCTCGTTCCTGACGCCACCATTTGGTTTTGCGCTGTTCTACTTACGGGGCGTGGCGCCAAAAGAGGTGACCACCGGGCATATCTATCGCGGGGTTTTCCCTTTCGTGCTGATACAGGTGCTGGGGCTGGCAATTCTGTGGTTCTTCCCGGCGATTGTCACGATTGTACCGGCGCTGATGCCTAACTGATGGTGCCGCCAGTGGTGGGGTAATTTAGGGCCGGATTATTTAGGGCCGGGGCGCAGCGGTTGACCGTCGGGCAGGGAAATATCGGCGACCTGCTCGGCGATGGGATCATTGTTGAGCGGGTGCAGCCGGGCGTCATAATCTGCAGGGTTGCGCATCGTTTCCCATGCGCCACCGGTATAAACCTCAAGCCCGGAAAACCCCGCCTTATAGCCCATCTTGGTGCTGCCTGGCACCCAATAGCCCAGATAAATATAGGGCAGGCCGGCCTCGCGGGCGATCTCAATATGATCAAGGATGATATAGGTGCCGATGCTGTCACGGGTTTTTTGCGGGTCATAGAAGGAATAGACCATGCTCAGCCCGTCATCAAAAAGATCGGTCAGACACACCGCCACAAGCGCGCCGGTTTCATGGTCATTATATTCAATCACCCTTGTGCGGATCGGGGTTTCCTCGATCATCGCGGCAAATTCATACATGTCCATATCGGCCATGCCCCCGGCAGCGTGGCGCGAATTGAGGTAATCACGAAACAGCGCGTATTGCTCTTCGGTGGTCCACGGTGAGGTGGCGCGGCGCTCAAGCCGTTGATTGCGCTTCAGGCTGCGCTTTTGGCTTTTGGATGGGGTGAAATCCGCCACCTTGATGCGGGCCGACATACAGGCCGAACAATCGGCACAAGAGGGCCGGTAGAGCACGTTTTGCGAGCGCCGAAAGCCCTGTTTTGAAAGCCCGTCATTGAGCCGTTGTGCGCTGTCGCCCTGCAGGGCGGTGAACAGCTTCCGCTCCATCCTGTCCTCAAGGTAAGGGCAGGGTTGCGGGGCCGTCACATAGAATTGGGGCGCAATGGGAAGTGAATGGCGCATGATCGCTTTGTTTTATGACGTTTTCATTAAAACGATAACAATCCTCTTGGCAAACGCCAAGGGGGTAGTGGAAAAACTCTGATATTTAGCTGATTTAGGGGGGGGGAAGATGGAAGTTGCGCAAAAATAAAGGGGCAGAGATAATCATCCGGCGCCCTAATGTGGTTCAGGTCTCGGGGTGGCCTGTGGGGTGGCCTGTGGGGCGGCCTGTGGGGTGATCTGTGGGGCGGCCTGTGGGGTGATCTGTGGGGTGATCTGTTGCGGCGGCGGTTTTTTCACGATTCTCCATGAACTGATCAAATTCGGATTTATAGGCGTCAAAGGCCGCGTTGCCGGTTGTGGACTGGTACGCACTATGGTGTGCCGGCGACAGGACCGGCGGGATGATTTACAAGACATTTTGTTGCTCCAGATCATATAGGCAAGTAAGGCAAGGCCAACAGGCCAGAAGACGATGAATCCAAGCACCATGGCGGCAATCCATGCGCCTTTGCCTTTACCATCAAGCCAGAATTCCGAACGCGAAACCCAAGCGGTAAAACCAGTGTTTTGGGCGGGTTGGTCGAAGGTCGTCATGGTTTTTTCCTTTTGCCGGGTGTATGTTAATGTTTTTTACATTAGTAAATATTGCCCTGCGCAGGCAGAATTGCAAAAATAAATGTTAAATAATTTTACATTATTGTATTATGCGTATGAATATCAAATAGATAGCGCAATAGTATTCCATAAAAATTGGCTGCCATATGATTGCCAACTCTGTTCATCTGAGGTTTTTCATGTAACAATCCAAGGATGGCGCACATAGTATCCTCTGAACTTTCCGGCCTTGTTGAGCATGAAACCAAAGTCTGGCAGGCGCTTGTCACTGGCAATGCACAGGCCGATTGTGATCTTCTTTTACCCCAGTTCACCGGCGTTTATCCCTCGGGTATTACCGGGCGCGCGGGGCATGTGGAACAGGTAAAGGACGGCCCGGGCATCAAGGCGTACCGGCTCTCAGAGATACGCGCTTTTGCGGTGGGCAAGACCCATGCGATGCTGTGTTATCACGCCGATTATTGCCGGGCCGGGGCTTTGGACGAAGAAGCCATGTATGTCAGCTCACTTTGGCAACGCGAGGGGCAGGGGTGGCGGAATTTATTCAGTCAGGACACCCCGGTTGAAAAGCCGCCTGCCGACTGACGCAGGTCATTGACGCGGCGGGCAGGGCAACGCATTTTACCCTATGGATTTTGCTTCCCGTATCACCCGCAGCCCGCGTGCCTATGATATTGAACAGGGCGCCGAGCTGCGCGCATTGTTTCCCGGGCTTGGCAAGGACCTGATCAATTTACTTGAGGCCACCGCCGGGTGCAGCCCCTATCTGAAATCTTTAGCGGAGAAAGAATCTGTTTGGCTGATCCCAGCCTTTGATGATCCTGAGGCGGCGATGCAGGCAGAATTTGCCAGCCTTGCGGGAGTGGCCGCGGATCAGCTTGGTTCGGCCTTGCGGCAGGCCAAACGGCGGGTGGCGTTGCTGGCGGGGCTGGCTGATCTGGCCGGGGTGTGGCCGCTGGAAACCGTGACCGGAACGCTCACGGAGTTTGCCGATCTGGCGGTTGATCTGGCGATGAAGGCCATGATCAGCACCGAAATCAGGCGCGGTAAATTGCCGGGTATGACAAAGGGAGATGTGGCCGGGGCCGCCGGGATGGTGGCGCTGGCGATGGGCAAGATGGGGGCAGGGGAGCTGAATTACAGCTCGGATATTGATCTGATCTGCCTGTTTGACGAGACCCGGTTCAGTAAGGATGACTATCTCGATGCCCGCGCCGCGTTTGTGCGTGCCACCCGGCGCATGGCGGCGCTTTTGAATGACCGCACCGCCGAGGGTTATGTGTTTCGCACCGATCTGCGGCTGCGCCCGGACCCGGCTGTCACCCCGGTTTGCATGGCTATGGCCGGGGCCGGGCATTATTACGAAAGCCTTGGCCGCACATGGGAGCGTGCGGCCTATATCAAGGCCCGCCCTGCCGCTGGTGATCTGGCCGCCGGGCAGAAGTTTCTGGATGTGTTGAAGCCGTTTGTTTGGCGCAGACATCTGGATTTTGCCGCCATTGAGGACGCCCATAACATGCGCCTGCGCATTCGCGAGCATAAAGGGCTTGGCGGGCTAACCCTGCCGGGGCACAATTTGAAGCTGGGGCGCGGCGGCATTCGCGAGATTGAGTTTTTCACCCAGACCCGGCAGATCATCGCCGGTGGGCGTGATGCGGATTTGCGTCTGCGCGGCACGGTTCCGGCGCTGGCGAAACTGACTGAGAAAGGCTGGGTGCCCGAGGCGGCGGCAACGCTTTTAACCGGGCACTACCGGTTCCACCGCGAGGTTGAGCATCGCTTGCAGATGTTGCGCGATGCCCAGACCCATATTTTACCGGCCACGAAGGATGAATTTGACCGGTTGGCCTGTTTCATGGGCCGCGATACCGATGCGCTGAAGGCCGAACTGCAAAGCCGCCTTGAGGAAGTGGATGAGATTATCGAAGGGTTTTTCTGCCCGTCCGGGGCTGATCCGGCCCCGGAGGCCGACACCGGGTTGGACGAGGATATTATTGCCCGCTGGCCCAGCTATCCGGCGCTGAGATCAAGCCGGGCGGTGGCCATTTTCAAACGTCTCAGGCCGGATATTCTGGCGCAACTGGCGGCGACGGCGCACCCCAATGAGGCGCTGTTGGCGTTTGACGGGTTTCTGGCCGGGCTGCCTGCGGGGGTGCAGGTGTTTTCCCTGTTTGAGGCCAATCCGCAACTGGTTGAATTGTTGGTGGATATTGCCGGAACCGTGCCCGAATTGGCGGGCTATCTGGCGCAAAATTCGTCAGTTTTTGATGCGGTGATCGTTGGTGATTTTTTTGCCCCTTGGCCCGGGCGCGCGACGCTTGAGCAAGAGCTTGCCGCGCGCTTGCAGGCCGAGGCGGATTACGAACGCAAGCTGGGTGCGGCGCGGCGCTGGCATAAGGACTGGCATTTCAGGGTTGGCGTGCATCACCTGCGCGGGCTGATAAATGCCAACAAAGCAGGCGCACATTATGCGGATCTGGCGGCAGCGGTAATCTCGGCGCTCTGGCCCGAAGTGGCTGCGCATTTTGCCGCTAAACACGGGGATATGCCGGGGCGCGGCGCGGTGGTGCTGGGCATGGGATCACTGGGCGCGGCGCGGCTCAATGCGCGCTCAGATCTGGATTTGATTGTGATCTATGACGCGGACGGGGTTGAGGCCTCGGACGGGCGCAGGCCATTAGCGTCACGGATGTATTACGCCCGCCTGACGCAGGCGATGATCACAGCGCTGACGGTGCCGATGGCCGAGGGGCGGCTATACGAGGTTGATATGCGGCTGCGCCCGTCGGGTAGTAAAGGCCCGGTGGCCACAAGCTGGGAGGCGTTTTGCAGCTATCATGAAAATGACGCCTGGCTGTGGGAGCATTTGGCACTCACCCGGGCGCGGGTGATTTGCGGCGATAGGGCGCTGGCGGATCAGGTTGAGGCGTTCCGCGTTGAATTGCTGTCTGACAAGGGCGCGCCGCAGAAAGTGCTACCCGAGGTGGCCGAAATGCGCGCTCGGATTGCCACCGCCAAACCCCCTGATGGCCCGTGGGATAGCAAGCTGGGGCGGGGGCGGTTATTTGATGTGGAACTGCTGTCACAGGCGGCGGCGCTGATGGCGGGGACACGCGCGCGCGATGTGGTCTCGGGGCTGGCGGCGGGTGTCGTTATTGGCTGGTATGATGCCGCTGAGAGAGACGCGCTTGGCCGGGCCTATGGGCTTTGCTGGCAGCTATTGCAGGCGGCAAAACTGCTTTCGGACAAGCCGCTTAAGAGCGAAATGATCGGCGACGGGGGGCAGAGTTTTGTGTTGCGCGAAAGCGGGTTTGAGACCCTTGAGGCGCTGCAACAGGCGCTTGAGGCCGCGACAAACAAGGCGGGGGATATTATCGACAGGGCGCTGGCGGCCCCACCTGAAAGGGACTGAGATGAGAGGCGATCCACTGGATCATAAGGGGCTGATTTATGAGGCCTACCGGATTGAAGGGATAACCATTGGCGAATGCCGGTCGATCTTTCTGGATTGGGCGCTGTCGCTGCCCGATGAGATGGAGACAAGGGCCGCAATCCAAAAGCTGCTGAGGCGATACCGCCCGGCGCATCCGGATCATCCGATGACGCAAGTGTTGATTGAAGGCGACACTAAAATCACCTCACCACGCCGTCGCGGCGGCTGGCGGGCGCGGCCCCGGAATTGAAGCGGATGGGGCATTAGCGGCTAATCCGAGGGTAACACTTCTCTGCCATAGGTCAGAGGTGGTCCTACTATTTCGACCAGTTAGCAGCCAGATTAAGATGGATCAGGGTTACATTTAGGCCGTCAAACTCATTGGTACTGCTTTTCTTTCATAGGCTTCATCTGGCGTCAATATTCCGCGCGTCATTCCGTGCGTCGCATGCGGGCGCCCGGAATTATAGTATGCCAGCCATTTTCCGATCCCGGTGCGTGCCGGCGACCCCGTCTCAAATGCATTGAGATAAATGCATTCGTACTTCAGCGATCGCCAAAGCCGTTCGATCATCCGGTTGTCTATCCAGCGGCCTTTGCCATCCATGGATATTTTCACGCCGACATCTTTCAGCGCCTGCGTCCATTCAAAGCCAGTGAACTGGCTGCCTTGATCACTGTTCATAATCTCCGGCCTGCCGTATTTCGCGATGGCCTCTTTCAGGGCTTCGACACAAAAGCCGGCCTCCATGCTGTTGGATAATCGCCAGGACAAAATCTTGCGGCTGTGCCAGTCCATGATGGCCACCAGATACAGGAACCCGCGCTGCATGGGGATGTAGGTGATATCGACACACCACACCTGATTGGGCTGATCAATCGTCAGGTCTCGCAGCAGGTATGGGTAGATCTTGTGCTGTGGGTGCTTCTTGCTGGTGTTTGGCGTCTGATAAATAGGCACCAAACGCATCAGCTGCATCAATCTGCGCACACGGTGGCGGCCACACCTGTGACCTTGGCGCTGCATGTAACGCGCCATTCACTGA
>UOEG01000037.1_pt1 | contig 15820 bp, 14 predicted proteins | sample 1990051 | NCBI WGS metagenome assembly UOEG01 (sample SAMEA4728526, study PRJEB27164) | hydrothermal vent metagenome | biome: marine basaltic hydrothermal vent biome; feature: marine hydrothermal vent; material: mineral | place: Pacific Ocean | collected 2011-06-14/2011-07-23 | depth 1741 m | reverse complement strand
TGGCCTCAAGCCTGAGCAAAAAAACCTCTACCGCGTGCGCTTCACCATGGCCGAAATCTGGGGCGACAGGGCGGAAAACCCTAATGACACACTCGACGCTGAAATCTTTGAACACTGGCTGGAGAAGGTATAAATCATGCCCCACGATCATGACCATTTTCACCACGAAGGCATGAGCCCCTCGGGCCATCCCTACCGCCAGGACAACGACACCCCGCTGACCTACTGGCAGCAAATGGAAATTGCCATGCGCGAGCTTTTGATCGAAAAAGGCATCACCACCCCGGCCGAAATAGCCGCCCAGATCGACGCCATGGATGCCCGCAGCCCGGCCCAGGGCGCCGCCGTGGTGGCCCGCGCCTGGACCGATGATGCCTTCAAATCCCGCCTGCTGAAGGACGCCGCCGAAGCCAGCCGCGAGATGGGCTTTGACATCGGCCCGCTCAAACTGATCGCGATGGAAAACACCCCCCAAATCCACAATATCATCGTCTGCACCCTATGCTCATGCTACCCGCGCAGCCTTTTGGGCCTGCCGCCCGACTGGTACAAAACCCGCGCCTACCGCTCCCGCGTGGTGTCCGAGCCACGCGCGGTCTTGCGCGAATTTGGCGTCGAACTGCCGCAAACCACCCAGATCCGCGTGCATGACAGCACCGCCGACATGCGCTATATCGTGCTGCCCGCCCGGCCCTCGGGCACCGAAGACCTCAGCGAAGCCGATCTGGCAAAACTCGTCACCCGCGACAGCATGATCGGCACCGGCCTGCCGCGCCAGCCCGGGTGATACCGAACAAGAAACGTGGCCAGCTCCTGCGCGATAAAGCCACGGGATTTGCCCTTTTGGCCCCCCTGCGCATCGCCCGCATCCTGCCCTATAAATGGCGTCTGCCCTTTCTCGGCTGGCTGACCGCGCGCGTCATCTCACCGCTCGCAGGCTATACCAAACGCATCCGCGCCAATCTGGCCCATGTCCTGCCCGACCTGCCCGAATCCGACATCCAAAACCTGATCCGCCGGGTGCCCGACAATGCCGGGCGCAATATGGCCGAGCTGTTCTCAACCGCCCAATTCACCGCCCGCGCGCGGCGCGCCCCCATCAACGGCCCCGGCCTCAAAGCCCTGCACGCCGCCCGCGCCAAGGGCCGCCCGGTGATCATCGTCAGCGCCCATTTCGGCAGCTTCAACGCCGTGCGCGTGGCGCTGATCAACCAGGGCTTTGACATGGCCGTATTTTACCGCCCGATGCACAACGCCACCTTCAACGCCCCCTATACCAAAGCCATGGCCGCGCTGTCGGAGCCGATGTTCAAACAAGGCCGCGCCGGCACGGCCCAAATGATCAAACACCTGCGCGCGGGCGGCATTCTGGCCATTTTGGCCGACATCAAAGCAAGCGACGGCGTGCCGCTCAGCTTCTTTGGCAAACCCGCCCTGACGCCCCTGACCGCCGCCGAACTGGCGCTGAAATTCGACGCGCTTTTGCTCCCGGTCTGGGGCATCCGCGCCGAAAACGGGGTTGATTTTGATATTTGGGCAGAAGCGCCGATTGCCCCCTCGGACGCGGTGACCATGACCCAAGACATCAACACCCTGCTTGAGGCCCAAATCCGCGCCCATATGGATCAATGGTTCTGGATTCACCGCCGCTGGAAAGACGGCACCGGCCCCTTGGCCGAACGCGGCGCAAAACAGCTTGCCGCCCGGCGAAAAAACTGACCCCCTTTGCTGAACAGAGATTTTGCAAAAAATGTCAGCCCCCGCCCGGGTGGGGGCAGGAACGCGGGCCAAGCATCGTGGAACATCGCAACCCTTCAAACATTCTCAATGAATTGCAGCGCCCGCAAAAGCCCCCGCCATGGGGCGGGCGGGGGCTGACATTTTTTGCAAAATGCCGAAGGGGAGCACCGTTGCAAGGCCCGTCAAACCTCAGTCATAAGGCCCATCCGGGCTTTCGCGCCAATCGGGATAAACCCGCGCGCCCCCCGATTCTGCCGCCGGGCAGTTCTTTTGCGACAGATGATCACAATAATCCTGATGCGACACCAGATGCGCCCCGCAATGCGGGCAAATCTCGGCAGTCTCCGCCGCATCCTCCGTTATACCCACCTCTTGCGTTGACATGTTGACCTCCCCGGCGCTTTTTACATCTTTGATTATACCCGCCATGCGCCGCCCGCGCCTTGATTGAGGTCATGCGCCAAACACCCTTGCCCCAATGCACACAGCCCCATATATCCGGGCTCATGTTAAACAGCCTTTCAAACCGCCCCGAATTGCCGCCCGAAATTGCGCGCCGCCGCACGTTTGCGATCATCTCGCACCCGGATGCGGGCAAAACCACTTTGACCGAGAAATTCCTGCTGTTTGGCGGCGCAATACAAATGGCCGGTCAGGTCCGCGCCAAAGGCGAGGCGCGCCGCACCCGCTCGGATTTCATGCAAATGGAAAAAGACCGGGGCATTTCGGTCTCGGCCAGCGCCATGTCGTTTGATTTTTACGCCTACCGCTTCAACCTCGTCGACACCCCCGGCCACTCGGATTTTTCCGAAGACACCTACCGCACCCTCACCGCCGTCGATGCCGCAGTGATGGTGATCGACGGCGCAAAAGGCGTTGAATCCCAGACCCAAAAGCTTTTTGAGGTCTGCCGCCTGCGTGATCTTCCAATCCTGACCTTTTGTAACAAAATGGACCGCGAAAGCCGCGATACCTTTGACATCATTGACGAAATTCAGGAAAATCTGGCGATTGACGTCACCCCCGCCAGTTGGCCCATCGGCGTCGGCCGCGATTTTATGGGCTGCTATGATATGCTCAATGACCGGCTTGAACTGATGGACCGCGCCGACCGCAATACCATCGCGGAAAGCATCGAAATCAATGGCCTCGATGATCCCGCCCTTGAAAAACACATCCCCGCCGAGCTGGTTGAGAAGCTGCGCGAGGAGGTCGAGATGGCCCGCGCCTTGCTGCCGGCACTTGATCCGCAATCGGTGCTTGAGGGCCATATGACCCCCATCTGGTTCGGCTCGGCAATCAACTCCTTTGGCGTCAAAGAACTGATGAATGGCATTGTCAGCTACGGCCCCCAGCCCCAACCGCAAACCGCACAATCGCGAAAAATTCTGCCCGAAGAAACCAAAGTCACCGGTTTTGTTTTCAAGGTGCAGGCCAATATGGACCCAAAACACCGTGATCGCGTCGCTTTCCTGCGCCTCGCCTCCGGCCATTTCAAACGCGGCATGAAGCTCACCCATGTGCGCCTGAAAAAACCCATGGCCGTCACCAACCCGGTATTATTCCTCGCCGCCGACCGCGAATTGGCGCAAGAGGCCTGGGCCGGTGACATCATCGGCATCCCCAATCACGGCCAGCTCCGTATCGGCGACACGTTAACCGAAGGCGAGGCCCTGCGCGTCTCAGGTATCCCCTCCTTCGCACCTGAATTGTTGCAAACCTGCCGCGCCGGTGACCCGATGAAATCCAAGCATCTGGAAAAAGCCCTGATGCAATTCGCCGAAGAAGGCGCCGCCAAGGTATTCAAACCCTCCTTCGGCTCGGGCTTCATCGTCGGCGTCGTCGGGGCCCTGCAATTTGAGGTGCTGGCCTCGCGGATTGAGCTGGAATACGGCCTGCCGGTGCGGTTTGAAAACAGTCAGTTCACCTCGGCCCGCTGGGTGCAAGGCGACAAAACAGCGGTTGATAAATTCGCCGATGCCAACAAACAGCACATCGCCCATGATCATGATGGCGACATCGTCTATCTCACCCGCCTGCAGTGGGACATTGACCGTATCATTCGCGATTTCCCTGATGTGACCCTGACCGCCACCAAGGAAATGATGGTGTGACCGATACCAACAGCTTTGCTTGTGCAGATTGCGAGGTCAAAGGCCAACGCCCTTGTGCCCCTAAAGGTGAATTTGATACCGCTTGGGTCGCTCAATCATATCTGGAAATGATAAATGCTAATGACACCACCGACCCCGCAAAAGATATTTCCTGGGCATATAACTGCCTGGACAACCTTCATATGGACAATCCCGAACTGGCGTTTCGCATAATCCTGATGATGGCCGGCACACTCACATCCCAGATGCAGGCATCCATGGTTGCAGCCGGACCCTTGGAAGATCTGATCGCGAATAAAGGTTGTGTGTTTATTGACAGAATCGAAGCATTGGCAAGGCAGTCAAAACGATTCAGATATATCCTGTCCGGGGTTTGGTCGCAGGGCCGGTCAAACACACCCGATTGGAAACGCATTGCCGCTTTGCAAGCAACCGGGCCACATATCGACCGTGATGAGACCATGCCACCATCAGATATACCCGCATGACCCTGCAAAACCGTGTCCTGCCCACCGGTGAGATCACGGCGCAGGCCTTTCGCGGCACGCTCATGGGCAATCGCGGCATCCTGCATGGGGCCGATCAGCGCTTGAAAACCGCCCGGTGGAGCCATCCCCATTGGGTCACCTGCCGGTTAAAATACAAAGACTGGCACCGCCCGGTAATGACGCCGCATAACTATACCGAGCTGTTTTTCCTCGATGAATGCACCGCACTCGCCGCCGGTCACCGCCCTTGCGGCCTGTGCCGTCACAAGGATTACAGCCTTTTCAAACAGGCGTTTATGGCGGCCAACACCACGCGCAACCTAAGCGAAACCGACCGCCTGATGCAGCAATCGCGCGTCCTGCCAAACCGGGCGCAGCGCCGCTATCAGGCCCCGATTGAAACCCTACCCGATGGTAGCTTCATCCTGCATCAAAACGCCCCCCGGCTTTTATGGCAATCACACCTGCTGCTCTGTGAAGGCGGCGCTTACACCAGCAAAATCCCGCGCCCCGCACATGGTCCTGTCACCGTCCTCACCCCGGCCCCAACTGTGGCTGCACTTGCCCATGGCTATCGCCCCGCTTTACACCAATCAGCTCGGCATCTGTTGCCTTTGTGACAACATTTTAACGGAACCAAAGCGTTTCCATTCGCCGCATTGCCCCCGCCTGATTTTTCCGCTAAACGCTGTCCATCGGATCGGCCACCCTAGGGCTGACCAGCGCGGCCAGTCGGGCCGCCAATAATATATTCAGACGCGCGGGCCAGGATTGTGTCCGTAACCCACGGATACACATGACAAAATTCTCAGAACTAAAACTGAACCCCAAGGTGATCAAAGCCATTGCAGACGCAGGCTATGAAACCCCCACCCCGATTCAGGCCGAAGGCATCCCCCCCGCCCTTGAGGGCCGTGATGTGCTTGGCATTGCCCAGACCGGCACCGGTAAAACCGCGTGTTTTACCCTGCCGATGCTGTCGCTTCTCGCCCGTGGCCGCGCCCGCGCCCGGATGCCGCGCAGCCTTGTACTGTGCCCAACCCGCGAATTGGCCGCGCAAGTAGCGGAAAATTTTGAAACCTATTCAAAATACCTCAAGCTTTCCAAGGCCCTGCTGATCGGCGGCGTCTCGTTCAAAGAACAAGACAAGCTGATCGACAAGGGCGTTGACGTGCTTATCGCCACGCCCGGCCGCCTGCTCGATCATTTTGAGCGCGGCAAACTGATCCTGTCTGACGTCAAGATCATGGTGGTGGATGAGGCCGACCGCATGTTGGATATGGGCTTCATCCCCGACATCGAGCGCATCTTTGGCATGACGCCTTTCACCCGCCAGACGCTGTTTTTCTCGGCCACCATGGCGCCGGAAATTGAGCGCATCACCAACACTTTCCTGTCCAACCCGGTGCGCATCGAAGTGGCGCGGCAGGCCACCGCCTCGGAAACTATTGAGCAGGCCGTGGTGATGTTCAAAGCCTCGCGCCGCGATCGTGAAGGCACCGAAAAGCGCAAACTCCTGCGCACGCTGATCGAATCTGAAGGCGAAAAATGCACCAACGCCATCGTCTTTTGCAATCGCAAAACCGATGTGGATATTGTCGCCAAATCGTTGAAAAAATATGGCTATGACGCGGCACCAATTCACGGCGATCTTGATCAGTCGCAGCGCACCCGCACATTGGATGCCTTCCGAAATGGCGAACTGCGCTTTTTAATCGCCTCCGATGTGGCCGCGCGCGGGCTTGATGTGCCCGCCGTCAGCCATGTGATCAACTACGATGTGCCCGGCCACCCCGAAGATTACATTCACCGCATCGGTCGCACCGGCCGCGCCGGGCGCGATGGCAAGGCGATCACCCTCTGCATCCCCCGCGATGAGAAAAATCTGGCGGCGGTTGAGCGGCTGATCCAAAAAGATATTCCCCGCCTCGACAGCCAGTTGAACACCGGCGCGCCTGCCTCCGCCCCGGCCCCCGCACCCGAGGCCAAATCCGACGCGCCCGAAAAACCGCGCCGCACCCGCGCGCGCAAAAAGCCCGAGCCTGAGGCGGCACCTGTTACTGACACCAAACAAGTCGATGAGCCGGCCAAATCCCCCCGGGGCAAACGCGACAGGGACAGTGACCGAAGCCGGGGCCGCGACCGGGGTCGGGGCCATCAAAAATCCGACGGCAGCAAAACCGTCGGCATGGGCGATCACATGCCCAGCTTCATCGCCCTGAGTTTCGCCGAACGCGACGACTGACACCGGTAACCGACATCAGCAATTTCCCGTAGGGTGGGAGAATCCCACCCTTGCGCCGGTAAATTTCCCGCAATTCCCAAAATTTCGGGAAATCCGGCCCCCTTCAGCCGAATGTTGTACAAAACACCCACCCATCTTGTACAACTTGTACAAGATTCACGCGCTCAACCGGCTGATGATCACACTCACTTCCGGCTTCTTGCCAATTTCCGTCATGGCGCTTTTCCGCGCCACCTGCCGCAAGCCCTCTTCCAGCTTGTCATCATCGCGCAAAACCTTCGATCCGGCCCGGCCCAGATACTGCCCAAGGTCTTCCTCAAGCACATCAATCAGCGGCGCGCGGCTACGGCCCATCTCAGCCAAGCCCTTGATTTCGCACCAGGGTTCGCCCAGCGGCTCGTCCTCTTCATCCAGTATAACGTTGATCATCACATGGCCGTTCAACGCCATTCTGATACGATCACGCACCACGCCATCAAGTGCACCAATTTTGCTGGAGCCATCCAGATAAGTCCGCCCGGTCTCAATATATTCCGCCACCTTGGGCTTATTGCCACTCAGGTCAATCATCATGCCATTAACCGCCAAAACACTTTGTAAGCCATTGGAATCAGCCAGCTTTACATGCTCGCGCAAATGTCGGTGTTCGCCGTGCATCGGGATCACAATCTGTGGTTTGACCAATTCATGCATCAAATCCAGATCAGGCCGGTTAGCATGGCCCGACACATGATAAAGGCCCGAGCTGTCATCAACCACATCAACCCCTAACTCACTGAACTGATTGACAATTCTGATAACGCCGCGTTCATTTCCGGGGATGGTTTTACTTGAGAACAGAAATGTATCACCCTCCTTCAAACTGATCCCGCGATACTTACCATTGGCCAGTTGCGCACTCGCCGCCCGCCGCTCGCCTTGTGATCCGGTAACGATCAGCATCAGGCTCTCACGCGGAATTCCCTTTGCATCCTCGGGGCTTACGGTATTCGGGAACCCCTGCAAAACACCAGTTTCAATCGAGGCTTCAACCATCCGCTGCATCGCCCGCCCCATCAGGCAAACCGATCTTCCCGCCCGTTTCCCGGCCTCGGCAAGGGTTTTCACCCGTGCGACATTGCTGGCAAATGTGGTGGCCACAAACATGCCGGTGCTGCTGGCAACCAGTTTTTCAATCTCGGGGCCAACACTGCTTTCCGATCGCCCCTTCAAGAGACTGAAAACATTGGTTGAATCGCACATCAGCGCCTTCACACCTGGTGCTGCAATCTCTTGCCAAAGACCCGCGTCAAACGGCTCACCCACGCCCGGTTCCAGATCAACCTTGAAATCCCCGGTATGCACCAAACGGCCATGAGGGCAATCAATCACCAACCCGGAACTCTCTGGAATCGAATGGGAAATTGGCACAAAGCCAACTTTGAAAGGCCCCGCCTCAACCACCTCGGGCCACGGCGACACGGTTTTCACAGCCTTTTGTGAATGGCCATGTTCCGCCATCTTTCGTCGGGCAATATTGGCGGTAAACGCCCGCGCATATACCGGCGCGCCCAGTTGATCATAATAATGCGCCACAGCACCGACATGATCCTCGTGGGCATGGGTGACAAACACCGCCTCAAGCTGATTCTTGCGCTCTCTAAGCCATTGAATATCCGGCAAAATCAGGTCCACGCCGGGGGTCGTATCCATGTCGGGAAACGTCACCCCGAGATCCACCAGAATCAGGCGCTCCTTGCCCGGTTTGCCATAGCCATAGACATAGGCATTCATGCCAATTTCACCCGCTCCGCCAAGCGGCAGGTAAATTAATCGTTCACTGCTCATGGGGCTTTAGCCCTCCTTGTTATAGTCATGTATCACGGTCAGCCCGTGCATCGTCAGATCATCTTCAAACAGGTCAAACATCGCATGCCCTTGTTGGAACAAAGGTGCCAGCCCGCCGGTTGCAACCACCGTCATTGGGCGGCCATGTTCCGTTTTAATTCTATCACATAAGCCATTGATAAGACCGACATAACCCCAAAAAATACCGGATTGCATGCAACCCACCGTATTGGTGCCAATCACCTTCTCAGGCTTGGTAATATCCACATGCGGCAAAGCGGCGGCGGCGGTATGCAGCGCCTCAAGCGATAGGTTCACCCCTGGTGCTATAACCCCGCCAATATAAGCGCCATCATGATCTACCACATCAAAGGTGGTAGCAGTGCCAAAATCCACCACAATCAGATCCCCGCCATGGCGGTCAAACGCCCCGGCGGTATTGACCAACCGGTCGGGGCCGACCTGCGTGCCTGCATCCACCCGCGCTTTAATCGGCAGTTTGCAGTCGGGTTTGCCCACCACCAAAGGCCGGCACCCAAAGAAACGGTCGGTGAAAACCCGCAGGTTAAACACCACCCTCGGCACGGTGGATGAGATGATCACATCGGTGATTTTCACGTCAATGCCGTAATGCTTCACCAGCGTGGAATACCATGTAAAATAGGCGTCGGCGGTGCGGGCATGATGGGTTGAGGTGCGCAGCGTACACAGGAATTTTGTGCCGTCCCAGATTGAGAAGACGGTATTTGTATTGCCGCAATCTATTGCCAGAAGCATCATTTGCCCCTCATCTCAAAAAACACCTCAGCGGCCGGGATGGCCACGCGCGTTGCCCCCGTGGATAGTACAAGATTGCCCGCCGCGTCCACTGTTTCAAATCTGCCGGTTACCTTGTCATTTGTGGTTTTGGCGGTGATCACCTCACCCAGCCGCGCCGCGCGGGCCAACCAGGCGGTGCGGATCGGCTCAAACCCGTAGGTGATAAATTGCGTCTCAAGCCGCGCATAGGCCGGGGCGAGCAGATCAAGCAGCTCTTCGGGGGTGACATGCGCGCCGGTTTCCGACAGCAATGACACCGGCCTGAGCGCGCCCGGCTCAACCTCAGCCGCATCGGGGGCCTGCGCCAAATTCACCCCTATACCTATGGAAAGAAATGATAATTCCGTTCCTTGCCCAGCGCTTTCCAGCAAAATACCGGCCAGTTTTCCACCGTTCAGCAACACATCATTGGGCCATTTCAATGCAAATCCGTCGGCACGTCCGGTCACGGCGGCCAACGCCTCATAGAGCGCCAAAGAAGCCACAAAAGAGCGCAAAGCAGTGATCGCGGGAGGCTGAGCCGGGCGCATGACCAAGGTGGCCGCAAAATTCCCCGGAGGGTCAACCCAATCCCGGCCACGGCGCGCCTGGCCTTTGGTTTGCTCAAGCGCCAGTATCCATTCGGGGCCTGAAATGCCGGGCGCGATGCGCGCGGCCTCGGCGTTGGTGCTGTCAACGCGCGCCAGAATGCGTTTGCCATAGCCCTCGGGCCATATACTCATGGCCGTGCTGCCCGGGCGCAAAACCGGTTCCCACTTTTGCTGACAGCCCGCGCGTTAGTTAACAAGTGTCGCCGCCGCAGCACCGGCCATGGATTCAACCCCAAACATGTTGATGATCCCCGCCAGCATGATCACCGATGAGACCATCAGAAGGCTCCATAAAACCGGCGATTTTCCGGCCTGCAAAGGCTCGCGGTCATCGCCGAAATACATGTAGTAAACCATGCGCAGGTAATAAAATGCGCCGATCACAGACGCGATCACACCGGCAATTGCCAACCACACCAGCCCGCCCTCATAGGCGGCGCGCAGCACGTAAAACTTACCGAAAAAGCCCAGGAAAGGTGGCACGCCTGCCAGCGAGAACAGCAGCACCGTCATCGCCAATGCCCGCGCCGGATGGGCCTGGGAATAATTGTTGAGGCTGGCAATATCAGTGACCGGTTGTCCATCGCGCTGCATCGACAGGATAAAGGCGAAAGTGCCCACATTCATCGTCACATAAATTGCCATATAGATCAGCATCGCCTGCACCCCAAACACCGTGCCCGAGGCCAGCCCCATCAGGGCAAACCCCATATGCGCAATCGAGGAATAGGCCATCATCCGTTTAATATCAGTCTGGCCAATCGCGGCCACAGCTCCAAGGAACATCGACAGCACACTAAACAGCGCCAGAATTTGTTGCCAATCGGCGGTGATACCGCCAAAGGCGTCATGCATGACCCGGGCCAAAAGCCCCATCGCGGCCATCTTAGGCGCGGTGGCAAAGAAGGCAGTGACCGGCGTGGGCGCGCCCTCATAGACATCCGGCGTCCACATGTGAAACGGCACCGCCGAGATTTTGAACGCCAACCCCGAGAGGACAAACACCAGCCCAAACAGCAGACCAAGCGGCGCGCGACCAGAGGCGGCCTCAAAGATGCCCGAAAACAGCGTTGTGCCCGCATAGCCATAAGTCAGCGACGCACCATAAAGCAGCAGGCCCGAGGATAACGCGCCAAGCACAAAATATTTCAAGCCCGCCTCGGTTGAGCGCACGGAATCGCGGCGCATGGCGGCAATCACGTAAAGCGCCAGCGATTGCAATTCCAACCCCATATAAAGCGCCATCAGATCCCCGGCGCTGACCATCATCATCATGCCCACGACAGACAAGGCAATCAGCAGCGGATATTCAAATTTAAGGATACCGCAGCGGTCAAGATATTCCTGCCCCATGACCAGCACAGCAGCGGCGCTGAGAAGGATGATCACCTTGGCAAATCGGGCAAAGCCATCATCCTGGAACATGCCGCCAAAGGCCTCACGGTCGCCATTGCCGGTGGCCAAAATCCACAGGGCCATAAGTGTGAAAAGCCCGGCGGTCAGCCAGACCAGCATGCCCGCCATCTTGTCCTTGCCGGTGTAGACGGTGAACAAAAGCGCCGCCATGGCATAGACCGAGATCACAATCTCGGGCAGGATTACGTTCAGATCAGCCTGGATCATCATGGCCTCCGGGGTCAATGGGTGGATGCTGCGGTCTGACTGGCGGCGTGGCCGTCAGCAAGTGCAGCATCATAGTTGGAAATCAACGCCTCAACCGAGGGGCCGATAATATCAGTAACAAGACTGGGATAAACACCCAGCAGCAGGGTCATGGCAACAAGCGGCGCGAATATCATGCGTTCACGGGTGCCCATGTCGGTGATGGATCTCAGACTTTCCTTGATCAGATCGCCCATCACCACCCGGCGATAGAGCCAGAGACCATAAGCCGCGCTCAGGATAACACCGGTGGTTGCCACTGCGGCGACCCAGGTATTGGCCTGGAAAATGCCAACAAGTATCAGGAATTCGCCGACAAATCCGCTGGTCCCCGGCAGGCCGATATTGGCCATGGTGAAGAACATGAAGATCAGCGCGTAAACCGGCATCCGGTTGACCAGCCCGCCATAAGCGTCAATCTCGCGGGTGTGCATCCGGTCGTAAATCACCCCCACACAGAGGAAAAGCGCGGCGGAGATAAAGCCGTGGCTCAGCATCTGAAAGATTGCCCCGTCAATACCCTGTTGATTAGCTGAGAAAATGCCCATGGTGACATAGCCCATATGTGCGACCGAGCTGTAGGCGATCAGCTTTTTCATATCCTCCTGCGCCAGTGCCACCAGCGAGGTATAGACAATCGCAATCGCCGACAGCCACAGCATCAGAGGCGTCAGCACCTCAGACCCGATGGGGAACATCGGCAGGCTGAACCTCAGGAAGCCATAGCCGCCCATCTTCAGCAGAATTGCCGCCAGCACCACCGACCCGGCAGTGGGGGCTTGTACGTGCGCGTCCGGTAGCCAGGTATGCACCGGCCACATCGGCAATTTGACGGCAAAGCTTGCGAAAAACGCGAGGAACAAAAGCGTCTGCATCCCACCCGGAATATAGATGCCCAAGATCGGGAAGCCTTCCGAGGGGAAGCTGTGGCTCAGAAGGGCAGTGCCGCTATCGCCGCAGGCCCCGATGCAGGTGGTGCCGGCGTTGGCGTACATCGCAACGATGGCCACCAGCATCAACACCGAGCCAAAGAAGGTATAAAGGAAGAACTTGAACGAGGCATAAACCCGGTCCTTGCCGCCCCATATGCCGATGATCAGGAACATCGGAATAAGGCCTGCCTCAAAGAACAGATAGAACAGCACCAGATCAAGCGCCATGAAAACGCCCAGCATCAGGGTTTCCAGCAAGAGGAAAGCGATCATGTATTCCTTGACGCGGGATGTGACATTCCACGAGGCCAGAATTGTCAGCGGCATCATGAAGGTGGTCAACATCACAAACAGCACGCTGATCCCGTCAACACCCATGCGATAGCGCAGGCCAAGCAGCCATTGACCGTCTTCAACAAACTGGAAATCGGTGTTTGACGGGTCAAATCCGGCCAGAATGAAAAGCGATGCGATGAAGGTCACGCCGGTGGCAATCATCGCCACCCATTTTGCCGCACGCTGGGCAAATTCATCTTCCCCGCGCAGGAAAATCAACAGGATAAGGGCGGCAACCGCAGGGATGAAGGTCACAATGGAAAGCAGGTTATACATTATTGTGCTCCTCCGGTGATCGAGATCCAGGTAATCAGAACCACAATCCCGATCACCATGGCGAAGGCATAGGTAAAGATATATCCCGATTGCGCCCGGCCAGCGAGGCGGGTGAAGAAGGGGATGATCCCCATCGCCACACCGTTGAGCGAGCCATCAATCACAGTGCCATCGCCGCGTTTCCACAGCAAACGGCCAAGGGCCTTGGCGGGGCGCACAAACAGGACGTCATAGATCTCATCGAAATACCATTTGTTGAGCAGGAAAAGATAAAGCGGCCGCTGGTTTTCTGCCACTTTGCGCGGCATCGACGGATCCCAGATATAGAACCACAAGGCGATGATAAAGCCGATCAGCATGGCAATGAACGGGCTGAGTTTGACCCATTTTGGCGCCTCATGCGCTTCATCCATCACCTCGTTGTCAGGGGCCATAAAGATCGCGCCTATTGGTGCCTCTGCAAGGTACTCTTCGACCTCTTGTGTGGCAGCTTCGGCGCTGCTGCTTTCTGTAGCATTACCTTCACCATCAGCGAGAGCAGTTTTCTCTACGCCTTCCCCGGCTTCAGCCTGTTCCATCGGCATGCTGAAGAACGTGCTCACCTTGTTTTTGTCCCCAAAGAAGCTGTCGTTCCAGACCATACCCGCAAACACAGCACCTATCGCCAGCACGCCCAAAGGCACCAGCATCACCACCGGGCTTTCCTGGGCATTCTCATGGGTACGCTTATCACCGCGCGCCTTGCCGTAGAAGGTCATGAACATCAGCCGCCAACTGTAGAAGCTTGTAAATAATGCCGCGATCACCAGCATCCAGAAGCCATAGCCGCCCTGCGTGCCCGCCCAGGCGCTTTCAATCACCGCGTCTTTTGAAAAGAACCCGGCAAAACCGATGGTTGTGAACGGAATGCCCACGCCGGTGATGGCCAAAGTGCCAATCATCATCGCCCAGAATGTGTAGGGCATTTTTTTGCGCAGCCCGCCGTAATTGCGCATGTCCTGTTCATGATGCATGCCGTGAATGATGCTGCCGGCACCGAGAAAAAGCATCGCCTTGAAAAACGCATGGGTCAGCAAATGGAACATCGCAACCGAATACATCCCAACGCCCGCCGCCACAAACATATAGCCCAGCTGTGAGCAGGTGGAATAGGCGATCACCCGTTTAATGTCGTTCTGCACCAGCCCCACAGTGGCAGCAAAAAACGCGGTTGAGGCGCCGATGAAAACCACAATCATTTTGGCCTCGGGCGCGTATTCAAACAAGGGCGACATGCGACTGACCAAAAACACGCCTGCGGTCACCATGGTGGCTGCGTGGATCAGCGCCGATACCGGCGTCGGGCCTTCCATCGCATCGGGCAGCCAGGTGTGCAGAAACAACTGCGCCGATTTGCCCATCGCGCCCACAAACAGCAGGAAGGCAATCAGATTGGCCGCGTTCCAGTCGGTCCAGAGAAATCTGAGCTGCGTCTGCGCCAGCTCAGGACCAGCGGCGAATATATCATCCAGCCGGATACTGTCGGTCAGCAAAAACAGCGCCATGATGCCCAGAGCAAAGCCAAAATCGCCAATCCGGTTGACCACAAACGCCTTGATTGCGGCGGCATTGGCAGAAGGCTTGCGATAATAAAACCCGATCAGCAGGTACGAGGCAAGGCCCACCCCCTCCCAGCCAAAGAACATCTGCACCAGATTATCCGCCGTCACCAGCATCAGCATGGCAAAGGTGAACAGGCTTAAGTAGGCAAAGAAACGCGGGCGATAGCTTTCGTTTTCATCAAATTGGCTGTCATGGGCCATGTAGCCCATCGAATAAAGATGCACCAAAGCCGACACGGTCGTGACCACAATCAGCATGATCGTTGTCAGCCGGTCCATCCGGATGGCCCAGGCGGCGTCAAGAGTGCCGGATTGGATCCAGTCAAGGATATGGATGGTATAGGCCTGTCCGTCATAGCTTAAAAATATAATCCATGAGAGAGCACAGGCCAAAAACAGCAACCCCGTAGTCAGCCATTGCGCGGCTTTATCGCCAATGGTGCGCCAGCCAAACCCCGCGATGATGGCAGCAACAAGAGGCGCGAAGAGGATTATTTTTTCCATGTTCTCAGCCCTTCATCACGTTGACATCTTCGACGTCGATACTGCCACGGGTCCGGAAGAAACACACCAGAATGGCCAGACCAATCGCGGCCTCAGCAGCGGCGACGGTCAGGATAAACAGGGTAAATATCTGCCCCACCAGATCATCGGCAAAGCTTGAGAACGCCACCATATTGATGTTGACGGCCAATAGCATCAGCTCAATCGACATCAGCAAAATGATCACGTTCTTCCGGTTGAGGAAGAGGCCAAAAATGCCGATGACGAAAAGCCCCGCCGCGACAGTGAGATAGTGCTCAATTCCGATCATGTCCGTCCCTCCGGGATTGCCCCGTTCGTCTTTGTCATTTCATTGCCCCGGGGCCTTACCCCGCAGCGTCTTGTTGTTTCCATGCCCCGGACCTGATCCGGGGCAGCACAGGGGTTGGTTACAACCCCTGACCCGGCTTCACATCTTTCAATTCCATCGCCTTGGCCGGATCACGCCACATCTGCTGCAATACATCCTGACGCTTAATATCGCGGCGATGCCGAAGCGTCAGCATGATCGCCCCAATCATGGCCACCAGCAAAATAAGCCCGGCCAGTTGGAACAGCAGGATATATTTATCATAGATCAGCAGGCCCAAAGCGGCGGTATTCTGCACCCCTTCCGGCGCAATCGCGGCGCGCGCGGCCTCGGCCCC
>UOEG01000297.1_pt1 | contig 15835 bp, 15 predicted proteins | sample 1990051 | NCBI WGS metagenome assembly UOEG01 (sample SAMEA4728526, study PRJEB27164) | hydrothermal vent metagenome | biome: marine basaltic hydrothermal vent biome; feature: marine hydrothermal vent; material: mineral | place: Pacific Ocean | collected 2011-06-14/2011-07-23 | depth 1741 m | reverse complement strand
GGTGTGTGGCGATCCGGTGATCTGGAAACCGTCCGAGAAATCGCCGCTTTGCGCGCTAATGGTGCAGAAAATATGCGACCGTGTTGTGGCGCGGTTTGGCGATGACGCCCCCGATGGCCTGATCCAAACCGTGATTGGCGAGCGCGAGACCGGCGAGGTTCTGACCGCCTCGCGCGATGTGGCGATTGTTTCGGCCACCGGCTCAACCCGCATGGGGCAGGCGGTGAGCGCGGCCATGGCCAGGCGTTTTGGCCGCTGCATTCTTGAGCTGGGCGGCAATAATGCGATGATCGTGTCGCCAAGTGCCGATGTTGAAATGGCGCTGCGGGCGATCGTGTTTTCGGCTGTCGGCACCGCCGGGCAGCGCTGCACCTCGCTGCGCCGCCTGATCGTGCATCAGGATATTTATCAGGCGTTGATCCCAAGGCTTAAAAAGGCCTATAGCGGCTTGCCGATTGGCGATCCGCTGGCCGAGGGCAGTTTAATTGGGCCGCTGATTGACCGGGATGCGTTTGACGCCATGGAGCGGGCGCTGGAAATTGCCAGGGCCGATGGCGGCGATATTTTCGGCGGAGGTCCGGCGCTGCGCAACACTTATCCCGATGCCGCCTATGTGCATCCGGCGATTGTCGAAATGCCCGGGCAGACCGAAATTGTGCGCGAGGAAACCTTTGCGCCGATCCTTTATGTGATGAAATACAGCGATCTGGACGCGGCGATTGCCCTGCAAAACGATGTGCCGCAGGGGCTGTCGTCGTGCATCTTTACCACCGATGTCCGGGAAAGCGAATATTTCCTTTCCGCTGTTGGCTCGGATTGCGGCATTGCCAATGTCAATATTGGTCCCTCAGGGGCCGAGATCGGCGGCGCTTTTGGCGGTGAAAAAGACACCGGCGGCGGGCGTGAAAGCCGCTCGGACGCGTGGCGCGGCTATATGCGGCGGCAAACCAACACCATCAATTATTCGCGTGACCTGCCGCTGGCGCAGGGCATCAAGTTTGACATCTGAGGGGCCAATATCATGAGCTTCAGCAAAATCGCCGTGTTTGGTCTGGGAAAGGTTGGCACCTTGGCCGCCAAGCTGCTGCATGAGGCCGGTTTCACCGTCACCGGCTATGATCAGCAAACCCCGCGTGAGGCCCTGCCTTTTGCCGTCAGCACGGCCGATATTACCTCAGCGGATACCCTTGCGAAAGAATTTGCCGGGGTCGGGGCGGTGCTATCGTGCCTGCCGTTTCACCTCAATATCGCGGTGGCCACGGCGGCGCATAAGGCGGGCATTCATTATTTTGACCTGACCGAAGACGTGCCAACCACCAATGCCATAATTCAGCTATCGAAAACCGCGAAATCCCTGATGGCGCCGCAATGCGGGCTGGCACCGGGGTTTATTGGCATCGTAGGTGCTGCGCATATCGCCATGTTCGACACTTGCCGCTCGGTTAAAATGCGGGTGGGGGCGCTGCCGCAGCACCCGACCGGCCTGCTGGGCTATGCCTTCAACTGGTCCCCCGCCGGGGTGGTCAATGAATACCTCAACGATTGCGAGGTGATCGAAGAAGGCGTGCGCAAAACCGTCTCACCGATGGAGTGGAAGGAAAAGCTGTTCATCGACGGGCTGGAATTGGAGGCGTTTACCACCTCGGGCGGGCTTGGCACCATGTGCGAAACTTACCTCGGCAAGGTTGATAATATCGACTATAAAACCATGCGCTATCCCGGCCATATGGACCTGATGAACTTCTTCTTTCATGAGCTGTTGATGCGCGAGGACCGGGCCGAGGCGGGGCGGATTTTGGTCAATGCCAAACCGCCGGTGAATGATGATGTGGTTTATGTTCATGTGGCCGCCGAAGGGAGCATCGACGGCCAGTTGCTGCGCCGTGAATTTGTCCGTGGCTACAAACCGCGCGTGCTTGCCGGAGGCCATCAAACCGCGATTGCCTGGACCACCGCCGGATCAGTTGTGGGGGTGATTGAGATGGTGCGCGATGGCACCTTGCCCGATCACGGCTTCCTCAAACAAGAAGGCATCCCGCTCGGGGCTTTCCTTAAGACAAAAACCGGCGGGCTTTATAGCTAAATATCACCTGATAAATGAGCGTTTACACCACTGCCTGCGCCCATTGGGCGGCGCAAGTGCTACACCCGGACGACCCGCTTCAAATCTGTAAGCCTTATGTAAGCAACACGCGCCAGATTGCCGCGTAATCTAATGGCAGTCTGGCGGAGTTTTACATGCGTATTTTAGCAATGATTTTGGCGGCTGTTATGGCTTTGGCCGCCCCGGTGAATGCCCTCACCCTGCCCGCAAACGGTGTGACCTGCGCCCCAAGTATCCCCCAGCTTTTTGGAGAGTCCCTGGGTTTGATTTGATGGCCTTACGCGGCCAATTTGTCCATCTTCATTTTCTCCGCAAACGCCATCGGTGTCAGGTTTCCGAGCGATGAATGTGGTCTGTGGTGGCTGTAATCCTCCTGCCATACTTCCGCCGTTGACAAAACAGAGGTATAGCCATGCGATCATGCAAAACCGATCAAAGCTTCAGCGCCTTCATCTCACGCGCCGCAACCATTATTGAACTAAGGTGAACGTCAACAGCTCTTAGTAAAAACATATCCAGCGTGCTTTTTCGGAGGCACTATCAGGTGTCAATAATCTTCCTGCAGATAGGATTGCCATCAAAAACCTTGCTCAGCTTTGCGTTACATTGGATTCTAAACTTCCAACTTAAATGCAAAGTCCCCCCTCAAACCCCCAAACCCTCAAACCCCCAAACACCAGCGCATCACCGCCTTTTGCGCGTGCAGCCGGTTCTCGGCCTCATCAAACACCACCGATTGCGGCCCGTCCATGACCGAGCTGGTCACCTCTTCCTCGCGGTGCGCTGGCAGGCAATGCATGAACAATGCGTCCGGGCCTGCTGCTGCCATCAGATCATCATTCACCTGATAGCCGCGCAGCATGTTGTGGCGGCGCTCTTTCATCGACTGGCTGTCATGCATCGAAACCCAGGTATCCGCGACCACCAGATCAGCGCCCTCAACCGCCTTATAGGGGTTGCGCTCAAGGGTGATCTTGCTGCCCGCCTTGCGCGCCAGCCCGATGAATTCATCCTCGGGGTCCAACTGCGACGGGCCGGTGATGGTCATGTCAAAGCCAAACTGCCCGGCGGCGTGCAGCATCGAGGCGCAGACATTATTGCCGTCGCCCGCCCAGACCACCTTTTTGCCCTTTATCGGCCCATGGTGTTCTTCAAATGTCATCACATCGGCCATCACCTGACAGGGATGGGTGCGGTCGGTCAGGCCGTTGATCACCGGCACATCGGCAAAATCCGCCATCTCGGTCAGCACAGATTCGTCAAACGTGCGGATCATGATCAGGTCCACATAACGGCTGAGCACCTGCGCGGTATCGGCAATGGTCTCGCCGTGGCCCAACTGCATATCGGCACCCGACAGCAAAATCGTGGTGCCGCCCATCTGCCGCACGCCTACGTCAAATGAAACCCGGGTGCGGGTTGAAGGCTTCTCAAATATCAGCGCGACAATGTGATCTTTCAGCGGCTGCTCATCATCCAAAGCCCCCTTCGGGCGACCCTGACGCGCGGTTTTCATTGCCTGCGCCTGATCAATCATTCCGCGCAGGTCGGCAGCATCAGTTTTGTGTATATCAAGGAAATGGTTCATCTTATGCCTCCGCCTTTGCAACACTGTCTGCTGCTTTCTCAAGCCGCGCCAGCGCCTGTGCTATTTCATCCTCGGATATATTCAGCGGCGGCAACAGGCGGATCACATTGTCCGCCGCTGGCACCGTAATCACCCCGGCCTGATAGCCCGCGTTCACCACATCCATATTCAACGCCTTGCATTTCAGACCCAGCATCAGGCCCGATCCGCGCACGCCCTCAAACACTTCCGGATGTGAGGCTACCAGCCCCTCAAGCTTTTGCCGCAGCAGCCCCGCGCGGGCGCTGACATCGGCCAGAAAACCCTCTGTGGCCACAATATCCATCACCGCGCGCCCCACCGCACAAGCCAGCGGATTGCCGCCATAGGTCGAGCCATGGGTGCCCGCCGTCATGCCACTTGCCGCACTTTCCGTCGCCAGCACCGCGCCCAACGGAAAGCCGCCGCCGATGCCCTTGGCCACCATCATGATATCGGGCGTGATCCCGGCCCATTCATGGGCAAAAAGCCGCCCGGTGCGCCCCATACCGCATTGCACCTCGTCCAGTATCAGCAGTAAATCATGGGCGTCACACAGCGCGCGAATGGCCTTGAGGCTCTCATCCGGCAAGGGCCGAATACCACCTTCGCCCTGCACCGGCTCCAGCATGATAGCGGCGGTACGCTCATCAATCGCCGCCTCCAGCGCCTCCAGATCATCCCAAGGCAGATGTTTGAACCCCGGCAGAAGCGGCCCAAACCCTTTGGTCATTTTCTCTGACCCGGCGGCCGAGATTCCGGCGGCAGAACGGCCATGAAAAGACCCCTCAAAGGTAATGATCTCCCCCCGCTCCGGCGCACCTGCCTCATGAAAATGCTTACGGCACATCTTCACCGCCAATTCACAGGCCTCGGTGCCCGAATTGGTGAAAAACACCGTATCGGCAAATGTCGCATCCACGAGTTTATCGGCCAAAGCCTGCTGTTGCGGGATTTCATAAAGGTTTGAGGTATGCCACAGGTTTTCCGCCTGCTGCTTCAGCGCCGTCACCAATGCCGGGTGCACATGCCCCAGCGCATTCACCCCGATGCCCGCGCCCAGATCCAAAAAGCGTCGCCCATCCTCCTCGATCAGCCAACTGCCCTCGCCTTTCACAAATGTCAGGGGGGCACGGTTATAGGTCGGCAAAACTGTGGTGATCATCAGATCAGTTCCTTTTGGTATTGGGCTCAAAGATACCTTGGTGAGTGCAGAAGCGCACGGGGTCAAGTCAATCATCAAGAGGGATATGCGCCGATATATGGCACTGGGATGGTCAGGCAGACGTTAAAATGTCAGCGTCGGAGCTTAAAAAATGTACAAATCCTGATCATGTAACCGCCTTAGCCGGTTTTGCCGGGATAAAAAAGTAAAAAATCAGCAACAGTATTGCCCAAGCATCCAAATCTTTTCAAAAAAGATTTGCCAAAAGTTTTTTGAAAACTTTTGCAGGCCCGGCGAAATCTCCTGCCTGTCAGATCAATAGTCAAAGCGGGAAGCAAAATTGCATTCCCAATGCAATATCCCCCTCCTCCAGCTTGACAACCCCCCCGCAGCGGGCGACAGACGCGGCCATGTTCATAACGTTTCTTCAGGTGGCCCTTGGTGGCGCAATTGGCGCGATGCTGCGCTTTAGCGTTGGCATTTCCATGCTGCGCTTAACCGGTGCCGGGTTCCCGCTGGGCGTGATGTCGGTCAATATCGTCGGCTCGTTCATCATGGGGGCCTTCATGGTGTTTTCCTTCCATCGCGGCTTTGACCACCTCAATGCCTTTGTGATGACCGGCCTGCTTGGCGGCTTCACCACCTTCTCGGCCTTCTCGCTTGAGGCCTTCACCTTGTTTGAACGCGGGCAAATCATGCAGGCCGCTCTTTATGTACTGTTATCTGTCACCATCTCGCTTGCCGCCCTTGTACTTGGCGTCTGGCTTGCACGGGGGATTTGGGCATGAGCCGGGTACAAATTCAGACAGTTGCAGAGGATGCCACCGATCAGCGGCTTGACCGCTGGCTGCGCCGGATGTTTCCGCAGCTTACCCAAGGCCGGATCGAAAAGATGTGCCGCAAGGGCGAGTTGCGCGTTGATGGCGGCCGGGTCAAACCTGCCACCCGCCTGACCACGGGCCAGCAGGTGCGCATTCCGCCCCTGCCCGATCAAAACGCGCCGCAGGCCACGCAAACCCGTATCACCGATGCCGACGCCAAAATGATCCGCGGCTGTGTGATCTACCGCGACGATCATATCATTGCCCTGAACAAACCTCCCGGCCTGCCGGTTCAGGGCGGCTCAAAGCAGTCCCGCCATGTGGATGGCCTGGCCGAGGCGCTGTGTTTTGACCTCGATGAAAAACCCAAACTGGTGCACCGGCTGGATAAAGACACCTCGGGCGTTTTGCTGCTGGCGCGTACCCGGATGGCCGCCAAGGGGCTGACAGCCGCCTTTCGGCATAGGAATACCCGCAAAATCTACTGGGCCGCTGTCGCCGGTGTGCCCAATCCGCATAAGGGCATTATCAAATACGGGCTGGTTAAGGCTCCGGGTCATGGCAAATCCGGCGAGGGCGAGAAAATGCACTGCCTGCACCCGCGCGACGTTGACGGCACCTATGGCGCCAAACACGCCACCTCATATTATTCGGTGATTGAGACCGCCGCGCCCCGCACCGCGTGGGTTGCCCTGATGCCTATCACCGGTCGCACGCATCAGCTGCGCGCCCATATGGCCGAGCTGGGCCACCCGATTGTGGGCGACGGTAAATATGGCGGCTCAGGCCAGGACAACCTTGGCGATGGCTGGGGCGCACAGCTTGGCGGCGACATCAGCCGCAAACTGCATCTGCATGCGCGTTCCCTGATGATCGAACACCCCGAAACCCGCGCCATATTGCACCTCACCGCGCCCCTGCCCAAGCACATGGCTGACACATGGAACATGTTCCAATGGTCCGGCTCGGATGCACCCGATGATCCGTTTGAAGATGTGATATGAGCCGCCCCCTGCGCCTGATTGTCTTTGACGTTGACGGCACCTTGGTGGACAGCCAAACTGACATCATTACCGCCATGGCCCACGCCTTTGAAAACGCGGCGCAACCCACCCCGCCCCCTGCGGCGATCCTTGGCATCGTTGGCCTGTCGCTGGATGAGGCGATGTTCCGCCTTGCCCCTGATCTGCCCGCCGCCACCCGTGCCAAAATGGTTAACTGGTACAAAGACGCTTATATGGACCTGCGCCTCAAAACCGGCGCGGCGCAATCCTCGCCTTTATACCCCGGCGCACGGGCGGCGCTTGACGCCCTCAGCGCCATTCCTGAAAACATCCTCGGCGTCGCCACCGGCAAATCAAAGCGCGGCCTTGATAAACTGCTTGAAGCCCACGATCTGACCGGGTTTTTCACCACCCTTCAGGTCAGTGATTTTCACCCCTCAAAGCCACACCCGGCGATGCTGCACGCGGCGCTTTCTGAGACCGGCATTGACGCGCGCGCCGCGGTAATGATCGGCGATACCAGCTTTGACATGGACATGGCCGCAGCGGCAGGCCTCACCGGCATTGGCGTCAGCTGGGGCTACCATCCGGTCAGCGCGCTGGGTGCCGCCCGCCATATCATTGATGATTTTACGCAACTGCCGGGCTGCCTGCACGAAATCTATGAGGCGGTACAATGAGTGCAGAAATCGCAAAACGCTTCTGGAAAACGGCGGATGTGGCCGAGCTGGACAATGGCTTTACTGTGCATCTTGATGGCCGCCCGATCAAAACCCCGGCCAAGGCTCCGCTCAAACTGCCGACCCGCGCCATAGCCAAAGCCATCACAGCCGAATGGGCCGCTCTGACCGATAAGATTGATCCCGCGCGCCTGCCCCTGACCCGCTCGGCCAATGCGGCCATTGATAAGGTCACGCCGCAACACGCCGAGGTGGCCGATATGATCGCGGCATATGGCGACGCCGACCTGACCTGTTACCGGGCGGAATACCCCGATGGGCTGATTGCCCGGCAGGCCGAGGCCTGGGATCCGCTGCTGGAATGGGCCGGGACACACCTTAACGCCCGCCTGACGCCGGTCACCGGCGTGATACACGCGCCGCAAAACCCTCAGGCGTTGCAGGCGCTGTCGGATCAGGTGCATGCGCTTGACGCCTTCACCCTCGCCGCGTTTCACGATCTGGTCAGCCTTTCAGGATCGCTGATCATCGGCTTTGCAGCCCTTCACGACCTGCATCCGGCGCAGGATTTGTGGCGATTTTCGCGGGTGGATGAGCTGTGGCAAGAGCAGGAATGGGGCAAAGATGACGAGGCCAGCGAAATGGCTGCGCAAAAAGAATCAGCGTTTTTGCACGCCAAATTCTTTGCTAACCTTGTGCGTCAGACGTAATATTTACGCCTGAGATGCTTTACGCAAGGTAAACTTATCCCCTAAACCATTGTTTTTTGTGATCCTGCCCTTGACGTTTTGTTATGATTCCATCCACAATCACCGCCACCGGGGGGGGCTATCCTTTTCGGCGTATCGCCCCGGCCCGAATTGGGCCGAATTAACCGCCCTCTTTCAAAGGGCGGACAATCAGGAAGAGGTTAACATGAAAAAAACCGTATTTTTTAGCGCGCTGACTATCGCTGGCCTGGCGGCCAGCGCTGCGACAGCGGGCACATTGGACGATGTCAAAGCTCGTGGCAAATTGAACTGTGGCGTGTCCACAGGCGTCATCGGCTTTGCGTCACCGGATGCCAACGGCAAATGGCAGGGCTTCGACGTAGGTGTATGCCGCGCCGTTGCTGCCGCTGTTCTTGGCGATTCAGACGCGATTGAATTTGTGCCCACAACCGGCAAAACCCGCTTTACAGCACTTGCGTCGGGCGAAATTGACATGCTGGCACGTAACACCACATGGACATTCTCGCGCGATGTGGACCTCAAGTTCACCTTCGTTGGCGTGAACTACTATGATGGTCAGGGCTTTTTGGTCCCCAAAGATCTGGGCGTAAGCTCAGCCACTGAGCTGGACGGCGCAACCGTCTGCATCCAGACCGGTACTACAACCGAGCTGAACCTGGCGGATTACTTCCGGTCCAACAAAATGAGCTATGAGCCGGTTCCGATTGAAACCAACTCAGAAGCACAGCAGCAGTTCCTTGCCGGTGCCTGTGATGTTTTCACTACGGATGCCTCCGGTCTTGCCGCCACACGTTCGGCGTTTGAAAATCCAGACGATTACGTTCTGCTGCCCGAGATCATCTCGAAAGAGCCTCTCGGCCCGCTGGTTCGCCATGGCGATGACCAATGGGGTGACGTGGTTCGCTGGACTCTGAACGCGCTGATTTCGGCTGAAGAGCTGGGCGTCAACTCGGCCAATATCGCTGATCTGGCTGCGGCTCCGGGTAACAACCCTGAGATCAACCGTATGCTCGGCACCGAAGGCAACCTTGGCGAAATGCTGGGGCTTGATGCTGACTGGGCTGTGCGCGCCATTTCGGCAGGCGGCAACTATGGTGAGCTGTTTGAAAAGAATATCGGTGAAAATACACCGGTTGGTCTGGCACGTGGCCTTAACGCCATGTGGACAAACGGCGGCCTGATTTACTCGCCTCCCTTCCGTTAAAAACATTTCTGAAAAGGGCGCGGTTCATACCGCGCCCTTTTTACTTAAAGACTAAAAATAACAAATAATAATTGGCCCACCAGGTGGGTGCCCCATGGGCATCACAGATAAATTAACCGGGCTGAAACAACGGGGAACTACCCAATGACGACACTCACCGACCCTCCCAAGGCGTCGTTTAAGCTGTCTATGCTGATTTATGATACCCGATATCGTTCGATAACCTTCCAGGTTATTGCGATGATCGGGTTCCTCACCCTGATCGGCTGGCTGTTTAACAACACGGCTCAGAACCTTGCGGACCTTGGCAAGGAGCCTTCCTTTCGTTTCCTTGGCGAACCTGCTGGTTATGACATCAACCAACGCCTGATCGACTATAATTCCCAAAGCTCACATCTGCGGGCGGCTTTTGTCGGGCTGCTGAATACGCTTTTAGTTGCGGTCCTTGGCTGTATCGCAGCCACCATACTGGGCGTTACCATCGGCGTTCTGCGCCTCTCGAAGAACTGGTTGGTTGCAAAGGTCATGACGGTATACGTGGAAATATTCCGCAATGTGCCAGTGCTTTTGTGGATTATTTTGACCATGGCGATCATGATCGAAACCCTGCCATCCCCCAAAAACTTCCGGGGGGAGGAGGCCACAGCTACAATGCAGATGCTTGACACTGTCGCCATCACCAACCGGGGCATTTATGTGCCTGAGCCGCTATTCTCACGCGGCCTGGGAGATATTCAGGTCTTTGGCGATGCGTCGCTGAGTTTTGGTATCAGTCTGGATTTGTGGCTGATAATTGCGGTGCTGGCTGGTGGGTTCTTTGTCTCATCAAAAATCCGCAAACGCGCGGATGGCATCCAGGAAGCTACCGGCGAACGACCTACCACCTGGTATCTACGTCTGGGTGTGATTGTCGTGCCAGTGGTCATTGTTCTGACCGCGCTTGGCTTTTATCTGGGCTATCCTGAACTGAAGGGCTTCAACTTCAGGGGCGGTACCCATTTGCGCAACTCGCTGATTGCGCTGTGGCTGGCGCTTTCGCTTTATACCGCGGCCTTCATTGCGGAAATTGTGCGCGCGGGCATCATGGCCATCAGCCACGGTCAGACCGAAGCCGCCGCAGCCCTTGGCCTGCGTCCGGGCAAGATCATGAAACTTGTGGTCCTGCCACAAGCACTCAGGGTCATCATCCCGCCGCTGATTTCTCAGTATCTCAACCTCACGAAAAACTCGTCTCTGGCGATTGCGGTTGGGTATATGGATCTCACCGGTACGCTGATGGGCATCACCCTTAACCAGACCGGCCGCGAGCTGGAAACGGTTATGATGGGGATGCTGATCTATCTTTCAATCTCGCTGTCCATATCACTGGTGATGAACTGGTATAATGAACGCGTCAAACTGGTGGAGCGGTGATATGAGCGATGTATCTTTTGTCCGAACCGAAATACTGCCCGAAAAGGCCCCCCCGGCAAGCACCGTGGGGATCATCGGCTGGGCCCGTGAAAAGCTGTTTTCAAGCTATCTGAACTCAGCCATAACTGCGATCTCGCTGTTTGCGATCTTTATGTTGTTCAAAGGGCTGATCCCTTGGTTTTTCTCGCCCACCTGGGTCGCTGCCTCGCTTGGGGAATGCCGCGAAATAATTGCCGCTGCCGGCCGTGAGGAAGGTGCCTGCTGGGGTGTAATCCGGGATCGTTGGGTGCAGCTTATCTTTGGCTTCTACCCGGTCGAGTTTTACTGGCGGCCGATTTTGGTCTTCATCTTGCTGTTTGTTGCACTGGCACCGATATTGTTTTCTGAATACGTGCCGCGCAAAATGATCTGGTTCACTGCGATCTACCTGTTCCTGATGCCCTGGTTGCTCTGGGGCGGCTCGATCTGGGGGCCTTTGATGATCATGGCAGGCTTTGCCGTCTGCTATTTCTCGTACAAAGCAGTAAACACAGTCGCAGGTCCAATTCTGGCTTTGATTGTTTCAATTCTGGCAATGATCATATGGTGGCTGTTTTTGGCGTCACTGGTTGCATCCGCAATCAACAGCATTATCCCGATTGAACTGGGTGTTGCCATCAGCCGTGACTTTGGCGGCCTGTTGCTATCACTGACCATCGGCGTGGTGGCGATTGCCATCTCCTTACCTCTGGGTATCGTTCTGGCCCTAGGGCGGCAATCCGATCTGCCGATCGTCAGGGCACTGTGCGTAGGCTTTATCGAGTTCATCAGAGGCGTACCTTTGATTACACTCTTGTTCGTGGCCTCAACGCTTCTGAATATCTTTTTGCCACCGGGAACCAACTTTGACATCATCCTTCGGGTGATCATCATGGCAACCCTTTTCTCAGCGGCTTACATGGCCGAGGTGATCCGGGGTGGGCTCGCAGCCCTTCCCAAGGGGCAGTATGAAGGGGCCGACAGTCTTGGCCTTAATTACTGGCAGTCGCAGCGGTTGATTATCATGCCGCAGGCGCTGAAAATCTCGATCCCGGGTATCGTTAGCTCATTCATCGGGCTGTTCAAAGATACCACGCTGGTCTCGATCATCGGCCTGCTTGATCCGATTGGGCTTTCCACCGCCATCCGCGCCGATACGGCCTGGACCGGCATCGTGTGGGAGCTTTACGGCTTTATCGCGCTGATGTTCTGGGTCTTCTGCTTCTCGATGTCACGTTATTCCATGTATCTTGAGCGCAAGCTCAAAACCACCAACTAGAAAGGATCACGATTATGTCTGAACTGAAAAGTGATCGCGAAGTCGACCGTTCCAAAATGCAGGTCAGTGATGAGATTGCTGTCGAAATCACCGGCATGAATAAATGGTACGGCTCGTTCCATGTCCTTAAGGACATCAACCTTACCGTCAATCGTGGCGAACGCATCGTGATTGCCGGGCCTTCGGGCTCGGGTAAATCCACGCTGATCCGCTGTATCAATGCCCTTGAGGAACACCAGGAGGGCAAAATCACGGTGGATGGCACGGTGCTGTCAAGCGATCTTAAAAATATCGACAAGATCCGCTCCGAGGTCGGCATGTGCTTTCAGCACTTCAACCTGTTCCCGCACTTGTCAATCCTCGACAATCTGACGCTGGCCCCGATTTGGGTCCGCAAAGAACCTCGCAAAGAGGCCGAGGAAACCGCGATGCATTACCTTGAAAAGGTCAAGATCCCCGAGCAGGCCGCTAAGTTCCCCGGCCAGCTATCAGGTGGTCAGCAGCAGCGGGTGGCGATTGCGCGGTCCTTGTGCATGAAGCCCCGGATCATGCTGTTTGATGAGCCGACATCGGCGCTTGACCCCGAGATGATCAAAGAGGTGCTCGACACCATGATTGAGCTGGCCGAGGAAGGCATGACCATGCTCTGCGTCACCCACGAGATGGGTTTCGCGCGGCAGGTCGCCAACCGGGTGATCTTCATGGACGAGGGCCAGATTGTAGAGCAGAACGAGCCGGAAGAGTTCTTCAACAATCCGCAGCACGAGCGGACTAAGTTGTTCCTCAGCCAAATCCTCGGTCACTGAGACAAAAACGGGCATATCCCCGATTCACTAAGAAAAACCGGCCCCACAATCATTTGCGGGGCCGGTTTTTACCGTTCAATTTTTTGAGCAGGATCTATAGGAGTTTGATCCTAAGCGTCCTCTTTCGTCAAATGCTTCAAAGCTTTCAAATAGGCAATTTTTGCGGTTTCCGCCATGGAAATCCGGTTGCGAAGGTTTTTGATATAGGCGTCCGTATATACAATCGCTTCCAATTGCGCTTTGGCTTCCTCATTCATGTCATCCAACACAAATTCCGTGTCATTTATCGTGATTTTTTCAAGGGACATTTTAGTCTTTCATTGTCAGAATTTTATCTCAAATGCATCGCGATCATTGCATCAACCTCATATGTTTTCAGGCATATCCGCGCGGTTTCTTTATGTGTGCTTGATCTGTTCTCAGACATCTCAGGAAATAGCTCATAAATCTCGCACCGTGTGGCGCTATCCAATGTGCTCATACCCAAGGTTCCGGGATGGAAGCTTTCGCTTGGAGAACCCTCGGCAAAGATAATCTCATGGGCATCAAACAGAATGTGGAAATATTCAACTTCGGTAACGTGATCGGTATAAACCCCATCCATTATGCAAAGGCTTTTAGCTGTGGCCAGCACCTCGTGTTCGCCAAACATCAGCTCGGCGCGATAGCTGCTTAACAGCATCCTATGTTGGGGAGACACACTTAGATCAGTGATCGGAAGATCATCCCCCAAAGCCCCGGCTTTGATCCGGATGGGGTAAAACTGCGGCGCACCATTCAGATGATGCGTATTAAGCTTGCGCGTACCGATCCAGCGAATGGGTTGCAACCCGTGATCCACTGTCCGGACCATATCGCCAACCGCAAGGTCTTGCACCCGCACTGGGCCAAGCAAGGTGTCGATATGGGTGTCACGGGTGAAACACACGATGGTTTCAATGTTGGAGAATGTGATGACATCCCCACCTGTGAAATTAATCGTGCCATTTTCCATATCCAAGGGATCGAATACGATTGTATAATCAACACCTGCTGTGAACGCCGAAAGATCAATCACATCGATATCACCGCTTACGCTGCCATCATTCAATCCTTCACCGCCGTCTATCGTACCTGAGCTTGGGGTATCAACAATAAAGGTGTCGCTATCGCGGCCCAAATTCAAATCAAATCCCTGAACATTACCTTGAAGGCTAATTGTATCGGTGCCATCCCCGGTCGATATCGTACCAAGCCCAGAAAGATCAAAGGTGGTGGTGATTGTTATATTTTCTGAGGTGAGGCCGGAATTAAAGGTTAATGAGCTTAATATCCCTGAATTCAGAGTGACGTTGTTTACGTCTGTTATAAGCCCCCCCCCATTGCCTATGGTCAGGCCGGTGTTCCCGATAGTACCGCCTTGAATATTTATCGTATTTGAACCGTCCCCGATATTGACACCACCATCAACAGCAGCAGTCCCGGCGATTGAAAATGTAGAATCCCCATCCCCCATGGTGACGGTGCCTAGAATCCTTGCATTACCGCTCAAATCCACTATTTCGGTGGAAAATGGGGTATCGCCCGCTCCTCCGACCAGAAGGACACCGGTTGTAAAATTGCCGGTCAGGAGGGAATTACCGCTCATTAAAAACGTGTCCGACCCCGGCCCCATGATGATATTGCCAACAAGCGTATCAGTGAAATCCATGGTCAGGGTGTCGTCACCACCTTGCATATCCAAATTGGGAATAAAATTGGTGCCGGTCATCGTGATGATATCGGCACCGACGGTTGGGTTACTACTTAATGGCATTGGATCACCTTATGAATTGGGGAATACGGAGCATAATTTAGCCACAATTTCAAAATGAAGTATCCCCAGGTTTTATCAGGCCTGTTTTCCCTTGTAATCGGGAGTTCACCACCTATATTTCTATACCTTTTGGAATCGGGAAAAACCAGTACAAAAAGCTTAATTCAATTTTATTTGAATTAAATTAACGATTTATTTACAAATATGTGCGTGGCCCTGTGGCACGAACCGAATCAATGGCAGAATGTCGGTTTCCGGGCTCCGCCATTTTCGCCAGAAACGCTCCCCCAGGGCATTTCCAAGGCGGCTCAAACTCCATCCTCCGGGATATTTCGGGCGTCTTGTACAAAACAGCCCTCCATGTTGTACAAGTTGTACAACATTTCATCCGATTAATTCCCGTGGCGTGATGAATTTGACCGCCTTGCCGCTACCCGGTTTCAACTCCCCCCAGTTTTCAATCGCAAAATCCACCACCAGCGTGGCGCAGGTGGGATAATCGCTAAATCTTGGGTGCTCTGGCGGGTTTTCCACCAGATCACGCGCCAGCCATGCGGTGCCCGGATTATGCCCCAGCATCAGCACGCATTGCCCCGTCGCCCGCTTTAAAACCTCCAGCATCGCCCCAGGGCTGGCCAGATAAAGCGCATCAAGAACCGCCTTTTCAGCCTCCAACATCAGCCGCTCACAGGTCTCTTGGGTGCGCCGCGCCGATGAGATAAGCATTTGATCCGGCAAGGTTTTCTCATCTCTCAGCCACTCCCCCAAAGCCTCAGCCGAGCGCCGGCCCCGGCCATTTAAGGGCCGTTGGTGATCGTCCTGCGCCGGGTCTCCCCAGCTTGATTTTGCATGTCGCATCAGGATCAGTCGCCGGGTCATTTAAACGCCTCCATATGAAAGGCCGATTGCGGTTCATTGCGGTCATATTTTTGACTAACCGGACAGGCCCACCGCACCGCGCAACCCTTTGATATACAACGATTTTCCGGGCGTTCCAGATCGGCTTTACACGCCGCCACATCATAGGATTCAGCCGTCAAAGCATCCACCGGGCAAGCCCCAACGCAGGGCTGTTTTTCACAGGATAAACAAGGGCTTGGCGGCGTTTTTGGCAAATCCAGCCGCTGTTTCAGCCCCAACGCCCCGCGATACGACAGCCAAAGCCCCATTTGGTCATGCACCAGCAATCCCACCCTTGAGACATGCGCC
>UOEG01000049.1_pt1 | contig 15880 bp, 16 predicted proteins | sample 1990051 | NCBI WGS metagenome assembly UOEG01 (sample SAMEA4728526, study PRJEB27164) | hydrothermal vent metagenome | biome: marine basaltic hydrothermal vent biome; feature: marine hydrothermal vent; material: mineral | place: Pacific Ocean | collected 2011-06-14/2011-07-23 | depth 1741 m | reverse complement strand
CCAGCTCTGCCGCCAAGGCACAAGGATCACGGCCACAGCTTTCCAGCCCGTCCGAGATTAACACCACAGTGGCGGGCTGATCGGTATAGGACAGCGCGATTGCCGCCTGCTCAATCGCGTCCGTAAGGGGGGTCTTGCCGGTGGGGGTGATGGAATTGATCCGGCTGAGGATTTCCTCACGCGCGCTCTTGCTAGGGGTGACCAGCGTTTCAATATCACTGCAATCGCCGCGCCGGCGGTGACCATATGCCATCAGGCCCACCTTACGGTCCTCAGACCATTCGCCCAGCAGGTTTTGCATCACATCGCGGGCAATCTCGATCTTGGCAACGCCATCAATCTGGCCCCACATCGAATTGGAGCCATCAAACACCACCATGACATTTTCTTCGGCCAGCCCAGCAGTTGCGAGGCTGCCGGCCAATGCCAAAGCTGCCGGTTTTGCGTTGAAATATTTCATGATAAATCCCACTTGCTTAAATTGCTGCGGCCATTGAAACACAAATCCCCGAATTTTCCAATTCCGATTTCCCCACCCTCTTGCGGCATAGAGGCCTTGGCATCGCGGCTGATCTGGTGTCGAATGCCCACGACCAACCACAGATGAGGCCCCGATGGACTGGCGCGATCACGGCATATTGCTGTCTTGCCGAACACATGGCGAAACCTCGGCCATCATCGAGGTGTTCACCCCGGCGCGCGGCCGCCACGCGGGCATCGTGCGTGGCGGGGCGTCGCGCAGGCTTGCGCCGATGTTGCAACCGGGGGCACAGCTTGATCTGGCCTGGCAGGCGCGGCTTGAGGATCATCTGGGCAGTTTCAAGGCCGAATTACTGCGCTCCCGGGCGGCTTTATCGATGTCTGACCGGCTGTCTCTGGCCGGGCTGAACGCGGTCACGTCACTGCTGCTGTTTGCCCTGCCCGAGCGCGAAGCCCATGCAAAGCTCTACCGGCAAACTGAAAACCTGCTTGATCTGCTGGGGCAATCGGATGTCTGGCCACTGGCCTATCTCAACTGGGAACTATTGCTGCTGGATGAGTTGGGCTTTGGCCTTGATCTGACATCCTGCGCGGTTCATGGCCACGCCGCCAATGATCTCAGCTATGTCTCGCCGCGCACCGGACGGGCGGTGTCGCGCGTGGGCGCGGGCGACTGGGCCGACCGCCTGTTACCGCTGCCCCCCTGCCTGTTGGGCCACGGCCCCGCACCCGATGCCGAGATTGCTCAGGGCCTGGCCCTGACCGGGCATTTCCTGCGCCACCGTCTGGCGCATGAGCTGGGTCACAAACCCCTGCCTGATGCCCGCCAGCGCTTTGTCGACCGCTTCCTTGCATGTGTAGAGTAACCCAACGGCTCATCAGCCATTACAGGCTGCCTCGCGAGGCGCGCGCGTTCGGGCGCGACGAACACCCGCGCCAGAAATTATTGCGCGGTGAAAACCATTTCCCGGCCCTCGTAACTGCTCAGAATCAAAGTGCCCCCTGACACCTCCGACAGCGTCATCGCCGTAAGCGCCTCAAAATACGCCGTCTCAGCCGCCAGATCAACGCAGGCCATTTGTGTAACCACGATATTTTCAGCGGTGAACCACGGGTAAGGCGCGCTTTGTTTGCCGGAATATGTGTTGCACGGCGCTTGCCCGGAAAGCGCGCCCTCATCGGTAAAGTCAAGCGTGGCACGCGCATTGAAGGGCTGCCCGTCAATTTCAACCAGCCGCCAGTTGGCCTGCGCCGCCCCATAAGCCGCCAGCGATTCATCGCCGCGATAAAATATCAGCCACCAGATTGCAACAGCCCCCAACATCGCTGCCGCCAAAGCCGTTAATATCAAATACCTGCGCATATCCTCACCTCAGTGCTAAAATCAGATCAACCAGCGACCCCATCGCACGGCTGTTTTCACGCCTGTCCTCTGCCCCCAGATCCTCCATGCCGATGCTTGCCGCATAAATGATCCGCGCCATCTCGGGGTTTTCAATGCCGGTCTCTGACAGCAAATCCCGCAGATAAGTTAATCGCGCCTCATCCAGCCGCGCCACCGCATTTGCCGCACCCTCATGGCCTTTCCCCCAAGCCCGGATCGCTGGCTCAATCACCGCACCCCCGGCCTTGTCGGCAATCACCTGGCCCATCCGCCGCAACCGGCCCGTAGGGGTGTATTCCGTCGCCAATGCCGCCGCTATCTGCCGTATGGCCATGGCCTCCCACTGCTCCAGCAAAGCCTTGTGATACGCCGGGACGTCGGTGAAATGCCAGTAAAACGATCCCTTGCTCGTCCCCATCCGGCGCGCCAATGGCTCAGCCTTCAACGCCCCGGCACCCTGTTCCGCAAGCGCCTCAAACCCGGCTTGAAGCCAGGCATCCTGCGTCAGCCGTGGGGATGTTTTACCGCTCATAGCTGCACCATACGCCTACGTATTGCTTACAACAAGAAGCAACCACGCGCATTTGCCTTGCCGCCACTGCCAGTTACAGGCATCAAGTGACCATCTGGCAAAGGGCACAGGCATGAGCACTGGCGTTTTCTTCCTCATTATGGCCGCCGCGCTCTTGCACGCGGGCTGGAACGCTCTGGTCAAAAGCGGCGTGGATAAATCCCTTGGGATAAATGCTGTTGTCCTCGGGCAAGGCATATTTGGCGCATTGACGCTTTTCTTCGTGCCCGCGCCAATGGTTGAAAGCTGGCCCTATATTCTGGCTGGGGTGGTCTTGCATACGGGCTATCAGCGGTTTCTCAGCGCCTCCTACCGGATCGGAGATCTCACCCATGTATATCCCATCGCCCGTGGCACAGCGCCTTTGCTGGTGGCGCTGGTTTCGGTCCTGTTTCTTGGGGTTGTCTTATCACTGTATGAACTCATCGCCATCGCCATCATCGGCACCGGCATCATGAGCCTCAGCTTGGTTCGCCACTCCGAGGGCCAAAATAACCGCCTTGTTGCAATTCTGGCCCTTACAACCGGCTGCTTTATTGCCGCCTATTCGCTGGTTGACGGGCTGGGCGCGCGCATCGCCTTGTCGCCGCTGGGCTTTTACGGCTGGCTGGCGATCCTGAATGCGGTTCTGATGCTGGGCATCACCCGCTGGCACCAACCGGATTTAGCCTCCAGTCTGTGCCGCGCCTGGAAGGTAGCCTTGTTTGGTGGCGGGGCCTCCTTTGCCGGCTTTGGCCTGGTGATTTACGCCTTCACCCTCGCCCCCATCGCGCTGGTCACGGCCCTGCGCGAAACCAGCATCATATTCGCGCTGCTGATCGGGGTATTTTTCCTCAAGGAGCGGCTCAGCCTGATCAAGGTGATCTCCACGATGATTACCATCAGCGGCGTCATCCTGCTTCGGTTCGGCCGGGGCTGATGCCCGTAAGGCGGGCTTCAGCCCGCCCCCCCCCCGCCAAGGGCACAGCGCGCAATCAAATGAAACATCCCCGCCGCATCCTCGCCCATCAGGCTTAGCGCATCAACCCTGAATGGTGCCGCAATCATCGGCGCAATGGCCAGCCTTAAGTGGTGCATGATCCGCCCCGCCTGCGCCTTCGATACCCGCCCGGTCAAGGTCATATGAAAGCGAAATTCATCTATCACATAAGGATAGCCCCAACGCTCCAGCATTTTGTCCTGCTCCGGGCTCAGCTTCCGCGCCCGCCGCCGCGCCATCTGTGCCCCCGTTAAAGGCACGCGAAACCCGTCCATCCCGCGAACAACATCCGCCGCCATAGTTAAGAGCGCCGCACTTGGCTTCCCCGGTTGAAGCGCCAGAAAACTGCCCAGCTTTGCCAGTTCAAGCGCTTCGGTTGTCACCGGCGCAGTCGTCTCACAAAACCCGGCGAACGCCACCCTCAATTTCGCTTCGCTCTGCCCTTCAGCCAAAACAAATGGCGGTTTTATCGTGCCATGAAACCCATATTTCCTCGGTGTTTCAGTAATTTCAGGCACATCCACGCCGTCAATCACACACTGCGCCACCCGCCGCCCATGCACCGGGTCCCAGCCCAGCCAGGCCGCCCCAAAATCTGCCGGTGGCCCCGGCGCAGGAGTGTAAAATATCGCGTATCTTTGGTATTGCATGGCCCCCTGTCTAGCCCAAAATCGCGCCCCTTGAAAGCCGCGAGGCAAAGCCGCATAACAGGCGCAACCCCAAGCGAGGCCGCGATGAACACCAGCGTTTTCACACCCCCCAACAACCCTGCCATTCCCATCACAGGCAGCCGCCTCACCTTCCCGGTGCGCCGCATCTTCTGCGTTGGGCGCAATTACGCGGCCCATGCGGCGGAAATGGGCAATGAAGTTGACCGCCAAGCACCGTTTTACTTCACCAAATCAGCCCACGCCATTTGCCCCTCTGGTACGGGCATCCCCTATCCTCCCGGCACTCAGGACTGCCATTTCGAGATGGAATTTGTCGTGGCCATCGGCGCGCCCGCCTTTGAAGTGCCTGAAAGTGCCGCGATGCAGGCCGTCTTTGGCTATGCTTGCGGCATTGACCTGACCCGCCGTGATCTACAGGCTGCTGCCAAGGAAAAACACCGGCCGTGGGATTTGGGCAAGGATTTTGAAAATTCCGCCATCATCGCCCCTCTGACCCAAGCCGTCGATTTTGGTGACATCAACGATCAAACCATTCGCCTGCTGCAAAACGGCGAGACCCGGCAAAACGCCCGCCTGTCTGATATGATCTGGCCGCTGCCCGCGCTCATCTCGCATCTGTCGCGGTTTTATCACCTGCACCCCGGAGACCTGATCTATACCGGCACCCCCGCAGGCGTCGGCCCGATCCACCCCGGCGATACCCTGCGCGGTGAAGTTGACGGGCTTGCACCGCTTGATTTGATGATCGACACCTAATCAAACCCAAAAATCCCAACCGACTTAACCCGCATCCATCGGCGCAGGTTGCATACGTGCGCAGTTTCACCTGATACGATGTCAATTAACAAAGGAGAAAGGCTATGACTGCATTTAAACAAATCACCACTTTAACCCTGATCTCTCTCATGAGTTTGGAAAGCACAGCCGCCACCCAAGCGGCATAGCCTGATGAAGGCTTCAACCCGGCGACCACGTTTAGAAACTTCGCACCAGAGCTTGCGCAAACCATGGCCTGGATGCCGCAGATTGACCCGCAAACCGGCCTCTATGTAGAAGAAGCCAAACCGGGGCTGTTTTACGTCACCGAAGGGGTTTATCAATCTGCCTTTTTGGTCACCGATACCGGCATCACGTTGTTTGATGCGCCCCAGATTTGCCCATAAACTGCCCGGGATTTCCAGCTTCAAACTGCGGATATTGCGGGGCAAGGGTACCCGGCAGGGATTGCAGGCCCGGAAGCATCTCATCTGATAAAACTTATTTGACAAAAGCGGGCAGTTTAGTAGGGCTTGTTTATGAACATATCAGGTAAAAAAGTTTTGGTTACAGGTGGCGGTAGCGGCATCGGTCTTGCAATTGCGAATGCATTTCTGGCGCAGGGGGCTCTTGTCACTATTTGCGGGCGTACACAGGAAAAGCTTGATCAAGCTTGTGCTGATACAGGCGGTAGCATGACAGCGATTGTTGCCGATATTGGAAAACCGGGGACTGCTGAATTATTAAAGAAGGCCGTAGGCAGGGCTGGCGGCATCGACATTTTAGTAAATAATGCGGGGATCCAGCTAAATTATTCATTTTTTGACCGCTCTTATGAAGATTTGTCAAAAGATATTGAGCATGAAATTGCGATTAATTTGCTTGGCCCTATGAAATTAACCGCAGCATTATTACCTGTATTACAAGCCTCAGAAGGCGCGGCGGTGATAAATATTGGGTCGGTATTGGGAATCGCACCCAAGGGAAGTGCCGCTGTTTATTGTGCGTCAAAAGCCGGTATTCGAAATTTCTCGCGGACATTGCGTTATCAGGCTGAAGAGAGAGGGGCACGTCTGCATGTCATGGATGTTTTAGTGCCTTTGGTGGACACGGATATGACAGCAGGGCGTGGGTCAGGAAAAATTCCCCCAAAACAGGTTGGGGAAGCTGTTGTAGCGGGTTTGCGGAAAAATCGTAAAGAGGTAAATGTCGGGAAAGTCCCAATATTTAGATTTATCATGCGGATAGCCCCACGGCTTGGCTATAAAATGCTCAGAGGCTCATAGAAGCATGGAAGACCCGGGGGGGTGCGGGCCAAGGGCATGGGCCAGCGTATCGGGCAGGGATTGAAAGCTCTGAAACATCTCGCGCGTTAAAACCTTGCCCTGACCGGCGCGCAGACTGTCCAATGCGGCCTGCTTGATCGCAGCTCCCTTGCCAATCTCAAGCGCCATATCAGCGCGAAATCCGCCAACCGCGCCGCGCTCGGGTTCAATCGGCATCAGCATCAGCCCGGCCTCATCCGCCCCATATTCACAGCGCAACACCCATACCGCCTGCCGGGTCGCATGATCTGCGCCAGCCACCGGATAGGGGGCGATGAAATCCAGCCCCGACGCCGACACTTGCGGTTGATACTCCCCGGCGCATTCCAACGCAGCAATTCGTGCCGTCGGGAAAGGGGCCAGCGCCTTGCGCAGAGCAATGGCACCCGCACCCTCAGTCTCGGCCAGATAAACCGATACAGCCCCGCCTGAGATCGAGCGCGACGCCAATATGCCAAGACAGCTTGCAATCACCTGCCGGGCATTTTGCGCCAGCACGATGGTTTCACGGGTAATGCGCGCTTCATTGAGATCAAGGAAAAACGCCAAAATGGTTTCGGCCATGCCATTATAATGCTGAACCGAGCGCTTATCATGGCGGATGCGGCCAATATCCACTTCCGCCACCCACGCCCCGGCGGCATGAACCCGAAGCATCACATCAAGATCAGCCGCATAACTGCCGACAATCTGCTGATGGGCAATCAGCCTGCGGTCAAACAGGTAAATCCCCGAATTGGGCGCTTTAAGATGCGACAGCCCCTTAAACATCCGGTTGATCGCGGGCCTCACCAAAAGCCGCGTCATTGGCATATCATCATCCGGGTCCTGCCACGCGCCTTTGATCAGCCCAGCCCCCTGCCCAGCCCCTTGCCCGCGCGCCTTGGGCAGGCGTGAAAACAATGTGGTGTCAAACTTATCCAGGTCGGCATCCACCTTCATCACCCAATCATGGCTTGCCGCTTTGATCCCGGCCCTCAGCGCATGACCCATCCCCGGACGCGCTTCAAAAACTGTGCGCGCCCCGGCGTCCATGGCAACCCGGGCGGTATCATCATCTGATCCATTATCAACGACCAGCACCTCATCAATATCCGGCATCCCTCGCAGGGTTTCAACAACCTTGCGGATCGTAGCGGCCTCATTGCGGGCCGGGATGATGACCGATACTGGGGCCAATACTGGGGCCGATACTGGGGCGGACATACGGGGGGGCTTCCTTAACTTACAGACAGGATGGGTATTTTCCAGATATGTAGCGCCCGATAGGGTGTATAACAAGAATTTGCGCCTAACAGACGTAAAACCTTTCGTGAACTGTTACGATCAAATTGAAACACTTGGCGCGTATCCGGCCCTGTTTAACTGCCGTAAACCGCGCCCCACCGTTCGATCAGCTTTTGCTGCATCTGCTTGGCCCGCTTGTTCCAACTGCGTGTACCGACCGGGCGCTCCATCGCCAAGGGATCAAGCGCATCACGGCGTTTGGTATCGGCGGCAAATATGGCAAAGGCCAGATCAGTACCATCGGGGGCCGTCATATACCCCGCCAGCGCACTGACAAAATAAAGCGTGCCGGTCTTGGCCACAACCTTGATCGGATGGTTCTTCATCGGCTTGCCATTATCATCACGCAACACGATTTTTTTCAAAATCGGTTTCAGCGCGTCTTGCTTATAAACCTTGGCCAGCGCCCCGGCCATCGCCTGAGCCGAAAGCCGCGATGAGCCACCCAGCCCGGAATGATCCACCAGCCGGATATTCTCCATACCCAGCGCGATTTCTGCCCAGCCTGACATCTCCTGCGCCGAGGTCGCCAACGAGGCAACCCCGCCCCTGCGTGCCACCGTCGCCGTCAACCCCACAAGCTCTGCCGTGAGGTTGGCAGAATATTTCAGCATCGCACGCAGGATTTTGCGAAGCGGCACACTTTGCCACGAGACCAGCACCGTGCCCTTAGGGGCATTGCGCATCACTTTCGCCTTTGACAACTCAATCCCGTGCGCGCGCGCGAATGAGGCAAATACCTCACCCGCATAGGCCTCGGGCTTACGCACCGGAAGCCAGCGGGTTCCGCCTTTGCCCAGCGCGCTTTTCGCCACGGTCCATTTGTCATAATCGCCGCCATCGCGGTAGGTATAGACTGGTGTTTTACGCTCGGAGACACTCATCCGCGCCACCCGCACATCGGGGCGGTATTTGTTTGAGCGCGCATCCATCATAACCTGATAGCCGTCGCTGTCGCGCTTCCATTCAAAATGTACCCGATTATAATTCAGGCTCAGCCCCGAAACCGACGGGTTATAGCTCACATAATCCGGCTGATCCGGGGATATTTCGCGGGTATAAGGCAGCCCGCCACCATAAACCCGGAACCTGCCACGTACTGCCCGCACCCCGGCGGCTTTGAGCTGTGCCGCCATATCCGCAAGCGCATTGGTATCAAGCGTCGGATCGCCGCCGCCCACCAGCACCAGATCGCCTCTGATAACACCGTTTTTCACCGGCCCGGTGGCCAGCAGGCGGGTGCTAAAACGGTATCCCGACCCCAGTGTTTCAAGCGCATAAAGTGCCGTCACCGATTTGGCCACACTGGCCGGAGGTTGCCCGATACGGGGGCCATATCCCTCCAGAACCAGCCCTGATTGCACATCAATCACCGAAAATCCCACGTTCCCGCCCAGATTTGCCTGCTCGATCAGCGCCTTCGCGCCGGATACCGCGCGAGGCACAGCCGCTTTCGGGCGCTGCTTTGGCCGCAAAGATACAGCCAGCGGGCCGGCAAGGGCCGGGCTTGCCAGCCCTGCCAGGGCCGTACTCAGGAAGAGGCGTCGTGTTATTGGCGTCATAAGGATACGTTAACCGTATGGGCGCGGCACGACAATCCGTGTTAACGCTCACAGAGTATTTACAGTTTGGAAGCGCCGATACAATCCACCTGATTTCGTAGCATTGTTGACGAAATTCCATTCATCGCTACATTGACAAAGCACCACGCCGGGGCTTTGTCACGGCCCAGCAACCGACTTTGACGGCCCGGCAGACGGGCATATTGGTAGATTTTAGCCGCGCGCGATGTGCGCGCCGAAATCCGGTCACCGGGGCGTGCCAGCACACCCACCGGCACGCTCTCCATGATCTCCCGCCAGTTTTGCCAGCGGTGAAACTGCGCCAGATTATCCGCCCCCATCAGCCACACAAACCTGACCCCGGGGCACGCTATCTGTAACGCGGCCAGCGTCTCCGCCGTATAGCGCGTCCCGGCGCGGGCCTCAAAATCGCTGATCTCAATACGCGGGTGTTGCATGATCTCGCGCGCCGCCTGCATCCTTTGGTCCAGCGGCGCGGGGCCACGATCTTTTAGCGGATTTCCGGGGCTGACCAGCCACCAAAGTCGATCCAGCCGAAAGCGCTTCAGCGCCTCAAGGCTGATATGCACATGCCCCGCATGGGGCGGATCAAATGACCCCCCCAGTAATCCGATCACCTGCCCCGCCCGTGCGGGGGGTGTAAGGCGATGCATGGCGCTCTCCTGACAAATCGCTCTGCAGCATTGGGCATTGGCATCGGCAAGGTCAAGCAAAGAGGCGTGAAATCCAATATGCAGCGATCCCCGGACCTGTGAAACGATAACAATTTTATATATTATTTGGCCTGAAATCTGCTGTCTAAACAACCAATATTAATCACTCAGAATGCATGGTCAGAATTCAGTAAATTTTGTTTACCAGTTAATGGCCACCCGTGACATCTGAAAGCGCATCCACAAAGCAAGAGCCACAACTCGCCAATATACCGGGCGAGGCAGTGCCCGGCGCGACCAGGTTAATTTCAGATCTGATTCTGGATCAGGCCCGCGATGGCATCTGCCTGCAGGATAAAAAAGGCCGGATCGAATGGGTAAACCCTGCCTGCGAAGAAATGTTCGGCTGGGCTTTGGATGAGGTGCGCGGCCGGTTCTCGCAGGAATTCATTCTGCCCGATGAATGCCGGCCCACTACGGAAGAAATTGAAAACTTCCAGTATGACCGCAACAGCCCGCTGTTTGGCAAACATCTGATCAGCGAAAATATCCGCCGCGATGGCAGCCGCTTTTGGAACCAACAAACATTTTCCGCCATTCAGCTTGGCCCGGATGAGGATCATATCAAGATCATCATCACCTGCCGCGATGTCACCGATCAGGTCAACACCAATAAAGCCTTGAAACAGGTGCAGGTTAATCTCAAACACGCCGCCAATCATGATGACCTCACCGGGCTTGCCAATCGCAACAAACTATCAGAGGCACTAGAGTCAGAGCGCGTCACTCACCTGATTTCAACCGGCAGAATTGGCGTGTTGCAAGTCGACATCGACAAATTCAAAGAGATCAATGACACCCTTGGCCACGCCGCAGGTGACGCTACATTGCGCCATGTTGCCAGTGCATTGCGCAGCTGCACCGGCCTTGGCGATCTGGTCTGCCGCACTGGCGGGGATGAATTTTTGCTGGTGTTCATGGGTCGTATTACTCGCAAAGAACTGCAGATGCGGGCCAATGCCGTGATCAAGGCCGTTGGCGAGCCGCTCAGCTTTCAAGGCCATCCCATTCGCATCGGCTGTTCCATTGGGGTCAGCATGCCAGTATCGGGGGACTCCAGCGGAGAAATCTTAATCCAGCAGGCCGATCAGGCCTTATACAGCGCGAAAAATCAGGGCCGCGGGATGGCTGTCTTTTTCACACCTAAGCTGGGGGAATATCATAAGGAACAGCAAAGGCTGGTGCAGGATCTTATTCTGGCGTTGGAAGAAAAGCAGTTTGAGGTTTATCTTCAGCCGCAGTTCGACCTTGTCAAAAATCAGGTTACAGGCTGTGAAGCCCTAATTCGCTGGGATCGCCCCGGGCATGGCATCCAGCCGCCGATCGCATTTCTCGATGTGGCTGAAAAGGCTGGATTGCTGGCCGAAATTGATTACGAATCGATGAATTTAGCCCTCGATGCGCTCAAAACCCTGCGCGAGGGCGGATTTGGGGATATGCATATGTCGATCAATGTGTCGGCCTCAATTCTGGCGGATGTGAATTATCCCGGCCTGCTGGATTGGGCCATGCAATCACGCGATATTGATCCTAGAAATATTTGTATCGAAATTCTGGAAACAGCAATTCTCGACGGTGGCGATCTTGATGTCCGGGCCGCAGTTGAACGGCTGAAACATCTTGGTGTTAAGGTATCACTGGATGATTTTGGCACCGGCTATGCCGGCCTTGCGCATATGGCAACATTTGAAATTGACGCCATTAAGCTGGACCGCTCGATGATAACACGGCTGGATGATGATCCGCGCAATCGGGTGATTGTGCGCTCGATCATCTGGCTGTGCCGCAAACTTGGGGTTAATATCGTCGCCGAAGGTGTCGAAACCCAGTGTCAGCTTGATCTGCTGCGCCGGGCCCATTGCCCGATTATTCAGGGCTATGGCCTGGCCCGCCCGATGCCGCTTACCGATCTTCTTGGCTGGCTTGAGACCCATAAAGCCCCGGTTGACCCGCTTGAGTTTGAACCGCTTGAGACGGCAAAGCCCATCGCCCTGCCAAGTCGCAGCGCTGGGTAAATTAACCATACTCAGCCTAAATCATGGCCCAGTCGGTAAACCGATAGGGTAAGGGCCGGGGCTTCCAATGCGGCTGTGGTTCAGGCCTAAATGGTTGTTTTATCATCGTTTTTTGTGACATGGTTACATTCCCTTCCGCTATAGAAGATAGGTCTTACCCCCTTGTATTGCCAGCAAACCCTAAGCGGATGTGAACAGATGTGATGCGTTAGCCTGCACGCCGACTGCCGCGTCCAATCGCACGCGGCAGTCGGCGGATAAATAGCCATATCAGCTGTGGATACTCAATTTCTCCAGACAGCATCCGCAGGTATTCCCGCTTCAGCCGCTGCGATCCGGCAAAGGATTTTTTGAAAAACGGCTGCAAGCGTTTGCTGAAAATAACCGGCCTTATAAAGCGGGCAAGGCTGATTGATCTGTGGATCGGGGCCAAGGCATTGAAATAATGCTCAGACGCCGCCTCAGGCGTGTCCGCCGCTTATGGCCCGATGCACCGCCAGCGCCGCCATCCGCCCGCTTTGCAATGCATAGGCAATACCCTCCCCGGTGATCGGATCAACCAATCCGGCGGCATCGCCCACCAATAAGATATTTCCCCGGCCCGGCTTGCGCCTGAAATCACCAAAGGGCAGAAAATGCCCCTTAACCCGCGCATTTTCCCCTTGGCCCAGCCTCTCAGGATACGCCGTAAGATGGGCCTTCATATCCGGGTTGCATGCCTGCAATCCGCAAATGCCAATAGTATGCCCCGCACGTTTCGGAAATTGCCAGCCATATCCCCAGGCGGCCGCATCAAAATCAATCCGCAGAGCCGAGCTTTCATCCACGGGGCTGGTACTTTGTGCCTCAATCTCAAGCGCAAAACCAATTTTACCGGGATTAAAAGCGCGGCCATACAAGGCCTTTGCCACCATGCTATTCACCCCATCCGTCCCGATCAAAGCGGTAAATTCCAGCGTTTGCCCCTTCCCAAGCAAGACCTGCCCGGCATTGAAATCAAACTTTTCGATCCGCTACCCGGTGAAATTTTCGGCCCCCGCGCCCAGGGCACGGCTGAGCAGGCAGTGATCAAGATCGTAGCGCATCGTCAGATACACGCCCGGCATCTCCTGCACCGGGCCAAGGGCATCACCCGCCATGAAAAACCCGATTATTATGGCGCATCTCAAACAAATCAGGGCTAATATCGTCGCCAAATATCTGACAAAAGGCCATCCGGTTGCGCCCGGTAATAAGCCCGCCACATAGTTTGTCACGCGGGAATTCAGCCTTGTCGAGCAGCGCCACGGTCAGCCCCTTTTGCCGGGCCGTCACGACCGCAGCCGCCCCAGCGGGGCCTGCACCAATGATCACCAGATCAAAATTCCGGATGTCGAGCGGGCTCATGACCAATGCTTTTAACGCGGCGATGCGCTTACCGCGAGAATTTTTTGTGCTTCAGGCGTTTCGGCTCCAACGCATCCGCGCCCAAACGGCGTTTTTTATCTTCTTCGTAATCCTCGAAATTACCCTCAAACCATTCCACATGGGCGCCCCCTTCAAACGCCAGAATATGGGTACAGATGCGATCAAGGAAAAACCGGTCATGCGAGATCACCACTGCGCAACCGGCGAAATCCACCAGCGCATCTTCCAACGCCCTGAGCGTCTCAACATCAAGATCATTGGTCGGCTCATCCAACAGCAGCACATTCCCGCCCTCTTTCAAAAGCCGCGCCATATGCACCCGGTTGCGTTCCCCGCCCGACAATAGCTTCATGGTTTTTTGCTGATCCCCGCCCTTGAAATTGAACGATGAACAATAAGCCCGCGAGTTCACCTGCGCATCCCCAAGCACAATAATCTCGGCCCCGCCGGTGATCGCCTCCCACACCGTCTCATTATCCTTCAGGTCATCGCGCGACTGATCCACATATGATAATTTCACCGTGTCGCCATACTCAATACTGCCCGCATCCGGCTCTAACTGCCCGGTGAGCATACGAAACAGCGTCGATTTACCCGCGCCATTGGGGCCGATGACGCCAACAATCCCCCCCGGCGGCAATGAAAAATCCAACCCTTCAATCAGTTGCTTATCACCCAGATGTTTGGCCAGCCCACTGACCTCAATCACTTTTGACCCCAAACGCGGCCCATTGGGGATGATGATCTGCGCCCGCGAGAGTTTTTCACGCTCCGATTGCCCCGCCAGTTCATTATAGGCATTGATCCGGGCTTTTTGTTTGGCCTGACGCGCCTTGGCCCCCTGACGCATCCATTCCAGCTCGCGTTCAAGGGTGTTTTGCTTGGATTTATCCTCGCGCTTTTCCTGCGCCAGCCGTTTGGCTTTCTGCTCAAGCCAGGCGGAATAATTGCCCTCATAGGGGATGCCCCGGCCCCGGTCCAATTCAAGGATCCAACTGGTAATGTCATCCAGGAAATAGCGGTCATGGGTGACGATCAAAATGGTGCCCTTATACGCCATCAGATGCTGTTGCAGCCAGGCAATGGTTTCCGCATCCAAATGGTTGGTCGGCTCATCCAACAACAGCATTTCCGGCGCCTCAAGCAACAGCCGGCACAACGCCACCCTGCGACGCTCCCCGCCCGAAAGTGAGCTGACCTCGGCGTCATCCGGCGGACAGCGCAGCGCTTCCAATGACACATCAATCTGCGCATCCAGATCCCACAGGTTTTCCGCGTCAATCTGATCCTGCAAAGCGGCCATTTCATCGGCTGTTTCATCGGAATAATTCATCGCCAGCTCATTAAACCGGTCCAGCTTGGCCTGCTTTTCGGCAACCCCCAGCATGACATTGCCGCGCACATTCAGGTTTTCATCCAGTGCCGGCTCCTGCGGCAGATACCCCACTTTTGCGCCTTCCGCCGCCCAGGCCTCACCGGTGAAATCCGTATCCAGCCCGGCCATGATCTTCATCAGGGTGGATTTACCCGCGCCATTGACGCCCACAACCCCGATTTTCACCCCGGGCAAAAAGCTCAGGTGAATATCTTCAAAGCATTTTTTACCACCCGGATAGGCCTTTGAGACGCCCTGCATGTGGTAAACATATTGATAGGCTGCCATGATTTACTGCTCCGTTTGGATGATCTATTTTGCAAGACCCTTAGATAACGACACCCGCAGGTGGGGGCAATGGCTCAGAGTTTCCCGCCGCATATTACGGGAACCCACGGGCAAGAATTATCCATATGGTTGCTTAAATTACCCTGATTTTTTCTTTTTCCTTGATTTATTGGAAACACTACCTCATATCGTGCCTTGCGACGTTACCACTATCGACCATCTGCTGCTCTACAAGGCTCAGTACACTCGATCTTGCACTGACTAGCCGGGCTGCCGCACAATGCGGGTAGCATGAAGTAGGAGTAAAACGGATGGCCAATGGCACCGTAAAATGGTTTAATTCAACCAAAGGTTATGGCTTTATCGCACCCGATGGTGGCGGAAAAGACGTATTTGTACACATTTCAGCAGTTGAGCGCGCCGGTCTGACCGGTCTGGCCGACGACCAGAAAGTGACATTTGACATTGAAGCAGGCCGCGACGGCCGCGAATCAGCGTCAAACATCGTATTGGCCTAAGCCAAACGAACAGAATTCGGAATTGGGCCCCCTCATGGGGCCCTTTTTCATTTTGGGACGCGCTCATGTCATGCGGGACAAACCCACCACCCGAGTGCCGGGCAGCGCCTGCCCGTGGGTTGGCTCAAGCCGGGCGAGCGCCTGACCGGAGGCTGGCGCTGCAACGGCGGAAAGACGCACTTTATGCCAGCCAAACACATCCGCCATTCGATGGCATAGCTCAACATCTGCAAAGCGCCAGACCGCGAGACGGTCAGGCGCTCGCCCGGCGCCTTCGGCTTGATTCCGGGCGGGGGGAGAAAACTCCAATGTCTGTAATCTGCTCAAAGCAACCTTCCCATTTCTGCAATGGCCGTTATGTGGACAAAACATGACCTGCCCCCCGAAACTTCCCTCACTTTAATGTAGAGTTTGCTCAACCTTTCGAAGGAGCAAACAGATGCGACAGAGTCGTTTTACCGAAGCCCAGATTATTGGGATGATCAAAGAGCAGGAGGCCGGGATGCCAACGGCTGAGGTGTGCCGCAG
>UOEG01000233.1_pt1 | contig 16152 bp, 13 predicted proteins | sample 1990051 | NCBI WGS metagenome assembly UOEG01 (sample SAMEA4728526, study PRJEB27164) | hydrothermal vent metagenome | biome: marine basaltic hydrothermal vent biome; feature: marine hydrothermal vent; material: mineral | place: Pacific Ocean | collected 2011-06-14/2011-07-23 | depth 1741 m | reverse complement strand
AAATAAAAGATTTGCCCCACTTCAATCCCCCGCGCCGTGCGGCGGCGCTCCTCGGGGATGGCGTTGAACAGCGCCTCATCATGGGTCTCATCGGTGCGCGCATAGAGCGAGGTAAACTCATCCAGAACGCCTTGGCATTGCGCCACATCATCATAATCAATATCGCGGTCGCCAAAGCTCAGATCAGTCACGTTGCTGTCATAGAACACCTCAGACTCACCGGTATCCGCCAGCACCAGAAATTCATGGGTGTCATCGCCGCCAATCGGCCCGCTATCGGCGCGCATCGGAATCGCCTGCAGCCCCATGCGCTCATACGTGCGCAGATAGCTGACCAAATGCCGGTTATAGGCGTGCATCGCATCTTCTTTGGTCAGGTCAAAATTATACCCGTCCTTCATGAAAAATTCCCGGCCCCGCATGACGCCAAACCGAGGCCGCATCTCATCGCGAAATTTCCATTGAATATGATAGAGCGTCAGCGGCAGGTCTTTGTAGCTGCCCACATGGGCGCGGAAAATATCGGTAATCAGCTCCTCATTGGTGGGACCATACAGCATATCACGCCCATGCCGGTCGGTGATGCGCAGCATTTCCTCGCCGTAATCCTCATAGCGGCCGGATTCGCGCCACAGATCGGCCGATTGCAGCGTGGGCATCAGCATCGGAATATGGCCCGCGCGCATTTGTTCCTCATGCACGATGTTTTCCAGCTTGCGCAGCACTTTGAAGCCCAGCGGCAGCCATGAATAAATCCCCGATGTGGCCTGCTTGATCATCCCGGCGCGCAGCATCAGGCGGTGGCTGACAATCTGGGCCTCAGCGGGGTTTTCCCGCAGCACAGGCATGAAATATCTCGACAGGCGCATGGCATTCCTCGGCGTCATTTGCGTTGCAATCCGTTTATGGCCTTGCGCGCGCGCATACAAGGTATCACATGCGCATCACCTCAGGCTTTTGCTTGCATGACGCGCCGCCATGGGCGATGACTTAGAGTAATTCCCAGCACCCGAGGCGCATCATGGCACTGCCGGTCCAAACACAAATGAAATACTGGGGCATCGCCAGCGCCGTTTTTCTGCTGTCTTTGTGGGTCCTTGGCGATGTGATCCTGCCTTTTGTGCTGGGCGGTGCCATCGCCTATTTCCTTGATCCCGTGGCCGACCGGCTAGAGGCAATCGGCCTTTCGCGGGCAGTCTCAGTCACCATCATCTCGCTTATTGGCCTGTTGATCTTTGTGGTCATGGCGCTGTTGGTGGTGCCCGCCCTGATCGAACAGGCGGTCGCCCTTTTCAACACCGCGCCAAAACTGGCCGGGGATTTGCAAACCTTCCTGACGACAAAATTCCCGCAACTGGGGGATCCGAATTCAACCCTCTATAAAACGCTGATTTCATTGGGAAATACCGTTCAGGAACGCGGCGGGCAGATGCTCGAGGCCCTGCTCAGCTCTGCCGCCTCAATCCTCAGCATCATCATGCTGTTTGTGATCGTGCCGGTTGTCGCCTTTTATCTGCTTTATGACTGGGACAGGATGATCAAAGTGATTAACGATTTGCTGCCGCGTGATCATGCACCGGTGGTGCGTCGTCTGGCGCGTGAAATTGATCAGACATTGGCCAGTTTCATTCGTGGCATGGGCACGGTCTGCCTGATCCTTGGCACTTATTATGCGGTTGCGCTGATGCTGGTTGGTCTGCAATTCGGGCTGATAGTTGGCGCTCTGGCAGGCCTGATCACCTTCATCCCCTATGTCGGCGCCTTGATTGGCGGCGCGTTGGCGATTGGTCTGGCACTATTTCAGTTTTGGGGGGATTGGGTCTCAATCGGGCTTGTTGCCGGCATATTCGCCCTTGGTCAGGTGATCGAAGGCAATGTGCTGACCCCTAAACTGGTGGGAGGCTCAATCGGCCTGCATCCGGTCTGGCTGATCTTCGCGCTGTCGGTCTTTGGCACATTGTTTGGCTTTGTCGGCATGTTGGTGGCGGTGCCCGTTGCCGCCGCCATCGGCGTGTTGGCCCGTTTCGCCATCAGTGGCTACAAAGAAAGCCGCCTCTATCGCGGGCTCGACGGGCAGGAACCAGACTAGTGCCGCAGCAGCTCAGCTTTAACCTGCCCGCCATCACCGCGCTGGGCCGTGAGGATTTTTTCGTCTCCCCCGCCAATGCCGGTGCCGTTGCCATGGTGGAAGCGTGGGAGGAGTGGCCCGCGCGCAAACTGGCCTTGATTGGCCCGGCAAGTTCTGGCAAAACCCATCTTGCGCATGTCTGGGCAACGCTGGCCAATGCCCAAATCATTTCTGCCGCCAGCCTTGCACGGGCCGATATTCCCACCCTTGCCGCCGGAAATGTGGCGGTTGAAGATGCGGCGGGCATCGCGGGCATTGCCAAAGCAGAAGCCGCGCTTTTTCACCTGCACAATCTGACATTGGCCGAGGGAAATTCTCTTTTGCTCACCGCCTCGCGCCCGCCTAATTTCTGGCAACTGAGCCTGCCCGATCTAGCCAGCCGGATGAGCGCCACCCCCATCGCCACGCTTGAGGCCCCCGATGACAGCCTGCTATCGGCGGTCCTGATCAAGCTTTTCACCGACCGGCAACTATCGCCCACCCCCGAGACCATCCCCTATCTGACCCGCCGGATTGACCGCTCATTAATCGCCGCCCGCCAAATCGTGGAGCGGCTTGATGCGGCCTCACTTGAGACAGGCCGCCCGATCAACCGGGCCTTGGCGGCCGGGGTACTGGACAAACCCGCGCATTAGCGCCACAATTGCCCCCTTTCCCACTCATGCAGAACCCATAAGGCCCGAATGATTAACGCAGATTTCCTCAATTCCGATTTTCCCACCGCAACCGACCTGCCTGAGCTTGATCCCACCGGGCCGGGCCGGTTTTATAATCGCGAGCTAAGCTGGCTTGGCTTCAACTGGCGGGTTCTGGAAGAGGCGCAAAACCCGCGTGTGCCCTTGCTTGAACGGCTGCGGTTCCTGTCGATTTCTGCCAATAACCTTGATGAGTTTTACAACGTGCGCGTTGCGGGCCTGCGCGAGTTGACCCATGCCGGCAACACCACCCCCGCCGACGATGGCCTGACCCCGGCCGAGCAACTGGTGAAAATCCATGAAAATGCCAGTAAACTCTTGCGATCGCAGCAGGAAAACTATGCTGAGTTGCGCTGCAAGCTGGAAGCCGAGAACATCTCGATCCTCGATAATTCCAGCCTTACAGAGGCCGATAAAACCTATCTCGAAGAGGTTTTCCTCAACAAAGTATTCGCGGTTCTGTCCCCTCTGGCGATTGATCCGGCACATCCCTTTCCCTTCATCCCCAATCTGGGCTACACGCTGGCGCTGCAACTGCAACGCAGCAAAGACAAGCGCCCGCTTCAGGCGCTTTTGCCGGTCCCGCATCAGATTGATCGTTTCGTATTTTTGCCCGCCCCCGAGGGCACCCACCGGGTATTGCCGCTGGAAGAGCTGTTAATCCTGCATTTGGGCGGCATATTCCCCGGCTATAAATACAAAGGCCATTGTTCATTTCGGGTCCTGCGCGACAGCGATCTGGAAGTTGAGGAAGAGGCCGAAGATCTGGTGCGCGAATTTGAAGTGGCCCTCAAACGGCGGCGGCGTGGCGAAGTGGTGCGCATGGAAATATCGTCAGATGCGCCGGGCGGATTGCTCAAAACCGTGATGAATGAGCTGCATGTTACGCCTGATGAGGTGTTTGAAGTTGAGGGCATGATCGGCCTTGCGGACCTGTCAGAACTGGTGCTCGAATCCCGCCCCGATCTGTTATGGCCCAGCTTTACCCCGCGCGTGCCCGAGCGGGTGCAGGACCATGACGGCGATATGTTTGCCGCCATCCGGCAAAAAGATATGCTGCTGCACCACCCCTATGAGACGTTTGATATGGTTGTGCGTTTTCTCAATCAGGCGGCGCGCGATCCCGATGTTGTGGCGATCAAGCAAACGCTTTACCGCACCTCGAAACGCTCGCCCATCGTGGAGGCACTTTGTGAGGCGGCGGAAGATGGCAAATCTGTCACCGCTTTGATCGAGCTGAAAGCGCGGTTTGATGAGGCTGCAAATATTCGCCAATCCCGCCGTCTGGAACGCGCTGGTGCGCATGTGGTTTACGGCTTTCTCGATCTTAAAACCCATGCCAAAATTTCCACCGTGGTGCGGCGTGAGGGCGACAATCTGGTCACTTACACGCATTACGGCACCGGCAATTACCATCCGATCACGGCCAAAATTTACACCGATCTGTCGTTTTTCACCTGCAACACCGCCCTTGGCCGCGATGCCACCAAGGTGTTCAACTATCTCTCAGGCTATGCCCAGCCCGATACGCTGGAAAATCTGGCGATCTCGCCGCTGACCCTTAAATCCAGCCTGCTGAAAAGCATCGAAAATGAGGCCGAAAACGCCCGCGCGGGTAAACCCGCTGTGATCTGGGCCAAGATGAATTCACTGGTCGAGCCTGACGTGATTGATGCGCTTTATGCCGCCTCACAGGCCGGGGTGAAAATCAGCCTTGTCATACGCGGCATCTGCGGGCTGCGTCCGGGCATCAAAGCGCTAAGCGATAATATCCGCGTCAAATCCATCGTCGGGCGGTTTTTAGAGCATTCGCGCATCGTGTGCTTTGGCAATGGTCACGCATTGCCGCATAAAAAAGCGCGGGTTTATATCAGTTCCGCCGATTGGATGGGGCGCAATCTCAACCGCCGGGTCGAAACCCTGATTGAGATCGAAAACCCCACCGTCAAGGCGCAAATCGTTTCTCAGGTCATGGCCGCAAACATGGCAGATGTGGCGCAAAGCTGGGTCATGGTAGCAGATGGCAGCTTTATCCGGCCTGTCCTACCCGAGGGCGCATTTGCCTTTAACTGCCACCGGTTTTTCATGGAAAACCCCTCGCTTTCTGGTCGTGGCTCGGCTGGGGCGTCGGATGTGCCGACCCTGACCCACACCGAAGATTGACCGGCCTGCGCAGCTAACGCATACATAAACCAGCACTATTACCGGGGGACACGCGCGCCATGCTCAGCAACAAACAACCCGAAAAACGCGATAGCGGGCCATTTGGCAGGCCGTTATTCAATAAGCCATCGGCGCGTGCCCTCAAGCGCGTTGGCGTGGTTGATGTCGGCTCAAACTCAGTGCGGATGGTGGTATTTGATGGTGCCGCCCGCAGCCCGGCTTATTTCTTTAACGAAAAAATCATGTGCGCCCTTGGGGCCGGCATGTCTGAGACCGGCCGGCTAAATCCCGAAGGGCGCAAGCGCGCACTTGAGGCCATCCGCCGCTTTCAACTTCTGGCCGAGGGCATGGGCACCGGGCCATTAACAGCCGTGGCTACAGCCGCCGTGCGCGATGCCGAAGACGGGCCGGAATTCTGCGCCGAGGTCGAGGCAGAGACCGGCCTGCACATCTATATGGTGGATGGCCGTGAAGAGGCGCGGTTGTCGGCGCAAGGCGTCTTGCTCGGCTGGCCCGGCTCATACGGGTTGGTCTGCGATATTGGCGGCTCATCAATGGAGCTGGCCGAGATTGAAGACGGCGCGGTGCGCAACTGCGTAACCTCCTCGCTTGGCCCGCTGAAACTGCGCGACTTAAGCGGCGGCAAAAAAGCCCGCAAAGCACTGATCCGCGAAACCCTTGCCACCATGCGCGCTGAGCTTGGCCCACAAAAAAACCGCCTGTTTTTGGTCGGCGGCTCGTGGCGGACCATCGCCAAAATTGACATGGCCCGGCGCGGCTATCCATTACAGGTGCTGCATGAATACCGGATGACCCCCAAGGCCGTCAAAGCTACTGCTAAATATATTGAAATTTCCAACATTGATGAGCTGCGTTCGCGCATTGATGTCTCACCCGCCCGGATGATTTTGGTGCCCCACGCCGCCGAGGTCCTGCGCGAGTTGATCAAAACATTCGACCCCCATGATATCGCGATCTCAAGCTACGGCATCCGCGAGGGTATGCTTTATGAGCAAATGCCGCAGCAATTGCGCGACCGTGACCCCCTGATCGAGGCCTGCCGCTTTGCCGAGGCCAAAGATGCCCGCATCCCGGGCTTTGGCAAGGTCGTCTATAATTTCGTCCTGCCGCTGTTCAAATCCGCCAAGCCTGCGCGCAAACGCCTGATCAAGGCCGCCTGCCTTTTGCACGATGTCAGTTGGCGCGCGCATCCCGATTACCGGGCCGAAACCTGCTTTGACAACGCCACCCGCGCCCATCTGGGTGGGCTGAAACATTCCGAGCGGGTCTATCTGGGGCTGGCGCTGCTTTATCGCTATACCAACAAACATCAGGGCACACGATTTGAAAAACTGTGCGCCCTGCTGTCGGTAAAACAACAACGCGAGGCAGAAATCCTTGGCAAAGCCATGCGCTTTGCTGCGATGCTTTGGCCCAACAAAGATGCAAAACCTGGCAAAATGCGGTTTTACCCCAAAAAACAACTGCTTGAACTGACCCTGACAGAACAGGCTATGCCGCTATTTGGCGAAGTTGCCGAGGCGCGTTTCTTGTCCCTTGCCACTTCAATGCAGGCCATGCCGTCAATTCAGCAAAAAACCTGAGCCAAGCGCCACCCTCTCCGGCAATCCTTTAAATATCAATCTCGCCGTCTTGTTCTTCGGTCGGCTCCTGAGGTGTTTTCCGGCGCATAATGATATCGCCATTGGGCAATATCTCGGGCGGATCATACGCGCTGAAATCGTCAATCTTGCCCAGCAGATCAGCCAGAGCTGGCCCCATCTCAAGCATGAAATCCTCCAGTCTCGGCTGGATATCTTCTGTCAGCCCGCGCAAACCCTCTAGCGCCGGGTCCATTTCCTCAATGATGCCTTTGAAAAACAGCTTCGCGCCCTCTTCCATCAGCGAAAACCCATCCTTCTCCTGCGCCTCCTGCGGCACGGCAGGAAAGGCCAGAAAACATGCGGCGGTAAATGTCAAAACGCTATGCTTCATATGCATTAAATAGGGTCGCGGGAAAAAATTACGAGGGTCATATATCAATATCTATCGTCACCGGAAAATGATCCGAGGCGGCAATCAACGCCTCGCGCAGCGCGGGCTTGTTCCAGCAGGCCAGATCATCAAACGGATGCCAGATGCGCCAGCTTGGATCTAAACGGCGTAAATCAGGCGACACCATGATGTAATCCAGCAAGGCCTGCATGAAGCGGTTTTCCTTGGATATAAAAAACCGCGAAGTGGTATTTATCGCCCCAATGCGTCGCGACAAAGCCCGCCGCGCATGCGGGTCAAACAGCGCCATATCCGCCGTTGCCCCCTCGCCTAGAATAATTTCCACCGTCGAGCGGCCAAAAAGATGCTCATATTCGTCCAGCCCGGGGCCATCATTCATGTCCCCTATGACAATCAATGGCTCTTTCGCCTCAAGGTGCATCTCAACCCGCTGCCTGAGCCAAACCGCCTGCGCCTGCTGCTTGCGTCGGTTGGCAATTGACTTTCTCATAACTTCGTCGCGGGTTTTTGCCCCGTGTGGCGCCTTTGATTTCAGGTGCGCCCCGATCATCCGAAACGCGGTGCCCTGTGCCGTCCGGGCGGCAATCTCAAACGGGGGTTTTGAAAATACCACCCGATCTTCGGTGGCATCAATATCCAGATCAATCCGGAACACCCCGTCAAATCGCGGCGCGTTAACCGAGCCTTTCTTGCCGGTTTTCCCGCCTTTTGGATCATGCTCAGCACTCAGCGCATCCGGGTCGTAAAGCAGGGCAATTTCCTGTTGGGTATCATTCTCAAACCCCACCAACGCCTTGCGCGTGCGCAGTTTCATCACCCGCGCGAAATTCTCAAGCGCCGGAATTGTGGCGCGTTTTCCGTTGTGATCAGGTGCCTCAATGATCATCACCGCATCGGCATCAATCGCCGTAAACACAACCCCCAAAGCGGCCAGTTGATCCGCCCGTGTCACCTTCCACCGGGCTGACCATTCGCGATCATCAAGCAGGTTGCCATCGTCATCAAACAAGGCATTGAACCATTCAACATTATAGGTCGCAATCCGCATCTTTAGCCCCTTCCGCTGATTTCTTCCCAAGCGCGGTTTATATCGACCATACGCTTTTCCGCCAGCTTAATTGCCTCTTCCGGCACCCCGCGTGCGACCATCCTGTCAGGATGTGTATCGCGCACCATTTGCCGCCAGGCCGCCCTGATTTCAGCCATGCCCATATCCGGACTGACCCCCAAAACCGAATACGGATCGGGCTTGGCGTCAGGCACAAACCGACAGCGGATACTTTTGAACTCCACCTCGGACATACCAAATATCTCAGCCACCCGCTCCAAAAACAAATCCTCATTCGGGTGATATATCCCATCGGCAATGGCGATATGAAAAAGCCCTTCCATCAGATCGTTCAGCGTTTCGGGATCATCGCCGAACATGCGGCTTATACGGGTGGCATATTCCTCAAACCCGGCAACATCCTGCCGCGCCAGATTGAAAACTTTCGCCGCCCCGGCCTCATCCGCCTGCGCAATCTGAAACACCTCACGAACAGCCGTGACCTCATCGCGAGTCACCAGCCCATCGGCCTTGGCCATCTTGGCGCTCAGCGCGATCACCGCAATGGTAAAGGCCACGCTGCGCTCGGGCGGGGTGCGTAACCGGTCAAATACCGCGCTCAGCCCTTCGCCTTTGGTCAGCGCGGAAAGCGCCTCGGATATGCGTGCCCAAATTGTCATGTGGCGCACCTTAGCGGTATTGTTGCGCCATGTCAGGCCCACCGGATCAGTGCAGGGCCCTCACTCCAACGGGCGTTTTGAATTCTGCCCGCAAACCCGCCGGACCTTCCTCAAAACTCACCCGAACATCCGCAAACATATCCCCGATCAACGCCTTCAGCGTGGCAGCTTGCGGATGGCTTACAATCAACCGCTCAAGCCGACAGCCTGACGCCCGTAAAAGCCCCGCCGGATGTGCCTCGCATTGCCATTCAATCAATGCCGGAAACATGCCATCAAAGGGCAATATACCATCCCCCGGCACCGCCATTTGCCAACGCAAGTCCCCCCGCGACAAGGCTGTGGGGTGCCCGGCCTGAGGTAACGTGGTAAGCACGCCCGCCATGTCATCCGTGCGGCAGATCCAGTTGTTCAACCGGGGCGCGCCTTTGTAACGATCCAGATCAAACCAGCGCGGATATTTCGGCTTGGGGGCCTCAGGATCAATCGTGACCACCTCAAGATAAAGCCCGTCTTCAAGCCCCAAAAGCAGGTTATGGGTGCCAAAATGCTGATGTTTTCCGCCGGGCTGCAATGACACGCCCAATGCCTGCTCAACCATGGCGCGGCCCTCCTCAAGTGTCTTCGCAGCAATCGCCAGATGGTCGAGCTGCATCATCACGCCCGGGACTCACGAATGATATTCAAAATTTCCGAGGCCGCCTCGGGGATATTAGTACCGGGGCCAAATATCGCCCTGACCCCGGCATTTTTCAGAAATTCATAGTCCTGCTGCGGAATAACCCCACCACAAATCACGATGATCTCGCTGGCATCCCTGGCCTTCAAAGCCTCGATCAGTTTTGGCGCAAGGGTCTTGTGCCCCGCCGCCTGCGAACTGATACCAACCACATGCACATCATTATCCACCGCATCCTGCGCCGCCTCTTCCGGCGTCTGAAACAGCGGCCCCACATCCACGTCAAAGCCAATATCGGCAAAGGCCGTGGCAATCACCTTGGCACCGCGATCATGGCCGTCCTGCCCCATTTTAACCACCAGCATACGCGGTCGCCGCCCTTCGGCCTCGGCAAATTCCTCGATCGATTTCTGGATCGCGGCAAAGCCCGCGTCACCCTCATAGGCCGCGCCGTAGACGCCCGCCAATGTCTTGACCTCGGCCCGGTGACGGCCAAATTCTTTTTCCATGCTCATGCTGATCTCTCCTACCGTTGCCCGCGCCCGGGCGGCCTCAATCGCGGCTTCCAACAGGTTGCCGCCCTGCTTTGCCCGGCGCGTCAATTCATCCAATGTGGCCTGACATGCCGCCTCATCACGGCTGGCCTTGATCTGTTGCAACCGCGCCACCTGCGCCTCGCGCACGCTGGTATTGTCGATCTCACGAATATCAATCGGATCCTGTTGATCCAGCCGGTATTTGTTGACGCCGACAATCACCTCTTCGCCGCGATCAATCATCGCCTGACGCCTGGCCGCCGCCTCTTCAATCCTGAGCTTGGGCATACCGCTTTCAACCGCCCGCGTCATGCCGCCCATCTCTTCGACTTCCTGCATAAGTTTCCACGCCTCATCCGCCAGATCAGCGGTGAGTTTTTCCACATAATAACTGCCCGCCAGCGGATCAATCACATTGGTCACGCCAGTTTCTTCCTGCAAAATCAACTGGGTATTGCGGGCAATCCGGGCAGAGAAATCCGTGGGCAAAGCAATCGCCTCATCCAGCGCATTGGTGTGCAGTGATTGCGTGCCGCCCAAAACCGCGCTCATCGCCTCATAAGCGGTCCGCACCACGTTATTATACGGGTCTTGCTCTTGCAGGCTCACGCCCGATGTCTGGCAATGGGTCCGCAGCATTTTTGAGCGCTCGTTTTGCGCCCCGAATTCCGTCATGATCCGGTGCCACAGCAACCGCGCCGCGCGCAGTTTGGCGGCTTCCATGAAAAAATTCATCCCGATGGCGAAGAAAAAGCTTAACCGCCCGGCAAATTTATCGACATCCATCCCCGCCGCAATCGCCGCGCGCACGTATTCACGGCCATCGGCCAGCGTATAGGCCAGTTCCTGCACCAGATTGGCGCCCGCTTCCTGCATGTGATAGCCCGAGATCGAGATCGAGTTATATTTCGGCATGTTATCCGAGGTATATTGAATAATATCGCTGATGATCCGCATACTGGGCGCGGGCGGATAAACATAGGTGTTACGCACCATGAATTCCTTCAGGATGTCATTCTGGATGGTGCCTGACAGCAGGGATTTATCATGCCCCTGCTCCTCACCCGCAACGATGAAACTGGCCAAAATCGGGATCACCGCACCATTCATCGTCATGGAAACTGAAACCTTGTCCAATGGGATGCCATCAAACAGGATTTTCATGTCTTCGACGCTGTCAATCGCCACGCCAGCCTTGCCGACATCGCCCTCAACACGGGGGTGATCGCTGTCATATCCGCGATGCGTAGCCAGATCAAACGCCACGCTGACACCTTGCTGACCCGCTGCCAGATTGCGGCGGTAAAACGCATTGGATTCCTCAGCCGTTGAAAACCCGGCATATTGCCGGATGGTCCAGGGGCGGCCCGCATACATCGTGGCCTTCACACCGCGCGTATAAGGCGCCGCACCGGGATGCGAGCCCAGATGATCAAGCCCTGCCATGTCCTCTTCGGTATAAAGCGGCTTAATTGTAATGCCTTCCAGCGTTTCCCAGTTCAGCGCATCCAAAGGCCGACCGCGCAATTCCTGTATCGCACGGGCGCGCCATTCTTCATTCTTTGAACTCATCATTTTGTCCTCTTGTCATTGGGACAGACGGGGGTGTTCCCCCCCTTCACTGGCCCTGGTATCCTCTATCAATATCGCCAATCCGTCTGCACCTGCCCGCAACCAATTCAAATCGGCGGCGTAAGCATTGCGCAGGATCGCGATTTGCTCTTTGTTAAAAGGCTGCCAACGGCCTTCGCCATGGGGCATTTTATTTTGATGGCCTCCACGATCCGCAAGCACCTGTCGTATTTGCGGTAATTCCGGAGCAGAGTTTAACCACATGCGCGTGTGGTTTCGCGGTACATCTTTACGTCCTGTCATAATTGCCAGCTGGGCATCGGGCCGCCCATTAAAGTCCTCAAAGGGATACACTATGATTTCAGTTTTCGGCATCGCAGCAGCCAGATCCGTTATCACTTCGCGCCAATGCCTGCCGCCGGATACAAGCTGTTCCAAATTTTTTGCCTGCGGCAGGTAATACCCGCGCCCAACGCCATAGGCCAACACCGAACTCCAATAATCGTCCAGACTACGCACTGATAAAACCGCCCGTGTTATCTTGCCATCAAAAGCCCGGTTACAGCGCGTCATACGATCATGAATGGAACCATAAAGCCGGGTTTCACGCAGATTTAGGCGCGAATTACCAATCATGTTTTCCTCACTGATAACAATCTGAGTGCCCCCCTCATTACGGGCCTGCTCAAGGCACTCTGCAACGCGCCGCCGGACATTTTTAAACTTTTTTTTATCTAATACCCGGTGGAGAAAGGATTTTCGTTTAGCACCGGGAATAACGCCATTAAACAACTGGTCTCGTGTTTGCGCAGGGCCCCAAAATACCAGACCTGCGGTCAGGTTTTCATTAGCGTTTTTATACATATATTGCTGAAAACTGGTTGTGGCCGTGCGATGTGCCCCCAGATGTAAGATTATGTCCATTACGACACAGACCTTTTCCCAAAATGATAGCCGATGTACGAGCTGCTCATTCCCCCCAATGAAAATCGCCTTGCAAGATAGATTAAGCGCTTATTTGAACTTCCAGCCTCCATGCCGCGTCTGGCATTCACAAGTCCCATCATTTCACTCCCCCGACCCCATAACCACAACCAACACCCCGGCTCGTGGATATAAAAGCATCAAGGTCTCATTCTCAGAATCATAGGCCAACACCGAAAGTGGATCAACCAACGCATAGCTGAACGCGCTTTCGGTACGGACATCCATGCAGTTACGCGATTCAAGCGCCACCTTGCGCATTCGCATACCCGTGGTGCGCTCAGCATTGGCCAGATCAACCAACGACTGATCCGGCGGCTGGGTTGGGTCATTCAGCGCGGCAACCCTACGGCTGGAAAGAGAAATCAGCATCTGTGGCACGGACTGCACCTGTGGCATCGCCAGTTTTAACTGAAAATCAGCCAGCTTGAAAACCGCAGCCGCGCAGCCGCGGCTGGCCCCGAATGACAGCGTATCCCCGATATAAAACCACTGTGTCAGCCGGGCGCGCATCTGAGCCTCATCAACACGCGCACAGCTTGCAATCAGCAGGAGAAGAAAACCCGCCATAACAAATCTCGGCTTGAAAGCCCTTGATTTATGATTGCCGCCGCTGCGCATCGCCTTATTCAAACTCCAAAATCACATCATCCACCGCAAGGCTGTCACCCGCTCCGGCATTGACCTTTGCCACAATGGCCTTTTTCTCGGCCCGCAGAATATTTTCCATCTTCATCGCCTCAACGGTGCACAGCGCCTGCCCCTCCTGCACCTGATCCCCAACCCCGACATCAACCTTCACGATCAGCCCCGGCATCGGACACAAAAGATACCTTGATGTATCAGGTGGCAGTTTCTCAGGCATTAACGCCGCCAATTCGGCCTGCCGGGGCGTGCGCACATGCACTTTTAAATCCGCCCCCCGGCTGCGAATGCGAAAGCCGCCGCTGATCTTACCAACCTTCAGCACCAGCGCGCTGCCATCCACATCAAGCGTCGCCAGCGTATCGCCCGGGGTCCAGTTACTGTTGACGGCCATGGTAACGCCATCCTCAAATGTCACATTCGCCCCGCCGGGATAGGCATCAATCCGCATTGGATAGCTATGGCCTTGCAGCGTCACCACCCAATCCTCGCCCACATGGCGTTCATGATTGTCCATCCGCCCGGAAACCCGCGTGCGCCTGATCTCGGCCACCCGGTGCATCGCCGCCGCACTGGCCGCAATCCGCCGCAGCGTGGGCTCGGGCAGGTCAACCCCTTCAAACCCCTCCGGGTATTGCTCTTCGATAAAGGCGGTGGTCATCTCACCGGCGATAAACACCGGATGATCCATCACAGCCGCCAGAAACGGCAGGTTGTGGCCAATGCCCTCCACCTCAAATGCATCCAATGCGCCGCGCATATGCTCAATCGCGCCTTCGCGCGTGGGCGCCCATGTGCACAGCTTGGCAATCATCGGATCATAATACATGCTGATCTCGCCGCCCTCAAAGACGCCGGTATCATTGCGCACCGCATGATCCTCCTCGGCTACTTCGACAGGCGGGCGATAGCGCGTGAGACGACCAATAGAGGGCAAAAACCCACGGTAAGGATCCTCGGCATAAAGCCGGTTTTCAATCGCCCAGCCGTTGATTTTCACGTCCTTTTGTTTGAGCGCAAGCGTCTCGCCATAGGCCACCCGGATCATCTGTTCCACCAGATCAATGCCGGTGATCAGCTCGGTCACAGGATGTTCCACCTGCAACCGTGTGTTCATCTCCAGGAAATAAAATTTCCGCGCGCCATCGACGATAAATTCCACCGTGCCCGCCGATGAATAATCCACCGCCTGCGCCAGAGCCACCGATTGCTCGCCCATCGCCTTGCGCGTCTTCGCATCCAAAAACGGGCTGGGCGCTTCTTCCACAACCTTTTGATTGCGCCGCTGAATTGAGCATTCCCGCTCATTGAGGTAAATCCCGTTGCCGTGACTGTCACACAACACCTGAATTTCGATATGCCTTGGCTGCGTGATAAATTTCTCAATGAATATCCTGTCATCACCAAACGAGCTGGCAGCCTCATTCTTTGAGCTTTGAAACCCCTCGCGCGCCTCATCGTCATTCCACGCCACGCGCATACCTTTACCACCACCACCGGCGCTGGCCTTGATCATCACCGGATAGCCGATCTTATTGGCGATCTTCACCGCCTCCTCGGCATCCTCAATCAGCCCCATATGACCCGGCACCGTGCTAACACCAGATTCTTGCGCGATCTTCTTACTGGTAATCTTATCCCCCATCGCCTCAATCGCCTTGGTGCCTGGCCCGATAAAGGCGACGCCCATGGCCTCAAGCGCCCCGGCAAATTTGCTGTTCTCGCTCAAAAACCCATAGCCGGGATGCACCGCCTCAGCGCCGGATTGGCGCACCGCGCCCAGCACCTTGTCGATCACGATATAAGATTCACTGGCCGGGGGCGGGCCGATATGAACCGCTTCATCGGCCATCTTGACGTGCAGCGCCTGCGCGTCCGCATCGGAATAGATTGCCACCGTCTTGATGCCCATCCTGCGGGCGGTTTTGATCACCCGGCAGGCAATCTCACCCCGGTTGGCTATCAGGATTTTACTGAACATATCTTCGCCCCCTTAACAGCACGGCCCAGCGCATTGCATTGCACCGGGTCCGGCATATGAAAAGGCCACCGATGGCCTGAATTTGGTTAGAAATACCCCTATAGGGCGAGTGGCGTCAGTTGCAGCGGTCGGGATATGTCTGGCAATCGGCAATAACGGCCCCCGTTGCAACATCCCCATCCGGCACAATCGCCGTGCCTGCACCCGCGCCGCCACCGATAAGCTCTTGTTCCAGCGCCGTTTCGCCACCGGCTGCAAGGGCAAGAAGCGCCAGTATCGATAGAAGAAGTATAAAAGAAAACTGCATCCGGCTGTGGCTCGTTCTATGTTGTGTGGCGTTATACCCCCATTCAACGTGATTCCACGGCCCCGGTCAAAACCATGCGCACCGGTTTTCCCAATACCGGAAAAGCCCAGCCTATCCACGTACCTTTTTGTTATATAACGAAAAAAGGGCGGCCTGCGCCGTAAAGCACAGAGCCGCCCATAAGGGGAAGGGTAACGGTTCAGACTATGTGTCCCGGCCCCTTGGGGGGAGGCCGCCACTACACTTATGACGTTGCCAGCGAATCCCCCGCGCTCCAAGCCTTTCGCAGTTTGCCCACACGCATCGGCTGTATTTCGCGCATAATTCCACCACATAAGCATAATTGTGCCTATTTTGGCGACAATACTACCCATAATATTAACAAATACACGGCTTCGCCCCAGCATTACCTCCCCCCTTTTTGGTCAAATGCCTCGGGGAAAGCGGCCATGGCGGCCTCGACATCCAGCACCAGAAGGGCCTCATAACTTTGCGCATCAAACGGCTCTTCGGCCGGCAGCACCTCGCGGCCAAACAACCAGCTCAGCCGCCCGGCATCCAGATTGCCGCGCTCAAACGGGTACTCGCCAAACGCCTCCCAGAGCGCGCGCACAAATCCCGCATCCGCCCGCCGGTCTGCCGGCCTGCGGTCGCGAAACCGCTCGCGCTTGGTCAGGGCAGTCACGCCCCTTGGGTTCGCCCTGCGCAGGGTGAACTG
>UOEG01000110.1_pt1 | contig 16470 bp, 20 predicted proteins | sample 1990051 | NCBI WGS metagenome assembly UOEG01 (sample SAMEA4728526, study PRJEB27164) | hydrothermal vent metagenome | biome: marine basaltic hydrothermal vent biome; feature: marine hydrothermal vent; material: mineral | place: Pacific Ocean | collected 2011-06-14/2011-07-23 | depth 1741 m | reverse complement strand
GTTTTTCAGACATCTCGCGCCGCCATTCGGCCACTTTGGCGTGGTTGCCTGAGGTCAGGATGTCGGGGATTTTGTGGCCCTTCCAATTGGCGGGGCGGGTGTAGTGCGGGTGTTCCAGAAGGCCGTTTGTATGGCTTTCCTCAAGCGGGCTGTCGGCATTGCCCAAAACGCCCGGCAGCAGGCGCACCGTGGCGTCGATCATGGCTTGCGCGGCTATTTCGCCGCCGGTCAGGACAAAATCACCGAGGCTGACCTCCTGGATGTCATAGTGGTCAAGGACGCGCTGATCGACGCCTTCAAACCGGCCACAAAGCAGGGTGATGCCGGGGCCTGAGGCCCAGGTTTGGGCCATGGCTTGGGTGAACGGCGTGCCGCGCGGGCTGAGGTAGATGATCGGGAAGGGCGCGCGCGCCGCCTCGATGGCGCGGCCTACCACGTCGGCGCGCAAGACCATGCCCGCGCCGCCGCCTGCGGGGGTGTCATCGACGTTGCGGTGGCGGCCTTCGCCGTAGTCGCGCAAGGCGATGGTTTCAAACGTCCAAAGGCCATCGTGCAGGGCTTTGCCCGTTAGGCTTGTCCCCAAGGTGCCGGGGAAGGTCTCGGGGAAGAGGGTGATGATTTGGGCGGTCCAGGCGTGTTTCAGGCGCGGGGTGGGGGTGACCAATTCGCGCGGGTCTGTGCTGGCTGATATGGTTTTGCGGCCATGAGATTTGGTTGGGGATTTTGCGGGAGATTTGGGCGTGTCACTCATCGGGAAATATCCCCTCGGGCGGGTCGGTGATCAGGCGGCCTGAGGTGAGATCAACGGTCGGCACGGCCTCATGGGTGAACGGCAGGAGCACCGTGGCGGAGGAGCCGGGCAGGGTAATCTCTAAAATATCACCGGCCCCGTGGTTGAGCACGGTTTTGACATGGCCAAGGGGTTTGCCGCCGGTATCAAAAACCTGCAGGTCCATCAGGTCGGCGTGATAAAATTCATCATCCGGCAAGGAGGGCAGGTTTTCACGGCTGGTATAAAGCCGGGTGCCGCGCAGGGCATCGGCCTGTTCTTTGGTCATGACACCCGTGATCCGGGCGCTAAAGCCGCCTTTGACCTGACCGATCAGGGCCACGGTGAAGGTTTGCCCGCTGTCTTCGCTGCTGAGGGGGCCGTAGCCGGCGATATCTTCGGCATTGGCGGTGAAGCTTTTCAGCCGCACCTCGCCCCGGATGCCAAAGGCACCAGAGATTACACCAACACAGATGCGGGGGTCATGGGTCATGGCGGGCTATCTCGTTTCAATCGGCAAAGTCGGGCTGCGGGTTTCCCAGCCGGTTATTTCCAACTCGGGGGTGTCGCTGGTGGTTTCGGGCCAGCCGATGCAGAGATAGGCGACCAGGGACCAGTGTTCAGGCACCTCAAGATCGCGCGTCAGGGCCACCGGGTCAAGGATAGAGACCCAGCCAACGCCGAGGCCATGGGCGCGGGCCATGAGCCAGAATTGGGTAATCGCGCCAACCACGGAATAGCGGCGCATTTCGGGCATTGTGGCGGTGCCGAGCCCGGCACCTTTGGGGGTACTTTCATCGCAGAAAATGGCCAGTTGCACCGGCGCGTCCTGCATGCCGGAAAGTTTGAGTTTGCTATAGAGCGCGGCTTTTTCGCCGTCATAACCGGACAGGGCGCGGGTGTTTTCCGCCTTGAAATTGGCAAGGGCGGCGGCGCGGGCCTGTGGGCTGTTGATCCGGATAATGCGCCAGGGCTCGGACAGGCCAACGGAAGGGGCAAGCGGGAAGGTGTTGAGGCATTGCATCAGCACGGCCTCATCCACCGGGTCCGTGCGAAAGCGGCGCACATCACGCCGCCAACGCATCAGATCGCGCAGGTCATTCTGGAAGCCTGTTGTAAAATTCGACATTCCAGCGTGTTCCTGACTTATTCTTCAGCGGCTGCAGCTTCTTCTGCAGGAGCTTCTTCAGCCGGAGCAGCAGCAGCTTCAGTAGCGGCAGCGGCTTTTTCAGCTTTTTGTTCAACCCGGTCTTTGGCTTTTTGATGCGGCTCGCCCTTTTTAGGGTTGTTGCGGTCTTTCCTGGGCAGGTGACCGGCGGCTTCCAGCATGCGGCTGATGCGGTCGGTCGGTTGCGCGCCAAGGTCAAGCCAGTGCTGGATGCGCTCCATATTCATTTTCACCCGCTCTTCGCTGTCTTTGGGCAAAAGCGGATTATATGTGCCGAGCTTTTCAATAAAGCGGCCATCGCGGGGCATGCGGCTGTCGGCGGCAACGATGCGGTAAAACGGGCGCTTTTTTGAGCCGCCGCGCGCGAGACGAATTTTCATGGCCATTGGTGTTTTCTCCTTTGAATGGCGTTGTCAGGGTGCGTGGGTTTCACCCACCCTACATTTCGTTATTGGGTATGTTTCTTGTGGTGTCGGATGACTTCGTCGATGATGAAGTTCAGGAAGTTTCGGGCGAAGGCCGGATCAAGATCGGCCTCAGTGGCGAGGGTTTCCAGCCGTTTGATTTGTTCCGCTTCACGGGCCGGATCGGAGGGCGGAAGATTGTGGTCGGCCTTGAGTCGGCCCACCGCTTGGGTGTGTTTGAAGCGCTCGCCCAAAGTGTAGACCAAAACCGCATCAAGCCGGTCAATAGATTGGCGGTGTTCTTTGAGCAGCTCTGCGGCGCGGGTGGTGGCATCGGTCATGTGTTGTCTCCTGCGGCGTGGCTTTGCGCGGGCGGGTGGCGATAGATTCGGGTGGTTTCGCCGGTTGGCGAGGTCCAGTCACGCTCATGGGTTGCGCCGAGCTTTTCGGCCAGCGAGATTGAGCGGGTATTGTCGGGCCCGATCACGCTGATCAGCGTGTTCCAGCCCAGATCGTCGTAAGCAAAGGCGCGCGCGCGCCGGGCAGCTTCGACGGCATAGCCACGCCCTTCGAAGCCATTGAACAAAGTCCAGCCCAGCTCGGCTTCGGGCCAGCCTTCGGGGTGGTAGAATCCGGTCATGCCGACGGTGCGGCCGCTGGCTTTTTCTTCGGTGATCCAAAAGCCATAGCCGCGCAGGTGCCAATGGCCAAGATCGGCGCAAAAGCCGAGCCAGGCGGTGTGGCGGGTTAGGGGGTCATTGGCAGCAGTTGAGCGTTGATTGGCCAGAAAATCCGCATAGGCGTCAAAGTCAGCGATGGTCGGCACCCGCAGGATCAGACGATCGGTTTCGATTTGGGGGATATTATGGATGGTCATGCGCAGGCCCTCTTACTGTCTCTGACCAGATCTGTGGGCAGGAGCCTCCGGCGGGGATATTTTTGGCCAGAAGAAACCATGGTCATTGCGCCTTTCCTGAGCGGGGAAGGGTAAACACATCGCGGGTGACGCCGTCGGGGAAGGTATCACGGCGGGTGATTGTGCCACCAAGGCGTTTGGCCAGTTTTCGGGCAGGCAGGTTTTCGTCGCGCATATGGGTTTCAACCTGTGACCAGTTCAGGATGTCATAGCCGCAATTGATCACCGCGCGGCTTGCTTCTGTAGCGAAGCCCATGCCCCTGTGATCGGGCATCAGCCACCAGGTGAGTTCGTGGCTGGGCCAGTTATCGGGGTGGGCAATCCCTGCGCCGCCGATAACCTCGTCATTTTTGAGGCTAAGCAGCCACATGCCAAAGCCTTTGCTCCAATGGGCGATATCTGCGGCGAGGTTGGCCTGCACTTCGGTTTGCGTCCGACCGCCGCGATATTTTCCTACTTTGGTATCCGACACCGCATTGAACGCCGTATAGGCCGCAAGATCGGAAGGCTTGAGCGGGCGCATTGTCAGGCGTTTGGTATGAAGAACAGGCGCGGTCATTATTTTTTCTTCCCAAAGCCCGAGAGGCCGGGGGGCAGGGAGAGGCCGCCGCCAAGGCCGGGGAATTTGCCGCCCATTTGTTTGCTGGCCTGCTCCAGCGCTTTCGGGTCCATGCCGGCGGCCATTTCCTCGGGCGTTGGCCCGCCTTTACTGAACATGCCTTTCATCGCCTGTTTGAGCATCCCGCCTTTGCCCATCTTCTTCATCATGTCGCCCATCTGGCGTTGCATTTTGAGCAGTTTGTTCAGCTCGCTCACCTCAAGCCCGGCGCCGCGCGCAATGCGCTTTTTGCGGCTGGCCTGAAGGATTTTGGGGTTGGCGCGTTCCAGTTTTGTCATCGATTGAATGAGCGCGATCTGGCGGGTGAAGACCTTGTCGTCAATGCCCGCGTCCTTGATTTGTTTTGACATTTTGCCCATGCCCGGCATCATGCCCATCACGCTTTCCATGCCGCCCATTTTGACCATCTGTTCAAGCTGCATCTTCATGTCGTTCATGTTGAAGCGGCCCTTTTGGAAGCGCCTCATCATGCGTTCGGCCTGTTCGGCCTCGATGGTTTCCTGAGCCTTTTCAACGAGGCTGACGATATCGCCCATGCCAAGGATGCGGCCGGCGATGCGCTCGGGCTCGAATGTCTCAAGCGCGTCCATCTTTTCGCCAAGGCCGACAAAGCGGATGGGTTTGCCGGTGACCGCGCGCATTGACAAAGCCGCCCCGCCGCGACCGTCGCCGTCCATCCTTGTGAGGACCACACCGGTGACGCCGATTTTATCGTCAAACTCGGTGGCGACGTTCACGGCATCCTGACCGGTGAGGCCATCAACCACCAGCAATGTCTCGCGCGGGTTGGCCACATCGCGGACATCGGCGGCCTGTTGGATCAACTCGGCGTCAATGTGCAAGCGCCCGGCGGTATCGAGAATATAGACATCATAGCCGCCAAGGCTGGCCTGAGTTTTGGCGCGTTTGGCGATTTTGACCGGGTCTTCGCCTTTGACAATCGGCAGGGTATCGACGCCGATCTGCTGCCCTAGGATTTGCAGCTGTTCCATCGCCGCCGGGCGGTTGACATCGAGGGACGCCATCAGCACGCGCTTGCCCTCTTTTTCCTTCAGGCGCTTGGCCAGTTTGGCGGTGGTGGTGGTTTTACCCGAGCCTTGCAGGCCGACCATCAGGATGGGCGCGGGCGGGTTATCAATTTTCAGCGCACCTGGATCACCCTCGCCGGTGAGCGTATCCACCAGTACATCATGCACGATCTTGACGACCTGCTGACCGGGGGTGATGGATTTGGTAACGGCCTGACCGGTGGCCTGCGCCTGCACCGCTTTGACAAAATCGCGCGCCACGGGCAGCGAGACATCGGCCTCAAGCAACGCCACGCGGACCTCACGCAGGGCGGTTTTGACGTCGTCCTCAGAGAGCGCGCCCTGCTTGGTGAGGCGGTCAAATACACCGACGAGGCGTTCGGACAGATTTTCAAACATCTCGGGCGCTCCTTTGGCCTCAGGTCAGACTATGGCCCCTAGATAGGTGGAACCGGTGTAAATCTCAAACGCCGCCCGTGGGCGAACCCCAAACGATGCGCGCCCCCGTGGGCGCGACGCGCTGACGGAGGGCGATCCCGGGGCAAGCCCCATGGGACCGGAAGCATTTAACAGACTTCCGGATATGGCGCGCGAATACGCCGCGCGGTTTTAAGAGTCAAGCTGATTTGGGCAAAACATCCGTGCCGCGCAATTCTTTCAGCCAGGCATTGATGCCGCTAACGATACGCGCTGCTGAACGGCCAGTGGAGTAAATTTCTGATACCGGGTGCAGAGTTGTGCCGCCGGGATTCACGCCATCGCACAAGACCAGAGATATTCGCGACAGAGTCTGGCGGATTTCACTGGAGTTGGTGAGGTTGGTGCTGTTGGTGGTTTCCGCAACGACATAAAACAGATCATCAAGGGAAAACACTGCCCAGTCATAATTGAAGATTGTTCGGGTGCTGATGGTGATGGTCCGGGTCTGGGCATCCAGCACCATTTGCAGGCGCTCTACAAACAGACCCATGGCGATGATGCCCATGCTGCCTCCAAAGACAATGAATATGAGGCCTGCAATTGAACCATCAGACAGGATTAACAGGCCTATTGCGGCGAACAACATGGCAAAGAGAAAAAGCATGATTGCGATGAACCAGGGTGTCTGGCCGATAATCAGCAGGTCGGGGGCGATATGTTTGATTTTCATTTGGTTCTCGCGCTTAATTTTTAAATTTTTTATACGAATGCATTCGTATGTCGTGCGAGCGATGTGGATCGTTCAAAAAAGGCTTAAAAAATATTGAAACTGCTTTTATGGGGACGTAATTATGTATGTTTTCTGATGCATATCAGATCACGAAAATACAGGCCAAACAGGATATTTCCACGGTTTTGACAGGGTTATGGGGTCTTTGCCGGGCAGGTTGGGAACTGGATTAGCAAATGAATAATCCGGACCGAATTGGGCGCGGCCTATTTTGCGGGCAAACAGGCGTAATCAGCGGTGCCGCCAAGGTGATGGGGCTGCACCGTTAGGCCCAAAGGCCCAAGGTTTTTCGGGTTTTCGGATTTGGCGCACAGATTTGGCGCACGGATGTGCCGCCCAGTATTAGGAATTAAGCTGTATTGGGGATTAAGCTGTTTTGGGCAAAACATCCGTGCCGCGCAGGTCTTCCAGCCAACTATTGATGTCACAAACAATTGTCGCGCCAGAGCGGCCTTTGGAATAAACCCCCGAAACCGGATGGATCATTGTGCCCGCAGCGGTTGTGCTGTCGCGCAATACCAATGATGTGCGTGATACCGACTGGCGGATGTCATCGGGATTGGTGAGACTGGAGCTGTTGGTTGTTTGTGCCGCTGCGTATAGCAGATCATCAAGGGAAAGCACGGCCCAGTTATAATTGAAGATGGTGTGGGCGCTGATGGTTACGGTCTGGGTCTGGGCATCAAGCACCAGTTGCAGGCGTTCAACAAATAAGCATATCGCAATGACGCCCATGCCGCCGCCGCCTAAAATCAGGATAAGGGCAATCGCCGCCCCTTCTGACATAAGCAGGAGGCCATTTAGCGCAAAAAGCACAACAAAGGAAAATAGCAAAACCGCCATGAGCCAGGAAGTTTGGCTGGCAATCAGCAGGTCGGGGGCTTTATGTTTGATCTTCATTTGGTCCTCTGTCCGGTGTTTTTTGTAAGACGCTAACATGCCCGCACTCATCCAGGACTATACTAAAGGTTTAAATACCATTTGAATCGGTGAGCGAGCTGTGTTTTTGTGAACGCAAACGCTTTTTGTTTTCATGATGTGTTATTTTACGCACATAGTGGGACGCAAATGCGATGCAATAGTTGCTCAAACATAGGATTTGACAGGATGCAGTGCCTTTTATGCCTGCACCGGGGAATGGATTTCTAATGGATAACTGGGATGAAGTGCGCACGGCCTATTATGTGGCCAAAATAGGTACGGTCAGCGGCGCGGCGGAGGTGTTGGGGGTGCATCATGCCACAGTTATTCGCCATATAGATGCGATTGAAATGCGCCTTGGTGTGCGCCTGTTTCAACGCCATGCGCGGGGCTATTCCCCAACCGAAGCAGGTGAGGATCTGTTGCGGGTGGCGCAGACGACAGATGACCAGCTCAGTCAGCTTTCAGGCCGCATAAAAGGCCGGGGGGATGCGGTGACCGGCGAGCTGATCGTGACATCTCTGGGTAGCCTGAACTATCTGCTGGTGCCGGTGTTGACAGCATTTCAGGAGGAATACCCTGATCTGGTTGTGCGGTATCTGACCGGGGACCGGTTGTTCCGGCTGGAATATGGCGAGGCGCATGTGGCGATACGGGCCGGGCGTGCGCCGGATCAGCCGGATAATGTGGTGCAGCCGTTTTTCCAGCAACAGCTCGCGTTATATGCCAGCGAAGAATATGTGGCCCAACATGGGCAGTCTCGGGGGAAGGACGATTATGCCAATCACCGGTTTGTCGGTGTGGATGGCGAAAATTCGCGGTCGCCTTATTCGAAGTGGATGCGCGAGCAAGTGCCCGTGAAAAACATTATATTCCGCAGCGGCGATGTGCATGCGATACGCGAAGCGGTGATGCAGGGGGCAGGGATTGGATTTCTGCCCGTGGTATTGGCGCAAAAGTTGCCGGGGTTGATCGAAATGCAGCCACCGGAGGAGGCGTGGACTGCGTCTTTGTGGCTGGTCACACATCGGGATTTGCACCGCACCAATAAAGTGCAGGCGTTCCTGACATTCCTCAAAGAGCAGGCAAAGGGCTGGGCCTCTGAATGAGCGGAGCGATGCGCGGGCATCTGGCTATGCTGTTGTTTTCGGGCTTGATTGCCGGGTCATTTGCGCTGGGCTCAATGGCGGCGGGTGAAATTGCCCCGGCGGCACTGACAGCGGCGCGGTTTTTGATTGCGACTGTGATTGTGGGCGCGGCGGCGCTGGCCACCACCGGGGTCACGCGGCAAGATTTTGCCGCCCCGTGGCGGTATCTGCTGATGGGTGGCCTGCTGGGGTTTTATTTTGTGATGATGTTTGAGGGGCTCAAAACCGCGAGCCCAATCTCAAGCGCGGTGGTGTTTACTTTGGCCCCTGTTATTTCGGCGTTTGCCGGGTATTTGTTGCTGCGCCAGATCACCACAATGCGTATGGCGCTGGCCTTGATGGTGGGGGCCGTGGGCGCGCTTTGGGTGATTTTTGACGCTGATCTAAGGGCATTCATGGCCTTCAAAGCGGGCCGGGGTGAGATGATCTATTTTTGGGGCGTGGTGGCCCATGCGGTCTATACCCCGCTGGTGCGGCGGTTGAACCGGGGGGAAAGTGCGGTGGTGTTTTCCTTTGGCACATTGATGGCGGCAACGCTGATTGTTGGCCTGTTCGGCGCGGGGGATATTGCGCGCACGGAGTGGGCGATGCTGCCGGGGATTGTCTGGATCACGCTGATTTATGTGGCGGTGTTCGCCACCGCGATAACGTTTGTGTTGCTGCAATATGCATCCCTGCGCCTGCCCAGCGCCAAGGTGATGGCCTATACCTATCTCACGCCCACATGGGTGATCTGCTGGGAAGCGGCGCTGGGCCACGGGGTGCCCGGCGGCGCGATCCTTGTGGGTGTGGGGCTGACGATTGTGGCGCTGGGGATGTTGCTCAAGGCCGAGCCGCTCATCCGCCCTGACAGGCGGCCTCGCTAAAGCGTTTCGAGTTTAAGTTGAGGCACGACTTAAACTCGAAACGCTTTAGGGATTGTCGGGCAGTTCGGTTTCGAGGAAGCGCTCAAATGCCTCAAGATTGACAGGCTCAAACTGGCCAAAGCCCTGCATCCAGATGCTGGCTTCTTTCAGGGCGTCGGGTTCGAGTTTGCACCATTTCACCCGGCCCCGGCGCTCTTGCGAGATCAGGCCGGCGCGGCTGAGGATCATCAGGTGTTTCGAGATTGCCGCGAGGGAGATGTCAAACGGCTCGGCCACGTCGGTGACGGCCATGTCATCCTCAAGCAGCAGCGCGAGGATGGCGCGGCGGGTTGGGTCTGAAAGGGCGGCAAAGGCAAGGTCAAGCGGGTTGGACATGCTTCTGCGTTAGCCGCTGGGTATGGCCGTCGTCAACCAGATAAGGCGTTCTGGGCCGCGCAAAGATCAACCAAATGGTTGAATGTCGGATCCCGCAGAGATTGGTACCAGCAAGCTATATACCGGGTGCGACGCCCCAATTCTTTTTCTTAAAAGAATTATTATTATCAGCCGCTTACATGGAATTTTGCCGCTTTACTGAGATGCTTGACTCAAAGCCCCGCCGCGCATAGCAAAGGCCAAGAGTTCTGAAGGGGGCAAAACCGCGTGACCGAGCCTGATCAAAGCGAGCGTCTGGCGCAGCTTGAGGCAAAGATTAACGCGCTAAAGGCCAAAGACGCGCCGCAAACGCGGCATCAGGACGAACATTATTCTCAGGCGCATCTGGCCTGGCGGATGGTGACAGAATTAGTGGTCGGTCTGATGATCGGCTTTGGCATTGGATTTGGGCTGGACAGCCTGCTTGGGACGCTCCCGATTTTTCTGATGCTGTTTACATTGCTGGGTCTGGCCGCAGGCATCAAAACCATGATGCGAAGCGCGCGCGAGATTCAGAACGAACAAGGGACCACCGGGGATAAAGCCGGGGTCGAGGATGACGAGGGAGTAGACGATGTCAACTGATGTGAGTGGGGCCGTGGAAGCCGCAGAAGAGGTCGCGGAAGCCGGGCCTGAGCTGGCGTTTCACCCGATGGATCAGTTCATTATCAAACCGCTGTTTGGCGATGGGGCTGTGAGCATGTTCACCATTACCAACGTCACCATGTGGATGGCGCTGAGTGTTTTATGTGTGATTGGCCTGTTGGTTATCGGCACCTCGCGGCGGTCGAGAATTCCCAACCGGATACAATCGGTTGCCGAGCTGTGTTATGGGTTTGTCCGTAAGATGGTTGAGGATGTGGCCAGCAAAGAGGCGCTGCCGTATTTCCCCTATATCATGACGCTGTTCATCTTTATCGTATTTTCAAACTTCCTGGGCCTGTTGCCGCTGGCGTTTACGCCAACCGCGCATATCGGGGTGACGGCGGCGATGGCGATGATGGTTTTCCTGAGCGTGACCATTCTGGGCTTTGTCAAAAACGGCTTTGGCTTCTTAGGTGTGTTCTGGATCAGTGCGGCGCCGCTGCCGCTGCGGCCTATTCTGGCGCTGATTGAGGTGATCTCGTATTTTGTGCGACCGATCAGCCATTCTATCCGGCTGGCGGGTAACATGATGGCGGGCCATGCGGTGGTTAAGGTGTTCGCGGCATTCGCACCGATGATCCTGATCTCGACCGGGGTTGGCATTCTAGTGACACCGCTGAGCATCCTGACAATCACTGCGATTTATGCGCTTGAGGTGCTGGTGGCGTTTATCCAGGCCTATGTGTTTACCATCCTGACCTGTGTGTATCTGAAGGATGCGCTGCATCCGCACCACTAGGGGACTTAACGAAGAGAAACGAATGGTGGGTTTCACCCACCCTACATTTTAGCCAATTCCAATCTGAAGGAGAAATCACATGGAAGGCGATATCGTACAAATGGGGGCATATATTGGTGCTGGTCTGGCCTGTACGGGCATGGGCGGAGCAGCGATTGGTATTGGCCACGTTGTTGGGAACTTCCTGTCAGGCGCATTGCGCAACCCGTCGGCTGCTGCTGGTCAGACCGCAACCATGTTCATTGGTATTGCGTTTGCGGAAGCGCTGGGGATTTTCTCGTTCCTCGTGGCTCTTCTGCTGATGTTCGCCGTTTAACCTTACGGGTTTTCGATCCTTACAAATGGGTGAAAGGGTAAACTCTTTCACCCGGCGTAAACGGAAAATTCCCTGAAGGAAGGACGACGATATGGAAACGGAAACACTGGAAGCAACCGGTGAAGCAATAGGTGCCTGCGTCGATGCGGAAGGCCGCGCATCGGGTATGCCGCAGCTTTGCGCCGAATGGATGAGCAATCAGGTGTTCTGGTTGCTGGTTACGCTGGCAGTGATCTTTTTTGTGCTGTCGCGCATCGCATTGCCGCGTATTGCCGGTATTCTGGCAGAACGCAGCGGTGCGATCACCAATGATCTGGCCGCGGCGGAAGATCTGAAAGCCCGGGCGGTTGAGGCCGAAGAGGCTTATAACAAGGCGCTGGCGGATGCCCGGGCCGAGGCGCAAAATATTGTGGCCGCAGCCAAGGCCGATATTCAGGGCGACCTGAACAAGGCGATTGCCAGGGCCGATTCTGAGATCGCCGCAAGAAGCGCGGAAGGCGAAAAAATCATCGCCGATATTCGCGCAAATGCGCTTGAGAGCATCAAGCTGGTGGCCAAAGATACCACCAAAGAGGTTGTGGCGGCGATGGGCGGCAAGGCGGATGCCAAAACCGTCACCACTGCGGTGACCGCACGGATGAAGGGGTGAGGGATATGATGAGACCGATTGCAGCTTTCATTGCCCTGAGCATGGCCAGCCCGGCGCTGGCGGCACCAGGCGCGTTTGTCTCGCTTGGCAACACCAATTTTGTGGTGTTGATCGCGTTCCTGCTTTTTGTTGGTGCGCTGTTTTATCTCAAAGTGCCATCAACGCTGGGCGGTTTGCTGGATAAGCGCGCAGAAGGCATTCAGTCGGACCTGGATGAGGCCCGTGCCCTGCGGGAAGAAGCCCAGACATTGCTGGCCAGTTATGAGCGCAAGCAAAAGGAAGTTCAGGAGCAGGCCGACCGGATTGTCACCCAAGCCAAATCCGAAGCGCAGGCGGCGGCGGAGGAGGCCAAAGCGGAATTGAAAGCCTCGATCAAACGCCGGTTGCAGGCGGCTGAGGATCAGATTGCCTCGGCTGAGGCCAGCGCGGTCAAGGAAGTGCGCGATCAGGCGATTTCGATTGCGATTGGTGCAGCAAACGATGTGATTGCTAAACAGATGTCAGCGGCGGCTGGCGGCAAGCTGATTGATGAGGCGATTGCCGAGGTGGATGCCAAGCTGCATTAACCGGCGGCGGTGGGTTTCCCGGGCTCTCGCCCTACATAAGATGGAAAAGGGGGCCGTTGTTTCGGCCCCTCATTCTTTCCTGCCAATGACTTTAAATTAATGCGGCATAGCTGATGCGTTGCCGGTTGATCAAGATATAGGCTTATTGATGCGAATCGGTCAACAGGAAGTGCTTTGAAATTCTGCGGCTCCGATGGATTTTTGCGGAATTGCGAGTCGTTTCAGGGGGTTGACCCGGCATATATTTTGGCGGGTTTCAGCCGTTTTCACGCAATATGCTACCGGCAAGGTATAATGACCCGCAAATCAGAATGCGGGCGTGGGGAAATTGGCCTGTGATCTGCCGTGCGGCCGAGAGCGCATCATTGGCGGTGCTGGCCTGAAGGCCAACCTGTTGCGCCGTATTGGCGATGTCTTGTGGCGGCAAAGTATTGGCCTCATCGGGGATGGCGATGGCGGTGAGGCTTTCAGCCTGCGCCGCCAGGGGCGTCAGGTAGCCGGAAATATCCTTGGTGTTGAGCATACCGCAGATCAGGTGCGTCGGGCGGGCGGTCAGCCGTGCCAGATGGCGGCCAAGGGCCTGACCAGCGGCGGCGTTATGGCCACCGTCAAGCCATATTTCGGCCTCGGGGGCGGCTTGGATTAATGGCCCGGTTTTGAGGCGTTGCATCCGGGCGGGCCAGAAGGCGTTGGTGACTGCCGCTTCATAGGATTTTTCAGGCATTTCCAGATGGCGCAGGGCGGCGAGGGCGGCGCCGGCATTTTCTATCTGATGCGCGCCGGGCAGACCCGGCAGGGGCAGATCAAGCAGGCCGGTCTCATCTTGATAGACAAGGCGGCCGTGTTCCTCATAGGCGTGCCAGTGCTGGCCATGGGCAAGCAGCGGCGCAGGGTGGCGGGCGGCGAGGGTTTCGATCACTTCCATGGCAGCATCAGGCTGTGGGCCAACCACGCAGGGTATGCCGCGTTTGAGGATGCCAGCCTTTTCGGTGGCAATCTCGGGTAGGGTCTCACCCAGATATTGCTGGTGGTCGATGGAGATCGGCGTGAGGATGGTGAGCGCCGGTTTAGCGATGACGTTGGTGGCATCAAGCCGCCCGCCAAGGCCCGTTTCCAACAGCGTGTAATCGGCGGGGGTGCGGGCCATGGCCAATAGGGCGGCGCAGGTGGTGATCTCAAAATAGGTGATGGGTTCGCCATTGTTGGCGATGACGCATTCATCCAAAAGGGCGCTTAGATCGGCCTCATTAATCAGGCTGCCCGCAAGGCGGATACGCTCGTGAAACCGGGCCAGATGTGGCGAGGTATAGGCGTGAACCGATTTGCCTGCGGCCTCAAGCCCGGCGCGGATCATGGCCTGGGTCGAGCCTTTGCCATTGGTGCCGGCCAGATGGATGACCGGCGGCAGGCTGTCTTGCGGATTGCCAAGGGCCTTGAGCAGACGCCAGACGCGGGTCAGGACAAGATCCATTACCTTTGGGTGCAGCGCCATCATCCGGGTAAGGATGGCGTCGGAATTTTCCGCCGTCATTTTTTGGTGGATTTTTTGCCGGATTTTCCGGCGGGCTGCTCATCCACCGTCACCGGCGGCTTTGCGTCGGTGGGGGCATCGGTGTCGGTATCGGGCGATGGCAGATCGCCTTTTACAGCCGGGGAGAGGCCCAGCAGAAGCCGGGTGATGGTGATCAGCTCATCACGCATCTTTGGCCGTGAGATCACCCGGTCCAGCATGCCGTGATCCAGAAGATACTCGGACCGTTGAAAACCTTCGGGCAGTTTTTCACGAATGGTCTGTTCAATCACCCGAGGCCCGGCAAAGCAAATCAATGCGTTCGGCTCGGCGATATGCACATCGCCCAGCATGGCATAGCTGGCCGTCACCCCGCCGGTGGTGGGGTGGGTGAGGACCACAATATAAGGCAGGCCCGCCTCTTTGAGCATCTCAACCGCCAGGGTGGTGCGGGGCATTTGCATCAGGCTTAAAATACCCTCTTGCATACGCGCGCCACCAGCGGCGGAAAACAAAATCAGCGGTCGTTTGAGTTTCACCGCTTCCTGGGCTGCGGCAATGATGGCGTTGCCCACATACATCCCCATTGAGCCGGCCATGAAGCTGAAATCCTGAGCGGCGGCGACAATCGGCGTGCGGCCTATTTCGCCGGTGGCCACCAGCATGGCCTCGGATTCGCCGGTTAATTTCTGCGCCGCTTTCATCCGGTCGGGATATTTCTTTTGGTCGCGGAAATGCAGCGGGTCGGCGGCGGGAACCGGCACTTTGACCTCGGTGAAAATGCCGCCGTCAAACAGGCCAATAAAACGATCCCGGGGGGAGATGGCCATATGGTGGCCGCAACTGGTGCAGACATTAAGGTTTTCGCTGAGTTCGCGGTGAAACAGCATGGTGCCGCATTCATCGCATTTGGACCACAGGTTTTCAGGCACTTCACGGCGCGAAAAGATCGAATTGATCCGGGGGCGCACATAATTGGTGATCCAGTTCATCAGGTTTGGTCCGTTTGTAATAGCGTTGCTTTAGGAAATAAGGCGCGGCGCGGGGAATTGCAATCAGCGACGTAAGGCAAGCCGTGCCACAAGCCAGCCACACAGTATGATTACGAAGTTAAGCGCAAAGGCCATACCGTTGCCGCTGTTTTGGATGGAGGAAAGGGGAAAGGTGTATAACGCCAGACCGCTGTAATTTCCCGCCGGGGCGGCAATCAACAAGGCATTGATATTGTTGAACAGATGCAGGGCAATCGCCGGCCCCAATGTGCCGGATCGGGCGGTAATATCGGCGGCGGTGGCGGCAAACAAGCCCAGCATCACAGCAATGATCCAGGCATTGCCGCCCGCCACCCCAGGATCGTAATGCAGCCACCCAAACAATGCTGACGGCAAGCCGATCCAGATTATCGGATGCGAGAATCGCGCCGCCAACTGACTTTGGGCATAGCCGCGAAAGACCATTTCTTCGGCTGAAACCTGAATCATCAACGCAATCAGGGCAAAGGGTAAAAACTTCAGCCATACCCCGAAATCCAGCCCTGGGGACATTGGTACATCTTCGGTGGCGGGGAGCAGGAATAAAAACGCCTGAAATGCCAGCAAAAAGGCGCTGACCCGCAGGAACTGACGCCGGAATATCCGAAAGGGGCCAAGCAGGCTGGCAAGGCTGCGCTTGTGGATCAGTTTCAGCACAAACCAAAGGGATGCAATCATCAGTACAAAGCTGAACAATGTGAAAAGCATGGTTTGTGGGGTTGCGGCGGCCAATATCATGTTAATGGCCCGGTTTATATTTCCGTCTGTGGCAATAGTGGCGGCAACAAAGCCAACAAAAAACCCCAATAGCAGCATGTAAAGAGCTGCGCCCAAGACAAACCCGATTGTCAGTCTAAGCGGGTTTGAGGAAGGCCGGGCCGGGGTAATAAGGGTTTCATATGGATCATAGCGCATATGGCGCAGGTTAGCGGCGCGGGCGGGGCGCTGCAATCAGAAGTGCCCTTGCTGATCCGATGCGCGTGAATTAGACCGTCTGAGACATATTTTCAGGAGGCCCCGATGATCACGTTTGACAAATCCAAGCTCCCCAGCCGGCATGTAACCGAAGGCCCGTCGCGGGCGCCGCACCGGTCGTATTATTATGCCATGGGGATGAGTGAGCAGGAAATTCATCAGCCTTTGGTCGGGGTTGCCACCTGCTGGAACGAGGCCGCACCGTGCAATATTTCGCTTAACCGGCAGGCGCAGGCGGCGAAGGCGGGCGTCAAAGAGGCCCACGGCACGCCGCGTGAATTTACCACCATCACCGTCACCGATGGCATCGCCATGGGGCATGAGGGCATGCGCTCGTCACTTGCGAGCCGTGAGGCGATTGCCGACACGGTCGAGCTGACCATGCGCGGCCATTGCTATGATGCGCTGGTCGGTCTGGCGGGGTGTGATAAATCGCTGCCGGGGATGATGATGGCGATGATCCGGCTGAATGTGCCGTCGGTGTTCTTGTATGGCGGGTCAATCCTGCCGGGTCGTATGAATGGCAAAGATGTGACGGTGCAGGACGTGTTTGAGGCCGTGGGCAAAAATCAGGCC
>UOEG01000128.1_pt1 | contig 16679 bp, 11 predicted proteins | sample 1990051 | NCBI WGS metagenome assembly UOEG01 (sample SAMEA4728526, study PRJEB27164) | hydrothermal vent metagenome | biome: marine basaltic hydrothermal vent biome; feature: marine hydrothermal vent; material: mineral | place: Pacific Ocean | collected 2011-06-14/2011-07-23 | depth 1741 m | reverse complement strand
GCAGCGGATTTATTTCCTCCACGTTCAGCGGGTCGGAATGGGCGATGATATAAGCCTGCACTGCCATCACCGCTTTGACAATTGCAGAAATATCCGCCGCCGGTTTGCCGCGATAGCCGTGCAGCACCGGAATGATGCGCAACTGGTTCAGGGCTTGTTTGACTTCGGCCCCGGTGACCGGCAGCAACAGCGAGGTGCTGTCGGCCATAATCTCGGTCAGGATGCCCCCGGCGGCCAGTGTCAGGACAAACCCATGCGCCGGATCGCAGACCACGCCGATCAGCAGTTCCACAACGGCCCCCGAAATCATCTCTTCCACCAGATAGCTTTCGGCGTGCATCCGGGTAGCGGCGGCCTGAACATCTTCTATGCTGTTGAGGCCAACAGCAACGCCGCCACTTTCCGTTTTATGGGCCAGCCCTTCGGCCTTCAACACCACAGGGAAGCCGATTTTTTCCGCTGTCTGTTGCAAAGAATCGGGGCTGTTTGCCCGTCCGGAGCGGGGCACGGGTACGCCATATTCTGACAGGGCAGCTTTAGCGCCGGCCTCATTCAGAACCGTATTGCCGGGCGAGGTCGAGGCGGGAAAAAGCGGCGCAGGTCGGGTGCGTTGTTGCCCCAAAAAGGCGGCTGAGGCGATGGCAGTCAGCGCATCATCAAGGCCCATCAGGGGGATCAGCCCGGCGTCGATGATCCGCATGGCCACATTTTCCGGCATGGCTTCGGGCAAGGTTGCCACCAGCGCCAAGGGCTTGCCCGCCGCTTTGCTGGCGCGCGCGCCTGCGGTGATGGCGCATTCCCACGCGGCGGGATCACAGCGGTCATTGCGGGCAAAATCAATAATGATGCAGCCGATGGCTGCGTCAGCCTGCATTATCGCGCTGAAAGTGGTACTCATGGCCTCCACGTCATTCCAGATATAAGTGTGGTAATCCAATGGGTTGGCAAGGGCCACCTTGGGGCCAAGGGCCTCACGCAAGGCGGTTTTACGGGAGGTATCAAGGGGGGGGAATTCCACTGCCTTCTGGTGAGCCGCGTCTGCCATCAGGCTGGCTTCACCGCCGGAACATGACATTGAAACAATGCGGTTGTTGGGCAGGGGGCCAGCAAAATGCAGCAATTTCAACGTCTCAAGCAGCTCTGGCAGGCTGTCAACCTGAGCCAGACCAAGGCGCTTAAGCAAGGCACGCGCGCCCGCGTCGCTTCCGGCAAGTGAGGCCGTATGGGAAATAGCGGCGGCTTGTGCCTGTTCTGATTTGCCGGCTTTTAGCGCAACAATCGGCTTGCCAAGGTCATGGGCAAAATTGGCCAGCGCCTCAAACGCGCGCAAATCACCAATGCCTTCGATATGCATCCCCAATGCGGTCACCCGGCTGTCTTGCAGCAGGGCATGGCCAATTTCGGCCAGCCCGGTTTGGGCTTGATTGCCAGCGGTGACCACATAGGCCAATGGCAATCCGCGCGCCTGCATTGTCAGGTTGATGGCGATGTTTGAGCTTTGGGTCAGCAAGGCCACGCCGCTATCGCAACGCAGCCCGCCATGCTGATCCGGCCATAACAAAGCGCCGTCGAGGTAGTTGATAAAGCCATAGCAATTTGGGCCAAGAACCGGCATATCCCCGGCTGCTTTGATCAGTTCCTCTTGCAGATCGGTGCCGTCTGCAATCTCTGACCGGGCTTCTGAAAAGCCGCTGGCAAAGCATACGGCCCCCCCGGCTTGGATGGTGTTGAGTGTACGGACCACTTCCAGCGTGGCATGGCGATTGACGCCAATGAACACGGCGTCGGGCACATTGGGAAGATGCTCAGGCGAGGGATGCGCAGGAAACCCGGCGATTTCTGGTTTATGGGGGTGGACCGGCCAGACAGGCCCGGCAAAGCCAATTTTCCGGCATTGCTCAATTACCGACGCACACCAGACCCCGCCACCAATGACGGCAATGGATTTGGGGCGTAACAGGCGGCTGAGGTCACGCATGATATGGGCCAAGCGTTAAGAGATTAATGCCTCCGGCGGGGATATTTTTAGCCAGAAGATGCAAGGATTTATTAACCATGATGTGGCATTTTCGAGTTACGGTACAGGCGGGGACGCCGATGACCGTGCCAGGAGAAGCACAAGTCAGTGTTTCACCTATTGGGGGAGCGGCGAAATCCCTCCCCCGTTTCTTCTGGCTAAAAATATCCCCGCCGGAGGCATTATAGTTTTTGGGCGGGGCCATCATGCACCCAAAGGCCGCAGTAAATCGCGGCTGATGATGTGGCGCTGAATTTCAGAGGTGCCGTCCCAGATGCGTTCAACCCTTGCGTCGCGCCAGAAGCGTTCAATCGGGAAATCATCCATCAACCCCATGCCGCCGTAGATTTGCAAGGTGGCGTCGGTCACACGGGCGAGCATTTCTGAGGCATATAGTTTGGCGCTGGCAATCTCGCGGTTGGCAGGCAGGCCCTGATCCAGACGCCATGCGGCAGCAAGGGTGAGCCAGTCGGCGGCGTCAATTTCGGTGATCATATCGGCGATCTGAAAGCTGATGCCCTGAAACTTGCCGATCTGCTGGCCAAATTGTTTGCGCTCGGCCGCGTAGTTCAGCGCGTAGTCAAAGCAGCGGCGGGCGCGGCCAACAGCCATGGTGGCGACGGTGATGCGGGTGGCGTAAAGCCATTCGTTCATCACCGCAAAGCCGCCATCGACCGCGCCCAGAACCTGAGCGTCCGAGAGGCGGCAGTCATCAAATTCAAGGATGCAGTTGTTATAACCCCGGTGGCTGACGGAGTTATAGCCGGGCCGCACGGTGAAGCCCTTTGTGCCGCGATCCACCAGAAATGTGGTGATGCGTTTTTTCGGGCCGCGCGGGGTGTCGTCTTCGCCGGTGGCCACAAAAACGATAAAGAAATCAGCGTGATCCGCGCCCGAGATGAAATGTTTACTGCCATTCAACACCCAATCCCCGCCATCGCGCCGGGCGGCACAGGACATGCCGCGAATATCCGAGCCTGCGCCCGGCTCGGTCATCGCCAAAGCATCCATTTTCTCACCGCGCACGGCAGGCGATAGATAGCGGTCGCGCTGATCGCCCACGCAGGCCATCAGGATATTTTGCGGGCGGCCAAAGAAATGGGTGAGCGCCATGCTGCCCCGGCCAAGTTCGCGCTCGACAAGGGCAAATTCCAGATGGGTGAGGCCCGCGCCGCCGACCCCGGCAGGGAAATTGCAGGCGTAAAACCCCAGATCAAGGGCTTTTTGTTTGATCGACGCAGCCACGTCGGGGGGGACAACGCCGGTGCGCTCCACTTCTGCCTCATGGGGGTAAATCTCATTTTCAACAAAGCTGCGCACGGTTGAGACGATCATCTCTTGCTCGTCACTCAGGGCAAATTCCATTTCAGGCCTCCTTATGCAAAGCAGCGAGTGCTATTATTTTGGCCTGCACGCCGGGCAAAGGATCGCACGAGCGGCGGGTGGTTAGATCGACATGCAGCAGGAACTGGTCACAGGTGCTTAAAATTACGCCGTCGCTGGCGCGCTTCATCTCATGAAACAGTCGTAGCTTCTTGCCCTCACCAAGGGTAACCCGGCTGGTCACTCCGATCATTTCCCCGGCATGGGTTTCATCAAGGTATTTGATCGTGGTTTCGGCGGTGAAGTAACTCATACCGCCTGCGATATAATCGGCATCGGCACCCACATGGAGCATCACCACGTCGGCGGCATCGCTGAAGACCTGACCATAGCGGCCTTCGTTCATGTGGCCGTTGTAATCGGTCCAGTCGATGGGGATTGTGCGGCGGACAGTGATCATTGGGCTGTGATCAAGATTTGCCGGCTGCAGCGTTTTTTGGTGCGCATTGATCAATCGACCAGCGGCGTTGTTTTGTTGTTTGAGGGCGCGCATCATGGCGATCAGGTTGTTATCGCGCTTGCGCTCAAGCTCACGGATGCTCAAGCTCCCGGATTGCGCATCGGACTGATCAGCGATTTTCCGGGTCAGGTCATCCGTCAGTTCGGGCACATCCATCAGCTTGGTCCACGGCCATTTCAGGCAGGGGCCGAACTGATCAATGAAGTGTTTCATGCCCGCTTCGCCGCCGGCAATGCGGTAGGTTTCAAACAGGCCCATCTGCGCCCAACGGAGACCAAAGCCATAGCGGATGGCGTTGTCAATCTCTTCGGTGGTGGCGATGTCATCCTTGATCAACCACAGGGCCTCGCGCCAGACGGCCTCAAGGAAACGGTCGGCGATATGGGCGTCAATTTCGTGGCGCACATGCAGGGGAAAGAGGCCGATGGATGTCAAAATCTCTGACGCCCGTTTGATCAGCGCCGGGGGGGATTCAGCGGTTGGGACAAGCTCAATCAGGGGCAGCAGATAGACCGGGTTGAACGGGTGCGCCACCATGATCTGCCCCGGGGTTGCGGCACCTTGCTGAAGCTCGGACGGCTTAAACCCGCTGGTGGAGGAGGCGATTACCGCATCCATTGGGCAGGTGGCCTGCACGTCGGCAAATACCTTATGTTTTATATCAAGCCGCTCGGGCACGCTTTCTTGAACCCAGAGCGCGCCCTTGACGGTGTCGGTGATATTATCGTGAAAGCTCAGATTGCCCTCGGGGGGCAGGGCGAAATCATACAGCATCGGCAGGGCGTGGCGGGCGTTGGCCAGAACCTCGCCGATTTTGCGCTTGGCTTTCGGGTCGGGGTCAAACACCTGCACATTCCAGCCATTCAGCAAGAGCCGCGCGGCCCAGCCGCCGCCGATCACGCCGCCGCCGATGATTGCTGCTGTGCGGCTCATGATTGTGGGGCCAGTTTGGTGAGGTTCAGTTTTTTGCGCACCTCATCAGGGCCAATGACCCGCGCGCCGAGGTTTTCAATGATGTTTGAAGCGCGCTCAACCAGTTGCCAGTTTTCCGCCAAAACGCCGCGATCCAGCATCAGGTTATCCTCAAGGCCCACCCGCACATTGCCGCCTGCCAGAACGGAGGCGGCCACATAGGCCATTTCATTGCGGCCTAGGGCAAAGGCCGAGAATGTCCATTCGGGGGGGACGTTATTGACCATCGCCATGAAGGTATTGAGATCATCAGGCGCGCCCCAGGGTACACCCATGCACAGTTGCACCAAAGCATCAGGCGCTAGCACGCCGTCAGCAACCAGTTGTTTGGCATACCACAGATGCCCGGTATCAAAGGCCTCAATCTCGGGTTTGACGCCAAGGGCGGTCATCATTCGGGCCATGGCGGTGAGCATGCCGGGGGTGTTGGTCATCACGTAATCGGCCTCGGCAAAGTTCATTGTGCCGCAATCAAGGGTGCAAATCTCAGGCCGGCATTGCGCAACATGTTCAACCCGCTCTGCCGCGCCCGCCATATCGGTGCCGTCCTGGCGCAGGGGCAGGGGGTGCTCGGTTGGGCCAAACATCATGTCGCCGCCCATGCCAGCGGTGAGGTTGAGCACCACATCGGTGTTGCTGTCACGGATGCGCTCGGTTACCTCGCGATAAAGCGCCAGATCGCGCGATGGCGCGCCGGTTTCAGGATCGCGCACATGACAATGCACAATTGCCGCCCCGGCCTTGGCGGCGGCAATGGCGCTGTCAGCAATTTGCGCGGGCGAGCGCGGCACATGCGGGCTACGGTCTTGGGTGCTGCCAGAGCCGGTGACGGCGCAGGTGATGAAAACATCGCGGTTCATGGTCAGAGGCATGTTCTTTCTCCCATATGTCTTTCGATTGAGCGTAGCGCTCTGGATGTGATAAAAAATTTGCCGTATTAGACAATAATGATGCCAAAATGGACAAAATCACCGGGCAAGCCCGTCAAATTTGCTTTTTTGATCTTTGATCAGTTTTCAAATCTGTGTCTGGCGAATTGTCTTGAGCCGTTAAGAGCGGCCAATACGCTTACGCAGGTCCGCGCGTTTGACTGGGAAATTTATACGCTTGATGGCGCGCCGGTGCAGTCTTCGAGTGGGTTGCAGGTTTTGCCGCACGCGCCGTTATCAGAGCTTAATACCTGCAATTATCTATTTATAATAGCCAGTTATGCCCATGAGAACCTTGATACAAAGCAAATCCGCCGGGAATTGCGCCGGGGGGCAAGGCTGGCGGGTATCACCGTTGGGCTGGATACCGGGCCGTGGTTGATGGCCTCGGCGGGGTTGCTGGACGGGCGGCGGGCCACGGTGCACTGGGATGTTCTTGATGCTTTCAGCGGGCAGTTTCGGGCGGTTGAGGCGGTTGAAGCCCGGGTTGTGACGGATGGGCCGAGGGTGACATGTGCCGGGGCGATGTCGGCGCTTGATCTGACATTGGGCCTGATCAGCGCCCATTTGGGTATGTCCGCGCGGCTGGGTGTGGAGGGGCTGTTTATCCATGGCGACCCGCCGGTCGGGGTGCCTGGCAATGCGCGCGCAGTGGGTGGCCCATTGGTTCAAAGGGCGTTGAATGTGATGCGGGAGAACCTGGAAAACCCATTAAAACTAATCACATTGGCACAAAAACTATCGTGCCAGCCGCGCACTCTTGATCGGCATTTTAGGCGTGATCTTGGGGCGCCCCCCGGCGAGGTTTACCGGCATTTGCGGCTATCCATGGCGCGGAAGCTGCTTGAGGGCACGGCGCTGAATATGGTTGAGATTGCCTTACGTTGTGGCTACGAGTCACCGGCCGCATTGAGCCGGGCGTTTGCGCGATTATATGGTGTGCCGCCGAAACGATTGCGCCATCAAAATGAGGCAAATTAAGGTTTGTGCAGGCATGCTTGAGGTAATTCAACCTGATTATAACAATGAAAAAAGTTTAACCATATGAATTTAAAACGAAATTTTATGTGCCCTCCGTTTCATACTTCATTTGACTAGCGGGTTAAAATGAGTAACTGTTAGCTATTCAGAAACAAACAAAGGGGATTGGCGAACAATCGCTGATATGAGGGACCAGATGTTTAAGAAATTCATGGCCATTGCCACACTGTCACTGGGGCTATCAACCTCGGCTGCGTATGCTGCCATATGCGGCGGGAATTACACGGTCAAACCCGGAGACAGTCTTTCACAAATTGCTGCGGAACTATACGGAGATAAAGATTTATGGTCGGCGATTTACAACAGCAATGCGGATACACTGGGGGATACGCCAAGCCTGATTTATGAAGGCACGGTGCTGAGCCTGGCCTGTATCAACGGTAAGCCAGAAGGCCTGGAAGGTGGGACGGATGTCTCGGCTATAACTCAAGCTGAACCAATAACCGTAACCCCCGGCACCGCCCAAAGCCGTAAGAAAATCAGCATTTTGGTTGCGGATGATTATAAACCGTTCATGGATCGCTCCTTGCCGAATGGCGGGATGATTATTGATGTCATGCAAAAGGTTATGGAGGCCGCCGACCCCAAGGAAGGGTTTGGCTTTTACTGGGTAAATGATTTTTCGGCGCATCTGGAGCCGTTATTGTCGAACGCGCTATTGGATGTTGGTGTGCCATGGCTGCGCCCGGCGTGTGAAACCAATCCCGATGCGTATCGCTGTCAGAACTTCTATTTCTCGGACCCGATGTTTGAGATGCTCATCTTACTTTTTACCAACAAAGACAATCCGATCACATTCAATCAGGATTCAGATATCGAAGGTCTGAACCTGTGTCGTCCTGCCGGGTACTATACCCATGATCTGGATAAAGACGGTCGTAACTGGGTGAAAGAAGACAAGATCACGCTGACACGTCCCAACACAATGACCGATTGTTTCAACCTGCTGATGGAAGGCAAAGTTGATGCCGTGGCCGCAAATGAATTCACTGGCCGCGCGGAGATCAAGCAACTGGGCATCAAGGATAAGGTTGTTGTTATTGATACAAAGCCACTGTCGATTGAAGGTTTATATGTGTTGGTCCACAAAACTCACCCCCGTGCCAAAGAGCTGCTGACCCTGATCAACGGTGGGCTGCGCGACATCAAAGCATCCGGAGAATATCAGAAAATCATTGATACGCATCTGTCGCGTATCTGGACTGATTTCTGAATAACCGCCAAAAAGGCATAAGGGAGGCTTTTAATATGAAGTCTATGTTGGGTCTTTTTGCAACAACAGCCGCGGCAACAGTTTTTGCTGCGGCTGCATATGCTGCGGAATGTAACACGACTTATACGGTCAAGGCGGGTGATACACTGGCCTCGGTCGCGGCGGCGCATTATGAGGGTGATAAAAGCAAATCGTCACTGATCTATTATAATAATCAAAAGATCATCAGTGGATCGGATCTGCAGGTGGTCGAGGGGATGGTGCTTGAAATCCCCTGTTCCCTTGAAGACCTTATCCCAGACAGCACACCGCTTCAGGATGCATCTGCTGAGATGAAGCTGTTGACCGGCGGTAATAATGCCCCCTTCACTGACCAGAACTGGCCGGGGCAGGGGATCATCACTGAGCTGGTAAACGCAGCAATGGAGGAAACGCCCGCGCCGGTATCCTTCAGCATCACATGGGAGGATAATTGGTCAAAGCATCTCTTCCCGCTGCTGGACAGTCAGAAATATGATATGGGCTTTCCTTGGTTCCGCCCGGATTGCGAGAATGACCCTGGCAATGAAATATGCCAGAATTTTCATTTTTCCGATCCGGTGATGAACCTTCTGATCATGCTCTATGTGCGTAATGGCAACGCCTTTGCCTATGACAATGATGAGGACATCTGGGGTAAAACCGTATGTTATTCCGAAGGCTATTTTAATCGGCAACTGGATGGGGATGGCCGTAAGTGGCTGGAAAAAGGTCTGGTTACGCTGGTTAAGGCCGAGGCGACAGAGGATTGCTTTAAGCTGCTGGCACTTGGCGATGTTGACGCGGTTGCAACGAATGCTGTGGCCGGGGCAAAAACAGTCAAGGAAATGGGATTTGACGGTAGCGTATCAACCCTGAGCCGGCCATTTGCCGAGCAAAGCCTGCATGTGGTGATTTCCAAAAAGAACTGGCGCGGGACAACCCATCTTTTCCGGATCAATTCCGGGCTTGCGGCATTGAAGGCCTCGGGGCGGTATAATCAGATCATTTTCCGCCATCTGACGCTCTTTGAGAATTCGCTAAAGAGGTAATGCTTTTTTGAGCGAACACAGGCACCGCAGGGAAACTTGCGGTGCCTTTTTACTTGCTGAAAATCACGTACTTGCTGAAAATCACTGTCTCAGCCGCATTTGCTGTGGCCGCAACTGCCGCAGGTCATGCAGCCTTCGATCATCCGCATGCCAAACTGGCCGCAGGCCGGGCAGGCCGGGCCTTTGGGGGTGTTTCCAAGGTTCACCACCTGCGCCTGAGGGTCGGATTTGAGGCCCAGCCCCTCGCCTTCAATAAAGCCGGTATGGATCATGTGGCGCTCAAGGATACCGCCGATGGCGGCCAGAATTGAGGGCACGTATTTGCCCTCCATCCACGCGCCGCCGCGCGGGTCAAACACCGCCTTCAGCTCCTCCACCACAAACGATACATCGCCGCCCCGGCGGAACACCGCGCTGATCATCCGGGTGAGGGCGACCGTCCAGGCAAAATGCTCCATGTTCTTGGAGTTGATGAACACCTCAAACGGGCGCCGGTGGCCGTTCAGAGCCAGATCATTGACGGTGACATAAATCGCGTGATTGCTGTCGGGCCATTTGAGTTTATATGTGTTGCCCTCAAGCGCGCCCGGCCGGTCGAGCGGTTCGGACATATAGACAATTTCGCCACCTTCGGCCGGGAAATTGCCCCGGGCCTGATCCGGGGCCTCGCCCGGCGCTTTTTCAACCGTCTCACTGACACTCAGCACCGAGCCTGTCACCTCATTGGGCCGGTAGGTGGTACAGCCCTTGCACCCCAGATCCCAGGCCTGTTGATAAACGTCCTTGAAGGCGTCAAAGCTAATATCTTCGGGGCAGTTGATGGTTTTTGAAATACTCGAATCCACCCATTTCTGCGCCGCCGCCTGCATCCTGACATGATCCTCAGGGGCCAGCGTCTGGGCATTGATAAAATGATCTGGCAGGGCTGTGTCGCCAAACTTTTCCCGCCACAGCGCCACGGCATAATCGACCACCTCTTCCTCACTGCGAGAACCATCCTTTTGCAGCACCTTGCGGGTATAGGAACAGGCAAAAACCGGCTCGATACCCGAACTGACATTGCCAGCATAAAGGCTGATCGTGCCGGTGGGGGCAATCGAGGTGAGCAGTGCGTTGCGGATACCGTGGGCGGCAATCGCCTCACGCACATCTTTGTCCATCGTCTGCATGGTGCCGCTGGCCAGATAGGCATCAGCGTCAAACAAAGGGAACGCCCCCTTTTCGCGTGCCAAATTCACCGACGCCAGATAGGCGGCGCGCGAAATACGGTGCAGCCATCGGGCGGTCTGACGCGCCGCTTTGTCCGAGCCATAGCGCAGCCCCACCATCAGCAGAGCATCCGCCAACCCGGTGACCCCAAGCCCGATACGTCGCTTGGCGCGGGCCTCCTGCGCCTGTGCCTCAAGCGGAAATTTTGAGACATCTATGACGTTATCCATCATCCGCACGGCGGTGGTGACCAGCTCGTCAAGTGCTGCCTCATCCAACGCGGCGCTTTCCTCAAATGCATCACGTACCAGCCGCGCCAGATTGATCGAGCCTAGCAGGCAGGCACCGTAAGGCGGCAACGGCTGTTCACCGCAGGGATTTGTGGCGGTAATGTCCTCGCAATAACCAAGGTTGTTGGCGGCGTTGATCCGGTCAATGAAAATCACTCCGGGTTCGGCAAATTCATAGGTGGCGCGCATGATTCTGTTCCACAGATCCCGCGCCTGAATGGTGTGGTAAACCTTGCCGTCAAACACCAAATCCCACGGGTCATCGGCCTTGACCGCTGCCATGAACGCATCGGTGATCAGCACGCTGAGATTGAACATCCGAAGGCGCGCCGGATCGGCCTTAACGGCGATGAAACCTTCAATATCGGGGTGGTCACAGCGCATCGTCGCCATCATCGCGCCGCGACGGGAACCCGCACTCATAATGGTGCGGCACATGGCATCCCACACATCCATGAAACTCAACGGCCCGCTGGCATCGGCACCGACGCCTTTCACCGCCGCGCCCCTGGGCCGGATGGTGGAGAAATCATAGCCAATGCCGCCGCCTTGCTGCATGGTCAGCGCCGCCTCGCGCAGGCTGTCGAATATGCCGCCTATGTCATCGGGCACGGTGCCCATGACAAAGCAGTTGAACAGCGTTACCGCCCGCCCGGTACCCGCGCCCGCGGTGATCCGGCCTGCGGGCAGGAATTTGAAATCTTCCAAAGCCGCGTAAAATTCATCTTCCCACTTCTCCGGCTGATCTTCTGCCGCCGCCAGCGCCCGGGCAATGCGTCGCCAGCTATCCTCAACCGATTGATCACCGGAGCCATCCGCCGGGGAATAGCGGTACTTCATATTCCAGATTTGTTCAGCAATCGGCGCTGCAAAACGGGTCATTGGCTGATTCCTTATAGCTGGCAGGTAACCACAATAGCTTGAAGCCGGAGGCATTTCTATACACTATATGGGTCAAAGGGGATTCTGTAACCGTGATGCATCTGATCAAACTCAGTGTCGGCACCCAAAGCGTCGAGAGCCTGAACGAGTGGCAAAAAAAGCCGCGCGCGCAGGGGGCGGACGGGTTACCGCGTCATATTACGCGGATGTGGCCAAAGCGCCGCGATGAGGTGTTGCAGGGCGGCAGTATTTTCTGGGTTATTCAGGGGCATATCCTGTGCCGCCAGCGACTATTACGGTTTGATGAGGTGATCGGAAGTGACGGTATCCGCCGCTGCGCTTTTGTGTTGGAGCCACAGCTTATTCGCACCACAATCGTCCGACGCCGCCCGTTTCAGGGCTGGCGGTATCTGACCCCGGAAGATGCCCCGGCGGATCTGGCAATGACGCGGGAAAATGAAGAGGCGCTTCCCACCGAGCTTTCCGCCGCTCTGGCCGATATTGGGGTTATTTGACCCCGCTATTACCGGCCAGATAGAGATGTTTGAGTGATAACAGGCCTTACTGCGCCGCTATCAATTCCCCTTCATGGGCTTTGGCCACAGGGGTGCAGACCTGCCCGTAGGTGGAAATGTCTTCAACAAGCTCGGGGAATTTGCTGAATAAATCCTCGCGTGCCGTCTGATCCAAGGTTCTCAGGGCCTGCCTGCCGGGGTAAAAGCTTTCAGACCAGCAGTTATTGGACAGTATGATTTCATGGCGGTCAAACATGATGTGGAAATATTCGACCGTTTGGCAGGGGGCCGGGCGGATTGTATCACCGTTAACAAGGGATTTTGCCATCACCAGCGCTTCATCCACGCCCATGCAAAGCTCGGCGCGCCAGCCGCTGATCAGCATTTTGTGCAAGGGTGAGACCATCAGTTCGGTATCATTGCCCAAAGCACCCGCGGCAATTTTGATCGGTGCCTGTGGCCCGTGCCCGCCAATTCGGCTGTTGGTTACCCAACGCAGGGGCTGATAGCCGTTATCGCGTGTCAGGATCAAATCGCCTTCGCGCAGGTTTTCCACCGCGCGCGCGCCGGTTTTGGTTTCAATCATTGTCCCCCGGCAAAAACACAAAACATCGCCAAATGTGTTCATCTGGAAGCCGATAATGCCGAGATCGTTTGAAAAATCGTTACCATTTTCGTAAAATATCTGGATGTTGGTGACGGGGCCGGCGATTGTGAATGTTGCGTTGCCACCATCAGAATTGTTTGAGCCGTCAACCTGAGCGACAAAGCCATCAGCCGCCGATCCATCGCTTTCAATAACGATATCCGGGTCACTGAGCGAAATGCTTATCTCAACCGGATTGCCATTGCCATCGGTGGCAATCACCCGGATCTGATCATCCCAGACATTGGTTGAGGCATCGACATCGAAGATAGTGAAAGATACATCAGAGACACCCTGATCAAAATTAATCACAACCGCCGGGGCGGTACTGTTATATTCATCATCATCCGGGCCACCGCGCACGCCGTCCCCGTCGAATAGCACGATTTCATTTGGGGCTGTGCCAACCGTATTTGTATTTGTTTGGTTCACCCCTGGATAGGTGATATTCATATTCGTGGAATTACCATTATCCCCGATGATGGTTGTATCTGATGATTGTGCTGTGGGTGTTGTAAATACTGCCATATGATTTATCTGCCCGCGTTTGGGCCCTTTCAATAAATATCAGCCATGTTGATGGCTGTTGGTAGATAAAAATTGTATTAAATTTCTGATAACAACTAAATGGTTCCACCATTAGAAATCTCTGGATGCCTTGTCAAGAAGTTCCCTTGTTGAACTGGTTGACAGCATTATGGCGCATGACATGGGCGAAAACGGGGCAAAATTGTGTAAATTTACCGGTTGAAACGTTAACACGAGGGGGGGGTGGGTTTTGCACATCGGCTCACGTTTGCGTGCGCGGGGCTAGGCAATGGGTCAAAACCTGAGCATCATGAGTCGCAGGTTTATCATTGATCGGGAGCGCGCAGATGCGGTATGTTTTCAGGCTGGCCTTTGCTTTGATGTTGATGGCCGGCATGGCTGCGGCCAATCCGAGCCTTTGGAAATCGGAATGGCCGGATACGGATTTTAACAAGACCAGTGTGAAAAACTGGAAAGAGATTATGTCAGGCGGGCCGCCCAAAGATGGCATTCTGGCGCTGAATGATCCGCCATTCATCAAAGCCGGAGAAGAACGCCGGATCAAAGATAATGAGCCGGTAATCACCGTTGAAATTGACGGGGCCAAGCCGCGTGCCTATCCGATCCGCTATCTGATGTGGCATGAGATTGTGAATGATATGGTCGGTGGTGTGCCTGTGGCCGTAACCTACTGCCCGCTGTGTAACACCGGCATCGCTTTTGACCGGCGCACGTCGCGTGGCACGCTGACATTCGGGGTAAGTGGCAAGCTGCGTAAATCAAATCTGGTGATGTATGATCGTGAAACACAAAGCTGGTGGCAGCAGGCCGTTGGCCGGGCCATTGTCGGTGACCTGACAGGCACCAAACTGAAATCACTGACCAGCTGGACGGAAAGCTGGGGACAATTTAAATCCCGCAATCCGCGTGGCCTGGTGATGGATGAGCCGAATTACTCTCGCCAATACGGGTTTAATCCGTATCGCGGGTATGACAGGCAGAACCAGCCCTTTTTGTATAATGGAGAGCTGCCGCCCAATGGTGTGCCTGCACTGGCGCGGGTTGTCAGGGTGGGCGACCGGGCCTGGCTTATGACCCGCATTCGTGACGAGGGCGGCATCAATGAGGCGGGTATTTCATTAAGCTGGGAATCGGGGCAGGCCTCGGCGCTGGATAGCAGCGTGATCTCGGAGGGGCGCGATGTGGGCACGGTGCGGGTGCGCGACGGGCAGGGGCGTGATGTGGTGCATGATATTATGTTTGCCTTTGCCTTTCATGCGTTCTGGCCCGATGGCAAGTGGATGCTGGCGAAATAACACCTTGCTCTAGGATTCTTGCAGTCGCTGGGCCATTGTCGCACCATGAGACTGACCTGGAATGAGATTCGCGCCCGCGCCGCAGCCTTCGCTGATGACTGGCAAAACGCCCATTATGAAAAGGGTGAGACGCAGAGCTTTTATAATGCGTTCTTTCGCGTCTTCGGGATTGAGCGGCGCAAGGTGGCCACGTTTGAGCAATCTGTCGCCCGCACCGGCCGCGCCAAAGGCTTTATTGATCTTTTCTGGCCGCGCACTTTGATTGTTGAGCAAAAATCCAAGGGTCGTGATCTGTTCAAGGCCCGCCTGCAGGCGGTGGATTATCTGCATGACATCCCGGATGCCGATATGCCGCGCTTTATTCTGGTCAGTGATTTCCAGACCTTTGAGCTGACCGATCTGGACACCCGTGAGCGCTGGGCCTTCGCGCTGGCCGATCTGCCCAAACATGTGGAAAAATTCGGCTTCATGCTGGGGATCACAAAGCGCGAATTCCGCGATCAGGACCCGGTTAATATCAAAGCCGCCGAACTGGTGGGCACTTTGCATGATGAGATCAAGGCCTCGGGCTATACCGGCCACAAGCTTGAGCAATTTCTGGTTCGTATCGTGTTTTGCCTGTTTGCCGATGATACCGGAATTTTTCAGCCCAAGGATATTTTGTGGGATTATCTGGAAAACCGTACCGCCCCCGATGGCTCGGATACCGGGCCGCTTCTGAACAAGCTGTTTGAGGTGCTCAACACGGACGTCCCCGACCGCTCGGCCAATCTTGATGAAGACCTGAATGAGTTTCCTTACGTCAATGGCGCGCTCTTTGCCGAATATTTCCCGCCTCCGGATTTCAACGCCTCGATGCGCGCGGCGCTGCTGAATGCCTGCCGGTTTGACTGGACGCCGATCAGCCCGGCCATTTTCGGCTCACTGTTTCAGTCCGTCATGGACCCGGCTGAGCGCCGCAAAAAGGGCGCGCATTACACCACCGAGAAAAACATCCTCAAGGTGATCGAGCCTTTGTTCATGGATGATCTGCGCGCCGAGTTTGAGCATCTCAAGGGCCTCAAGCGCGATAAACGCCGCCGTTTGGAAGCCTTCCAGAAAAAACTCAGCACGCTCACTTTCTTTGACCCGGCCTGCGGCTGCGGCAATTTCCTGATCATCGCCTACCGCGAGCTTAGGCTGCTTGAGATCGACATCATGCGTGAACTCAAAACAATGGGGGAACTGGCGCTGTTGCAATCTTCCATTGATGTAGATCAGTTCTATGGCATCGAATATGAGGAGTTTCCGGCAAAGATTGCCGAAACCGCCTTGTGGATGATGGACCACATCATGAATAACCACATGGGTTTAGAGTTTGGAAAGGACTGCACCCGGCTTCCCCTCAAGAAAAGCCCGACGATTGTGCATGGCGACGCGCTGGAAACCGACTGGACCGAGGTGCTGGCGCCTGAGCGGTGCAGCTTCATTCTGGGCAATCCGCCGTTTGTCGGGGCGAAATACCAAAGCACGCTGCAACGCGAACAGGTGCGCGGCATCGCGGGCTTGGGCAAATCCGGCGGCACGCTGGATTATGTCTGCGCGTGGTTCATCAAGGCGGGGGAATATGCCACGGGCCAGACCCGTATCGGATTTGTCGCGACCAACTCAATCACCCAAGGCGAGCAGGTGGCGCAGCTTTGGCCGGTGTTGTTTGGTCGCTGCGGGCTTGAGATCGCCTTTGCCCACCGCACCTTTGCCTGGGGGTCCGAGGCGCGCGGTAAGGCGCATGTGCATGTGGTGATCATTGGCTTTGACCGGGCAGAGAATAAACGCGCCGAGGTGCGGTTGTTTTCCTACCCCGACATCAAGGGCGAGCCGGAGGAAAGCAGGCATTCCGCGCTGTCGCCGTATCTGTTTGACGCGGGCGGGCTGAATAATCCGCATCTATTCATCGGAAAACAGACTTTACCACTAAACGGCCTTCCGAGAATGAAATTTGGTAGCCAACCGATTGATGGGGGATTCTACACTTTTTCTACAGAAGAAAAGTCTGTTTTTATCCAGCAAGAACCAGGTAGCGAGATATATTTTCGACCCTTCATGGGTTCTCGTGAATTTATAAACGGAATTGAACGATGGATAATGTATTTAGAGCACGCAAGTCCGAAAGATTTGCGCCAATTCCCAAAAATTGTTGAGCGCATTCAGGAAGTCAGGAAATTCAGG
>UOEG01000288.1_pt1 | contig 16831 bp, 14 predicted proteins | sample 1990051 | NCBI WGS metagenome assembly UOEG01 (sample SAMEA4728526, study PRJEB27164) | hydrothermal vent metagenome | biome: marine basaltic hydrothermal vent biome; feature: marine hydrothermal vent; material: mineral | place: Pacific Ocean | collected 2011-06-14/2011-07-23 | depth 1741 m | reverse complement strand
GAAAGCACCTCATAGGGGGCGCGGGCCAGCTCGGCGTCGGTATCGGCAAGGGCGGCGTAGACCATCGGCAGTTCATGGGCGTTGGTGCCGATCGCCTCAACATCGCGGTTTTTGGCGATCAGGCAGTTGGAAGTGCCGACGAATTTTTCGCCAAGCCCCTCGCCCATGGCCTGTACGCACCAGTCCTGCCAGAGAAAGGAATGCCGCCGACGGGTGCCAAAATCAGCGATGCGCAGGCCGGGGACATCGCGCAGATGCTCGACCTTTTGCCAGAGTTTGGTCATGGCGCGGGCGTAGAGGATTTGCAGCTCGAACCGGGCCATGCGGTTGAGCACCGTGCGCGAGCGCAGCTCCATCAGCACCGCAAGGGCGGGGATTTCCCAAAGCATGACCTCGGGCCATTTGCCCTCAAAAGTTAGCTCATATTGGCCGTCGTGTTTTTCAAGCTGGTAGGGCGGCAGCGAGAGGTTTTCAAACCAGTCCATGAATTCAGGCGTGAACATCTGGCGCTGGCCATAGAATGTGTTGCCGCGCATCCAGGTGCTTTCGCCCCGGGTGAGCGACAAGGATCGGATGTGATCAAGCTGTTCGCGCAGCTCGCCCTCGTCCACCAGATCTGCAAGGCGGATGGATTTGGATCGGTTGATCAGGGAAAATGTGACATGTGTGTCCGGGTGGTTGCGAAAAATAGATTGACACATCAATAGCTTATAGAAATCAGTGTCGATCAGAGACCGCACGATTGGGTCGATCTTCCATTTGTGATTGTGGACGCGGGTGGCGATATCGACCATGGGGAGGCTCCGGTATGGGTTCGCCTGTGGTTAAAGCAAAGGCGGGTCGAAGTGGCAAGCTATCCGGGGCCGGGGTGTGTTTTGGAATGTGGGTATTTGAGTATTTGTAAAGTGTTTCGCATTCAATTTATGTCATGAATTGAATGCGAAACGCCCACAACATTAATTAGGGAATGCGCGTTTCGCCTCATTTTCTGATTCAAAGGCAAGGCGAAACGCTTTGGAAAAATGAAAGGGGGACCCCGCAGGTGGGAGGGTCTGCGGGGGTGGTATCAGTGGTTAGTTGACGGCTTTGGCGTTGACCACGTCTTTTTCAACCTTGCTGTGGCTGGCAATTTGGATCCGACGCGGTTTGAGAGCCTCGGGCACCTCGCGCACCAGATCAATATGCAGCATACCGTCAGCATGGGCCGCACCAGTGACACGTACATGGCCGGCCAGTTGGAATTTGCGTTCAAACGCACGGGTGGCGATGCCGCGATGCAGATAGGTTTTATCGTCGTCATCTTCGGCTTTTCGGGCCGAGACGATGAGCGCGCCCTCTTTCACCTCCACGCAAAGATCGGCGTCAGAAAAACCTGCAACGGCGATAGAGATGCGGTAGGCGTCATCGGCGGTTTTTTCGATGTTATAGGGTGGGTAGGCCGGTTGGCTGATGTCGCTGGACAGAACACGGTCCATCATATCTGCGATCTGGTCAAAACCTACGGTGGCCCGGTAAAGCGGTGCCATGTCAAAATTGCGCATTTGGTTATCCTCCTATTTGAGCAACAACTGATGTGTGCCTTCCCGAATGGGACAGGCGTGAGAGACATCCAGCCCAAATTCACGGCACTGGATAAGGTTAATTTGGGGGTGAAAAACCGGTTTTCAAGGGTTTTTCAGGGCTTGGCGAATTTTGCACCAGAGGCATTGCCGCCCTGGCCAACCTTGACGCGGCGTATTTCACCGGGCTTGGCCGTGGCTTTGGGCATGGCGCGCAGATCACGTTTGAGGCGCTCCACAAGGGCGGGCAATTCCATACCATAGGCCAGATGCTCTTTGCCACCGATCTGGCCGCCACTGATCAGCGATAAAATCCGCGCGCGGCCCGAATCGCGCACGAACACAGGCGCGCCGGATGAGCCGAAGGTGATATTGCAATCAAACGCCATCAGCGATTGCGACCGCCAAAGCACCCCGCAATCACGTTGCCACGACAGCGCATCATCGCGCCCGCGCCCATATGAGACCACCGCCACACGTTGCCCCGTATCTGCCCCCGAATGCAGGGCAAAAGGGCTGGCGATGGCGCTGGGGATGGGGGTTTCAAGTTGCAGCAGGGCCGCGTCATAGCGCACGGTTTCGGCGCTGAATTTCAGGGTCGGGTCATATTGTGGATGGGCAACAAAACGGCTGATGGCGCGCTCGGCTATGGCTTTGCCATCCCTAAGCCCGGCGCGGAAGGTCAGATCAGCGGCGGTGACAAGGGTTTTATCCCGGCCATAAACGCAATGCGCCGCCGTCAGCACCAGATCAGGCGCAATCAGGGCACCGGTGCAATAGCCACCCTTGCCGATCTCAACCCGGCCCACGGCCTCCCATCCGAAAAGATCGTCGCGATTGGTCAGGCGGATCAGGCCGCTGCCATCCGCAAACCCCGGGCCTGCAAGTGTCAGGAACAGGAATGCGACGGTGATATGGTGGCAGAAACGCATCACGGTTTGGCGAATTTTGCCCCGATGTCACGGCGCAATCCAGAGGAGAACACCTTAGGCGCGGGGTCTTGAGCGGGGTCTTGAGCGGGGCCTTGATAGGTGCCGCCCCCAGAGGCGAGCGCCTCTTTCAAAGCGGCAAGCGGCTGTTCCAGCCGGGTGCCAAGCGACACCTTGCGCCCGTCCAGTTCGGCCATCGCCGAGATCACCGAAACAACGCGGGGTTGATCCCCTTCAAAGCTGAAGACCGGCGCGCCGGAGGATCCGAAATCAACATCGCATGACATCACCAAAACCCCCGCTTGCCGGGCGATGACATCGCAATCTTTCTGCAAGGAAGGTGCATCATTGCGGCCCCGGGCATAGCTGACAACACCGATTTTTTGACCCTTGCGCGGGCTGCTATCGATCAGGAATGGCACAACATTGGCTTTGTTGATCGGCTGGTCCAGCTCAAGCAGCGCCACATCATTGCGCACCCGCTCGGCGGTGGTTTCGGCTTCATAAACGTAATCGGGATCCACCACCGCGCGTTTCACCCAGCGATACGCCGAGGCCCGGCCATTGCGCCAACCGGCCAGAAATTGAATTGTGCGGTGGTCTATGCGGGCTTTTGTATCCTGATCATAAAGGCAATGCGCCGCTGTAAGCACAAGTTTGGGCGCGATCAATGTACCGGTGCACGATCCGCGCCCGCCTATATCAAGGCGGCCCACGGCCTCCCATCCACGGCCATCGTCAAATGTGTTAAGCCGTTGAAGTATTCTATCGCTATCTTGCGCCGCGAGAGGCGTGGCAAAAACAAGGGTTATCGCAAGGAAAAGACTGCGCAAGGTATTTGGTCTCCGGGGGGCATGTGGTCAACTGGATCGTGGCCGCTAATTACGGCGAAAGTAAGGCCGCCAAGGCTTGCGGCACAGCCCGGGGGGCGGGGCCGCCGGTTGCCCAATCCAGAAGCTCAACGGTGTGGACCATAGGCACATCGGTGCCTTGGCCGATTTGCATCATGCAGCCGATGTTGCCCGCCGCGATAATATCGGGTGATTTTGCTTCTAGTGTTTTGACTTTACGTAGTTTTAGCTGCTCGGATATATCCGGCTGCATCAGATTATAAGTGCCAGCCGAGCCACAGCACAGATGGCTGTCGGCGGGCTCGACCACGGTGAAACCAGCATTTTTCAGCAATTCCTTTGGGGCTGTTTTAACCTGCTGCCCATGTTGCAACGAGCAAGCCGCGTGATAGGCGATGGTCAGGTTTTTCGCCGCCCCTTGGGGCAGGTCAAGCTGCAGCAACAGCTCGGATATATCCATGGTGAGGTTTGAGATATGCGCGGCATCTTTGGCCTCAGGCGTGTCGCGGAACATGTGGCCGTAATCCTTGACGGTGGTGCCACAGCCCGAGGTATTGATCACGATGGCATCCAGTCCCGCCCCCTTAATCTCATGCATCCAGGCGCGGATATTGCGGGCGGCAAAGCCGTGGCTTTCCTCCTGCCTGCCCATGTGATGGGTCAGCGCGCCACAGCATCCCGCGCCTTTGGCCACAACCACCTCACAGCCCAGACGGGTGAGCAGGCGGATGGTGGCATCGTTAATATCGGTATTCAGCGCCTTTTGCGCGCAGCCGGTCATCAGCGCCACCCGTTTGACAGGCGTGCCTTTGGCGGCAAAAACCTGTGGATCATCGTTGCGGCTGACCGGCGGCACTTGCGCAGGCGCCATTTTAAGCATTGCGCGCAGGCGCGGATCGGGCATCAGCCGGGCAAAGGGCCGGGCGATTTTGGCCGCCAGAAGCGCCAGCCGGAAACGCCGTGGAAAGGGCAGGATTTTCGCCAATATCCAGCGCAGGACGCGGTCGGTAAAGGGGCGTTTGTAATTGTCTTCGATATAGGCGCGGGCATGATCAATCAGATGCATGTAATGCACGCCCGAGGGGCAGGTTGTCATGCAGGCCAGACACGACAGGCAACGGTCAATATGCCCAACGGTTTTAGCATCGGGCGTGCGATCATTTTCCAGCATGTCCTTGATCAGATAAATCCGCCCCCTTGGGCTGTCCAATTCATCGCCCAGCACCTGATAGGTGGGACAAGTGGCGGTGCAAAAGCCGCAATGCACACAGGCGCGCAGGATTTCATTGGCCTGTGCGGTGCCGGGGTTTTTGAGCTGCTCGGAGGTGAATTCGGTTTTCATGCGGCGGGGTCCATCAGGCCGGGATTAAGGATTTGGCGCGGGTCAAACTTTTGCCGCAGCCCGGTATTGAGCCGGGCAATCGCCGGGGACAGGCGCGGGAAAGCGCCGGATTGGGCCTCCCCCCGGATCAGGGTGGCGTGGCCCGCATTATTCGCCATCGCGCGGGTTATATCGTTGGCCGTGAGTGGTGTATTTTCCAACGATAACAACCAGATCAGCCCGCCACCCCAATCGTAGAGCGCCTCAGCGCCCGGTAGTTGTGCTATAATTTTTGGCGCGTCGCTTGGCTTGACTGACAGCCGCCAGACATCACCGGGCCGGGTGTGAAACGCGGCCACATCCCGGATCGCCACCCAACGGGCATGGGTGGTTTCGGGATCGGTTTCAAAGGTGAAATCGCCAAAGTCCTTTAACAGCTTTTGCAATTCCCCGGCGCGGTATTCTATTGAGTTTTCAAAACCTTCCAGCCGGATCAGGGTTTGCGGGGTCCCTTCGGGGCCAACCTGAAGATGCGCCGCTCCGGTGACTTCAAAGGGCGAGGCAAGCGCCATGCTGAGCGCCTTGATTGCCGCCCCGTCCTCAAGCCCCTCAAGCAGCAAAACGCCGGTGGCGCGGGATTTCGGCAAAACCTTGAGCGAGACCTCGCTGAGCACCCCCAAAGTGCCAAAACTGCCCGCCATCAGCTTGACCAGATCATAGCCGGTGACGTTTTTCATCACCCGGCCACCGTTCTTTATAGCCCGGCCCATGCCATCAACAAAGCGCACCCCAAGCAGGTGATCACGCGCCGCCCCCACCTGTATCCGGCGCGGGCCGGACACATTGGCGGCGATAACCCCGCCAATGGTGGGCGTGCCGGATGAACGCAGCAGGCCGCGATGATCCATCGGCTCAAACGCAAGGCGTTGGCCTTCGGCGTCAAGTGCGGCTTCAATCCCGGCCAAAGGCGTGCCTGCGCCTGCGACCATGGTCAGCGCGCCCGGCTCATAAAGGGTGATGCCTGAGAGGCCGGTGGTGCTTAAAATGGTGCCACCGGGCGGCCTGCCAATGGGCCTTGTGCCGCCGCCTTGAATGCGCAGCGGCGTGTCGGCGCGGGCAATGATCTGCGCCAGTTCAGCCTCGGATTTGGGGGCCAGCATCAGGCGACCTGATCGCGGCGGGTTTGCGACGCCTTGAGCGGGAACACCTTGGCCGGGTTCAGCAGCCATTCAGGATCAAACACATCCTTGACGGCCATCTGAATTTCCAGATCATCCACCGCATATTGATCCCGCATCAGATCGCGTTTTTCGACGCCAACGCCGTGTTCACCGGTCAGGCAGCCGCCGACCTCAACACAAAGCCGCAGAATTTCGGCACCAAATTCTTCGCACAATTCCAGATCACCGGGTTTGTTGGCATCATAAAGGATCAGCGGGTGCATATTGCCGTCGCCCGCGTGAAATACGTTGCCCACATCCAGCCCGTATTGGCGGCTCATCTCGCCGATGCGTTTCAGGACATGGGGCAGTTGGCTGACCGGGATGGTGCCATCGAGGCACATGTAATCATTGATCTGCCCCATCGCGCCAAAGGCTGATTTTCGCCCCAGCCAGATTTTGGCGCTTTCCTCGGGCGAGGCGCTTTCGCGGATCTCAACCGGATCATGACGCCGGGCAATTTCAAGGATGATATTCAGTTGTTCGTCAATTTCGGCGTCGCTGCCCTCAACCTCGATGATCAGCAAAGCCTCGCAATCGGGGTATCCGGCGTGGGCAAAGGCCTCGGTCGCGCGGATGCAAGGCCGGTCCATAAACTCAATCGCCACCGGCAGGACACCGGCCTTGATGATGTCGCTGACGCAGGTGCCCGCCACCTCATTGCTGTCAAATCCGATCAGCACAGGGCGCGCGCCTTCAGGCTTTCGCAAGATGCGCAGGGTGGCCTCGGTGACCACACCGAGCTGCCCCTCGGAGCCGCAGATCAGACCCAGCAGATCAAGCCCCTCGGCATCAAGATAGGGGCCGCCAAGCTCGGTGATGGTGCCGTCCATCAGCACCAGAGTCACGCCCATCAGGTTGTTGGTGGTGACGCCGTATTTCAGGCAATGCGCACCGCCGGAATTCATCGCGATATTGCCGGCAATGGCGCAGGCCAGTTGGCTTGAAGGATCAGGGGCGTAGAAAAACCCCATCTCTTCCACAGCACCAGTGACGGAAAGGTTAGTGCGGCCCGACTGCACCTTGATGAAGCGGTTATTATAATCGGTTTCCAGCACCTGATTCAGCCGCGCCACGCCCAAAATCACGCAATCCGCCGTGGGCAAAGCCCCGCCCGCCAGCGATGTGCCCGAGCCGCGCGGAACTACCGGCACGCCCATCTCATGGCATATTTTCAGGACCTCTGACACCTCCTGCGTGGACTTGGGCAGCACCGCCGCCAAGGGCGGGCATTTATAGGCGGTCAGGGCGTCACATTCATAAACCCGGGTCTCAGATATGTCACTGATCACAGCGTCATCGGGCAATACCTGTTGCAATCTGGCGATTAATTCAGGCTTGCGAGCGATGATTTTGGCGTTTGGGGCAGGCATTTCCATGGGCAGGGACCTATATGATTGGTAATAAAATATAACCAATTTAAACAACTGGCAAGTTGAAGTTTCAAGGGGTATTCAGGTTTTATGCAAATGATGGGCCGACTTTCACATTTTACCATGCTGGATTACGCAGCGGTATTTTTGTTGCTGATAACTTGGGGCCTGATTGGCTATCTGATTGAAAACAGTTCGGAAAACCGGCCTTCGGTGTCGGTTTTGATGGCCCGTTACCGGCGTGAATGGATGCTTCAGATGCTGACCCGTGACCCACGGATATTTGATGCGCAAATTCTGGCATCCTTGCGGCAGGGGACATCATTTTTTGCCTCGGCGACGATGATTGCGATTGGTGGTTGCCTGGCTTTGCTGGGCAATACCGAGCGGCTGATGGGGATCGCGCAGGACCTGACGCTTGACAGTAGTCCGATTGTCGTGTGGGAGGTTAAGGTTTTGATTATATTGGTTTTACTGTCAAATTCCTTTCTGAAATTCGTCTGGGCCAACCGGCTATTTGGTTATTGTGCCGTGCTGATGGCCTCGGTGCCCAATGATCCCAAAGACCCTGAGGCGCTGCCCCGGGCGAAACAGGCGGGCGAGATCAACATCACCGGCGCGCGCAGTTTTAATCGCGGCTTGCGGTCGGTCTATTTTGCTTTGGCGGCGACTGCGTGGCTTTTGGGGCCGGAGGCGTTGATTGCGGCCACGCTGGTGACCTGTCTGGTGCTGCTCCGGCGCGAATTTGCCTCGCAGTCGCACGAGATTCTGAGATACCCGGATTATGACACGGCGCACACAGATAAGTGATTCCCATTCAATCAGAGGTGGGGGTATAAACTTGCAGTATGAGACAAATATCCCTTGCCCTGTTATCGCTTCTGATCGCGGCCCCTGCGTGGGCCGAGTACCCACAGATCGTGGATGTGAATGTGGGGAAATACGGCATGGACTGGCGGGTGGATGTAACGTTGAAGCATCCCGATACCGGCTGGGATCATTACGCGGACGGTTGGGAAATCCTTGATGCGGAGGGTAACCGGCTGGGGTATCGTGAGCTGGTGCATCCGCATGTGGATGAACAGCCCTTCACCCGCTCGCTTGGTAATGTCATGCTACCCGATGGCACCCGTGAGGTTTTCATCCGCGCCAGATGTTCGCTGGATGGTTGGGCGAGTGAGATGGCTCGGGTAGAATTGCAACCTTGAAAAAATGTGGGCTGGGGTTTGATCTGTCCCTGAAACGCTCTGCCAGAGCGTTTCAGGCGAAAACGGCGTAAGCCCGGGAAACCCACGCTTTTTTATATCAAATGAGGTGGGTGGGTTTCACCCATCCTACAGAAATAAATCAACGCCGCCCTTCGCGTAGCCAACCTGCGAGTATCAATCCCAGACTCAGCAGCAAAACCAGCCAACCGGGCAGCAAATTCATTTGCGTCACACTGCGGGTTTCATAGGCCCCGCGCGGGGTGAGGCCAATCCAGCCGCGCCCCGAGGCCGGGCGACCGGCCCGCACCGAGCGTATCCGGGGAAGGCCGTCCTCGATTGCCCGCGCGCCACCGCCTGTGGGTTTGATCACGGGCAGCAACCCTTCCGCCGACGCGATGGTTTGTTCAAATTCAACCGGGGCCGCCGGGCCAAGGCCAATCACCGCCTGCTGATCATCGCTTTGAAGCCGGTACAATCCAATTTCGGGCCCTTCATAAAGCACTTCATGACGACCGGGGGATACCTCGGCCAATGGCAGATCAAGCACCTCGCCCGAGGGTGTTGTGATCGTCACCGGTCCCACATCCTCCAGCAGGGATTGACGGATGATGCGCATGGTCTGCCCATTGGCCTCGGCCCAAAGCGCCTCGTCCTCAAGCTCGGGTTCTTTCATCATCCAATGCGCCAGACGCCGCAGCAGCTCAAGCTGTGGCCCGCCGCCCTCATAGCCGCGATCCCACAGCCACGCCTGATCTGAGGCCAACAGCGCCACACGGCCCTTACCCACCCGGTCAAGCACCAGAAGCGGCCGTCCCTTTGCGCCCGACATCACCACATCACCCGATGACTGCTCGACCTCGATCTGACGCAGCCAACGGCCCCATGGCGCGGCATTTTCAGCTCTTAGCCCGGCTGTGACCGGATGGCGTTTGCCCAGATCGGTCACCTCCGGCAAAAATGCCTCTTCGATCACCCGCGCGGTTGGACGGGCGGGCAGGATGGCCTCAAGCGGGGTGCGATAAAGGCTGTCGGCACTGGCAAAATCCGGGCCGGCGGCGATCAGCACTGCACCGCCTTTTTCAACATAATTGCGCACGTTTTCCAGATAGATCGAGGGCAAAATGCCGCGCCGTTTGTAGCGGTCAAAGATGATCAGATCAAACCCGTCAATCTTTTCCAGAAACAACTCACGGGTGGGAAAGGCGATCAGTGACAGCTCCTGCACCGGCACGCCGTCTTGCTTTTCCGGCGGGCGCAGGATGGTGAAATGCACCAGATCAACCGAGCTGTCGGATTTAAGCAGATTGCGCCATGTCCGCCCCCCCGCGTGCGGCTCACCCGAGACCAGCAACACCCTGAGCCGGTCGCGCACGCCATTGATCTGCACCAGGGCGGTATTGTTGCGATCAGTCAGCTCACCGGGCATGGTGGGCGTGGTAAATTGCAACACATTGCGGCCCGCGTGGAGCATATCCAGCGGTATTTTGGTTGGCTCATTGAGGGTGACCACAAAGCGTTGCGGCGCATCGCCATCGACTGAGACTTCGATCAAAGCCTTGTCGCCATCACCCGGCACGGCTCCGATGTCTTCGACTGTCAGGGTCATGGTGATCTCTTCGCCGAGAATGGCAAAGGCCGGGGCGTTATCAACCGTCAGACGGCGGTCCCAATCTGTCGCACGTCCGGTTTGCAACAGATGCAATGGCGCGGGCATATCCGGGGCCAGCTCAGGATCATGGGTTTGCCCGTCAGACAGCAGAATTGCACCGGCAATCCGGCTTGCGGGCTCTTCGCTCATCGCCTGTGACAGCGCCGTCATCAGCCGGGTGCCGGTGTTGTCGGCGCCATCGGGCACATTAATACGGCGCAGTTCGGTATTGTCGCGCGCCTCGATTCGGGTGGTCAGCGCCTCGGCAGCACGCGCCGTGGCCCCGGCCCTGTCACCCAGCCGGTTGCTGGCGCTTTGATCCACCACCATCAGGACAATATCGGATAATGGCTCGCGGTCCTCTTGTTGGTACACCGGGCCGGCAAGGGCCGCGAGCACCACCAAAACCGCCAAGGCGCGAAATGCCGCCCCCGAAAGCCCGCGCCAAAACCCAAGGATAAGGCCGCAAAACACCACCCCGGCAAGTGCTGCAATCAGCCATAAAGGCAACAGCGGATCAAACACGATCTGCGCGGTCATTGGCCCAGCCTTTCAAGCAGCGCAGGCACATGCACCTGATCGGATTTATAATTGCCGGTCAGCACATACATCACCAGATTAACCCCAAAGCGATACGCCAGTTCGCGCTGTCGCTCGCCAGCATAACCGCGCCCGACCGGGAACATGAGCCGGCCATTTTCATCCATCGCCCAGGCCGCCGCCCAGTCATTGCCGCCGATCACCACCGGCGTCACCCCGTCATTGAGATTGCGAAACGGCATACCTTCGATTTGTTCCGCATCCGGTGGTGCCGCCTCGGCCCAGATAGAGCGCCCGGCATAGCGGCCCGGGAAGGTTTGCAAAAGATAAAACGCCCGGGTCAGTACATGGTCTTCGGGCACCGGCTCCAGCGGCGGAATATCAAGCGGGGCCGCCAGTTTTTGCAGCATGGCCCCATTGGGTGAGGCCGCGCCAAAGCCCGAGATATTGGCGTCACGGGTATCAAACAGGATCATGCCACCTTTGCGCAGATAGGTGTTGAGCTTGATATAAGCCTGCGCCGAGGGCATCGGCTGATCAGGGGTGATGGGCCAGTAAAGCAGCGGGAAAAACGCCAGCTCATCGGTTTCTAAATTTACCCCGATGGGGTCGGAAGGCTCGACTGAGGTGCGAAAGAAAAGCGTTTGAGACAGGCCAAAAAGCCCGGCACGGGCGGTGGTATCAACCTCGCGGTTGCCCGTCACGACATAGGCCAGAACCACCTCGGATGTGGCGGCAATATCGGCTTGGATATTGTCCTGCGCGCGGCTGGTTTGGGGCAGGCCGGCAAGCATCATCAGTGACAGTATCGCCGCAAATGGCACTGTGGCGCGGGTGGGCAACAGACGGCCTGATAGTGCCAGCGAGGCCAGAATATCAAGCGTCAGCAAAATCAGCGCAGCCGCCAAAAGCCAGCCACCCAGCACTGTTTCAACCGCGTGTTCAAGGCCACTGACGGGGATGCGCGCGGGCCATGTCATCGGCTCAAGGATACTGTCGGCGGCCATCACATTGCGGGCAATCCGGCGCTCGGGGCCTTGATAAAGCCCGGCACGCAGATCGGGGCCAAGGGGGGTATCAATCAATGCCTCGCCGGCAATGCCCGGCAGGTTTCCGGCGTCCTCAAGCGTGCCAAACCCGTTGAGTACCTTGACCGGCTTCCATGTGGTGCCCGCCAGTTCCGCCGCCTCGGGCGTGGTAGTGGCCGAGGAAACCGCCAGCCGCTCAAGCATCTGCACAAAAAGGCCCGACAGCGGCAGGGTTGACCATTCAGCATTGGCCGAGACGTGATACAGCACCACCTGCCCCTGACCGATGCGTTTGCGGGTTACCAGCGGCGTGCCATCGCTAAGCTGCGCAATCACCCGGTCGGCGAGCGTCGGATCAGGCTGCGCCAGAACCTGCGAACTTACGGTCACATCTGCGGGGATTTCAAGGCCGTGAAACGGGCTGCTTTCATCAAAGGGGGCCAATGATTTTGGTGATCCCCAGCTCATCGCGCCGCCGACGCTGCGGCCTCCGACGCGCAGGCGCACGGGCATCAAAGGCGCTTCTTCATCGCGTGAGACATCGCTGGCGGCCAGCCGTGGCCCGGCAAAGCGCAATAATAGCCCGCCCTTTGCAACCCACTTCAAAAGCGCCGCCTGTTCGCCGCCCGCAAGGGTGGCCACATCGGCCAGCACAATCACATCGGGGTTGGCGGGCAGGACCTCCATCAGCGCGCCATCCAAGAGGTCCGCCGTCGGGATCAGCGCCTTTTTGAGGTAATGCAGTTGCGATAACAGCTCCAGCCCCTCGCGGTCTTCACGGCCCGCAATCAGCGCCACTTCACGGCGTTTAAGGCTGTCATCGGTCAGGCTGATCGCCCCGGCATGGCCTTGTCCGACCAGCTCAAAATATGTCAGGCGGTCGCGCAGCTCGGCAGGCAGTGAAAGCGTGGCCTCGGCGCTTGTGTCACCTGCGGCAAATTCCAATGTCAGGCTGGCCAGCACCCGCTCAATGCCTGCGGGATCACGGCCATGGGCGGCAAGCACCACCTCGCGAGGCGCGCCCGGCCGGGCGCGAAGAGCGGTCAGGTTTACCCCGCCGTCCTGCATCAGCGCGGGGGCAAGGGTCAGGATGGGCCGGGGGCTTTCAAAAACACTGACGGCCCCGCGTTTTTCCAGCGCCGCCAGTAGGTTATCGCGGCCCTCATGGGCCAGACCGTCAGAAAACCAGCGGGTTTCAAACCCGCCATCGCCGGGGATCACAACCGACGGGGCCATCATATCCGGGCGCGCACTCCATGAGTTTGGCACCAGCCCGGCCAGTTGCCTGCGGATATCTTCAGCCGCCTGAAACTGCGGCGCGGGGCCGGGATCACTCAGCCGTTTGAGCGCCACCGTGCGGCCCTCACGGCCCGCCTCGGCCAGCATGGTATCCAGCAGTTCCTGCTGCGCTGCCCAGTCGCGGGCACTGGCCCAACTGGCATCAAGCAAGATCAAAAGCGGGCCTTTTGCGGCACTCTGTTCGTCCACCTGAGGGTTCAGCACCGGCCCGGCCAGCCCGATGATCACCGCCGCCAGCGCCAGCATTCGTAAAAGCATCAGCCACCACGGCGTGCGGTCGGTGACGCTGTCGTCATCGCGCAGGCCCAACAGCAGCACCACACCGGGAAAGCGCCGCCGCAATGGCGCGGGCGGCACTGCGCGCAGGATCAACCACAGAACGGGCAAGACGATGAGGGCGGCCAAGAGCCACGGTGCTGCAAATCCGATGGGGCCGATCATCATATCACCCGCCCCCGGTCAAACGCGCGGTAAAGCCAGAGCAACGCCGATTGCGGGCTGATGTGGGTATGATGGCACTGATATTGCCAGCCGGTGGCCAGACAAAGCCCGGCCAGCTCATCTTTGCGCGCCGCGAGCCGCTCAAGATAGCGCGCCTGCAATGCCCCGGCTTTGAGGGTTTCATGGGCCAATGTACCGCCAACGCTTTCAAAGATGGTGCGGCCCCGGAAGGGGAATGTCTCTTCTGCCGGGTCAAGCACCTGCATCAAAATGCCTTGTACGCCACGATCAGCGGCGGCGGTCAGGGACGCACGGACGGCGGAGGTATCGCCGAGAAAATCCGAGATGAACAGCGCGCGGCCATGGGTTGACAGCCCGCGAATATCGGGGCTGGCGTAGTCCTCGTCGCTCCCTTGCGTGAGCGCCTCGGCCAGGCGCATGACCTGTGGCTGACCCCGGCGCGGCGGCATGGTGCCGCCGGTCATGCCAACCCGCTCACCGCCGCGTATCAGCAAGATGGCAGTGGCCAGCGCCAACAGCCGGGCGCGGTCGGATTTTTCCGGTAATGCGGCGTCTGAGGCAAACCGCATTGAGGCCGCCGCATCGACCCAAAGCATCACCGATTGCGATATCTTCCATTCCTGCTGGCGCACGAACTGACTGTCTGACCGGGCCGAGCGCCGCCAATCGATATGGCGGCGTTCATCGCCGGGCATAACCGGCCGGTATTGCCAGAAATCATCGCCCAACCCCGCGCGCCGCCGTCCGTGTTCACCCAAAAGGACCGCCCCCGCCAGATGCTCGGCCCGTGCCAGAAGGGGCGGCAGGCGCGCGGCTTCTGCTTCTGCACGGCCTCGAAGGGGGGCGGTTTGGCTCACGCGGCGGCCTCAACACGGGTTATGTTTTTGGTGGTCTCGGCGATCAGACCCTCAAGGCTGTCGCCCCGCGCCCGGGCTGAGAAATTAAGCGCCATGCGGTGGCTCAGCACCGGCTGCGCCATCGCCGCCACGTCATCCATATCCGGCACCAAACGCCCCTGAAGCATCGCCCGCGCCCGCACCGTCAGCATCAAAGCCTGCGCCGCGCGCGGCCCCGGCCCCCAGGCGACAGCCTCGCGTACCGTCTCGCTGGCGCTGCTATCCTCGGGGCGAAAAGAGCGCACTAATTCAAGGATCCTCTCAAGCACGTTTTCGCCCACCGGCATCCGCCTGAGCAAAGTTTGCGCCGCGATCAGCTCATCGGCCGTAAACACCTGATGCGCCTTATCTTCGGTGGCCCCGGTGGTGGCCAAAAGGATCTCGCGCTCGGTATCAAGGGTGGGGTAAGGCACATCAATCTGCACCAAAAAGCGGTCAAGCTGCGCCTCGGGCAGGGGATAGGTCCCCTCCTGCTCAATCGGGTTTTGCGTGGCCAATACGTGGAAAGGCGCGGCCAGAGCGCGGTTTTCGCCGGCCACTGTCACCTGCCGTTCCTGCATCGCCTGCAGCAAAGCGGATTGGGTGCGCGGGCTGGCGCGGTTGATCTCATCGGCCATCAGCAACTGGCAAAACACCGGGCCTTTGATGAATTTGAACGCGCGGCTGCCATCGGCCCCGGTTTCCAGCACTTCCGAGCCTAAAATATCGGCGGGCATCAGATCAGGGGTGAATTGAATACGGTTGCCATCAAGGCCCATCACCGTGGCCAGCGTCTCAACCAACAGGGTTTTGCCCAGCCCCGGCAGGCCAATCAGCAGCCCGTGACCGCCACATAAAAGCGCCGACAGGGCCAGATCAACCACCTGTTCCTGCCCGATAAAGCGGCGGGTGATCGAGGCGCGTGCCTGAGCCAGCTTATCCTCAAGCGCTTCGATGCCCGCAAGCAGGTCGGCATTATCGGTCATGGTCAAACTCCTGTTGAGACTATAAACATAGGGGTAAGTGTACCGCGTGCAACGAAAATGGCAAAACCAATGAGCGACAATCCGATCACAACCCCGTCAGCCGACAATATCGCCGCTGCCGCGCGGGCCGTAAAGGGCAAAGGTTTGCCGCCGGTGCATTTGTGGAACCCCGATTTTTGCGGTGATCTGGATATGCGGATTGCCCGCGACGGGACGTGGTTTTATCTGGGCACACCGATTGGGCGGGCCCCGCTGGTGCGGCTGTTTTCCACCATCCTGCGCCGCGACGGGAGCGATTATTTTCTGGTCACCCCGGTTGAGAAGGTCGGCATCACGGTTGATGACGCGCCATTTGTGGCGGTGGATTTTGAGGTGAGCGGCAAGGGCCGGGATCAGGTGCTGGTGTTTGAAACCAATGTCGGCGATTTTACGACGGCTGGACCGGAGAACCAGATCCGGGTTGAGCGTGATACGCAGACCGGCGAGCCATCGCCCTATGTGCATGTCCGCGCGGGTCTTGAGGCATTGATTGACCGCAAAAGCTTTTACCGGCTGGTGGAGATTGGTGTGCATCATCAGGGCTGGTTTGGCCTGTGGTCGGGTGGGGAATTTTTCAAGGTGATCCCGTCGGATGAGTTGCCGGAATAATTCTGAGGGTGCCATATCGAGTGATCGGCAGCTAAGAGCCCATTTTACGATCTTCTTCAACGCGGCGAATGGCTTCTATCACGGGAGAGGAAAAAACCTTCAACAACTGCTTTGGTTTTGAACGGGGATTGTGGTGGTGCAAAACAAGGCAGATTGTCCGTCGTCAGAGTTTTTGGGCCCGGAGGCGGCGTAATTTAAGTGAGTATCTGGTTCATTTGGTTGGTTTCATTATGCGGCTAACTTGCGATGTTGCAAGCGCCGGGTTTCGAGTGTTTTGCGTTTAATCCTTTCCATTGACCGACAGGCGATGTTTGGCAAAGCTCGGCCTGTTTCTTTGTCTAGCACAACCAAATCAATTCCATGGTCGTCCGATATGGGTTCAAATGGCGAAAGCCGCCCTGCAGACTGGGCCATAAGCGCCGTTGCCACATGAAGTTCGGCAATCTTGCCTCTTTGGGTTGTTGTCAATTTATCTTGGTCAATCATCTTTATCATCCTTTATTAGGATAATCCCAAAACCGAATTACCGCTTCTCGCACAACTGGCCAAATGGAACGTGCGATTGTCAAAGAGTATCTACAACGAAGAATACCGCAAACTCATCGATGCGCTGAAATCCGCAAGGATCACCGCTGGCATGACGCAACAACAGGTGGCCGATGCTTTGGGCAAGCCGCAGTCGGTCGATGCCGATTTATTCGACATACTTAAGGCCAACCTGTAACTCCGCTTAACAATTTTGTTGCTTAAATGTTCCGCTCGGAATAGAAAATGATTGGCAAGGATGAACGACTAAAAAGCAATAATATGGCTGAAACACAGATCGAATGGACAGATGCGACATGGAACCCGGTTGCCGGTTGTTCCATCATGTCCGCTGGTTG
>UOEG01000055.1_pt1 | contig 16835 bp, 15 predicted proteins | sample 1990051 | NCBI WGS metagenome assembly UOEG01 (sample SAMEA4728526, study PRJEB27164) | hydrothermal vent metagenome | biome: marine basaltic hydrothermal vent biome; feature: marine hydrothermal vent; material: mineral | place: Pacific Ocean | collected 2011-06-14/2011-07-23 | depth 1741 m | reverse complement strand
CGAGCCGGTCATCCACAACCCGGCGCGCAGCAGGGTTGCGGGTGCTGTGTGGCTCACTCCCATTCAATCGTGCCCGGTGGCTTTGACGTGATGTCATATGTCACCCGGTTGATGCCCGGCACTTCGTTGATGATGCGGGTGGCGGTTTCGCCGAGAAACTCATGGCTGAACGGGTAATAATCCGCCGTCATCCCGTCCACAGAATTGACCGCGCGCAGGGCACAGGCGAAATCATAGGTGCGCCCGTCGCCCATCACGCCGACGGTGCGCACCGGCAGGATGGCGACAAAGGCCTGCCATATCTCATCATAAAGGCCGTGCTTGCGGATCTGATCAATATAGACCGCATCGGCGCGGCGCAGAATTTCCAGTTTTTCGCGGGTGATCTCACCGGGGCAACGAATGGCAAGGCCGGGACCGGGGAAGGGGTGCCGCCCGATGAAACTTGCGGGCAGGCCCAGCTCACGGCCCAACTCGCGCACCTCGTCTTTGAAGAGTTCGCGCAAAGGCTCAACCAGTTTGAGGCCCATTTTTTCCGGTAGGCCGCCAACATTATGGTGTGATTTGATCGTCACCGATGGCCCGCCCGAGAAGCTGACGCTTTCGATCACATCGGGGTAAAGCGTGCCTTGGGCCAGAAATTCAGCGCCCTCAATCTGATGGGCATATTTCTGGAACACGTCAATGAACAGACGGCCAATGATTTTGCGCTTGGTCTCGGGATCACTTTGCCCGTCAAGCTCGCCGAGGAATAATTCAGATTCGTCGGCGTGGATCAGGCGGATATTGTAATTGTCGCGAAACATTTTCACGACTTCTTTGGCCTCATTCATCCGCAAAAGCCCGTGATCGACAAAAACGCAAGTCAGTTGATCGCCGATTGCCTCGTGCAGCAGCATCGCGGTGACCGAGCTGTCAACACCGCCCGAGAGGCCACAAATCACTTGCTTATCGCCCACCTGATCGCGGATTTTGCGGATCGCCTCGTCTTTGTAAGCGGCCATGGTCCAATCGCCGGTAAAGCCCGCCAGACGCACGAAATTTTCATAGAATTTCGCGCCGTTCGGGGTGTGGTGCACCTCAGGGTGAAACTGCACCGCATAGAATTTCCGCGCGGGATCAGCGGTGATCGCATAGGGCGCGTTGGGCGAGGTGCCGTAGACCTCAAACCCCGGCGCGATGGCTGAGACGTGATCGCCGTGGCTCATCCAGACCTGCTCACGGGTGTCCTTGAACCAGCCTTGCAACAGTTCAAGCTCCTGCGTCTCAGGCGTCACATAAGCGCGGCCAAATTCGGCGGTGCCGTGGCCGCGTTCCACCTTGCCGCCCAGCATTTGCATCATCACCTGTTGGCCGTAACAGATGCCAAGAACCGGCACGCCTAAGGTGAACAGGCTTTCGGGCGGGTGCGGCGAACCTTCGTCAATCACACTACAAGGCCCACCGGACAGAATCACCGCGCGCGGGGCGAAATCCGCGAGATATGCGTCGGTGACCTTCTGGTAGGGATGAATTTCGCAATAGATATTCAACTCGCGCAGGCGGCGCGCAATAAGCTGCGTCACCTGGCTGCCGAAATCTATGATTAAAAGGCGGTCATGGGTTATCTGGCTCATGATTAGCCTAGTAGGACGGGATTAGCGCCGGTGCAAGCTGTTCACGCCGGGGCGATATGATATATTGTGGCAGATGCCCCTTGATGTCGCATTCTCACCTCAAAGGGCGTAAATCTTCACTGTCTGCCGGGGGCAATGGGGTAAAATTCTTATAAACCGTGCCCAAGGGGGGCGCGCCAGAATTCAAGAGGGTTTTCCATGGCCGAGGCAGCAACACGCAGACGAGGACGCGGCGGCGGCGGGGCTGCGCGCCGGGCAGAGCGTACCGCCATCAACGTGGAAACCGCAAAATATATTGAGCGTAACGTGCCGCTTTACGAGATTTTAAGCGAGGAAGCGCTTGAGATCATCGAGGCCAATGCCGAAACCGTTCTGGAAGAGATTGGGGTTAATTTTGTCGATAATCCCGCCGCGTTAGAGCGCTGGCGCAAGGCGGGCGCGGATATTGACGGCGAGCGGGTGCGTATCCCTAAAGGGCTGGCGCGCAAGCTTTGTTCAACTGCGCCGTCCAAGTTTACCCAACACGCGCGCAACCCCGCGCGCAATGTTGAGATTGGTGGCAACACGCTGGTCTGTGCGCCGGTTTATGGCCCGCCTTTCGTGCGCGATATGGAGGGCGGTCGGCGCTATGCCACCATGGCGGATTTTGAGAAATTCGTGAAGCTTGGCTATATGTCGAAATGGCTGCACCATTCCGGCGGCACGGTGTGCGAGCCTACGGACGTAGCGGTGAACAAGCGGCATCTTGATATGCTCCTGGCGCATATGACCCTGAGCGACAAACCCTTCATGGGCTCGGTGACCGAGCCTGCCCGCGCGCGCGACAGCGTTGAGATGTGCGAAATTCTTTTTGGAAAAGAATTTGTCCAGGACAACACCTGTATGATCTCACTCATCAACGTCAATTCCCCTATGACATTTGACGATGTGATGATGGGCGCGATGGAGGTCTATGCGGCCAATAATCAGGCCTGTATTGTGTCGCCCTTCGTCGTTGGTGGGGCGATGGCACCGGTTTCAGTGATGGGCACATTAACGCAAGTGCTGGCCGAGGTGATGGCGGGCATTGCCTATAATCAACTAATCCGCCCCGGTGCGCCGGTGGTGTTTGGCGCGTTTGTCAGCTCAATCGATATGAACAGCGGCGCGCCCACCTTTGGCACGCCTGAGGCCAGTCAGATCCTTTATGGCGCGGGGCAGTTGGCGCGGCGGATGAACCTGCCGTTCCGTTCGGGCGGCGGGCTTTGTGGCTCAAAACTGCCCGATGCGCAGGCGGCGTATGAGACCGCCCATACCCATAACGCGGCGCTTCTGGGTGGGGTGAATTTCATGCTGCATTCCTGCGGCTGGCTTGAGGGCGGTCTGGTGTCGAGCTTTGAGAAATTTGTTATGGATGCCGATCAACTGGGCATTCTGCATCAGTTTGCCCGAGGCATTCCCATAGATGAAAACGGTCAGGCGATGGATGCGATTCGTGAGGTTGGCCCCGGCGGGCATTACCTTGGCTGTGCCCATACTCAGGCCAATTTCAAACAGGCGTTCTGGCGCTCGGAGGTGCTGGATTACAAGCCGTTTGAAACCTGGTCAGAAGAGGGCTGTAAGGATACCATGGCGTTGGCCAATGCCCGGATGAATGTTTTGTTGGGGGCTTATCAACAGCCGCCGCTTGATCCGGCGATTGCCGGGGCTTTGGCGAAATATGTGGCTGATAAAAAGGCCTCGATGCCCGATGCGTTTACATAACATCCCCCTAAAGCGTCTGCGAGCTTATGTTGGAACAGCATGAACCCGCAAACGCAGTGCAATACTTGGATGTTGCGGGCGTTTTCAGAAAACGCTTTATCATCGTAAATCAGCCGTGAGGCCCCGGAGCATGTCCGGGGCGCGGGGCACTAAATTGCCCCCTCAGGTTGAGCTGATAGTGAGGCACGCAGAAGTTGCGCCTCGCCCATCATGGCGATCAGCAGATCAACGTGATAGCTGGCTGAATAGCTGGCATTCTCATTTTTGCGTTGAGTATTCACCTCACTTTCAATCTCGATAAGCCGCATGAGCGCGGGGCCGCTACGAGGCAAATGGCCATAGCCCAGATGCCGTTTAAGATGTGCGCAGCGGCGGTATTCCTGCAAGCCGTATCGCGCCGCCCGGATCAACAGGCGTGGGCGGCAAAGGCCATCAAGCGATTTGAGAATGTCGGTCATCATCTATCTCCCGTGAATGATTGTTGCAATGATTGCACAATCTAAACGGGTGTTGCGTTTTCCCCCTTTCAGCCGTTCGGTGTGGTTCGGCTTCATTAATAGTTTGTCAACAATGGTTATTATTGCGTGAACAATTAACGAACCGGTAACCAATTCTCGCCAAGGTTGTGTGTAAAACTGTGGATAACTGGCCTGTCGTGCCGGTTTTGAAGCACACTGGAGGAAGATGAATGCAAAACGGGTCTGCGATGGCCGGTCCCCCAAGGCGGTTTCCCGCCTGGGTGCCAAAGCCTGTGCAGCATTATCTGGCCCATACTGAGGCCGGGGCTCCGATCCGTGCTTTGGCACGCGAGGCCGGATGCCATGCTTCAACCGTTTTGCGCCATATCCAGCGTTTCGAAGCGCGTCGCGATGATCTGCTTATCGACGAGGCTTTGCACCATCTTGGCAGGCGGGTTGTAAGGCCTGAAGGGGGGGCCGGTTCTCTTGTTAAGGAGACCAGGATGAAGAATGAGCCATTGGTATTGGACGGGGATACGGCCCTGACCGATCAGCGCCTGCGCGTTGAATCACTACGGGTATTGCGGCGTTTATGTGAAAAGGGGGCGGTGCTGGCGGTTGCGGCGGAAATGGATAAGGCGGTGGTGGTGCGCGAAGATGATCAGGGCAATTCCACCCGCACGGCGATTGTTGAGCGTGAAATTGCTGCGGCGATGGCGTTGAAAAACTGGATTTCCTGCGACAAGCCAGCGCGGATCGCGCGCTACAAGATCACCGGCGCAGGTCGTAGTGCGCTTAATCATTTTATGGCCGAGGATGAGAATAAGGCGTCAGGGTTTGCCGATGCACAAGTGCCGTTTATGGCGCAGGATATTTGCACCGATGGCCGCCAGCCGGGGCGTCACCGGCGCAACCGCTATGGCTTTGCCGATACGCCCTTAAGTGCGCTGGCCCGACGCAAAGACCGCGACGGCCAGCCGTTTTTGTCAAATGATCTGGTGCGGGCAGGCGAGCGCTTGCGCGAGGATTTTGAGCTGTCGCAAATCGGCTCACGGGCAACGCAAAACTGGGATGTGTTTCTAACCGGTGAGGCGGGCATAGATATTGATGATGGCGGGCCAAGTGTTGCACGCTCGCGGGTTGAGGGTGCGCTGCGCGATTTGGGCCCCGGTTTGGGGGATGTTGTGCTTAGGTGCTGCTGCTACCTGGAAGGGCTTGAGCGGGCGGAAAAGCGCATGGGCTGGTCGGCGCGCTCAGGTAAGATTGTGCTGCGTATCGCCTTGCAGCGGCTAAAGCGGCATTATCAAAGTCTGGGCGATGCCGGGGGCATGATTGCCTGAAAATATAATGGCACCTGACAGCTATGCCGGGTGCCATTATATATATTATATCAAAGGCTTATGAGCCTGCCTTTAACTTCTCCCGCTCAGCACGAATGCCATCGGCATAGGCTTGGCTGACACGCGCATATTGCGCCAGGGCGCGCTCGATGATGTCATCGGCGACCCCGTGCATATGCGCGGCGGTGTTGCGGTAAAGCCGGGCGCGCTCGGCATCGTTCATCACCTTGTCGTGCAGATCGCGCGGCTGCGCGTAATCATCATTGCCGTCGCGGTGATTATAGCGGTCGGCATCGCCTGAAATACGCAGGGGCGGCTCGGCCACTTCGGGGCTTTCCACCGGGCCATCAAAGCTGTTTGGCTCATAATAGGCGTCCGGATTGGCCTCATTATTGTCAAAGAACCGCATGCTGCCGTCTTTATGGTAATGCGCGCGAGGGGATATGGGCGCGTTGACCGGCAGCGCCTCATAATGGGTGCCAAGCCGGTAACGGTGGGCATCGGCATAGGAAAATATCCGCGCCTGAAGCATTTTATCGGGGCTGTGGCCAATGCCCTGCACCACATTCGACGGCGAATAGGCGCAGTTTTCGATCTCGGAGAAATAATTATCGGCGTTGCGATTAAGCTCAAATTCGCCCACCTCAATCAACGGGAAATCCGCGTGCGGCCAGACTTTGGTCAGGTCAAACGGGTTGAATGGCATGTTCTCGGCATCCGCCTCGGGCATCACCTGAATCAGCATTTTCCATTTGGGGAATTGCCCGGCTTCAATCGTGCCAAACAGCGCTTCCTGATAGGTTTCGCGGCTTTGACCAACGATTTTTTCGGCCTCGGCATCGGTGAAATGGCTGTGGCCCTGTTGGGTTTTGAAATGGAACTTGACCCAGAACCGCGCGCCCCTGGCGTTCCACAGGCTGTAGGTGTGGCTGCCATAGCCGTTCATGTTCATCGGCGTTTGCGGCAGGCCCCTGTCCGACATCAAAATCGTGACCTGATGCAGCGATTCCGGGCTGAGACCCCAAAAATCCCACGCGGCATCATTTGAGCGCATGTTGGTCTTCGGGTGGCGCTTTTGGGTATGAATAAAATCGGGGAATTTCAGCGGGTCACGGATGAAAAACACCGGGGTGTTATTGCCCACCAGATCCCAGTTGCCCTGATCCGTATAAAATTTTAATGCAAAGCCGCGCACATCGCGCTCGGCATCTGCCGCGCCCAGCTCACCTGCAACGGTGGAAAACCGTGAGATCATCGGGGTTTGCTTGCCAACTTCGGCAAAAATACTGGCACAGCTATATTGCGTGATGTCTGCCGTCACCGTGAAAGTGCCATGCGCACCCCAGCCCTTGGCGTGAACAACGCGCTCGGGGATGCGCTCGCGGTTTTGATGCGCCAGTTTCTCAAGCAGTTGATAATCCTGCATTAAAACCGGGCCGCGCGGGCCTGCGGTAAGCGAATTTTGGTTATCGGCAATCGGATTACCGGCGGATGTTGTCAGTCGTTTTGTCATTTGGCTCCCTCTCTATTTTAGAATTCTACCTTAGATAGACCTGATGCATGCCATAAAATCCAGTTGTAGTTTCTTCTTGTTGCTATAATTTCATCTTATGAACATCACCCTCAAACAACTCAGTTATTTCATCGCCCTGACCGAGCAGCGCAATTTTGGCCGGGCGGCGCAGGTTGTGCATATCTCGCAGCCGGCTTTGTCGGTGCAAATCCGTAGCATGGAGGCCGAGCTGGGGCAGGCATTGGTTGAGCGTCAGGCCCGCGATATTGTACTGACGCCGTTCGGGCGGCTGATACTGGCCCATGCCCGGCGGGTGTTGGCCGAGGTTCAGGGATTAAAACAGGCCGCGCGCTGGCAGGGGGGGCTGAAGGGGCAGCTGTCACTTGGGGTTATTCCCACGATTGCGCCGTATATATTACCCGCCGCGTTGGAGGCGTTGCGCGGCGCGGATGTCTCGCTTGATGTTGAGATCACCGAGGCGAAGACCGATCAGTTGATCGCAGCACTTCGGGCCGGGCATTTGGATGCGGCGCTAATGGCTTTGCCAAGCGGGGCCGGGGGGCTGTTGGAGCAGCCTTTGTTCAAGGATCGTTTTGTGCTTGCGGGATCAGCGCAACGGATGGCTGAACTGGGGGCGGGGGCGGATAAATTGCGCCCGGATGAGTTGGGCAACAGCGCGCTTTTATTGCTGGAAGACGGTCATTGCCTGACCGATCAGGCGCTGGATATTTGCGGACGCGGGCGCGGCCACGGGCGGATAAATATGGGGGCGTCATCGCTGGCCACATTGTCAAAACTGGTGGCCGCCGGATTTGGCCTGACATTACTGCCCGAGCTGGCAATCAACAGCGAATCCCGCGCCGCGCCGGGGATGATTTTGCGCCGCTTTGCCTCGCCCGAACCGGCCCGCCAAATTGGCCTTGTGCGGCGTGAGACCACCGGGGATGAGGGCTGGTTTCAGGATTTGGCCGTTGTGCTGCGCGATGTCGGGCGCGGCCTTACTGCGCAGGTTCGCGGATAAAAAAGCGGCCCAACCCCATGGATCAGGCCGCATACTGATTACATGTTACACGGCTTGGGGGAACTCGTTAAAAACTGCACCTGGTACGCAATGCAGCAACTGGTACTTTTCCCTGTGGCCACGTATAGATAAAAAGAATTACCAAATCATTCGCGGGGAAAATTTTATGCGCGACCTCAAAATCCCGTCGCAGCGCCATCCTGAAAAGGCGCACCGCCCGGATAATGCCCAACCGAGAAAGCCCGCGTGGATCAGGGTCAAGGCGCCGGGCAGCGTGAAATATAAAGAAACCCGCGATATTATGCGTGAGCATAAACTGGTCACGGTCTGCGAAGAGGCGGGCTGTCCTAATGTGGGCGAATGCTGGTCTCAGGGCCATGCCACGATGATGATTATGGGCGAGGTCTGCACCCGGGCTTGCAGTTTTTGCAACATTGCCACCGGCAAGCCACCCGAAGATTTGGATACGTTTGAGCCGGGCCGCGTGGCTGATGCGGTGGCCAAACTGGGGCTTAACCATGTGGTGATCACATCCGTGGATCGCGATGACGTCGAAGACGGCGGGGCGGCGCATTTTGCCCGGACAATTCGCGCCATCCGGCACCGCAGCCCGGACACCACGATTGAAATTCTGACGCCGGATTTTCTGAATTGCGCCCATGAGGTTCTGGAGCAGGTGGTCGAGGCCCGCCCGGATGTGTTTAATCACAATCTGGAAACCGTGCCGGGGCTGTACCCGAAAGTGCGCGCCGGGGCGCGGTATTTCCATTCTTTGCGCCTGTTGCAGCGGGTGAAAGAACTGGACCCGACAATGTTTACCAAATCCGGCCTGATGGTGGGCCTTGGTGAAGACCGGCAAGGGGTGCATCAGGTGATGGATGATATGCGCGCGGCGGACATAGATTTTCTGACCATCGGACAATATCTGCAACCGACGCCCAAGCATCACGCGATTGATAGGTTTGTGCACCCGGATGAGTTTGCCGCCTATGAAAAGGCGGCTTATGGCAAAGGGTTTTTGATGGTTTCCGCCACGCCGCTGACGCGCTCATCTTACCACGCGGGCGACGATTTTAAACGACTGCGCGCCGCGCGAACGGCCAAGCTTGGGTAGGGTGGGTAAAACCCACGCATGATGTCCAACCGGATGACCCCCCGCGTGTTTCAAAGCCCCCGCGTATTTCAAAGAATGAGCGTTTAGCTGCCCCAGCTGCGGACCGGGCCGCAATCCATATGTACAAAATTATTGCGGGAATATTTGCCAACACCGCCACCATTGCAGGCAATGGCCGCGCGAAACATCTGATTGACCGAGCGCGACGACAGCCGAAGATCAGCAGCCTCGCCAATGATGTGGCGCGAACTCTTGGCCACCCGGCGCGAGCTCCGGCGCAGCATCGCATTGGTTGCCGCCGTGCGATAGCCGGAGAGCATCAGATAAGGCTCGGTGGCGTCCAGCAGATTATGGCTTGCAGCCAAGATATCGATGGTGCGGTAATTGATGAGTTTAACCTCATCGGTGCGCCAGTCGCGCATGAAGATTGATATCTCATTCAGGGCTTCTTCGATATATTCGCCCTCAACCCAGTAGATTGTATCAATGCGCTCACCGGTGCGCGGTGAGACCATGCGAACGCGGCGAATATCGCCCGCTCCGCGTAAAAAACCGGCTGCGTTTGTAGCTGCGTTTGAAAAAGTAGGCGCGGCGGTTATGGCTGTGGCCGCAAAGGCCCTTATTACCGCGCGTCGCGTCATGCTCATCGAGCTATTTTTTGTCATTATCCAGCTTCCGTCCCGTTCTTCCGGCTTGCCCGTCTAAAAAGCAGGCTTGCTATCTCATCCCCAGATGCCCGGTTTTTATGGCATGTTTCGAATCGCGAACCAAGCCTTGATTTACCCTGATTCGTTTTTCCCCGGATTTTCGGCGGGAATTTGCGCAAATTATTCCAAACGATCTGATTTTATGTGATATTTGGTGCTCAAGAGCTGCATTGCACCAGTTAATTTGCCCTCTGACAGGGTTTTGAAGTGACTTTAATCACCAAATTAAGCCGACAGGTCATAAACTGTTAGCTATGTGATTATTTTGGGGGCTATTTTTATCCCTGACGCTTTTGACCGGAAGCTTTGGGGATGTAAAACCGGCCAATGCGCAGGTTACAGCCTTCAAACAGCCGCTTCCGCAGCCGCGTGGGTTATCTCACCGCGATCAGTAAGGGCAATCCCAAAAGTTTCTTTCGCGCCCTGCCGCCCAAAACCAATGAATATGCCCGCCTTCTGAAAGAAAAACAGCGGCCGGAACGGCAGATTGCCAAAGGCGGGCAGATTGCCAAAGGCGGCTGGGGGCCAACTGTGCCGGGCAAGTCGCTCAAACCCGGGGCCACAGGGATCACAGGGATCACAGGGGGCGCGGTGATTGCCCTGCGTAACCGCCTGATTTCAATGGGGTTCATGAAGCGCAGCCTGGTTAAATCATATGACGGAAAGATGCAAAAAGCGGCGCAGCAGTTTCAACTGGCCCATGGGCTTGCCCCTGATGGCGTGGTTGTGCCGCTGGAGCAACAGGTGCCGGTGCATATCATGTATCGCACGGCCTTTACCCGCGCCAAAGGGCATATGCAGTACCGCCGGGATGTTTATGGCCGGGATGTTTATGGCCGGGATGCGAAGATCTGGAAGGCTCTGGCGAAAGCGGGGGTTTCGCAGCCCGCCGTTCAGAGATAAACATGCCCCCAGATCAGGGGGTTTTCTATGGCCTTTACACTTCATGAAATAGCGGTGGCACTTGCGGCTAAGCCCGTGGGTGCCACAGATTTAAGGGTATCCGGTGCCGCTGAACCTGCCAAGGCGGGGCCGGATGATCTGGCGCTGGCGATGACGCCGGACTATGCCGATGGGTTGCAGCACGGCGCGGCCCGCTGTGCGATGCTGTGGCACGATGCCGATTGGCAGGCGTTCGGGCTTGAGGCGGCCATTTTGGTGGCGCGTCCGCGTTATGCCCTGTCGGGCCTGACCGCGATGATGGACCCGGGGCAGGGCTGGGGCACGGGCATTCATAATTCTGCGGTGATTGATAAGGCGGCTGAGCTGGGCGAGGGGGTCTCGGTCGGGCCTTTGGCGGTGATCTGCAAAGGGGCCAGGATTGGGGCCGGAACCGTTATTGGGCCGCAATGTTTTATTGGTGCGGATGCGGTGATCGGCGCAAACGGGTTTTTGCGTGAGGGGGTGAAGATCGGCGCGCGGGTCAGGGTCGGTGCGCGGTTTCGGGCACAGCCGGGGGCCGTTATTGGCGGCGACGGCTTTTCTTATGTCCCGCGCGATACATCATCGGGGGAGAAGGTGCGCCAAACCCCGGGTGATCCCGGCGATAAGGACGCCCAAAGCTGGGCCCGTATTCACAGCCTTGGCGCGGTTGAGATTGGCGATGATGTTGAGCTTGGCGCAAACAGCACCATTGACCGGGGCACCATCCGGGACACCCGCATCGGCACGGGCACTAAAATTGATAATCTGGTGATGATTGGCCATAATTGTGAGATCGGTGAAAACGCCCTGCTGTGCGGCTGTGTTGGCATTGCCGGCTCAACCCGGATTGGCAATAATGTTATACTGGCCGGGCAGACCGGGGTTGGGGATCACCTGACAATAGGCGACAATGTGGTCACTGGCGGCGGCACGATTGTGCTGTCAAACATCCCCAAGGGCCAAGTGATGCTGGGTTATCCGGCGACCAGGATGGATAACCAGATGAGTATTTACAAAAACCTGCGACGGCTCAAACGCCTGTTTGCGGATGTGAAAGACCTCAAGAAAGCTGTTTCAAATCGCCCGCCAAACGAGTAAATCAGCCGCAGGGCACAGATTTGAGGGTAAATTATATGGACACCGAAACCCGCGTTATCCGGATTATTGCCGAACAGGCGGTGCTTGAACCGTCTGATGTGACGCCCAACAGCACATTAGAAGAGCTGGGTATTGACAGCCTTGGCGTGGTGGAAAGCATTTTTGCCATCGAAGAAGAATTTGATATAGCCGTCCCGTTCAATGCCAATGAGCCGGAGAAAACGGATTTTGACATCACATCGGTCTCGAGCATCATATCCGGCATTGAAAAACTGGTGAAAGAGCGCAGTTGAAACGGGTTGTCATCACCGGCGCGGGAACGATCAATGCGCTTGGTACATCCGTGCCCGCAACATTAGAGGCTATGCGCGAGGGCCGTTGCGGCATCTCTGATCTGGAATTTCGCGATGTTGAGCGGCTTTCAATTCGTATCGGCGGGCAGGTCAAGGATTATGATCCGGCGCAGGCGTTCAACCGCCAGCAGCTTTCACTTTATGATCGTTTCACGCAATTCACATTGATTGCTGCGCGTGAGGCAATCACCCAATCCGGCCTTGATTTTGCTGGTGAGCTGGCGGCAAAGGCCGGGGTGATCCTGGGCAATTCCGGTGGCGGCATGACAACGCTGGATGAAAATTACCGCTCGGTTTATGAGGATGGCAAAAACCGGGTACACCCGTTTGTGGTGCCCAAGCTGATGAATAATGCCGCCGCCAGCCATGTCTCAATGGAGTTCAACCTCAAGGGGCCAAGTTTTACCGTCTCAACTGCCTGCGCCTCATCCAATCATGCGATGGCTCAGGCGTTTCAGATGGTGCATGGCGGAATGACACCGGTGATGGTGGCGGGGGGATCTGAATCAATGCTGTGCTTTGGCGGGGTCAAGGCGTGGGAGGGGCTGCGCGTTATGTCAAAAGACGGCTGCCGCCCGTTTTCGGCCAACCGCAATGGCATGGTGCAGGGTGAGGGCGCAGGCATTTTCGTGTTTGAAGACTATGATCACGCCCGCAAACGCGGTGCGGATATTTTGGCCGAGGTGGCGGGATATGCGATGTCTTCGGATGCCTCGGATATTGTGATGCCCTCAAAACAGGGGGCCGCACGGGCCATTGCGGGCGCATTGCAGGACGCAAAGATCAATGCCGAAGAAGTGGGCTATATCAACGCCCATGGCACGGGTACGGCGGCCAATGACAAAACCGAATGCGCGGCGGTGGCGGATGTGTTTGGGCACCATGCGGACCGGCTGATGATCAGCTCAACCAAATCCATGCACGGCCATTTGATCGGCGGCACCGGGGCGGTGGAATTGCTGGCCTGTATCATGGCGCTGCGCGATGGCATTATCGCGCCCACCATTGGATACAGCGAGCCGGACCCGGAATGCGCGCTGGATGTGGTGCCCAATGAAGCGCGGGAGGCACAGGTGACTGTGGCGCTGTCTAATGCCTTTGCCTTTGGCGGGCTGAATGCTGTGTTGGCCCTGCGCAAGGTTGTATGACCTGACCCGGGCGCAAAAAAGCACGGCCCGATTGAGCCGTGCCTTACTGTCATTTCAGAGCAGTTGATTTACTGATTTAGGGTTGTCACATTTTTAAATGCAGCAGTGAAACCATCTAATGAGGCGTTGATTGTGATGGTCTGATCCGGGGCTTGCGCCGGTACAATCACCAGATTGGCGGCAGCGCCTTGTTTGAAGGCAGCAACATCATCCGCTGTCAGGCCGATGCGTGAAAAACATCCGGTGGGATTGCAAAACGCATAGGAAAAGGATTTTGCCCGGCCACCATCAACCGAGATTTTCAGCTCTTTGGTCAGCAAAGTACCAAGCGGCACAACCACTGTGGCCCCGGCAATAGCCTGACCGCCTTCGGGCAGGCGGAAAATGCTGATCTCGGCCACCGGATTACCTGCGGATTCGCGCAGCAGCTGATACATCTGGCAAGGCCCGTCTTCGGTGCCGTTTTTGAAGCATTTTAGCTGCCAATCACCATAGGTTTCTTTGATATAAGGCGCGTCCGCTGCAACATTATCCCCCATATCAAGTTTGGATTCCGTTGTGGTTGCCTCAGTCGTGGTTGTCTCATCAGTTGTTGCGTCAGAGCTGGCCCCTTCATCATGGGCGGCGTCCGTTTCAGCCGCTTGATCGGCGGTGTCTGTTGTCGTGTCCGTTTGTGCGAAAACAGCAGTGCCGAGGGCCAGCGCGGCAATCAGCGGCAATGTGGTGAATAATCTGGGCATGTGTTCCCCATCCGGTTTAATTGATCTTTGGGCGCTCTAGCATGATGTAGGCGGCATGTCAGGTAAAAAATGCGATAGGATGTCACGCTGGGCAAATTTCCGCGTTTCATCATGAAATCGTTATTTCGGAGCATTTAATAGGAGCAAATTAGCTAAAGGGTCTAAAAAGCAGAAAAGAGGCCTTACGGCCTCTTCTCAGGTCTCTCCCTGCCGGACTGGCCGACTTAATTAAGGCCAGAAGCTAGGGCAGTTAGCCCTTTGGGTCAACAGTAAAAAAGATATTTCTACCCGGGCAACCTATCAGAGAAAAAAGGCCGCACCCGAAGGCGCGGCCAGTCTGACAGGGAGGAAGTCAATCCAGTGTGAGAGGACACTCAACACCGGAATATATTTATACTGGCGGATAAATCTTAACTTTGTATGTTCAGACCGTGATTTATTTGTGGCGGAGGATCCGGTTTTGGAAAATGAAATATTTATTGGCGGTGGCGGGGCGGATTATGCGGCGGCTCAGGGGCTGACGCTGAAATATGCCAACCGGCACGGGCTGATTGCCGGGGCCACGGGGACGGGCAAAACCGTGACCCTGCAAATTCTGGCGGAAGGGTTTTCCAAGGCCGGCGTGCCGGTGTTTTTGTCGGATGTGAAGGGCGATCTTTCCGGCCTTGCGGCAGCGGGAAGTGCCGATTTCAAATTGCATGATGCCTTTACCAGTCGGGCGCAAACCATTGGTTTTGATGATTATTCCTATGAGGCTTCCCCCGTCACCTTTTGGGATTTGTTTGGGGAAAAGGGCCATCCGGTGCGCACCACGCTGGCCGATATGGGGCCGCTCTTGCTGTCGCGGCTGATGTCTCTGACGGATGCCCAGGAAGGGGTGATGAACATCGCCTTCCGGGTCGCGGATGAAGAGGGCATGCCGCTGTTGGATCTCAAGGATTTGCAGGCGCTGCTGATCTGGATTGGCGAGAATGCCGAAGGCCTGTCGCTGCGCTACGGCAATGTTTCGCCACGTTCTGTGGGTGCAATTCAGCGGCAGTTGATGGTTTTAGAGAATCAGGGTGGCACCAATTTATTCGGCGAACCGGCGCTGGAATTGGAAGATCTGATGCATGTGGGTGCCGATGGGCGCGGTCAGATTAACATCCTTGCCTCTGACAAACTGATGAACGCGCCCCGGCTTTATGCCACGTTCCTGCTGTGGCTGCTGAGTGAATTGTTTGAGACATTGCCCGAGGTTGGTGACCCGGATAAGCCCAAACTGGTGTTTTTCTTTGACGAGGCGCATCTGCTGTTCAATGACGCGCCCAAGGCGTTGGTTGACAAGGTCGAGCAGGTGGCGCGGTTGATCCGCTCTAAGGGGGTCGGGATTTATTTCATCACCCAAAATCCCGATGACGTGCCCGAAGATATTCTTGGCCAGTTGGGCAACCGTTTTCAACACGCTTTGCGCGCCTTCACCGCGCGCGACCGCAAGGCGCTGAAACGGGCGGCGGAAACCTATCGGCCCAATCCGAGGTTTGAAACTGTGGACGCCATTCGTGATGTGGGTGTGGGTGAGGCTGTGACCTCAATGCTGCAAAAGAAGGGCGTGCCCGGCATTGTTGAGCGCACTTTAGTTCGCCCGCCCTCGTCCAAACTTGGGCCGATTGATGCGGCCACCCGCAAGCAGGTGATGGCGGCCTCGCCTGTCGTGGGCAAATACGAGGAATTGTTGGACCGCAAATCAGCTTATGAAATTCTGGCGGCGCGGGCGGATCAGGCCGCCAAAGACGCCGCCGAGGCCGAGGAGCGCGCCGAAGAAAAATCCGCCGCCGAGCGTGAGTTTAACGCCGCCCGCCGGTATTCCGGCACCAAGGTCAGCCGCTCAACCTCGCGCAAATCCGGCGCGGGCGGCTTTGGTGCGGCGATAACAAGTGCGGTGCTGAAAGAGCTGAAAGGCACCACCGGGCGGCGCATCGTGCGCGGCATTTTGGGCGGATTTTTTAAGGGGCGTTAATTGAAGCCCACCGCCTGCGGGTTTATGGTAGGCTAAACATGACCAAAGGATAAGAGTATGACCGAGACGCCGATTGCCGAGATGTCGTTTGAGCAGGCGATGCACGCGCTGGAAGAGGTTGTCGGCAAGCTTGAGCGCGGCGATGTGGCGCTTGAGGATTCGATTAAGCTTTATGAACGCGGGGCTGAGCTTAAGAAGCGCTGCGAGGCCAAGCTGAAAGAGGCTGAGGAAAAAGTGGCGGCGATCACGCTGGATGGCGATGGCAAGCCCACCGGCACAACGCCGGTTGAAGGGCAAACGCCCTGATGCAGGCGCGGCTTGCCGGGGTTGTGGCCCGGATACAATCGCATTTCGATCAGGTGCTAGAGCCGTTTGAGGGGCCGGTGGGGGATGCCATGCGCATGACCACGCGCGGCGGCAAGCGGGTGCGGGCGTTTCTGGTGATGGAAAGCGCGCGCTTGCACGGGGTCGATATGGCGCAAGCGATCTGGCCCGCCACAGCGATTGAAGCGATGCACGCCTATTCTTTGGTGCATGATGATCTGCCTTGCATGGATGATGACGCCCTGCGCCGCGGCCAACCCACGGTGCATGTGACATGGGATGAGGCCACGGCGGTTTTGGTTGGCGACGCTTTGCAGGCTTTGGCGTTTGAGATGGTCAGCCACCGGGATGTGCCCGCGCGCGCCGATCTGGCGCTGTCACTGGCGCAGGCCGCAGGCGGGCAGGGGATGGTGCTGGGGCAGGCGCTGGATATTGCCGCTGAATCCGCCGCCTCGCCGCTGAATTTGGATCAGATCACCCGGCTTCAGGCCGGGAAGACCGGCGCGCTGATCGAATGGTCAGCGACCTGCGGCGCGGTGATGGCCGGGGCGGACATGGCCCCATTGCAGGCCTATGCCCGCGCCCTTGGGCTGGCGTTTCAGATCCGCGATGATGTGATTGACGTGACCGGCGATACCGCCACCGCAGGCAAGGCCGTGGGTAAGGATGCAAAGGCCGGAAAGGCCACATTCGTCTCACTTTTGGGGCTGGATGAGGCAATCCGCCGCGCCGGGAGC
>UOEG01000305.1_pt1 | contig 17023 bp, 15 predicted proteins | sample 1990051 | NCBI WGS metagenome assembly UOEG01 (sample SAMEA4728526, study PRJEB27164) | hydrothermal vent metagenome | biome: marine basaltic hydrothermal vent biome; feature: marine hydrothermal vent; material: mineral | place: Pacific Ocean | collected 2011-06-14/2011-07-23 | depth 1741 m | reverse complement strand
GGGGGGGATCATTCTGGCACTGGGACGGCGTTCCAAACTGCCGGTATTGCGGGTGCTTTCCACCGGCTTTATCGAAATATTCCGCTCGGTTCCGCTGATCACCGTGCTGTTCATGGCCACAACCATGTTCCCGCTTTTTATGCCCGAAGGTTTCGTGCTGAACAAACTGGTGCAGGTGATCATCGCCGTGGTGTTGTTCAACGCCTGTTATATGGCCGAAACAGTACGCGCCGGACTGCAAGCTATTCCAAAGGGTCAATTTGAAGGGGCGCACACTATCGGCCTTGGTTATTGGGGCACTATGGGGCTGATCATTATGCCGCAAGCCCTGAAACACATGATCCCAAATATCGTCGGCAGCTTCATCGGCCTGCTGAAAGATACCACACTGGTGTCGATCATCGGACTGTTTGATATTCTGGGGATGCTGCGCTCAATCAGCAAAGATATACCTTGGCTTGGCCTGCACAAAGAACCGCTGATCTTTGGCGCAATCCTATTCTTCATCATCTGCTTCTCAATGTCCAAATACAGTCGGCATCTTGAAGTAAAACTATCGGCCGGTGACAAACATTGATCCGTTACGAAGGAAAAACACTATGATCGACACACAAACACAGGGTCAATTAGCTTCTGCTATTTCAAGCGAGGTCATGATCGAAGTAAACAAAATGAACAAGTGGTACGGATCGTTCCATGTTCTCAAAGACGTCGACCTGACGGTACACAAAGGCGAGCGTATTGTGGTTTGCGGCCCTTCAGGTTCCGGCAAATCCACCTTGATCCGCTGCATCAACGCGCTGGAGGAGCATCAAGAGGGCGACATTATTGTTGACGGTATCAAACTGGGCAAGAACCTGAAAAATCTGGATCATATCCGCACCGAGGTGGGCATGGTATTCCAAAACTTCAATCTGTTCCCGCACCTGACTATCCTTGAAAACCTGATCCTTGGCCCGGTCTGGGTGCGTAAAATGGGCAAGGCCGAAGCAACCGAGACCGCGATGATGTATCTTGAACGGGTCAAAATCCCCGAGCAAGCCGATAAATACCCCGGCCAGATGTCAGGCGGACAACAACAGCGGGTGGCGATTGCGCGATCATTATGTATGAATCCTAAAATTATGCTATTCGACGAACCCACATCGGCCCTTGATCCTGAGATGATCAAGGAAGTTCTGGATGTGATGGTCGAGTTGGCGGACACAGGCATGACGATGATTGTGGTGACGCACGAAATGGGCTTTGCCAAAACCATCGCCGACGAAGTGATATTCATGGATGAAGGTGATATTGTCGAACGCAACAAACCCGCTGAATTCTTTGGTAATCCTGAACATGAACGCACAAAATTGTTCCTGAGCCAGATACTTTAAACCATAACGCTTATGGTATGCTGACCAAAGGATCATACAACATGATCAAAGTAACCGAATGCGAAAACCCCGTTGATATGGTAATTTTTACCGAGACGGACCGGTTGTTTTTAAATCCATTGGAAACCACTAACTGGCGTATCAGGCGGGTTATCCGTGATAAGGTGGTGGCTTGTTCTGAAGCGTTGCCGGATGGTCTGTGTTTGATGATATTTGAGGCCTTTCGCCCCCGAAAGCGCCAGTGGGAACTTTGGCGCCCTGTCATTACCAAAATTAGTCAGGACAATCCCGACTGGCCCGAAGCGCAGATCTATGCTGAAGCCTCACGTTGGGTTTCTCCGCCAAACGGATTTGGCAGTGGCCATCAGGCGGGGGCGGCGGTTGACGTAAAATTGGCCCGCTCGGATCGCACGGAACTGGATTTCGGCGGGGCGATGAAAGGGCTTACAGGCGTTGCCCCGACGCATTGGCCCGTTTCCCCCGAAATACGCAAAAACCGCGATATGCTGGTTACGGCAATGCACGCGGTTGGCATGATAAATTACCCTGACGAATGGTGGCACTTTTCTTACGGGGATTGCTTATGGGCAGAAGTGACCAATCAAAGCGAGGCATTTTTTGCGCCGATTGACTAACCCAACCACACAAACGAATTGAAAGCCTACACTATGCCCACCAATTTTTACACTGCACCAGGTAAATTCTACCGTGGAAACCTTCACACCCATTCCACTGCCTCGGACGGGGTTTTGGAACCTGCAGAGGTTTGCCGCCGCTATCAAGCAGAGGGCTATGACTTCATTGCCCTCACGGATCATTTTGTAGGAAAGTTCAATTATCCGATCACAGATACAACCGCCCTTCGAAATGACAGTTTCACAACTATATTAAGTGCTGAATTGCATACGGGCATTATGAATAATGGCTGTTTGTGGCATCTTTTGGGGATAGGCCTTCCAAGCGATTTCACAGCGCCCGATGCGCCGCATTTCAAGCCTGTCAAAGGTTCTGAAACCGCACCTGAAATAGCACAGCGCGCACGCGATGCCGGTGCATTTGTGGTGATCGCACATCCGCATTGGTCCGGTCTGACCGAGGCCGATGCCCGCTCTATCACCGCAGCCCATGCGGTAGAGATTTACAACCACGGTTGTGTTGTCGACAATGATCGCGGCGAAGGTTTTGTGGCGCTGGAATATCTGCTAAATCAGGGTCGGCACCTGACCCTGATCGCCACAGATGATGCCCATTTCAGCACACCGGATTTTTTTGGCGGTTGGGTTATGGTCAAGGCATCAAAAAATACACCCGAAGCATTGCTGGCAGCCCTTAAGTCTGGCGAATTTTATGCCAGCACCGGCCCGGAAATCAATGACATCAGGCTGACAGGTGACAGTGTAGAAGTGGATTGCTCATCGGCCGCTACCATCATGATACAAGGCCAGGGGACATCGATGGTAAAACGACATGGCCCGTCAATGACAATGGCAAAGCTTTCGCTTGATCGCTTGGCGGGATCATCATGGGTTCGCGTGACGATTATTGATCGTGCGGGCAAGCGGGCGTGGTCAAATCCGATTTGGCTCAACGGGTAATAGATTTGCCGGATTTTATTTGATTAGTGGCAGCAATCTGAATTTTAGCACGCGGCCATCTTTGATGTAATGAGAGGCGGTCGCGGAGGATGTCGCAATAATGTGCCTGCCTTTGGGAGGTTGAAGCAGGGCTCTATTCGGCCTGCTGTCAGAACAGGCCGGGCACGGCAAAGGGCACGTTGCATGGGATACTGGCAGCGGACCTGGCGTCTGGGGAAAAATCTGATTTGCTGATTGAGGTGCTGGCGCAGCCCGGTCCGGAGCGCCTGGCCACCGCGTCCTCTATCCACTTTAGGGGTCAATGCGGTGATGCGCTGGGGTGAGTTTAAAGCAGGCCGGGAAATGTAGCCGCGCATCGGGCCTTTACGTGCTCGCCTCGCGAGACCGCCACGCAAGGGGCGGATGAGCAGCCCGCTCAGCCCGAGGCGAGATCGCGCAAGATCGGGCAATCGGGCCGGTGATCCCCGGCGCAGTTATCCACCAGATTTGTCAGGGTCTCTTGCATCGCCCTAAGCTGCTTAATCTTTTCCTCAATCTGGCACAAATGTTCCTGCGCCAGTTTCTTCACGTCCGCACTGGCGCGGGTTTCATCCTCATAAAGCGCCATCAGCTTGCGGCAATCCTCGATTGAGAACCCAAGCGTGCGGGCGCGGCCCAGAAACGCCAGCTTATGAAACCCCGGCTCGTCAAAAATGCGGTAGCCATTGGTGTCACGCAGCGGGCGGATCAGGCCTATATCCTCGTAATAGCGGATGGTTTTCGCCGGCATCCCGGTGCGTTTGGCAATCTCTCCGATGTTCATCATGCCGCTCCTTTATCCATCACCGGCCGGACCCGTTTCAGGCGCAGCGCGTTGCTAAGCACAAACACCGACGACAGCGCCATCGCCCCCGCCGCCAGCATTGGCGACAGCATCATGCCCGTCAGCGGATAGAGCACCCCGGCGGCCACCGGAATAAGCGCGGCATTATAGGCAAAGGCCCAAAACAGGTTTTGCCGGATGTTGCGCATGGTGCGCTGTGACAGATGCAGCGCATTCACCGCCCCCGCCAGATCGCCCGACATCAGCACAATATCAGCCGCTTCAATCGCCACATCGGTGCCGGTGCCCACCGCCAGACCAATATCCGCCTCGGCCAGCGCAGGCGCGTCATTGATGCCGTCGCCAACAAAGGCCACCGGGCCGTATTTTTCACGCAGGTCTTTGATCGCCTGCGCCTTGCCTTCGGGCAGAACCTCGGCCTCAATATGGTCAATGCCCAGCTCTTTGGCGATGACATTGGCCGTGCCCCGCGTATCCCCGGTGATCATCGCAACGCTGAGGCCTTTGGCGTGCAGCGCGTCAATCACCGCCCGGCTTGAGGCTTTGACCGGATCGGAAACCGCCAGAACCATGACCAACTTACCCTCCACTGCGGCAAAAACAGGGGTTTGGCCCTTGTCAGCCAGCTCGGCGATTGTGCTGGTGAATTCCTCGGTTGAGATACCTTCACGCACCATCAAACGCTCAGCCCCCACCAGCAGGGTTTCCCCCCCCGCTTTGGCGCTTAAACCAAAGCCGGCAATGGCCTGAAAATCCACAACCTCGGGCAGGGTCATGCCGTCGGCCTTTGCCTCAATGGCACGGGCAATAGGGTGTTCGGATTTGGATTCAACCGCCGCCACCAAAGGCAGAACTTTGTCTTTCTCAAACCCATCCGCCAGCTTGATCAGCGTCACCGAAGGATGGCCCTCGGTCAGGGTGCCGGTCTTGTCAAACGCCACAATACGGGCCTCAGACAACTGTTGCAGGGCCTCGCCCTTGCGAAACAAAACCCCCATTTCCGCCGCGCGACCGGTGCCCACCATGATCGAGGTCGGCGTGGCCAGCCCCATGGCACAGGGGCAGGCGATGATCAGCACGGACACCCCGGCAATCAGCGCAAATGTCAGCGCCGGATCAGGGCCGATGACCAGCCAGACAGCCACGCTAAGCAGGGCAATCGCAATCACCACCGGCACAAACATACGCACCACCTTATCGGCCAGCGCCTGAATCGGCAGCTTGGCCCCTTGTGCTTGTTCAACCATCGCAATAATCCGCGCCAAAACCGTGTCATGGCCCACACGCATCACCTTGAAGGTGATCGCGCCCTGACCGTTGACCGTGCCGCCAACCACCTCAGAGCCGATGGTTTTCAGCACCGGCACCGGCTCGCCCGAGATCATGCTTTCATCTACATATGACTGGCCGTCGGTAATCTCGCCATCCACCGGAAACCGCTCGCCGGGGCGGATGACCACCTTGTCACCGACCACAACCTCGTCAATCGCGATGTCGATAACCTCGCCATCGCGCTCAACCCGCGCGGTTTTGGGTTGCAGGCTGATGAGCTTTTGGATGGCCGACCCGGTGCGCCCTTTGGCGCGGGCCTCAAACCAGTGACCCAGCAGGATAAGCGTCACGATAACCGCTGCGGCCTCGAAATACACCGCGCCGGTGCCCTTGGGCAGTAATGCCGGGAAAAACAGCGATATGGTTGAGAATATCCAGGCGGCTGAGGTGCCCATCGCCACCAGGCTGTTCATATCCGGCGTGCGTTTCAGCAAGGCCGGAAAGCCCCGGGTGAAAAACGCCCGGCCCGGCCAGATCAGGACAAGGGTTGTCAGGACAAATTGTATCATCCACGAGTTTTGCAAGCCGATTTTAGTATCAATAAAACCGCGCATACCCGGGATCACATAACTGCCCATTTCAAGAATTAACACCGGCAGCGTCAGCGCCGCCGCAATCAAGGTCATGCGCCGTGTATGGTTGATCTCGCGCTCCCGGCGCATATTCACATCTTCGGTTTCATCCCCCGATGGCTTGGCCGGATAACCCGCTTCGGTCAGGGCGCGCGCCAGTTGGCCCGCATCGGTCACGCCAGCCAGAATGCGGATTTGCGCCGTTTCATTGGCCAGATTGACCGAGGATTCCAGGACCCCCGGAATTTGGTCCAACACATCCTCGGCCCGGCCCACGCATGAGGCGCATGTCATATTGCTGACCGATAGCGTTACCTGCTCTTCCCGCGCCGGATACCCCGCTGATTTCAAAGCGTCCGTGATCGGCGCGAAATTGGTGTTGGCATATTCCAACTGCCCGGTTCCGGCGGCAAAGTTAACCGCGATATTGCTGGCTCCCGGCACCTCTTTAAGGGCGGTCTCGGCCCGCCCGGCGCAGCTTGCGCAAGACATGCCGTCAATTTCAAATCTATAGGTTTGGGCGGTGGTCATGGTGTTTCCTTTCATGGCGTCTTTTGTGCAGATAGGGGTTCCTGTGACTGGAAGGTCAAGGCCTTATGCAAATTATTTTTAGCGGCAAGGTATTGGATACGCCGGGGATGTCAGGCACAATGGGCAAAACCGCAGATTTCAAGGGCAGGCATGGCTGATCTGGAACAAAGAATTGCACAAAAAATCGCACAGGGGCGCGGCGATGAGCCGGCTGATCTGGTGCTGCGCGGCGGGCAGATATTTGATCTGGTGACCGGCGACATGTTGCAAGGCGATGTGGCGATTTGCGGCGATACCATCGTGGGCATTTGCGCCGATTATGAAGCGCGGCGTGTAATCGACGTGACCGGCCTCACGCTTGTGCCCGGCTTTATCGACACGCACCTGCATATCGAAAGCTCGCTGGTGACGCCCTTTGAGTTTGACCGCTGCGTCACCCCGCGCGGCATCACCACGGCGATCTGTGACCCGCATGAGATTGCCAATGTGGTGGGCACCCCGGGCATCCGCTATTTCCAACGCGCCAGCGAACTGACGGTGATGGACATAAAGGTACAGCTTTCATCCTGTGTGCCCTCCACCGATATGGAGACCTCGGGCGCGCGGATTGAGGCCGATGATCTGGCGACATTGATGGGGCATCCTTCGGGCATCGGGCTGGCCGAGTTTATGAATTATCCCGGCGTGATCCACCGTGATCCGGGCGTCATGGCCAAGCTGAAACTGTTTGAAGGCGGCCATATTGATGGCCATTGCCCGCAATTATCCGGTCGTGATCTCAATGCCTATATTGCCGCCGGTATCCGCACCGAGCATGAGGCGACCACCGCCGGGGAAGCCCGCGAAAAGCTGCAAAAGGGGATGCGGGTGCTGATCCGCGAGGGATCTGTCAGTAAGGATTTGCACGCGCTTCAGCCGCTATTGGATGAGCGCACGGCACCTTATATGTGCCTGTGTACCGATGACCGCAATCCGCTGGACATCTCGGAACATGGCCATCTGGATTATATGATCCGCACGCTGATTGCGCTGGGCACGCCACCCTTGGCCGCCTACCGCGCGGCGTCCCTGTCGGCGGCTGAGGCGTTTGGATTGAAGGATCGCGGCCTGATCGCACCGGGCAAACGCGCCGACATCGTGGCGCTTGGATCGCTTGAGGATTGCGACGCGCGCCTGGTGCTGTGCGGCGGCGTGGTGGCGGATGAAGCCGCTTTCGCGGCGCGTGAAATGATTGCGCCGGTGGGGCGCGGATCGGTTAGCGCTCCTGTGGTAACGGCGGCTGATTTTCGCAACACAGGCAACCGTGAGGATACCGATGTGATCGGCATCATCGAGGGCAAAATTATAACCCAGCACCTGCACGAGGATATTGCGATTGTGGATGGCGATAAGCGCCCGGATACGGCGCGTGATCTGGTGCGAATCTCGGTGATTGAACGGCACGGGATCAACGGCAATATCGCCACCGGTTTTGTGCGTGGTTTTGGCCTTGAGCGCGGCGCGATTGCCGGGACGGTGTGCCATGACCACCATAATATCGCCTGCGTTGGGGTGGATTACGCGGATATGGCGCTGGCGGCCAACCGACTGAGCGCACTGGAAGGCGGCTTTGTGGTGGCGGCGGGGGGTAAGATATTGGCGGAGCTGGCGCTGCCGGTTGCCGGGTTGATGAGCCTTGAGAGCTTTGAATTTGTGCGCGACCGGCTGGTTGAGCTGCGCGCGGCGGCGCGGGGGCTGGGGGTGACGCTGGAAGAGCCATTTTTGCAACTGGCATTCCTGGCGCTGCCGGTTATTCCGGCGCTCAAGATCACCGACCGGGGGCTGGTGGATGTGGTGAAGTTTGAGATTATTAGCTGAGCCGCTCATCCGGCCCTTACGTGCCGGCCGAAGCTACGGCGCGCACGTAAGGGCGCGATGAGCGGTTTTGGTTTGTCAAACGCCAATATATTGTTGCGAAACTGCATCATCCAAATCACGCATCACACCGGACCAAACGGTTTTACCGCGTTGCAGGATCACCGTATAATCGGCCACCTGTGCAAGCTCATGCAGGGATTTATCAACCAGCAAAATCGCCATGCCGGTTTGATTTTTCAGGGTGTTTATCGCGGCCCAAATCTCTTGCCGCACAATCGGCGCAAGCCCTTCGGTGGCCTCATCCAAAATCAAAAGGCGCGGGTTGGTCATCAAGGCGCGGCCAATTGCCAGCATCTGTTGCTCACCGCCTGAAAGCGTGGCGGCCATCTGACCCTGCCGCTCGGCAAGGCGCGGAAACAGCTCTGCCACGCGGGCAAAATCCCAGTCTCCGGGGCGGGCCGCTGCGATCAGGTTTTCAATCACACTTAGGTTGGGAAAACACCGCCGCCCCTCGGGCACCAGCCCGATACCCAGTCGGGCGATTTTGAACGAGGGCAGACGGGCAATATCATGGCCGTCATACGAAATCTGCCCGCCGGTTGGTTGTATCATGCCACAGATGGTTTTGATGGTGGTGGTTTTGCCCATCCCGTTGCGCCCCATCAGCGCCAGAACCTGCCCCGGCTCAAGTGACAATGTTACATCAAACAACGCCTGACTGGCACCGTATTGCGCCGTCACATGCGAGAGGCTTAGCAGGCTCATGCCGTCCCTCCCAGATAGGCGCGGCGCACCTCATCATTGGCGCGAATGTCCGCCACCGTGCCGGTGGCGATAATCCGACCGTAGACCAGCACACTGAGCCGGTCCGCCAGGGCAAAAACTGCGTCCATATCGTGTTCAACCAGCAAAATGGGGGCCTGCGCGCGCAGGTGATCCAAAAATCCGGTCATGCGTTTGGAGCCTTCAGCACCCATGCCTGCCATTGGCTCGTCCATCACAAAGGCCTTGGGATTGAGTGTCAGGGCCACTGCCACCTCAAGCAAGCGGCGTTGGCCGTGGGACAGCTCAGACGCGCGTGTGACCGCATGATCCTCCAGCCCCACACGCACGAGCGCGTTCATGGCCGTATCGCGCAGCCCGGTGTTTTTCAATGCCGAGCGGAAAAGCCCCAGCCGCCTGCCGCCCGCCGCCAATGCGCCGAGGGTCACGTTTTGCAAGACCGTGTCTTCCATTGCCAGCTCGGAAACCTGAAATGTGCGCGCCAGACCGGCCTGTGCCCGCGCCCCGGTGGTGAGCGCGGTTACATCACGGCCCAAGAATTCAATCCGTCCGGAATCGGGTTTTAACCCGCCGCAGATCTGCTTGATCAGGGTGGATTTCCCGGCCCCGTTCGGGCCGATGATGGCATGGATTTCGCCGGGCCGCAGATCAAGGTTAACATTATCGCAGGCGCTCACGGCTCCGAAGGATTTACTGATGTTATGGGTGCTAAGAACCGGCTCAATCATGCGCCACCTGCCGACCCGCCAAAAGCCCGATGATGCCGCCACGGGCAAAAAGCACAACCAGCAGCAGCAATATGCCCAGGTAGATGTGCCAATAGTCCGACAGCCCGCCAAGAAATTGCTCAAGCGTGATGAAAAGTGCGGCCCCCGCCACCGGGCCATAAAGCCTGCCAACGCCGCCCAAAATGATAAACACCATGATCTCACCGCTGGTTTGCCAGCTGAACATGCTGGGGCTGACAAAACGGTTAAGATCGGCAAAAAGCGCGCCAGCCAACCCGGTGATCATGCCGGAAACGACAAAGGCGATGAGGCGTAATTTGTAAGGGCTGAGTCCAACCGCCTCAACCCGCGCGGGTGATTGCCTTGCGGCATTGAGCGCCAGACCAAAGGGGGAGATTGCCAGTTTTGCGCTGAACAGCAGCGCCAGCGTCAGCAGCGTATAACAGATGCCGAAGAACTGGATTGGCGACAGCGTGTTCAGCCCCGGAAAACCGTTGCGGATATAAATTGAAAGCCCGTCTTCACCGCCATAGGCAGGCCAACTTATGGCGAAGAAAAACAGCATCTGACCAAAGGCCAGCGTGATCATGATGAAATAGACGCCTGAGGTGCGCAAGCTGAGCGCCCCGATGATCAGCGCCGCCAGCCCTGAGGCGATGACCGCCGTGATCCAGATCACCGGCATGGATTTACTGCCCTCAATCAGCAGGGGCCATTGCATGATCGGCTCATAGCTCTGTGCATGGCTGGCCAGAATGCCCATGGCATAACCGCCGATGCCGAAAAATGCCGCGTGGCCAAGGCTGACAAGCCCACCAAGGCCGAGCGCGATGTTGAGACCGACGCCTGCCAGTGCCAAAATTGCCACCTTGGTGGCCAGCGTGATTGTGAAGGGCGCGTCATTGGCCATCGCCCAAATCGGCACAGCGGCAAGGGCCAGCAGAAAAATGGTGTTGATCAGGTTTTCGCGGCTCATGGGACGGCCCCGAATAATCCCCGAGGCCGCCAGATCAGGACCATCGCCATCAGCACATAGATCAGCATCGAGGCGAGTGCTGATCCCGTCGCGCTGGCGGCGGAATTGTCCATAAAGAGGCGCAATAACGCGGGCATGGCGATGCCCCCCAGCGTGTTGGTCAGCCCCACCATCAAAGCGCCGATGAGTGCGCCTTTGATTGAGCCGATGCCGCCGATGACAATCACCACGAAGGCCAGAATCATCACCGGCTCGCCCATGCCGACCTGCACCGATTGGATTGCGCCCACCAATGCGCCTGCCAGCCCGGCCAGCGCCGCGCCAAGGGCAAATACGATGGTATAGAGCCGATGGATGTTGACACCCAGCGCGGCAATCATCTCACGATCAGATTCGCCTGCGCGGATGCGGATGCCAAGGCGGGTGCGTGAGATCAGCCAGAAAAGCCCGCCGGCGATGCCGAGGCCGATGAGGGTAATCACCAGCCGGTAAAGCGGATATTTGATGCCGCCGGGCAGGGTTATCGGCCCGGAAAGATAATCGGGTATGTCCAGAAACAGTGGGAAAGAACCAAAAACCCAGCGCGTACCTTCGGAGAAAATCAGGATCAGGGCAAAGGTGGCCAACACCTGATCAAGGTGATCGCGGGTGTACAATCGCCGGATCACCAGAAGCTCTACCAGCGCCCCGGCGGCGGCGGCGGCGGCAAGGGCGGCAATCAGCGCCAGCAGGAATGAGCCGGTGGCCCCGGCCACGGCTGCGGCGGCAAAAGCGCCAACCATATAAAACGCGCCATGGGCCAGATTGATCAACCCCATGACGCCAAACACCAGCGTGAGACCCGCCGCCATCAAAAACAGCATGATCCCGAACTGAAGCCCGTTGAGGACCTGCTCAATGAATAAAATAACGGTCATGTATCTGGTGCATCACGTCCCGGGCCTGCTCCGGAGGCTCTTGGCCAAGCCGCCCCGGCGTGGTGGCCGGGGCAACGTGGTGTTTGCTTACATCTTGCACTGATCCACATAGACGTTGCTTTGATCGGCAAGCGCCACGCCAATGATCTTGTTGGTGTAAACATCGCCCTCTTTGATCACTTCGCGCACATAAATATCCTGAATTGGATGCTGGTTGGCCGAGAAGCTGAACTTGCCACGAACGCTGTCAAAATCAGCCGTTTTAAGGGCTGCGCGGAAAGCATCGGCATCGCCCACATGCGCCTTGGCCATGGCGCTCAGCAGCAGGTTGGCGGTGTCAAAACCCTGGCTTGCATAAAGCGAGGGCAGGCGGCCATATTCGGCCTGAAAGCTGGCGACAAAGGCTGCGTTGGTGGGGTTGTCGATGTCCTTGTTCCATTGGCTGGTGTTTTTCACCCCCATGGCGGCGTCACCCACCGCTTGCAGGATGCCCTGATCAAAGCTGAAGGCGGGGCCAACCACCGGCAGGTCAATACCGCTGTCGGCATATTGCTTGAGAAAGGAAATCCCCATGCCGCCGGGCAGGAAGAAAAAGATGCTGTCAGCCCCTGAGGCACGGATTTGCGCAAGCTCGCTGGCGTAATCTTTTTGCCCCAGCTTGGTGAATACCTCACCCGAGAGGTCACCCTTATACATGCGTTTGAACCCGGTCAGGGCATCCTGGCCCGCAGGATAATTCGGCGCCAGAATGAAGGTATTTTTAAAGCCCGCCGTGTTGGCATAGCCGCCTGCCGCCTCGTGCAGGTTATCGTTTTGCCAGGCGACGTTGAAATAGTTCGGGTTACAGCCCTTGCCGGCCAAAGCCGAGGGGCCAGCGTTGGGCGACAGGTAAAACTTGCCCTGCGCCGTGGCCGAAGGCACCACCGCCATCGCCAGATTTGACCAGATAATGCCGGTCAGCACATCCACCTTATCCGATTGGATCATCCTGTCGGCCAGTTGCACGGCGATCTCGGGTTTGCGTTGATCATCCTCGATCACGACCTCAAGATTTGCATTCCCCGCCTGCTTTACCGCCAGCATAAAGCCGTCACGCACGTCGATGCCAAGGCCTGCGCCACCGCCCGAAAGCGTGGTGATCATGCCAACTTTGACAGTGCTCACGTCGGCCATTGCCGTGGTGCTCATCAAGGCAATCCCTGCGGCGGTTATCATTGTTCTTAATTTCATAGTCCCTCTCCCTCGTATTGGTTTTATGGTGTCAAAATGCCTTGAATGTCAGCGTTGTTTCTGTGCGCTCAATCCCGTCGATGTCAAGCAGACGCTCATTGATATATTTGCCCACGTCCTCATCCACCGGGATGTAAAGCTTGAGCAAAAGGTCAAACGGGCCGGATGTGGAATATAGCTCAGAATGGATTTCACGGCGGGCAATTTCCTCGGCCACGCCATAAGAGGTGCCCGGTTTGCAGCGGATATTCACAAAAACACAGCGCATCTTTTCTCCCCTCTCATAAATATGCACCTGCATATGGCCGGATAAATTGCCATTTGGCGCATTGATACTTTACGGAATGCTTATAGGTTTCATCAGCCCGGCGAAAGATTAAAACCTAAATCGCGCCGATCATCATGGCATACCATTTGAAGCCTATGATTAAGCCCCGCAGGATGATCGCATTCCCAAAGCTGAAAATCACATATGTCACAAAGATCGGGAACCAGATCGAAAAGGCCACCATCGCGCAATAGGTGACTGCGCCCTTAAAGCCACTGACGGACGAGCCTTTGCCACCTTGCATCAGTTTTTCAGCAACCCAATCCCCTAGTGTTGAAGGATAATGCATGACCAATGTGAACATTCCCACCATTGCGTGCAGCAATGTTGGCACCAGAGTTGCGCCCATCACGATGGCTAACCAGACGTAGTTGCCGCGCATGGCCGGGTCGGACAGATCAATGAACAGACCGGGAATATTAACGATCGAAGACCCATCGGGATAACGCACCAGATGCAGCCAGGTGATAAGTGCGATCCCAAGGAGGATGAAGATCAGGCCACCATAGACAGCCCCCTTCATCGCATTGGCCCATGGTTCACCTGACAGGCCTTGCCGGATATAAAACCGCGACAGCCCGATTGAGATATATCCGGCAACAGTGTTCAGCATTGGGATCACGCCCATAAACACGATCAGGTATCTGACCGATGGATTGGGCAGTATGTCATGCACCTGATCGCTGAAAATGATTGCCGCTGAAAGGGCGACCAGAAGCATGGTCAGATAGAACAACCACCAGATCGGATTGCGCGAGGTCCGAAATTGCAGGTAATCAATTGCGACAGCCCCAGCGACAGCCGCCGAAAAAGCCACAACACCGGCGTTGGCCCCAGCCACGGCGATGGCCACAGCAAAAGCCACGGAAAGGGCGATTGAACCGGCGATGACACCGGTGACCGCAACCGCAACCGCACCCGCAAAGGCCCCGATGAATGCAAAGGCCACGGCAAAGGCCCCTGCACCTGCAAAGGCGATTGTGCCACCCACAGCCCCGATCACCGTGATTGCGCCTGCACCAGTTCCGGCCACGGCAAAGGCCACGGCAAAGGCAAATACACCGGCAACAACGCCGATCATCGCGACCGGTAAATTAAGCTGCTCTGCGCCGTATGGCCCGCCAAACAAAACCCCGGCGGCAATGACAAACAAGGTCAAACGCCAGCCGGGCTTTGCTACAATCAAAGAGGCCAGCACAAATATGGTAGCCATCCATAATCCGGCATAAGTGCGCTGTTCTGCGGTTCCTGCGCCTGCGATTTCACTGCCGCCCAGTAATATCGGCGTCCCCAACATCCATTGCACATCCATTGCCATAAAGGGATAGGCCACCGCCATCAGCATTGAAAGCTGCAACAAATCATGACTGAAGGCTATACGGCACGGCGACAGGTTGCGCGATTGCTCAACATCTGACAGGCTCCAGTTGGCCCAATCCAGAATGTTCTTCATGACCCGCGAGTAATTATTCCATGGGTAAGTTTCTCTCAGACGGCCGATTATCTGCTTGCGGTATTCGTCATTTTCCCAAATATGGATTACACCCAGCAGCCTGGAAACCAGCAGAAATATAATAAAGAACCCGGCAAAGCCCCAGCTCAATGTCAATAATATCGTAAAAAGAAATCCCATTTTGTCCGTTATCTAAGTTTAGCCCATCATACGGTGAGAGTCGGGCATAGCAAGGTGGTTAACAATACGTCAGGCGGTCATATGTCGCGCCCGTGATCCGCGTTCAATCGCGGCGGCATGCAGGCGGTCAATGTTTAGCTCATAGCGGATTTCCTCAAGCAGGCGCAGCTCGCTTTCAGCCAGGGTGCCATCGGCCACGGCCACGTCACAAGCCAGCGCATAAGCGGTTTCATAGAGCCGCTCGGGCAGGTTGTCACGGATCAGGCCAAACAGCGCATCCAACCCGTCTTCGACACTAAAGAGATCAAACACGGTTTGCGCCATGATATGCATCCGATCAAGATCATAGGCAGCAAAGACCGGCAGGTTGTTCACAGCGCTTTCAATCTTGACCAATTCCGAGGTGCGAATATTTTCATCGGACGCCGAAATCGCGATCATCACCGCAACAAGACAGTCTTGCGGGCTGAGTGGGTGTGGGATTGGGTCAGGCATTTTTTGCTCCTTCATGGCAGCGTTGTTGCAGCGCAGAATATTGACTGTTAGCCCCTTGGGCAATAGGAAGCTTTGAACCGGCGGAAAATATGCCGGCATATACTGGAGTTCCCCCGATGTCTGATCTGCGCGATGCTGCTCTGCACTCAAAAGCCTGGCCTTTTGAAGAGGCGCGCCGGCTGCTTAAGCGCTTTGCCAAGGCCCCGCCGGAAAAGGGCTATGCGTTGTTTGAAACCGGTTATGGCCCCTCAGGCCTGCCGCATATCGGCACCTTTGGTGAGGTCGCCCGCACCACCATGGTCAAACGCGCGTTTGAGCTGATCAGTGACATTCCCACCAAGCTGATCTGTTTTTCCGATGATCTGGACGGGATGCGCAAGGTGCCCGGCAATGTGCCCAACTCGGAATCGCTGAATGACTACCTGCAACTGCCGCTCACATCCGTGCCCGACCCGTTTGGCACCCATGCGAGCTTTGGCGATCATAACAACGCCATGCTGCGGCGGTTCTTGGATACCTTTGGGTTTGAGTATGAGTTTATTTCGGCCACGGAATTTTACCGCTCCGGCAAGTTTGACGAGGTGCTGCTGCGCGCCACCCGTGAATATGACAAGCTGATGGCGGTGATGCTGAAATCTCTGCGCGATGAGCGGCGTCAAACCTATTCGATCTTCCTGCCAATACACCCCGAAACCGGCCGGGTTCTCTATGTGCCGATCAAACAGGTGAACGCCGATGACGGCACCATCACCTTTGATGATGAGGATGGCCGGGAATGGACGCTGCCGGTCACCGGCGGTAATGTGAAACTGCAATGGAAGCCCGATTTTGGCGCGCGATGGGCCGCTTTGGGCGTGGATTTTGAGATGTACGGCAAGGATCATTCCACCAACACGCCGATTTATGACAGCATCTGCCGCATCCTTGGCCAACGCGCGCCCGAGCATTTTACTTATGAGCTGTTTTTGGACGAACAGGGCCGGAAAATATCCAAAACCTCGGGCAATGGGGTGTCGATTGATGAATGGCTGCGCTATGCTTCAACCGAAAGCCTGTTTTATTTCATGTACCAAAAGCCCAAAACCGCCAAGCGGATGCATTTTGATGTGATCCCCAAGGCGGTGGATGAGTATCACCAACAGTTGCGCGCCTATCCGGGGCAGGATCTTAAGGCGCAGCTCAACAATCCGGTCTGGCATATCCACGGCGGCGATGTGCCCGAAAGCAAAATGCTGGTGCCGTTCTCAATGCTGCTTAATCTGGCCTCGGTCGCGGGGGCGAAAGACAAGGCGCAATTATGGGGCTTTATTCAGCGCTATGCGCCCGAGGCGACGCCGGAAAGCAACCCGGATATGGATCAGGCGGCGGGGTTTGCCCTGCGCTATTACAATGATTTTGTGAAGCCTGACCGAAAATTCCGCGCGCCAACTGATCTGGAACGCGAAGCGCTGACAGATTTGCGCGATCAACTGGCAGGCTGGCAGGGTGAGGCCGACGCAGAAGAGCTGCAAAGCCTGGTGTTTGCCTGCGGGCGCGAGCGGTTTGATCCGCTGCGCGACTGGTTCAAAGCACTATATGAGGTGCTTTTGGGGGCCTCCCAAGGCCCACGCTTTGGCGGCTTCATTGCGCTTTACGGCGTGGATGAGACGGTAAAGCTGATTGATAATGCGCTGGCAGGCAAGCTAGGGAGACTCTGAACAAAGCGCTCTGAGGTTTTTGTGTGAGCATTTGGCGGTTGTGAGCGTGTGTTGCCTGCCGATTTTCTGCCTGGCGTGGCGCTTTGCGGGCAGTTTTGCGGATTTCAGACGGGCTACGCCATCAACTGCCTGCGCACGAGACAGAGGTTG
>UOEG01000013.1_pt1 | contig 17258 bp, 13 predicted proteins | sample 1990051 | NCBI WGS metagenome assembly UOEG01 (sample SAMEA4728526, study PRJEB27164) | hydrothermal vent metagenome | biome: marine basaltic hydrothermal vent biome; feature: marine hydrothermal vent; material: mineral | place: Pacific Ocean | collected 2011-06-14/2011-07-23 | depth 1741 m | reverse complement strand
TGCCGCCGCCAAATCCGATGCACACCTGCCCCGGCCCGTTGGGATGCAATGTGAGATACCAAAAATAACCCGGTGTCAGGGTGATCAAAAGACTGGGATAAATCGCCAGCAAAAACGTGGTGCGCCTTGCGTCGCCTTTAAGGGTGGTATTGTCGGGATGTGCTAGTGCGATTTTGAGCGTGTCATCCTTGAAAATTGTGTGATAATTGAACGCCTTATGCCCCGGAGGGCAGATCATATCCTCAAGCTTGGACAGCCCGCCGATGGTGCCCGCATGACAGACCGGCAGGTGATAGCTTTCCATGAAATTCTCGGCCAGAACCTTCCAGTTTGTATCCCAGATATGGCTTTCAAAAAACGTCTCGGTATACGCCGCCATATTGTAATCGGCAATCAGCGCCTCAACCCCGGACAGGTGTTCGGCCACCGGCGCGCTACCCGGGTTCAAAGACACAAACACCCAACCCAGCCATTCTTCGCAGCGCACGGGTGGCAGCTGATAGCTGTCTTTGCAAAACCCCTCATTCAAGGTCATCGCCGGGGCGCCGCGCAGGCTGCCGTCAAGGTTATAGGTCCAGCCGTGATAGGGGCAGACGATGCTACGCACCTGCCCGCGCCCGTGCAACAGGGTCGACATCCGGTGCAGGCAGACATTGGATAGCGCGCGCAAGGCATTATCGCGATCCCGGATCACCACAATCGGCTGATCGGCCAGATCACAGGTGACATAATCGCCGGGCTTTGCCAGAGCATCGGCGCGGCCCACACAAAACCAATCCTTGCGAAAGACATGTTCAAGCTCGGCTTGCAGGAATTCATCCGAAGTATAGACATCCGGCGGCATGGCGCGGGCCTTCTCAAACGGGGCGGCGACATTGGCTTGGAGCGCCTCCAGCGGATTTGGGTTGTGGTGGTTCATCGGCAAACCCTCAATAACGTCCTTATTCCTCGGTCAGGATAAATTCCGGATCAACTGGCACCTGCATGGCATTTGACAAATGATTTGTCTTGGCCGCCAGCGACACGATTTTCAGCACCTCGGCATGTTGCGATGGTGTCATCCCCTTGGCCCTTGCGGCGGCGGAATGGGAATGCACGCAGTAGTCGCAATTATTGATGATCGAGACCGCGAGATAAAGCAATTCCTTGGTCAGCGGGTCCAACTCGGAGGGCGTGGCCATGACCGCCTTGACCTCGGCCCAGGTGCGCTCAAGCAGGTCTTCATCCACCGCCAGATAGCGCCAGATATTGTTGATAAAATCCGATTTTCGGGTTGCGCGGATGTCCTCAAATACAGCCCTGACACGAGGATTATCTTCGGGCGATTTCGGCGGCAGGATGGCGGGCATCTGAAAAATTCCTTTTCTGGGGGCGGTTTGCATCTGGATTAGCCCTGATAAAGCGTCTATTCGCAACATCTGGCAATACTTTTTACAGGCGTTTTTGGTAGCATGGGCGCATGTAACGGAATATATATGCAGAAAAGACTAAGGACAGGCCATGGCAATCGCCGATGAGATCAACAAGTTGCGCGAAGAATTTGACGGCTGCAGTCTTGTGGCTTTTGCCGATTTGTCGTCGAAAATGGTGTTGCTGACCAGTAGTCTGAAAAAAATCCCCCAGGAAAATCTGGATCATCTTTGCGCTGAGGCCGCCATTATGTTCAAAGGGGCCACGGCAAAGCTGAACAAGGACGCCACCCCCATAACTGCGCTGGTGGCGGACGGGGATAACACCAACATTTATCTGCAAAATGAGGCTGGATCGGATGACGTGCTGTGCTGTATCTGTGGGCCGGATGTTGATCTCAATGCATTTTTAACGTCAGCGCAGGCCCGTCTGGATCAGATCATGCCGGGGGGGGAGTAATGAAAAGCGAAAACCTGCTGGATCGCATTTCCCGGATTGCCGAGACCGGCACGACCTATAAACAAGGTCGGCGTGTTCTGACGGAGGGCAACAGCACTGCAATCCTGCCCGCGATGTTGCAGGAAATAGATGAAACCATTCTGGCGCGCGAACTGACATTTCACAACGGTGCCGATAACAGCATCACCCTCGTTGCCAAAGGCCGGCGTTTGTGGCGGATATGCGGGGCCACGCCGAAAAACCTGATCCCGAAAGGGACAGATCTGGTGGCGGTTAATTTATCGGCTGATGATGACGCGGCAATGGACGCATTGGCAAAGTTGATGCATAAATTTGCCAATGCGGGTAAAGCTCTGTCAGTCTCGATCTCTGAGGCAGCGCCAGATAGCGATTATTCCGCAATGGGCATAGCTGTCCGGGGGTTGCGCGAGACATGGGGGGTAACTGCGGTTCTTTCCCCTGCCGCTGATACCGATATTCCTGCTCCCCTGAGAACTCTGCAAGAGTTTGTTGATGCCCTCAGTGACGGAGTCTTGGCTTCGGCTGTAATGGCCGGTGATGATATGGTTTCCAGCACCGGCTCAGACAAACAAATCAAACTGTTAACAGACCTGATCAATGATCAGTCTTCCGGCATCGACGCTGAATTCAAAAAGCTGCATAAGACTGACAATACCAAACGCCTGATCGCCCTGAATCGCGACAGTAAATACTTCATCATTTGCGCCCGGAAGGACAATCAGACCGCTCTGATTGTCAGCAAGCCCGAGGAAATCCCTAATATCGTATCAACATGGCAACAGGTAGAGAAGTAATTGTGGCTAAATTGTGTTATCAATACCTGAATTTATTACGCATTTTAGAAAATTTCTTTTTTAGCAATATCGTTTAATAACAATAGCATGGATGTAATAAATGTTGGATTTTATCCATTTTCCATTATTTGGCCGACCATCTCTCCCCCCCATTCGTCCAGAGAAGGGCTTAATTACTCCATTTTTTGGACAAATGTTTCGGAAAATAATATAATGTTATTGAATTAGTGTGTTTTGCGCGGCAAAATGAATTTCTTATCTAGGTGGGACCATGACCGACGCGATTGATAGCGAAGATACAAGCGATTTTGACGAGTTTCAGGATGAACTGAAGCCCGGTACGCAGTTATTGCAAGGCCAGTATACGATTGATAAATATCTCAATAGTGGCGGCTTTGCGATCACCTACCTTGCCCGTGACAGCCTGGATCGTCAGGTTGTTATCAAGGAATGTTTTCCAGGCTCTTTTTGCCGACGTTCGCGGGCGCTTGTGCAGGCCCGTTCGCGGGCGCACCAAAACGAATACAAAGCCATCGTCAGATTGTTCATTCAAGAGGCCCGTGGCCTGGCTAAGCTGAGCCATCCAAATATCGTGGGTGTGCATCAGGTGTTTGAAGATAATTCAACCGCCTATATGGCGCTTGACCTGATCAAGGGCCGCGACCTTCTGGATACGCTGGAAGATGAGACCGGGCAGCTTACACCAATTCAAGTTACCGGAATTCTCAAAAAGATACTGGGTGCAATAAAATATATGCACGACCAAAACGTGCTGCATCGCGATATATCACCCGACAACATCCTGCTGAACGAAGACCTTGAGCCAATTTTGATTGATTTCGGTGCCGCCCGTGAGCAGGCCAGCAAAGTGGGCAAAGTTCTGTCCGCCCTGCGCGTCGTCAAGGATGGCTATTCACCGCAGGAATTTTATGTCTCAGGTAGTATTCAGGGGCCAAGCAGCGATCTTTATGCGCTTGGGGCCACGTTCTATCACCTGATCACCGGTGACATCCCTCCCGACAGTCAGATCCGTCTGGCCAGCGCCGCCGCACGTGAGCCTGACCCGTACAAACCCCTGCACGGCAATATCATGGGATATGACGATATATTTCTGATGGCGATTGATAAGTCCCTGCGACTGATGCCAAAGGACCGGCTGCAAACCGCCGAGGAATGGCTGGCAAAGATTGACCATAAAGACTTTGTAAAAACAGAATCTGCAGATGATGACGTAACGGCGACCGTTGCCCAGATCATGCAACAACCGGGCGTGGCCGCGCCGCCTCCACCCAAGGCCAAACCAAAACCAAAACCAGTCACCGCAACTCCTCAACCTGTGAAAGGTGCCCCTGCGGCGGGTAATCCTGCGAAAAACCGGCTGGATGAAATTGCCAATGAAATGGCAAGTGAAGCGTCCGAGAAGAAAAAGAGCGCCGGTAAGATCATAGCTGGTATGGCCGTGGCCGCCGCGTTGGCCGGGGCTGTGGTTTATACTCAGACAGATTTGTTAATCGAAGCGCCTGGAAATGATACAGGGCTTGGCGATTCAGAAATCAGCTCCTCAGATACATCGCCACAAACATCTGCGTCGTCCAACGATACAACTGACGCTTCTGCGCCAGTGGACCCCGAGGCGGGTACCGACGGAATTGAAACAACAGTGGCACAACCTTCTGACTCTGAGACCACATCACCGCTGGAACATGTGCCGGATACAGGTGGCACGACCGAAGAGCCGGAAACCATGGCACCTGTTGGTACTGACCAAGGTGTATCCGTTGCACAAGCGCCTGAGGCCACCGCCAAGTCTGAAGTGCTGACATCCTTCACACCTGTTGACTTTGATGATGCCGAGATTGCGTTAACAGAACCAAAAATCACCGAAATTACAGAAGTTTCCCTGGTATTGCCCCGCATTCAAGGCCTAAAAGTATCTGATTCGGGGCTGGGCCTCAGCGCCGCCCTGTCAGAACCGGTTGCCGCTGATGCAGTATCATTTGGGCTGGAAGCGTCCGGAGTTGCCCCGGCTTTCGGCGCCGATATTGAGCAATCGTTGCCTGAACAGACGCTTGACACAGGTTTGTCACTATCATCCGGTGACAATGCGCTAACCATCCCCAAATCTGTGCAGCCGGCGCTGGGAGTTACAAACCTTGCGGCTTTGGAGACTCAAGTTCCGAAAGCGGAACCGAAGATATTAACCGCCCCCATAGCGCTTTCCAGCATCATTACTCCAACGACTTATCTGACAACGAGCTGGACCGCGCAATTACCGTTTGAAGCCGATGAAAGCAACGGCGTAACCATCAAGCGCGTAAAATCTGGTGCGGACGCATGGATGGAAGAAGGCATGACCATCGCCACATTGAATGGCGAACCGGTTGAAACAATCGCAGATATTTCACGTATTCTGGAACGTGTTGTTACTGAAAATGATGCGGCGACAATCGCGGTTACCTTCGGGACTGAAGATGCCGCAGGTGTGGTTGCACAGCATGATGCAACATTGAAGGCATTAGGGATATCCACACTAGATGACGGTACGGTCTTTGAAACCATATTTGAGTCCGGTATATGGAAAACCATGGTTGCAGCGGTTCCAGATAATAACACCGGCGAATTTATCGTGGGTGACATTGTGATTGGCAATGTCGATGTGAAAAAGAAAATTGAAGGCCGCAACACTCTGGTTGAAATCCTGAATCAGGGTTTTTCAACCGGTCAAAACAGTCTGCGTTTTATCGTTGATCGAAACGGATCAAACTGGTTTGCCACAATCCGCGTATCTCAGGTAGGCGGATACCAGAAAACATCACTTAGCAACTCGAATTCGGGGGATTGATGCCATGTCATTTATTCAAAAACTGATTGAAAGAAAAACCCAGGCCACGGGATCTGTCGCCTCTCAACATGTGGTTGAAGATGATCTGGCTGCGCAAGAAGCCGATGTGATACCCCATGATGATGAAATTTCAGTGGTTGATATCGTTGATCTGGATGATCCTGATGCCCCCATGCAAGACGATACTCAAATCGCCGAGTCCGTGGCCTCGCCGCCCGAGCGCTCAGATAATGTACTAAGCCTGACCGATCCGTTTATCCTTGATGAAGAGGATGAAATCGATAACGATATTTCAGACCTTCCCGATCTGGAAGCTGAAAATATCGAAGAGGCAGATCAGGGGATTGCCGCAGTTTCCGATTTCGATGATGACATGGATATTGATGACATTGATGCGGATGATGAGGCATTTAACATCTGGGATGTTGATGCGGATAGCGAGCCTGAGAAACCTGAAATTGAAGAGCCTGCACCTGAGCAAATTCAGGAAGCCAGCCCCCCCCCGGAACCCGAGCCACAAGTCCCCCCGGTCCAGTCTATTGAGCCGGTAAATCAGGATTTCAAACCTAAAACACCTGAACCAGCGCCGGAGGCTACCGCAGAGGTTACTTCGGAAAGCACCCGGGAAAGTACCGAGGAAACTGCCGATATCCAGCCGGAAGAACCGCAGCCGGAAGAACCAGTTGCCCCCCCTCTGGCCACAGTTGCCCCCCCTCCGGACGCAACGGTGCCTGCCGACAATATATCTGCCGTACAATCACCAACACCCGAGCAACCGGCAGCGGCGCCGAAGGCTCCGGGAAAACGCCGGATTGGCCGGGTTAAAACCCGCTTGCTTGGATTTGAGCATGCCAGCAAACCCGGGATTGACCTGTTTGAACGCAGTGCTGCCGCTGAGCTCACCACAGAACCCGACGCAGAAAAAGTTGCGCAACCGCGTTTCCCAGTTGGCTGGTTTGTGGTGATTGACGGGCCTGGGCGTGGCGAAACCTTTGCCCTTCATGCAGGCATGTCGCAGATCGGTCGGGGTGAAGGGCAGGCGGTTCAGCTTGATTTCGGCGATGAAACAATCTCTCGTAATAATCATGCGGCCATTGTCTATGACGATGAAACCCATACGTTTTTAATGGGCCACGGCGGCAAGACCAATGTTGTGCGCCTCAATAGTAAACCGCTGATTTGCACAGAAGAAGTTAAAAACACAGATCTGATCCGGATCGGTGAAACAACCTTGCGTCTGGTTGTTCTTTGTACAGCAGAATTTAACTGGGAAAGTCAGAATTCAAAGGGGCCCGATGATGTGGCAATCGCATGAACCATGCTATGATGTTGCCTCGGCAATATCACAGGGTGGCCGCGACTATCAGGAAGATTCTATAGTAGCCGATTTCCCGCATGGGTCTGATTCAGGTTTCGTTGTGCTTGCCGATGGCATGGGCGGGCATGCAGCCGGTGATGTGGCCAGCAAAATCGTCGTGACCGAAGTGTTCAGCGAGCTTAAGTTTCAATGCGCCTCCTTCAGCTACAACGAAAATGACATTCCGACGCATCTGTTTGATGCTGCCAAATCAGCCAACGAATGCCTGTTGGGCGAGATTAACAGCAATCCCGAGACGTTGGGCATGGGCTCAACCCTTGTGTCCATCGTTATCCGCGAAAACCGGCTTTTCTGGATTTCCATCGGGGATTCACCGCTTTATGTTTTGCGCGATGGCAAGCTTGAGCAACTCAATGAAGATCACTCAATGGCACCACAGATTGATTTTATGGTCGAATCGGGCATGATTGATCCTGAGACGGGCAAAAATCACCCGGACAGAAACTGCCTGACATCCGTGCTGATGGGCGATGTAGTTGCCAAGATTGACTGCCCGAAAACACCGTATGAGCTGAAGATCGGGGATATTATTCTGGTGTCTAGCGACGGGTTGCAATTTCTTGAGGATGAGGAAATTCAGCAGATTTTGGTCACCCATGCTGAAAGTCCAAGTAACGAAATATCCGGGCATCTGCTTGAAGCCATACAAGTGTTGGATGATCCGGATCAGGATAATGTGTCATTTTCCGTGATCAAGGTGAATAATTTTGATATTTCCAAGCCAATGGTCGTCAGTAAGCCAATACATCCTGATCATGACAAGGCCCATGTCGGAACAACTGTTGCCAATTTGAATCAAGACCTGTTAGACCCGGTTACAAATCGCGCAGCGGATGTAGGTGGATGGTTTCAAAGGCGACGGTAGATAAGACAATAGCCCGGCTTGACCAGGCGCTTGCATCCGGGGATATGCCGCCCGCAGCGTATAGCCTTGCAGAGCGCATCTCAAAACGCCTGAAAAGCCCGGTGCGTCTTGCCATCATGGGCCTGCCGGGGTCTGGAAAATCCCGGCTGTTGAACTTTCTTACCGGGACCGAGGTGATCCCCAAAAATGTCAAACTGCCATCGGTTTTAGTCGCCTGGGGAAAGGTGAAAAAGATTGATTGCACCTTGGCAGATGGCAAAACAAAATCTCTGGACAGCTTTGATATTAAAGCCATTAACCAGCTCAAACCGGTGTTTATCCGGCTAAAATTACCCCTGCCTGTGCTCAAAAAAATTAGCATTCTTGAGGTGAATATTGGCACCCATGAAACCGAACAGAAACGCGCCCTGACATGGGCCGCGCGTTCGACTGATCTTGCAATATGGTGCACCCAGGATTTCACCAAAGCCGAAATTAAATTGTGGAATACGCTGCCCAGCGCCCTGCATGACCATAGCCTGCTGGTCATGACCAAGGCGGATGCGCATTCAGATAAAGACACTCGGGCTAAAAAGCTGGGCGCGCTCAGGTCGGCTGCGGCAAAGCTGTTTAGCAATGTGCATCCGATCGACACATTACAGGCCCTCGCCGCGCGCGGAAAAGATGGTGTCATTAATGAATCCCGGCTTGCCAAAAGCGGCGGGCAGGATTTGCTTCGCGCGGTGTTACATGCCGTTGATCAGGGCATTCAGGCGTCATTGGATGGCGCTGTGATCTTGTTTACCAGCTATCAGATTTCTGATCTGGCCACGCCCGCCCAAAAAACGCCGGAGCCCGAGCAAAGCAAGCCAGAGGCCCCACCGGATGAGCCCACTGAGCTGCTTGTGCCAAAAGAGGCCCCGACCCCGCCGCCAGACCGCGATGATTTCAACTCAGAGATTGTGACATATCTGGCAGACCGGGTGAAAGAATTACAAACCCAGCTCAGCGAATCAGATGCCCTCGACAGTGAAATGATCATGGCGCAGTGTTATGAATATGTTGAAGGACTGGTTGAGCAACTCACGACCAGAGCCGCGAATGACCCCGATATTCTGCATACTTTAGATGCCTGTCAGGATGCCGCTGATATGATGCTGCTGTTGCAGTTGGAAAATCAAGATAGCGCGGTTGAGGATGCAGTTGTATTATTGCTTCAAATCAAGCGCGATTTTGAACAAAAGATCGCCGCCTGATCATTGGCAAACCATGAATGCTGTGATATTTGGCTGATTTCACGTTAACATCTTGTAGTGAAATGCAGAATGTGTCATTTATTTGACGGTTTTCTGTAAATCCCGGGACAATTATCAACGTGAGTGTTAGTATAAGAGTCGCAGCTATCAGAATTACACTTGATAGCGCTTCGCATCTGCTCGGTGTCATGAGGTTTGATGTGAAGCACTCGAAACATAGAATTGGCATGAGCCAATCGCATTTTCCTAGGCATAGGAAAACCGCGCGTGGCTTTAGGTGAGTAAAAAAATGAGTGAACAACAGCCCATATCCGAGGAAGACGGCCTGCAGGTGTCTAATCAGACACATCTGTTGGCAATCGGCCTTGAACGGCTTAATAAATTCACCGACCGGCTGAAGAAGTTTGAAGACACTCTGGACACAGTTGCAGAGGTCGGGGATGATACAACTGCCCGGCAAACCGGCCTGCTGAAAACCAGATTACGTGCGATCACCCCCAGCATTACCATGATCGGCCAGGTGAAATCCGGCAAGACCACCCTGACCAATGCCATGACTGGCCATCCTGATCTGCTACCGGCGGACGTAAACCCATGGACATCTGTGGTCACATCTCTGCATATCAACGCCGAGCTTGATGACGATGCCCCCGTCGCCAGCTTTTCATTTTTCAATCACGATGAGTGGGACAAACTGGTTTCAACCGGCGGTCGTCTGGGGGAACTGGCGCAGCGCTCAGGTGCCGGTGACGAACTGGAAAAAGTGCGCGAGCAGATCGCCACAATGCGCGAGCAAACCCGCGCACGTCTGGGCCGAAATTTTGAGATGTTGCTGGGGCAAAGCCATGATTATGGCTATCTCAATGATGATCTGGTGCAACGTTATGTCTGCCTGGGCGATGATTTTGACGATGACGAGAACGATGAAAATGCCGCCCCAAGCCAGCAGGGGCGATTTGCCGACATCACCAAATCCGCCAATCTGTTTTTTGACCGGCCCGAAATTCCCATGTCGGTCTGTATTCGCGATACGCCTGGGGTGAATGATACCTTCATGATGCGTGAGCAGATCACCATCAATTCCCTGCGTGACAGCCATATCTGCGTTGTGGTTCTATCGGCGCATCAGGCGCTGACAACCATGGATATGGCGCTGATCCGGCTGATCTCGAACGTGCGTTCACGCGATGTGATCATCTTTGTCAACCGTATTGATGAGCTGGCCGATCCGGCCCAACAGGTGCCTGAAATCCGCGAAAGTATCCTGCAAACCCTGAAAGATCATAACGGCCCGGCGGATCCGAAGTTGGTGTTTGGCAGTGCCTATTGGGCCAATATCGCCATGACGACCGAAGGTCTTGATCATCTGGTCAATGACAGCGCCGAGGCCATGCTGAACTGGGCCGAGGTGGCACTTGAGGGTAAAGGAGAGCCGAACCCGGCCGAGATGGTCTGGCGGCTGTCGGGTGTGCCAGAGCTTTATGATGCCATATCCGAGCGCATTATCGAAGGCATCGGGCGTGATAAGCTGACCCATGCGGCCAAGCAGGCGATGAATATCGTACAGGGGCTACAGGCCACATCCAATGTGGTGCAACTGCGCCTGGACAAAGATAGCGATATCTCCTTGAATAAAAGTGGCCTGAAGGCGCAGCTTGACAAGATTGGTCCCGAGACACAGACCGAGCTTGATGAAAAACTGGGCGTGATCATGTCCAATTTCACCGACCGTATTGATCGCTCCAATGCGCAATTCCTTGACCGCGCGATTGAATCGCTGATGCAACATCTGGAAAAACACGGCCATGATGAAGTGTGGCAATACAATCCCAATGGCCTACGGATGCTGCTGCGGTCCAGCTATCAGGTTCTGAACCGCAAATATAACGCAATATGCAGTGAAGTGTTTTCCGAGGCCGCCCATGCGCTTGAGCAGGCCTATAAGGATGCCTTCAATGTGCCGGTTGAAGGATTTTCTATTGAGCACCCCAATGTGCCGGTTTTTCCTGCGCCGGTCTCTTTGGCCCAAACCATTGCACTTGATCTGCAGTCAACATGGTGGAAAAGATGGTGGAAACGCAAACGTGGGTATCGTGCGTTTACCGGCGATTTCTATGATCTGATCAAAGCCGAGGTTGACCCGATCATCAATGAAATGAAGGGGGGGCAAATGGAATTAATCCATGAATCCGCCCGTAAGGTTTTGCATGATTTTGTAACGGAACAACGTAACATCCTGCTCGACGTCACAGCAAAGGCCGATGTCAGCGTGGGTGATCTGGATAGTTTGTTTGGCGTCAAAGCGCAAAAAGAACGAGATAAAATACTGAACGACATCTTTTCTGAACTGGAGGTCCTGGCGCAGTCAGGGTTTGGTGGTTAATGACAAATATGGACCAAGACGTATCAGCCAATGAAACCCCGCCAGCGCCGCGCAAGCCGCGTATCGCTTTGATGGGAGAATTCAGCGCCGGTAAAAGTACGCTTTCCAATCTGCTGCTCGAAGACCGCGCCCTGCCAGAGAAAGTAACCGCAACCCGGCTTTCGCCTGTCTGGATCACATATGGCACCGAACCGGCCTACCGCGAAGACATTGATGGCACCACGGAACCCGTTTCAATAGATGATATTGAAAGCATTCCGGTTTTTGATACCCGCGCCATCCACGTATCAATGCCATCCGAAATTCTGGGGATTTGCGACATCATTGATATGCCCGGCATTTCTGATCCGAATATGTCACCTGAGGTCTGGCAACGGGTCTTGCCCGAGGTTGACGCGATTTTATGGTGCACCCACGCGACTCAGGCCTGGCGGCAAAGCGAGGCAGCGGTTTGGGAGACGATCCCCGAAGAAATCCAGCAAAAATCCCTGCTTGTTGTCACCCGGTTTGACAAATTAAAAACCGAAAATGACCGCAAGCGTGTGTTGCGTCGGATTAAAATGGAAGTCAAAGACACATTCCGCAACATATTTCCCATGGCCCTGATCGAGGCGTTGGCATCACGAAATGAGCCTGAAAAATGGAAAACATCCGGCGCGGATGCTTTCACCAATGAGTTGATTGACGTGGTCTTTGAAATCGCTGAAAAAACCGGTTTTGTCCCGAAGCCCGCCCCCGCCAAAGTAACGGTTCGGCGGGTTCGGGCCAGAAACAGCGCCGCGATACGCTCTGTCTGATCTCAGACTGCGGCTTTCAATTTCTCAATCAAATCGGTTTTTTCCCAGCTAAAGCCGCCATCCGCTTCGGGGTCACGGCCAAAATGGCCATAGGCGGCGGTGCGCTGATAAATCGGTTTGTTCAGCTCAAGATGCTCACGAATGCCGCGCGGGCTGAGATCCATGCACAATTCAATCGCCCTTTCGATGGCCACAGGATCAACATCACCGGTGCCATGGGTATCGGCATAGATCGACAGGGGTTTGCTGACACCAATGGCATAGCTGAGCTGAATGGTGCAACGCTCGGCCATACCCGCCGCCACCACATTCTTGGCCAGATAGCGCGCCGCATAGGCGGCTGATCGGTCTACCTTTGTCGGGTCTTTGCCAGAAAACGCACCGCCACCATGGGGCGCCGCACCGCCGTAGGTATCAACGATAATCTTGCGGCCGGTCAGGCCAGCGTCGCCATCAGGCCCGCCGATAACAAATTTACCAGTCGGGTTCACATGCCATTGTGTGGCCTCTGTAAGCCAACCCTCAGGCAGAACCTCGGTGATATACGGCTCAACAATGGCGCGAATATCGTCGCTTGTCAGATCAGCATCAAGATGTTGGGTGCTAAGCACAACCGAGCTTACCCCAACAGGTATGCCATCTTCATAAAGCACCGAAAGTTGGCTTTTGGCATCGGGTCCAAGGGCAGGTTCGGCCCCGGATTTGCGCACCTCGGCCAGGCGCCGCAAAATTGCGTGGCTGTATTGAATGGGCGCGGGCATCAATGCGTCGGTTTCCTTGGTGGCATAGCCAAACATGATGCCCTGATCCCCGGCGCCTTCATCTTTGTTATGAGCGGCATCCACGCCTTGGGCGATATGCGCCGATTGCTCATGCAGCAGGTTGGTGATCTCGCAGGTATTCCAATGGAATTTCTCCTGCTCATAGCCAATATCTTTGATGCAATCGCGGGCAATTTGTTCAATCCTGCCCATATAATCGTGCAGCTTATCCTGATCTGACAGGCCAACTTCCCCACCGATTACAACCCGGTTGGTGGTGGCGAATGTCTCGGCTGCGACCCGTGCCTGCGGTTCTTCGTTCAGGAAGGCGTCAAGCACCGCGTCCGAGATGCGATCACACACCTTATCGGGATGCCCCTCTGAAACGGATTCAGAGGTGAAAATGTAATTATTACGTGCCATATTTGAATATCGCTCCATTGATATATGCCGTCACGCCAGGAAGCCGTTGTAACGAGTTTGCGAATGGATAAATGCAAGCCCCGGCGGCGTCAATCTCAATCTGTTCTTAATGCTGTGCGGCCCCGGCCTGTTACGGCTGAAATAAACAGCATGAAGGCCAGAAGCGTTAAAATTGGCAGATCACCAAAGCGGGCAAAAAACGTTGGCGGCATGGGCGGTGGTAGTGCTGCATCCTTCCAACCCGCCTGCCCCAGCGGGATTTGCGCGGTAATCTGTCCGGTTGCATCAATCATCGCCGATATGCCGGTATTGGCAGCGCGGATCATCGGCAAGCCCTGCTCAACACTGCGCAGCCGCGCCTGCGCCAGATGCTGATAAGGCCCGGATATTTTGCCAAACCACGCATCATTGGTGATCAGCATCATGAAATCCGCCCGCTCGGAAACCGCCCGTATATCGTCCGAAAATATACTTTCATAACAAATCAGCGGTTGCGCCGTTCCAACGCCCGCAACCTCAATCACCCGCCCTGCCGGACCCGGTGAAAAACCATTGCCATCGCGCGATGCCATGCCGCTGATGCCGATACGTTTCAGCAAATCGCCAAACGGCATATATTCGCCAAATGGTACCAGATGGCTTTTGTCATAAATATCTCCGACCTGCCCCGTTTGATCCACAATAATCATTGAATTGTACAATCGCCCGCCCTCAACCCGGACAAGCCCCAGCGCCACGGGAACCCCGTCTGCCGCCTTTGCTATGGCCTCAAGCTCGGGCCGGGCGTTGCGCAGTAAAGGCGTGATCGCCGCCTCGGGCCAGACAATCAGATCGGGGCGCGTATCGGCGGCGGTAAAGTCTAGCATCCGGTTGAAAAATATCTTGGATTTTATCGGATCCCATTTGTCACGCTGCGGCGCGTTGGGCTGAACCAGCCGCATAATCCTGGCGTCCTCAGGAACCACAGGGGCCGGATTGATGGCGTTCCCCGTGGCGTGCATCCCGGTGATGACAGCCAGCGCCAGAAGCCCCGTGGTATTGCGCATGGTCAACGCTGACCAAAGCGATGTGGCCGCTGTCAGAACAATTGCACTCAGACCCAGAGACCCGGCAAATATTGCCCATTGCAGCAACGGCGTATCAATCAGCACATGACCAATCTGCGCCCATGGAAAGCCGGTGAATACTGTCCCGCGCAAGGCCTCCGTGATAACCAGCGCTGCCACCCAGGCGATGGCCCGCCCGCCCATGACCTTGGCCACACCAAACCCCAGGCCCCAGAACAGGGCGAATCCGGTGCTGACAAGAACAATCACAAACGGCACCATCCAGCCATAGCGCGCCACATCCACCAAAAACGGCTCGATCATCCAACTGAGCGCGATGGCAAAATACCCCACCCCGAATATCCAGCCCAGAAACGCCGCCCTGCGCCAGCCCTGCGCCAGCCGGAACATGCCATAGACCAGCGCCAGCGCCAAAATTGTCAGAGGCCAAGCGCCAACAGGCGCCTGCCCCAAAGCGGCCACCGCCCCGGAAATCAGTGCCAATAAAAGCTGTTTGCGGCGGGAAAGCCCGGCAACCCATGTGTTCAGCACATTACTTTTCTTCAATCTGTTGCTCCCGGAAGGCGCACCTTAAGGCGCTTAATGCGGCGGGCGTCGGCGTCTATCACTTCGATGCTCACCCCGGCGGGATGCTCAACCACCTCACCGCGCACAGGTACACGGCCCAAAAGCATGAAAACAACGCCGCCAAGGGTATCCACTTCTTCTTCGTCAACATCTTCGGCATCGGTCAGCGACAGGCCTATTTCAGCCTCAAACTCATCCAGCGGCGCGCGCGCCTGTGCCAGATAGACTCCGGGGCTTTCAAGGGTCCAGTAATGGCCTTCGTCAATGTCATGCTCGTCAGAAATTTCGCCCACCACCTGTTCAATCAGGTCTTCAATGGTCACAAGCCCATCCACCCCGCCATATTCGTCAATCACCAGCGCCATATGCTGCCGCTCGGCCTGCATTTTTTGCAGCAACACACCAATGGGCATCGAGGGCGGTACAAACAACAGCGGCCGCAGGATATTCTTCAGGGAAAACCGCCCGCCGCCGCCGTTGAACCCGTGTTTAAGGGCAAAATCCTTGAGATGCGCCAGCCCCACAGGGCTATCCAGCGTATCTTTGTAAACCGGCAGGCGGGTGCGGCCACTGCCGCGAAAAACCTTTACCAGCTCATCCTTGGTGATGGTGAGGGGCACCGATATAATATCGGCCTTGGGGGTGGCCACATCTTCCACCGCCATAGCGCGCAGATTGCCCAAGCCCAGCGCGTTATTGCCCGCCGGGCGCGCCGCATCCCCGGCCTCATCCGTGGCGTTTTCACCGGGGGTCAAAGCCGCCAGCATACGGCGGAATAAACCGCCCTGTTCCTCATCACCCTGCTCATTGCCTTGCGCGCCTCGCGCTGCGTTAGAGGAGCCTTCTATACTGTCGTTCATTGTCTCTTTCCGGTTGCGGGCACAATAACCCGATGTTTCAGGTCTCTATATGGTCAGGCAGGCCCAGTTTGCCAAGTACCTCACGCTCATATAGCAACATCAAAGCGGCATCCTTGTCACGAATGTGATCATAACCCAGTAAATGTAACACCGCATGTACAATCAGGTGAGTGGCGTGATTTTTCAAAGGTTTACCCGCCGCTGTTGCCTCGCGCGCGCAGGTGTCATAGGAAATTGCAATATCCCCCAGCTCGGTGTCGGCATCCGTCTTGGGCCGCAAGGGCCTTTCCCCATCAAGCAAAGCCCCGCGTTCCTCCGAGGGCCAGGACAGCACATTGGTGGGCGTGGGCTTATCCCTGAAATCATTGTTCAGCGCGGCAATGCGCGCGTCATCACAGCCCAGAATGCTGATCTCAAAGCCCGCCTGCCCCATGTTTTGTTGCTCAAGCGCCATCTCAGCCGCCTTTTGCGCCAACCCGGCCAGATCAACCGCGCGCCAGCGGTCATCCTCAATCAGGGTTTCGGTTTGGGTCATGAACCTTAAGCCTCAGCTCTCAAACATCCGCGTCATAGGCCTCAATTATTGCGGCCACGAGCGGATGGCGTACCACATCTTTGGATGTAAAATAGTTAAAACTGATCTGCGGCAGGGATTTGAGCAGGCGTTCCGCATCGTGCAGCCCCGATGACACCCCGCGCGGCAGATCAACCTGACTGCGGTCGCCGGTGATCACCATGCGCGAACCTTCGCCCAAGCGGGTCAAAAACATCTTCATCTGCATCGAGGTGGCATTTTGCGCCTCATCCAGCACCACAAACGCATTCGCCAGCGTGCGCCCGCGCATGAACGCCAGCGGGGCAATCTCAATGCGCTGCTCATCAATCAGCTTGGCCAGTTGTTTGCCCGGCAGAAAATCATTCAGCGCGTCATAAAGCGGCTGCATATAAGGGTCAATCTTGTCGCGCATATCGCCGGGCAGATAGCCCAGCTTCTCGCCCGCCTCCACCGCCGGGCGCGACAGGATGATCCGATCAACATGGCCCTCAATGAACATCGACACCGCCACCGCCACCGCAAGATAGGTCTTGCCCGTGCCCGCCGGACCAATGCCAAAGGCCAGCTCATTGGAAAACAGCGATTTGACATAGGCTTTTTGCGCTTGGGTTCGTGGCTCTACCAGTTTTTTGCGGGTCTTGATCTCAACCTTGCCGCCCTTGAACATCTCAAGCTGATTGCCATCGCGACTGCCTGTGCCCTGCACCGGCGCGGGCATGCGCAATTCGCGGTCTATATCGCCGTGCTCCACGGATTTACCGGTTTCAAGGCGGGCATAAAGCGCTTGCATAACCGTGATCGCCTCGCGGGCGGCGGTTTCTTCGCCCAGGGCAACCAGTT
>UOEG01000267.1_pt1 | contig 17614 bp, 18 predicted proteins | sample 1990051 | NCBI WGS metagenome assembly UOEG01 (sample SAMEA4728526, study PRJEB27164) | hydrothermal vent metagenome | biome: marine basaltic hydrothermal vent biome; feature: marine hydrothermal vent; material: mineral | place: Pacific Ocean | collected 2011-06-14/2011-07-23 | depth 1741 m | reverse complement strand
GATGACCGTTGAAGTGGGGATGAATTCTTATGAGCACAAGCTTGATGAGGATGTTGACCAGGACGCGCTGTTGGCGCTGATTGACAGCCTCAACACCGATCCTGCTGTGCATGGCATATTGGTGCAGCTACCGCTTCCCAAGCATCTCAATGAGGATTTGGTGATCAATGCGATCAACCCCAAAAAGGATGTGGATGGCTTTCACATCTCAAATGTGGGCCTTCTGGGGACGGGCCAGAAATCAATGGTGCCCTGCACGCCGCTGGGCAGCCTGATGATGCTGCGCGATCATCTGGGCAGTCTGAGCGGGCTGGATGCGGTGGTGATTGGGCGCTCAAACATCGTTGGTAAACCGATGGCGCAACTGCTGCTTGGCGACAGTTGCACCGTGACCATTGCCCATAGCCGCACCAAAGACTTGGCCGGTGTGGTGCGCCAGGCCGATATTGTGGTGGCCGCCGTGGGCCGCCCGGAAATGGTGCCGGGGGATTGGATTAAACCGGGGGCCACGGTGATTGATGTGGGCATCAACCGGATTGAGCGCGACGGTAAGAAAATTCTGGTGGGCGATGTGGATTTTGCCAGCGCCAGCCAAGTGGCCGGAGCAATCACGCCGGTGCCCGGCGGGGTTGGTCCGATGACCATTGCCTGCCTTCTGGCCAATACCGTCACCGCCTGCAGCCGTGCCAATGGGCTGGCCGAGCCGGAAGGCCTGACCGCATAGGTTTTAAATATTATGACGGATAAACAGCAAAGCCCCGGATCATATCCGGGGCTTTATTTTCGTCTGATCCGGGCCGCTGCCAGATGCCTTAATGGGCGATGGTCTCTTGCCGGACAAACATGTTGGCCCAGGCGCGGTCAATCAGTTCGGGGGACATCTGATAGGGGATGCTTTCAAAATCGCAGATTGAAATCATCTGATCAATCAGGAATACTGGATGATAATTGGCGTAAACATCATCAATCAAAGGATATTTTTCCTTCAGAAGATGCACCAACGCGGCCTCATCCAGCGGCATTTGCCGGTTGCGGGCCACCATGGCAAATATCTTAAGGAAATCTTCCTGACAGGGGCCATCGATCTTGATCTTGAAGAAAATCCGCCGCAGGGCCGCGTTATCGAAAATCTCATTCGGGTGGAAGTTGGTTGAGAACACCACCAGCGTATCAAATGGCACTTCAAATTTTTCGCCCGATTGCAGGGACAAAATATCCTTGCTTTCTTCCAGCGGCACAATCCAGCGGTTCACAAGGTTTTGCGGCGGCTCAACCTGACGGCCAAGGTCATCAACAATAAAGATGCCGCCGGTGGATTTGAGTTGCAACGGGGCCTGATAGGTGCGCGCGGTGGGGTTGTAAACCAGATCGAGCATGCTCAGACTCAGTTCACCACCGGTGATGACGGTGGGGCGCGAACAGCGCACATACCGCTCATCAAATGTCCGTCGGCGGCGCAGGGAATCAGGATCATCCACTTCTTCTTCGGCGGATGAATGCACGATCGGGTCGTAAACTGTGATCACCTGACCGGCATATTCAATCGCGCGCGGCACGTAAATCTTGCCGCCGATAGCATCACGAATGCCATTGGCAATACTGGATTTACCATTGCCCGGCGGCCCGTACATCAAGACGGAACGCCCGGCGCTGACAGCAGGCCCGAGGTGATCCAGCAGCTCATCAGGCAAGATCAGATGCCCCATGGCATCGGTTAGTTGGTCACGGGTTACCTGGATGTTGCGGATCGACTGGCGTTTAACTTGTTCGGTATAGACAGCCATTGGAACGGGCATTGGCCCAAAATATTCTGATTGCCCCAATGCGTCTAATGACCGGGCTTTACCGGCATCCGTTAGCTGATAGCCCATCTCACCACCGGATGTGGCGTTAAGCGTACCTGTGGCCTCCAACAGCTTTTGCTGGCGCGCCATATCAACCAATTCCTGTGTGACAGCGCGCGGCAGGCAGATGGCAGATGAAATTTCCGAGACAAGGTCAAGGTTTTTGCGGAAAATTGTTTTGAGCAGGATGTCGCGCATCATCACGATGGGCAGGTGCATGCCCTCGATGCCTTCGGGTGGCGGGGGGGGCTGAATGCCATTGGTTGTTTGCATATTCATTTGCGTTTAGCCTGCTTGATTGTTGAACTGTTAATAAGCGGTACAAAAAATGTGGGATTTATCTGGGATCATGCCACTGAAAGGGGGTGAAGTTATGGTGTTGACCGGGCTGTATTTAGGTAGAATAGGGCAGTTACGTGCCAAAAACAACGCCTAACACCATGTAAATAGCCAATGTTCCGCCAAGCGAGATGCCCATTGGAAATTTGTTGCCGCTGCTCCAGCTTTTCCAGTCAGGTGCAAGCCTGCGCAGGGGTGAATGTTTGGCCATCCGGTGGGTCGCAAATGAGGCCAGAAGATTGGCGGCAAAAATCAAACTGAGCGAGGGCATATCAGACAGCAGGATAAATGGCGCCGCCGCCGCCGCGAATTTTGCATCCCCCGCGCCGATAAGGCCAGCGGCGTTGAATGCTATGCCGATGACCAGCACCACGACCAGATGCACTAACCGCCAGCCGTAATCTGCGAATGAGGGCAGGGCAATGAGGCCGATGATCAAAAATACAGCGGTCAGCGTCAGGACCGCCTTGTTGGTGATTTTCATTTCTCGCAGGTCGGTTAAAGCAACCCAATAACAGATCGGCAGGACAAAGGGCGTAAACCACAAAGCCTCGGAGGTGGAGATATAAAGCTCGGGCATCTGGCTCAGTTTGAGACGTTTTCTTCAAGCGCGCTCAGGCTGCGTGCGGCGGCTTCGAAATACTGGGGATGGGTATCAATGGCATCGCGCAACAGGCCTTTGCCGATTGCCACATCGCCTTGTTTGATGGCTGAAAGCCCAAGCGTATAAAGCAATTGCGCACGTTCCACCTGTGTGATGGGGAGCACCGGAAGGCTGTATTTTTTCTGCGAGCCTCGGGCGAGGATCAGGTTGTTCTTGGCCGTAAACAGCTTTTGATCCTGTCGGATTGCATCGCTGAACAAACGTTCGGCACCGGCATAATCACCACGGGTCAGTTTCGAGTAACCCCAGTTGTTCATCACGCTGGCGGGGCGGGTTGTAAGGCCCACAGCCGTTTCATAAAAACTATCGGCTTTTGTCCATTCTTTTTTGCTGTCGGCGATCATTGCCTCAAGCCGGTAACGTTTGAATGTTTCATAAGTCGGCGGGACTTCATCAAGGGTCTGATTGGCGCGATCCCATTCATTGTTGCGGATCAGGGCATCCGCCAGTTCAACACGATCATTATTTGTGGCGTCTTTGTGGGCAACGACCTTACTCCAGGCGCTGACCGCCTCTGTATAACGCTTGGCGCGCACCATGGATTGTGCCAGCCCCCGGGCCAGATCAATCCGGTCCGGTTTTTCTGAGAGGGAGCGCTGAAAATAGGTAACCGCCTCATTCGGGTCGGATACTGTGAGCATGATATCGCTGAGCCCGGATTCATCAATTACGTTCATATCCTGAAGGGCACGATCAACATCCTGATCATTCTTCTCAGAACATGCGGAAAGAAATAATGCGCCTGTAACGCATAATGTCATAATAGGGTGGCGCATTGTTGCGTCCTTTTTCTGCTTCGATCTCAATTATGGTATCTTACGGATCAGAAAGTCGCTGCTGCCCCGGCGTACCAATTTGTATTCTTGCTTTTGGGGTTTAGCATAATACGGTTTTTCTATTTTTGCGAGCGCTAAGCGCAAATTATCGCGAATTGCGTCACTTTCGCCATTATCCAAGGCGTAAGCCCGCCGAAAAACCTGCTCTGCTTCGCCATTTTCGCCATTTTCGATCAAAACCACGCCAAGATTGTTCCAAATCTCGGGCGATTTTTCGTCCAGGTCAATGGCACGGCGCAGCAGATCTTCAGCCTGAGCAAGCCGCCCTAACCCGAGATTGGCGGTGCCGAGGCCAGCAAGAACATCGGCATTCAGCCCATGTTCCAGAGCCGCGCGGGTATAGGCGTTGAGGGCAAGATCATATTCTCCTGCATTCATCAGGCGCTGGCCGACAATCAAACCATCCACCGCCTCACCATTTTGGGCTATACCGGGCGCATAGGGGCTTTGATCAGTGGTGTTTTCGGCACAAGCCGACAGGGCCAAAATAATACCCAGAAATGCGCCTGTTCGCATTATGAATTCCCGTTATTAATTTCCCCCTGCCTGCATTGTGAACAATTTTAATATGCCCAAAATAGAGGGGCCGACCAATATGATCAGCAATGCGGGTACGGTAAACATCATTGTCATCAATGTCATTTTTGTTGGTAGTTTATTTGCTTTTTCTTCGGCGCGCATGACACGTTTGTCACGCATTTCGCTGGCGTAAACGCGCAAAGCCTCGGCAATGGGTGTGCCGTAGGTCTGCGATTGGATTAAAACGGTCACAAAGCTTGAGATATCCTGAATGCCGCAACGCTCGGACATCTCTTTAAGGACAGAAGGCTTATCACGCCCGGCTTTGATTTGCTGCGCCACAATCTCATATTCTTCCGCTAAGGCCGGATATGAACCGCGGATTTCCTTGGCCACGCGCACAATTGCCTGATCGACGGATTGTCCGGCCTCAACGCAGACCAGCATCATATCAAGCGAATCCGGAAAGCCATCCTGGATCTCTTCCTGGCGATTTTGCAGGCGTTTGGTAATCCAGTATTTCGGGAACATATAGCCAAGCAAGCCGGGGCCGAGGATATACAAAACGGTTTGCGTGGTTGTGACCTGGTCCCCCGCCACAAACAATAGAAAATAAATCACCCCGAGTATAAGAAACCCAATACCTAAGGCAAATTGCGCAAAGTGAAAATATCGGACGGCATCATTGCTCCGATACCCCGCCTGCATCAGCGTCAGTTTCATTTTGGACAGTTGTTTGGCGTCTTGAGGCTCAAGGAAGCTGGCATATTTATCCAACCTCTGATTGCGCCCCCCCGAGCGCAGGCGTTTCTTTGTTTCCACATCAGGGTGGCCTGTTTTATTGGCCTTCTTCAGCTTTTCAAGGGGGTCCTGGCGTTGGTTGAGCATCAGCACCAACACCAAGACAATCAAAACCACACCAAGCGTTCCGACAATGATAAGCGGGCCAAACGGGCCCAGGGTGTTTGTCAGGGTATCCTGCAGCTGAGTTAGAAATTCCACGGATGTATTCTCCTCAGACTTTGATATTCACAAGTATACGCATAACGATGAGATTGATCACCAAAAGCGCTCCGACAAGCAGGGCCGCAGGGATGAAAAACGGATGTTTCATGGCCTCATCGTAATAATCTGGCTTGATCATCTGGATGGCAAACAGGGCGAGAATTGGGAAGGCCGACAGAAATTTCCCTGACCATTTTGCCTCAGCGGTGATTGCTTTGACTTTGCGAAACAAACGAAAGCGCGAGCGGATGACCTTGGATAATCCCGCAAGGATTTCTGCCAGATTGCCACCCGCCTGCTGCTGGATGGTAACAGCCATGGCCAAAAATCGCATATCTTGTAAATCTAACCGCTCGGCCATGTCCTGAATGGCTTCGCCCATGTCACGACCGTAGGCATTTTCATCAGCAATAATGCCGATTTCGCTGGCCAGCGGATCGCCGACTTCGGTGGCCACAATCCCGATTGCTGCTGAGAACGGGTGCCCAACCCTGAGCGAGCGCACCATAAGCTCGATCGCGTCAGGCAGTTGTTCTTCCAGCATCGCCAGGCGTTTGTTGGCTTTTGATGTGATCCAGGTGAAAATACCGCCAACACCCATGGCAACCGAAACCAGCACCCGCACCGCCAGTGGGGATGAGGTTGCTACTGAAAGGCCAAGGAAGGCAATCACGGATACCAGCACCATCAGCATAACTAATTGCCTTGGCGTAAAGGCAATGGCTGCCTTTTGTGCCCGCACGGACAGGATGGAATAAAGCGGGATTCTTTTGGCTTTGAGGTGCTGCTGCATCTCTTTGCGCAGCTTTTCCATCACCTCTTCGCGGTTGCCACTTTTATCAAGCATCTCAAGTCTGCGATTGACCCGGCTGTTGAGGCTGATGGAGCGGCCAAATACGGTCAGGTAGATACCTTCAACCAGGACAAGAATCCCAACGAAGATCAGGCCATAAATGACAAATTCAATATTGATGCTCATGGGGGGGTTACTCCGCTGCTATTGGTTCAAAGATGCTGGCAGGCAGATCATAACCCCAAAGGCGGAAGCGCTCGGTAAAGTTGGAGCGCACGCCAGTGCCGGTGAAATGCCCGATGATCTTGTTTTCGGGGGTAAGGCCGACACGCTGGAATCGGAAAATCTCCTGCATCGAGATCACATCGCCCTCCATGCCGGTTATTTCGGTAACCGAGGTCATCCGCCGCGAGCCATCTTGCAGGCGCGAGACCTGCACAATCAGATTCACCGCCGAGGCAATTTGCGACCGGACCGCCTTGAGCGGCATCTCAATACCGGCCATGGCAATCATATTTTCCAGCCGGCTGATGGCGTCACGCGGGTTGTTGGCGTGGATTGTGGTCATTGATCCGTCATGGCCGGTGTTCATCGCCTGCAACATGTCGATCACTTCTTCGCCGCGTGTCTCGCCAACGATAATGCGGTCGGGCCGCATCCGCAGGGCGTTTTTGAGGCAGTCTCGCGGGCTGACCTCACCTTTGCCCTCAACATTGGGCGGGCGGCTTTCCATCCGGCCCACATGGGTTTGTTGCAGCTGAAGTTCGGCGGTGTCTTCGATTGTCAGGATGCGCTCATCATTGTCGATAAAGGACGAGAGTGCGTTTAGCGTGGTGGTTTTACCTGAACCGGTCCCGCCCGAGACGATGATGTTGAGCCGGGTGGCCACGGCGGCCTGTAAATAGGCGGCGATTTCCTCGTTGAAGGCACCAAAGTTGACCAGATCATCAATCTTCAACTTGTCTTTGGTGAATTTACGAATTGAAACTAGAGAGCCATCGACGGCAATCGGTGGCACCATGGCGTTGAAACGCGAGCCATCTGCAAGACGGGCATCGACATAGGGGTTGGATTCGTCCACCCGCCGCCCCACGGCCGATACGATTTTGTCGATAATGCGCAGAAGGTGTTTTTCGTCTTTGAAGGTAACACCGCTCATCTCAAGCTTGCCGTCGCGTTCAATGAATATCTGATGCGGGCCGTTGACCAGAATATCATTTATTGTTTCATCCTTGAGCAGCGGCTCAAGCGGGCCAAGGCCCCGGACCTCGTCATAAAGCTCTTGGGTCAGGTTGGCACGGTCTTCTCGGTTGAGGACGATGCTTTTCTCTTCCAGAACCTCACCGGCGATCGAGCTGATCTCAGCCCTGAGATCAGACTCTGTGGCCGTGTCCAGGGCAGAAAGATTGAGATTGTCGAGCAATGAGCGGTGCAATTCTACTTTGATTTCGCTCAAACGCTCTTTGCGCTTGCGGTCTTTATCTTGGGTTGAGGCCTTTGCAGAAGTGGAATCCGAGGGTTTGCGCAAGCTGTGGGCTTGTGTGCGCTCAACAGGGGCGGTTTTTATCGTGCTATCCCCCCCCTTTGTCGGGGCTGCACTCTGTGCTGTATCGCCGGGTTTTTTGTAACGTGAAAACATAATAATATTCCCTTGTTATGCCGCCTCAATTTCGGTTTTACCCAATTCGTGCAGGGAGAAGGCCAGTTTGGCAATTTCCTTGCGCAGCGGGTTCTTTTTGGCTGATGTGGCCAGTGGGGTGCCATGATCACCGCTGTTTGATACCGCAATTCCACCATCGGGCAATTGCACTTCGATACCAATCTCAAGGCTATCAGACATCCGCTTGATACGGGCTTTACCATTCAAATCCGTAAATTTTGGGGCACGATTTAGGCAAAAACGCAATTTTTCTACGGGCAATTCTTCAGATTTTAACGCCCGCTTGAAGCGCAAGGCGTTCTGGGCCGAGCGCATATCAATCTCAATCGTGGTGAAATATACCTGTGCAGTTGTCAGAACGGTTTCGGTCCAGGCCACTAGTGTCGATGGCATATCGACGATGACATAATCAAAATTCCGCCGGGCTATATCCAGCACACGGCTGACATCCTGAGGCGTGATCAGGTCAAGCGGTAACATATCCGAGGGCGCCGTCAGGGCCCATAGTTTTTCTTCATGTGACACCAGCGCTTGGCGAAACACTTCGCTGTCAACATTTTCAGTTTCCGACCACAATTCATAAATCATATCGCGGCGCGGCAAATCCAGATATGTCGCAACCGACCCGGTTTGCAGATCAAGATCGATTATGCAAACCCGTGGCGGGTCGTGCTTATCGATAGTCGCCAATTCCCAGGCAAGATTGACCGCAAATGTTGTGGCTCCGGTGCCGCCGGCAATGCCGTGAACCGCCAGCAGCACGCCCGCGGCCTCACCGCCGCCCAGCGCCGGGGCACCCGGCTCTAGGGCCTCATATTTAGGCTGTTTCAACCGCTCAATCGCGGCTTTTAATTCATTATCGGGCAAAGGGTAGGGGACAAACTCATCCGCCCCGCCGCGCAGAAGTTGGTGCAAAACCGTGGGGCTTACCTCCTCGGCGATCAGGATGACCTTGATATCCTTCTCACCGGCTTTGGCAATGATTTTTCCAAGCAGATCAATCTTGATCTCATCGTTGCCATCGATTGCAATGGCGATGAATTCAAGTGAGTCAGAATCAGGCTGATCAAGGAAGGGAAGCGCTTCGTCAAATCCAAGATCGCCCCAGTTCTCTCCGAGCACAGCCTCCATATCCTCGATCAGAAGGTCGAAGTTCTGTACATCCCGGCTGATGGTGCAGGCGGCAATGGGATTTAGTTCAGGTTGTGTCATCGTGCTACCCGTCATCGTTATTCAATCCAGTCCATTGTTATTGCTGTACAACGCCCGGGTCCAGCCCTAATGAATATGGGCAATTCCTGCGCATTTGTTGCACTGGCCCGTAAGCATAGGGGAAAGAGACGTATCAGCAAAGCATAATGGCACTAGAGCCCGGCAACAATTTGCCTAAATTACTGCAATTGTACAATTATTACGAACAAAAGAAAACCCGCCAATATGGCGGGTTTTGAGTTGGCCCGGGATAGTAGTTCCGGGCAGGGAGATTACTGGCCGGCCTGAAGGCCAACTGTTTCGTCAACCAAGATAAGCGTTGAAGCAGGTGCTGCGCTTTTGACATACTCGCGATATACAACCTGAGCATATTTGCCATCCATGATTATGGGATTGGACTTAATAAATCCCGAAACCTCGGTCACAGTGCGGCGATTTTGGCGCTCGCGGCCGTCACTGACAATCAGCGGTTGGGATTCGCCAAAGGAAACCACAGCCTGTAGGCGTTTACGGCTGATCCCCTGGGTGCCAAGGAAAGCGACAACCGCGTTTGCGCGTTTGCGTCCCAGTGACTTGTTGTACCCATTGGAGCCGACAGCATCGGTATGCCCAAAGACCTTGAAGCGAACCTCAGGGAACTGGCGTATCCAATTTGCCTGCTCACGCAATGTTGCGCGGGCTGCCTCATCCAGTTGTGCTGAATTGAAGGCAAAGTTGACCGTGCTGGGAACTTCCTCCGAGAAGCGTTTTGCAAGGTTGACCGCAAAGGCGCGCTCATTGGTCATCACCAGTTGGTTGTTCATATTGGCGTTGCCAAAATTCCCACCATCGACAATAGCGCCTGCCTCGGAGAAATATGAGCTGGTAACGGCGCCCGGTTGTGTGCAGGCCGACAATGCGGCTAGTCCTGCTGATGCGATTAAATACTTCATCATTTGATCTGCCTCCCGATCAATCCATTACGTAGCCGTAAGAGCCACTGAAATCTTGTTGCGCTACATCTCCGACAGCACCATTGTTGCCGGCTGAATCTATCGCCACGCGACCATTGAGAAACAAGTCTGCTTCTGACGGAAGTTTGACCCTGTCCGTGGGCAATGCAAAAGCCTCGCCGCGGGTTGGGGTTACCAGATGCGCAGTGACAATAATCACAAGTTCGGTTTGGCTGCGCTGATAATCCGCACTGCGAAACAGTGTTCCCAGGACCGGAATATCCCCAAGAAAGGGGACCTGGCCGGCATTGTCACGGAAATCATCCTGCAACAAACCCGCGATGGCAAAGCTTTGGCCATCCCGAAGGACAACTGTTGTTGATGTATCGCGACGCCGGAATGCGGGGATTAAAAGCCCATCGGCGGAGATTCCGTTTGCCGGGTCAAGCGATGATACGGCTGCGGCCAGTTCAAGGTTGATAATCCCGTCATCAGCAACACGCGGAGTGAAATTAAGCTCGACACCAAAAGGTTTGAACTCAATCGTGGTTGTATCGTTATCTTGTGCCACCGGAATTGGGATCTCACCACCCGCGAGGAATTTTGCCTCCTGGCCGGATAGAGCGGTCAGGTTGGGCTCAGCCAATGTGCGGACAACACCTTTTGTTTCAAGGGCCTGGATCAGAAGATTCAACTCAACTGCGCCGATGCTGAAGCCAACTGTAGCAACACCCGTACCTGCGCTGCCACCCGCAGATGGGACGGTCGTAAAGGTTTCGCCGCCGCCAAAACTGGCGGACAGAGATGTGCCCAGTGATTTGGCTGCCGTGCGCTGCATCTCAGCGAAACGAACCTTGAGCATGACCTGCTGTTTGCCGGTCACTGACATCAGGTTTGACACCCGTTCAGGCGCATAACGCTCTGCCAGATCAAGTGCGCGTTGCAGGCGCGGGGTGCTGGATACGGTTCCTGACAGAACAATGCCGTCATTCGCCGAGCGAACCTGAATTTTCTCGCCAGGAAGGATTTGCGTCAAGCGTTCCTTGAACTCCGAGATGTCCGTCGTCACCCGCACTTCAACATTGGTGATTAGCCCGCCAGACGCATCCAGTAGCGTCAATGTCGTGCGCCCAGGCGTTTTGCCAAGCACATAAATGGTGCGGTCTGACAGGGTTGAGAAATCGGCAATCGCAGGATTGGCAATGCTCAGCTCTGCAAAGGGGACGTCGCTTTCAACAACAACAGCACGGTTCATCGGGACATTAAGATCCTTGACCGTGCCCTTGCGAACGACCTTGATGGTTTCTGCCTGAACGACAGTGGTGAATGGCCCATAAGCCATGGCCAGCCCCAATAGGGCTGCCTTAACAATGTCTAAATTTTTCATGTGACCTGCCTTTCCGATCACGCCTCAATAATGGGTCTTTATGCCCTTGCTCACGGATCTTTTTGCCCGTTACCTGATGCCACCATAGGGCGGATTGTGGAAAATTATCAAGAATCAATGCCATTTAGGAAACATTTTTTATGAAAACAGGCAAACCGTTTCCTAAATGCAACGGGGCGCCAAATGATTGACACCCCGGTATAGTACATAATTTACGCATTTTGGCGGCCAAAGCAGTTTGCTGATTACCTTTTTGCGCAATTAAGCGGGCAAAAAGCGACAGGCCCCAAGCATGTTAATTCATTTTCATTCAGGCGGGCAGGGGATCACGATCCCTGTATCAACTGTCGCGCCGTCGCGTCTGCCCTTGATGGTGCAAACCTTCTCGATCACCTGCTCTTCTATAACCGGTGCATTGGCAATACCCAAAAGTGAATTTTGATCCACTTCAATCTGACCTGCAACCGTTGTATCCAATGCGCCAACCAAAGACAGGCTGAGTTTGCCGGTTGACTGTGCCTGTGCCAATGCGGCGACCTGCTCGGGCAAAACCGAAACGGTGACGGTGCGGGCGAGGATTGTATCGGCGCTATCGCTATCGGATACCTGATCAACGGCAATCAGTTCAACCCCGGCCTCGATCAATTTTGTCACATCTCCGGATGAGTTGGCTTCTGTGCGTAAATCTTTGCCGCTAAGCCGACCGGTCCAGTAAATATCAACCCGGTCCCCTGGGCGCAGGAAGCCAGAGACGCCGCTATCTGCGTTCACTTTGATCGCGAAGGCGCGCATGCCGGTTTTGAGTTGCAAACCAGCGTCCCGCCCCGGCTCTGTCACCTTGACGATCAGGATTGCTTCATTCTTTTCCGTGGCCCGCAAAATCGAACGAGGAAAGGCCTCTCCTTTTGGGAACAGCTCATCAAAGGATGCAAATGTGCCTTCGGGCAGGGATGCTTTTGGGAACTTTGTTAACTGAACATCGTCTTTTTCCAGACGCTCGCCATATTTAAGGGCGCGGGTTGCTACCATAATATCGACAGTTACAATCTCGGGCACCCGCGCGGCGCGCTCTTTCTCGAGTTGTGACTGGTAAGACTTGATATAACCTTTCGCCATATATACGGCAAAACCAGCAAGGCCCAGACCGATCATCAATACAAGTGCAAACACCAACCTCATGGAGCGTCCTTTCAAAACGTAATTGGTTCTGTGCCTCTATTAACAGAGATATTATTCATTTGTCTATTTTGTCTGAATATCCGGGTAATAAAAGCACATAGCGGTCGTTTCGCCACACGAAACAATTTACATTCAAGGGGTAATTTGTAGGTTAAATCTGCAAGTGAAGGCAAATAGGCAATTAATTGCCTAACACTTCAGGAGGCTAAATTCAGGGGGTCGACCCGAGATCTATGTTTGCCATGCTGGTGGCCATGTTTGCTGATGCTGCGAAGATGCCAGTGCGCACAGTGGCCACTGTGGCCAATGCCAGTGCGACCATCGAGGCGGTCAAAACAACCCAGTCAACGGTAATTGCGCCATCTTCATCATAAGTGAATTTATACAGGAATTCCATCATTTTTCCAAACTCGCCAGTGCATTAGAAGTTTTGAGCATCTCAGCGTGGTTGGACCCTTGCCAACAGCACCGTTTCTGATAAGCACAATCTTTGCAACATGAAAGAACAGTCAGCCCAGGTAACAACTGGCCACAAATTGGAATATTTGCAGCCAGCTGTCTTAAATCGCGGTAAAGCCGAAGCTATTACGGAGCTGTTGAGCCAACTGTCGCGCCCGAAACGGCTGTTGCGATATTGCCAGCCAGTGTGTTAACACTGCCACGCACTGCGGCAACGGCTGCGATCGCCAGGCCAACAACGGCTGCGGTCAGCACAACCCAGTCAACGGTTACGGCGCCATCTTCGCTTTTGGCGAAGTTTTTGATAAATGTAGTCATTTTTAGGTCCCTCCAAAGGATACAATAGTCAGGTTAACAACCACTTCGACATCAACGTACACCAGAATCAGGTACACTGCCGTTATGGTCTGACCTACTATAATCAGTGAAATTGGGCGGGAATGGGGCACGAATACAGCCTTTTTAGTAAACCTTAATATTTCGTGATGGAAGCGGTGTAAACTTTTGATACTAATGGGTTTAATCGTAATAATAATTTATTCTAGCAGAGGTTGTGTCGGGTGGTGTGGTTTAATTGTGGTGAAAATGTGGCGTAAAATCTGTGCATTTACAGTTATTTTCAACACAATGCTGGCTTTTAGGCCGAATCTTTGACATATTTGATTTAATCATAACGAGGCGAGCAGAACTCGGACATGCGTATATTTGTAACATTGGCCATTTGCGTGGCCATCACCGTGCCTGTGGGCGCTGATGCGGCTGAGCCTAAGCCGTTTCCGCAATTCACATTTAAAATGCAAAAGCCGCCGAAACCGGGCGTGAAAAGGCGCATCACTGTGCAGATTGAGCCTGCGCCAGAGCCAGACCCGGTTACAGCTACCACGCCGGATGAGGTTTTGCCTGATGATGATCTCATCGGGAAATACAGTTGGTTTTGGCAAAAGGTATCGCCGAATATTTCAATGAATGGCTCGGTGCGGCTGCGCACGGCCTTCAAAAGCCTTAATGATGCGCCGGGGGGCGGGGGCGTTTCCGGGCCGCGATTGCAATCGGTTCAGGATATTGCCCGGGCTGAAGGGCAAAATATCCTGTCGGCCACCATCGGCACAAAGGTATCGCCCGCGCTTGTATTGGCGATGATCTCGGTTGAATCCGGCGGTCGTACCGATGCGGTCAGCACCAAGGGCGCGCAGGGGTTGATGCAACTGATGCCCGATACCGCCAAACGCTTTGGTGTGACCGACAGCCTGTCCTCAAGCGAAAATATTCGTGGTGGTGTGGCCTATCTTGATTGGCTGCTGACGGAATTTGACGGCGACGCGGTGATGGCGATTGCCGGGTATAATGCCGGCGAGGGCGCTGTGAAGAAGCATGGAGGCGTGCCGCCCTTTGCGGAAACCCGCGATTATGTGCCCAAGGTTCTGGCAGCTTTTGAGGTGGCGCGGGGGCTGTGCAAAACCCAGCCCGAATTGATCACGGATGGCTGTGCGCTTGATTTGGCCTCAAATTAAGCGGCCCCGCCGGTTCGGTTTGGCGGGGCCGGATGCATTTGCATTTCAATGAAGACTTATTCCCAGGTGGTATAGCCAAGCTGCAGCACTTTGGGGCTGCCGCCGGAGATATTGTTCATACGGAACTGGCTGACCCGGCCCTCATTGGTTCTCATACAAATGTAAGACCCTACAGGCACATCTGACAGGGATACCCGGCTGCTGGTAAAGCGCGCAGCTGAGCACCCGGCAAAACCGCGGTTGCGTCGGTTACCAACGCCGATTTGCGCCCCATTGCGCGGAACCAGATATAAAAGATCGCTGGTTTCGGCCTGAAACCAGATATCTGCAGCGTTGTTGCTGCTGCTGTTGCGGTCAAAATCGGCCAGATAGGTCTGCCGCAGGCTGACAGCTTCGCTGCTGAATGTCCGGGGAAGGGCAACAGCCGCCGCCAAACAGTTGAAGCCGCCGCTGACGGCGGTGCAAGTCCGGCCGACCGGGGCTAAAAGCATGATCCTGCCGGCGCTGCCGTAATCACATTGCAGGGTTTTTTTACCGCCCAGAGAGATGACGCGCGTGTTTTGCAGAACATTAACCTGAGGCGTGTTCCACCAGCCCGAGGGCAGGGGCGTTGTCACTTCAAGCCTGATTTGTTCCAGCGGGCAGGCAATGGCCTGCGCTTTGGCAGCCGAGGGGGCGGTTAGAGCGGCCAGCGTGGCCAGGCCAATAACAAGGCTCAGATTGTGAAATTTCTTCAATGTGCCAAACATTTTCATATCCTTTTCAAAATTGCGGCCAAAGGGCCTGTTTGATATAGATCGGTTAATCATGTCCTGACTGTTGCGCATCCTCTGATGCAACCCAATATCGCGCCGTGGTTATTGAATAACATAACATTGCATATTTACGAAAATCTGAGGCAGGTTGGCTCTTAACGGCTTGCACCTGACTAATATATCGTTGATCCCATGAAATATGCGCGCTTTGTTACAACGAGTTTCCCATGCTTCTGTCTCAGTAGACGGAAAGATGATCGGACAGTCCGGCGGCCCCGGCCTGCTGATCCTGATCTGTGCCATGCAAGGCGACACGAAGACGCAGGCCGGTAAGCTGGCGGCGAAAATCTCGAAACTGCGGATATTCAAGGATGCGGCGGGCAAGATGAACCTCTCGGTGCTTGATACCGGTGGCCACGCGCTGGTGATCTCTCAATTCACCCTTGCCGCCGATACCACACGCGGCAACCGCCCCGGCTTCTCGGATGCGGCTCCCCCGGATATAGGCGACACCCTATATAGGTATTTTGTGAAATCCCTGACAAATTTGGGCGTGCCGGTGGAAACCGGAGAGTTTGGCGCTGACATGCAGGTTGAACTGTTGAATGACGGCCCCGTGACCATCTGGATGGAAACCTGATCCGCTTTCATTTTTCTCTAAATACTCCCGCCGGAGGCATAAAAGTTCTTTTGCGCCAGTTGACAGGCCCGATGCAACACCTGTGAATATGCCCAAGCCCCCGGAACCCCAAAGGATAGCCCCCATGACAGTGCTGCTTGATGACACCTGCACCCTGCTGGGCGAGCTGATCGGCTTTCCCACCGTCACCTCCGACAGCAATCTTGAGATGATCGCGCATCTGGCCGGACGGTTGGAGCATGTCGGCGCGCGGGTGGATGTCCACTTGGATGAGACCGGCAAGAAGGCCAATCTCTTTGCCGCCCTTGGCCCCGAGGATGTGGATGGCGGCATCGTTTTATCGGGTCACACGGATGTGGTGCCGGTGACCGAGCAAATCTGGGCCAGTGATCCCTTTGACTTGGCCCGGCGCGACGGGCGGCTTTATGGCCGGGGCACCTGCAATATGAAAGGCTTTATTGCTGCCGCCGTGACTATGGCACCGATATTGGTCCAGCGTGTCCGCGACCGCCCGCTGCATTTTGCCTTTACCTATGACGAGGAAACCGGCTGTTTCGGGGCACAGGCGCTGGTGCAAACCCTCAAGGCTCAGGGCCTGCGCCCCGGGTGTGGCCATTATCGGCGAGCCCACAGATATGCGCATCATCGAGGGCCATAAGGGTTGCTATGAATACAGCACGCATTTTAGCGGGCTGGCGGGGCATGGCTCGGACCCGGATCGCGGCGTCAATGCGGTTGAATATGCTGCCCGCTATGTGATGCGCCTGCTCGCGCTGAAAGATCAGTTGCGCGCCCGCGCCCCGAAAGGCAGCCGGTTCAAGCCGCCCTGGACAACGATCAGCACCGGTGCCCTGAATGGTGGTGTGGCGCATAACGTGATTGCCAGCGCGGCCCGGGTCGATTGGGATATGCGCCCGGTTCAGGCCAGTGATGCCCGTTTTGTCAAAGATGATTTGCGCGATTATTGCCAAAACACCCTGCTGCCGATGATGCGCGCGGTCCATCCGGGCGCGGACATTACCACCGAGGTGCTGGCCGAGGTTGAGGGGCTGGAGCCCACGGACGAAAACGAGGCCCGCGAGATTATGATCGAGCTGACCGGCCACAATGAAACCGATCTGGTGGCCTTTGGCACCGAGGCGGGGATTTTCACCGAATTGGGCATGTCGGCGGTGGTCTGCGGCCCCGGCTCGATCGAGCAGGCGCATAAGGCCGATGAATATGTCTCACTGGCGCAGATGCAGCAATGTCTGGATATGCTTGGGCGGCTTGGGGATAAGCTCGGCGCTTGATCAAAGCCTGCGAAAGGTCAGGTAATGTGGCACCCGGCCCTCGCGCAGGGCTTTTTGCTCGTAGCGGGTGGAAATCCAATCCTCCCACGGCTCGCGCCAATCGGTGGGGCGTTCCGCCAGCCAGTCAAAGCCGTGCCGGGGAACCTGCTCTAATGTCTGGCGCACATAATCGGGAATGTCCGTGGCGACGCGGAAAATCGCACCGGGTTTGAGGACCCGCGCCAACGGCTCAAGATGCTCGGGCGTGACAAACCGCCGCCGGTGATGGCGCTTTTTCGGCCATGGATCAGGGTAGAGCAAAAACGCCCGTGCAATCGAGGCCTCCGGCAGCACATCAAACAGATCGCGCACATCGCCGGGGAACACTTTTAGATTATCCACGCCCGCGCGGCGGATTTTGCCCAGAAGCATGGCCACGCCGTTGATATAAGGCTCGCAGCCGATCAGGCCGGTATCTGGGTTCTGCGCGGCCTGATGCACCATATGCTCGCCGCCGCCAAAGCCGATCTCAAGCCAGACCGGGCGCGGGCCAAACAGGGCATTCAGATCAAGCGGCGTGCGCTCGGGGTTGTCCTGCCAGCTCACCC
>UOEG01000102.1_pt1 | contig 17777 bp, 23 predicted proteins | sample 1990051 | NCBI WGS metagenome assembly UOEG01 (sample SAMEA4728526, study PRJEB27164) | hydrothermal vent metagenome | biome: marine basaltic hydrothermal vent biome; feature: marine hydrothermal vent; material: mineral | place: Pacific Ocean | collected 2011-06-14/2011-07-23 | depth 1741 m | reverse complement strand
TTTCAGACGGGCTACGCCATCAACTGCCTGCGCACGAGACAGAGATTGGCCGGCGTTCCTGGCCAGCCCTTTGTCGCGCACCCGCCGGTATCCAAACCGGCATTTGATGACGCGGAATACATGTTCGACTTTGGCCCGGACAGAGCCATGTTTGTGGCCATGTTTGTGGTTGCGTTTGTGGTTGCGTTTCTTCTGAGAAGACGACAGCACCCGCCCGCGTTTGCGCTTGTCTTTGACGGCCCGGAGCACGCCATCCGCTCGTGCCGCACGCTTGCGTTTGTTGCTGACATAGCCTTTATCACCGAAGATGGCCCGGTCATCCGCGCGGATCAGATTGTCGGTCATCCGCGCATCCTGGCACCAAAATACCACTGATTACCCTTCTTTGTCCGGGCCATTTCCGGGTCGCGCCTGCCCGCCTTGTTCTTTGTTGACGGCGACGCGGCAATCAGCGTGGCATCCATAATGGTGCCGCCGCGCAGCATCAGAGCGTGCTCTTCGGGATAGGCGGAAACTTCGGCAAACAGCGCCCCGGTCAACTCGTGGTGCTCCGGCAGATGGCGGAAGTTGAGGATGGTGGTCGCATCGGGGTCCGGATCAAGCCCCGCAAAATCCCGCATCGAATGCATGTCATAAAGCGCCTCTTCCGCGCCCGGATCAGCCCGGATCGGGTAGCCCGTACCATTGCTGCAGAACGTAAATCCGCAGCATCACCGACAGTGGCATCTGCGGGCGGCCTTTGCGTGGTTTTAATGCCGCGAAACCAACGCCTCCAGCCGAACCCAGGGCACAACCTGACCCATCTCCGCCAGAAAAACATCTCGCTTGGTGCGCTTCTTCCTCTGCGATTGCTCAAACGATGAAAAACGCTGCTGTTTCATTCAGAACCCCCTATTTTGCCTCAAAGCAAGAATAGCAGAAATCAGACAGAGTTGTTCAGAGTTTCCCTAACCTGATCCCAGACAGATGTTATGGCCCCGTAGGGTGGGTGAAACCCACCACACTTGGGTAAGGTGGGTTTTCCAGGCTCCGCCGTTCTCGCCTGAAACGCTCCCCCGGAGCGTTTCAGGCGAGAACCCCACCCTACGGATTACCGACAGGCTGGGCTGATCTCAATCATTGCGCGGCTTTAATGCGGTTGCTACGGTGGCAAAAAAAAGGAGCCTTCCCATGACACGCATTCCGATGATTTCACTGGCTGTCCTGATCACCGCCTGCACTCAGGTCTCCATGCCCGAAGCGCCCGAAGGGCAGGCGCTTTTTGCAGAAAACTGCGCGCAATGCCATGGGGCATCGGCCAGGGGGGGTGGACCATGGGCCAGCGCGTACTCGCCGCGCCCGGCTGATCTGACGCGGCTATCCAACGATGGTGTGTTTCCAAAGGCGCGGGTGTTAAGCGTGATTGATGGCTATGACCGCACTGGTTTGCCGGGTAAAGACATGCCCGAATTTGGCCTGCTGTTGGAGGGCGATACCGTGCCGGTTGATGTGGGCGACGGTGTCCTGACCCCCACGCCCCGGCCCCTGGCCGCGTTGCTGGTGTATTTGGAAAGCATTCAGGGGCAATAGTCACAACACCCGGATCACATCCTTGTCAATTGCCAGCATATAACCGCGTCTTGCGATGTTCTTGACCAGCAATTCACTGACCAGTTGATTGCCCAGCGTATCACGTAGCCGTTTGATGCGGGTGGCCCCGGCGGCCTCATCACAATCGGATGCGCTGCGACCTGAAATTATGCCCTCGATCTCACTGCCCGACAGCACGTCATCATCCATCCGCGCCTCGGCCAGAACCGAAAGCGTTTCCATCGCCGCGTCCGTTAGCTTGAAGCCCATATTGTTCAGGTAAACGGTTTTTTCCTCGCGGCTGATCAACAGGGAGCTGACCTGAATGCCGGAGCGTTCAATCTGCGCCATACGGCGGTTGAGGGTAATCAGCATCACCAAAAACACCAGGGCGGCAATCAACAATGCGGTGGCAAAGATCAGCAGCACAAAAATTACAAAGCGGTAGCTGGTCAGCACCTCGGAAAATGAAGTGCCGGACTGTGCCAGAATTTCCAGCAATTTAATCTCGGCCTGCGATGTAAGGTCATCATTTTCAATGAATAACTTCTCAACGCGGGCGTTGAATGCGTTGGCGTCGGGCAGATACATGAACAGTAAAAGCGCCGAGATCAACAAAATAGCCACCACCGATGCGATACCGATGGTGACAATTCGATTGCCGGTTTTCAGTGTGTCAGAAGCGGAGGTAATATTGTCCCGCACGTTGCTTCCTCTTCTCATTCAGGCCGCTGTCATCAAATGTTGACAACACCTTTAGCAATTTCCAGCCCTGTCCGGCAAGTCGCGCGTTAATTTCGGGCGTGGCTTCGGATGCGGAACAAGACGAGACTTGCATCACACCATAGTGGAGTTCCAGCGGATTGTCGCGCTTGGCTTTGTAATCCGCATAACACGCCGCCTGGGCGCTGGTCGCGCCTGCGGTCAGGGCCATAGAGGCCACGAGGGATAAAAGGATATGTTTCATGGCATTGAACATGCGGTGAATGTCACGGTTATTCAATAACAAGTGATGGGTTATGACCTCAAAATGCGTTGTTATCGGATAACATAGGATTGATATTGCCTGTCTTTCAGGGATGGCCCCATCTTCATTACATCGCAACGGGCCAAAACATCCCGAGGCATGAAAAACCAAAAGCGCCTGAACCGAGACACCTGAAAGGAAACCAAATGATACATCGTAAATTCATCGCACTTATCGCTGCCACATCCATCGCCGTTACCGGCCTGACCGCAGCCCCCGCGCAGGCGAAAGATGATACCGCAAAAATTATTGCCGGTGTTGCAGCACTTGCCCTGATCGGGGTGGTGGTCTCGCAAAGTAATAAAAGCCGCAACAGAAACCGGACAACGCGAACGCAACCTTATGATAATGGCGGCGTTTATGGCGGTGGCGGCTACCGCGATGACAACAGCTATAATAATGGCGGGTATCGCCGGGATGACAATTATTATGATGATGACAGCTATAATCGCCCACAGCCGCGCCGGACTCAGCGCAAGGTGCTGCCGCGCTCGTGCAAGGTGCAGGCCCGCACCCGCAATGGCCGGGTTCCGGCGTATAGTGGAAGCTGCCTGAACAATAATTACCGCTATGCCAATGCGCTGCCGCGTCAATGTTCATTTCGTGCCCGCACAGGTCGGCATGGCGCGCGTCGCACGGTTTACAGCAGAGACTGCCTAGCCAGCCGCGGCTATCGTCCCGGCAACTACTGATACTTTGAATAAATCGAGCAGGTGGGGAGGGGCAGGAGCCTCTCCCTTTTTTTGGCCCTTTTTTTGCATTCCGGCGCGGCTTGTGATTTTGATCCTTCATGAGCAACCCGGATTATTCTTATGAAGCCGAGGCCATCGCCGGGGGCTTTGCCTTTGTCGCCGGAGTGGATGAGGTGGGCCGTGGGCCCCTGGCCGGGCCGGTCACGGCGGCGGCGGTCATTCTGGACCCGGATAACATCCCTGAGGGGCTGAACGATTCCAAACGCCTTTCGGCAAAGCGGCGGCAGGTGCTGAATGACCTGCTGACGCACTGCGCCGATATATCCATTGCCCATGCCTCGGTGGCCGAGATTGATCAGATCAATATCTTGCGGGCCTCGCATCTGGCGATGGAGCGGGCAGTGGCGGGGCTGAGGCAGCCCGCTGATATGGCGCTGATTGATGGCAATATGATCCCCCGGAACCTGACCATTCCGGCGCGGGCGATTATCAAGGGCGATGCCATATCGCTCTCAATCGCCGCCGCATCCATTGTGGCCAAAACAGCACGCGACAAGATCATGTGGGATTTAGCGCAACAGTTTCCTGGCTACGGATGGGAGACAAACGCCGGATACCCGTCTAAAAGCCACAAATTGGCGCTGCAAAATCTTGGGGTGACCCCACACCATAGGCGCTCGTTCAAACCTGTCCACAACATCTTGTATCAAGAAAAATAACTAACATACTGATTCAAAAAAGAAATTGACGGCGAATTATCTTTGACTCATGCTTAGGCCGAATAACCAGAGCGCATAAGCGCCGGGACAGAGGCAGAATATGACTGAGATAAGTAAGGGTAAGGGCGCATCTGCGCTCCCGCTGAATAGTATACTTGAGGGTGATTGCATTGAGGTGATGAACGGGCTGCCTGAGGGGTCCGTTGATCTGATCTTTGCTGATCCGCCTTATAATTTGCAGCTGAAGGGGGATCTGCACCGGCCTGATAATAGCCAAGTCGATGCGGTAGATGATGCATGGGACCAATTTGCATCATTTGCCGCTTATGACAAGTTCACCAAGGCCTGGCTCAAGGCGGCGCGCCGTTTGCTTAAACCAAACGGCGCGATCTGGGTGATTGGCTCGTATCACAACATCTTCCGGGTGGGGGTGGCATTGCAGGATGAAGGTTTTTGGATCCTCAATGACGTGATCTGGCGCAAATCCAACCCGATGCCCAATTTTCGTGGCAAGCGTTTTACCAATGCCCATGAGACGATGATCTGGGCCAGCAAGCAGGAAGGTGGCAAATACACCTTCAATTACGAGGCTCTGAAAGCGCTGAACGAAGGCATTCAGATGCGTAGCGACTGGGTGCTGCCGCTTTGTACCGGGCATGAGCGCATCAAGAATGAGAACGGCGACAAAGCCCATCCGACGCAAAAACCGCAAAGCTTGCTGCACCGGGTGCTGGTGGGATCAACCAATCCCGGCGATGTGGTGCTTGATCCGTTTTTCGGCACCGGCACCACCGGCGCTGTGGCCAAGATGCTGGGGCGTGATTTCATCGGGATTGAGCGCGAAGAGGCGTACCGCAAGGTGGCGGCAAAACGCATTGCCAACACCCGCCGGCTGGACCGTGAGGCGCTTCAGGTCTCAACCTCAAAACGCGCCGAGCCTCGGGTGCCATTTGGCCAACTGGTCGAGCGCGGCATGCTGCGTCCGGGTGAGGAATTATATTCATTGAACAAACGTCACAAGGCCAAGGTGCGCGCCGATGGCACGCTAATCGGCGATGACATCAAGGGGTCAATCCATCAGGTCGGCGCCCACCTTGAAGGTGCGCCATCCTGCAATGGCTGGACTTACTGGGGCTTTAAGCGCGACGGCAAGACCGTACCGATTGACCTTCTGCGTCAACAAATCCGCGCTGAGATGGCCAACTGAATTTCAAGGAGTACCGCCGGTGCCTGTGGTCTAACTCCCACGCGCACTGCTCACTGGCCCCGCCTTTCATGGCGGGGTTTTTTTGCTTATTGGGTTATTTTTTCGGAATGCCACCCCGTTTGATGATCTCAGCCGAAAAATCCTTATAGGCCGCCTGCCAGGCTACGCGGGTTTCCGGTGTGAAATCATCCCCCATGGCGTTTTTCAATGTCTCAATCAAGGCCCGGCCCATCGGCTCAAAATCCACCGCCTTCACTCCCATGGCCTTATGCCCGTCACCAAGATCGGAATAGCGGCTCGCCATGGCATCGGGGTTGTGCAGATTGTCCACGATCACCCGCAGCGTCGACATGAACCGCATCCCCTGCCCGGCGATGTCTTCGCGAAACATATCCCGCAGCTGTGGTGCATGCTGAAACAGGGCATCGTAGAATTGGATTGATCTGGGTTCGATATCATCGCGCAACATGTCAAAGCTGTCGCGGATCAACATCATCTGTCGTTGTGACAAAGGCATATTGGCTTCTCCGGTCTGAATCATTTGTGCATTTGCCAGCATATCATAAATCTGCCTATCCGGGGGAAAACCCGCTGACCGCGCTGATTTGACCCGGTGCGATCCTTTTTTCTGCCTCAGGCATAGCATTGATGAGTAAAGAAGCAGATATACTAAAGCTTTTTGCGTTTTACCTGAGCCTAGGAAAAATGTAAAAGGCCACGCCATCTGTACGTTGTGGGCGTTTTGCGAAACACACATTCCTTCATAAATGTGGTACTGTATATGAAGACACCGCCTAGGACATGAAAATGAAGTTCAATCATATCGGAATACCGACCACATCCACATTTGACGGGGAAATCCCGTTGCCCGATCTGGGCATGACGGTCAGTGACCATAAAAACAATCCTTTTGGCATTCAGTGGCAGCGTTATGAGCCGGGTGCACCTTATCCTGATCTGGTCAAACAGGTGGCGCATGTGGCGTTTGAGGTGGATGATCTGGACAAGGCGCTTGAAGGTATGCGCGTGATCATTGCACCAAACTCTCCGATGGTGGGTCTGAGGGTCGCGTTTATAGAAATTAACGGCGCGCCGGTTGAGTTGATGGAAATTGACCACGAAATATGCGGTGAGGAAATTTAACATCCGCACAGGCTTGATTGACTTGGCTTGATTGATTTGGCCTGTTTGATTTGGCCTGACTGTTTTACGCCTGCAAACCGGCTTAGGAAAATCACGGGCATTGACGGCGGTGTCATGGTTGGCCGAAATTGAATCTAAAAAGGGAGGCCTCAAATGCGCATCAATGCAGATTTTTCCAAACGGGTTGTTATCCGGCCCGAAGATTATCAATGGGTCGCCTCACCAGCGGCCGGGGTTGAGCGTATGATGCTGGACCGCGTGGGCGATGAGGTCGCCCGCGCCACCACGATTGTGAAATTCGCGCCCGGCTCACAATTTGACGCCCACACCCATGGCGGCGGCGAGGAATTTTTGGTGCTTGAGGGGGTGTTTTCCGATGAAGCCGGCGATTACCCGGCGGGCAGCTATGTGCGCAATCCCATCGGCAGCAGCCACACACCGCATACCGATGAAGGCTGCACCATTTTGGTGAAACTGCACCAGTTTGACGCCGGGGATCAGCAGCAGTTTCATATTGACACCACCAAAGCCCGCTTCAATCCCGGCCTTGTTGAGGGCCTCACGGTTTTGCCTTTGCACTCTGCCGCCAGTGAAAACGTGGCGCTTGTGCGCTGGGCACCGGGGACGCGGTTTAACGCCCACCAACATTGGGGCGGCGAAGAGATATTTGTGCTCGAGGGCACATTTCAGGATGAGCATGGCAGCTATCCCAAAGGCACATGGCTCCGCAGCCCGCATTTGTCACAGCACACGCCCTATTCCGATGAGGGCTGTCTGATCTATGTGAAAACCGGGCACCTGCCGATGGCAAACACCGCCTAGCGCGGCAGTGGGTTGCGCGCCTTATTATATGGCTTCCAGCTGGTGATCTCAGGGTAATACATCTTGCGCCAGCGTCGCACGCGGGGGTTCATCAAACGCCGCCAAATTGGCGGCACCATCGCTGCCATGGTCATCAATGGATAGCCGTAAGGCAGTTGTGGCGCATCCATCGCCGGGTGATTTTGCAACAAGGGAAAGCGCCGGTCGGGTTTGTAGTGATGATCCGAATGGCGTTGCAGATTTATCAGCAACCAATTGGTCGCCTTATGCGTTGCATTCCAGCTATGTTGCGGCAAAACATGCTCATATTTACCCGCGCCCAGATGTTTGCGGGTGAGGCCGTAATGCTCAATATAATTCACCAGCTCAAGCTGCCAGATCGCTACAAATGCCTGCCAGAGAAACAGACCCAGACCGGTCCAGCCGCCAATCCACAGCGCCAGCAACAGCATCAGCCCCTGCATCCCCCAATAGCGGAAAAACGGATTGCCGAAATCATTCCACGGCTTGTTTTTACGCGCCAGCATGGATTTTTCCGCCTGGAAGGCGGATTTCAGTGAGTCGCGTAAAACCCGGGGGAAGAACCGGTGAAACCCTTCATTATACCGCGCCGTGGCCGGATCGCGGGGGGTGCCGACATAGCGGTGATGCACCAGCAAATGCTCAGATCGGAAATGCGAATAAAGCACCATCGCCAGCAGCACATCCGCCAAAAACCGCTCGCCCTTATCCTTTTGGTGCATCAGTTCATGGCTGTAATTGATCCCAATGGTGCCGGTGACCACGCCCACGCCAAAAAACATCCAGATTTTGCCGGCGGTCGACAAATGCTCGGCCCCGCTGACATACCAGATCATCCAGTAGAGCAGGCAAAACTGCAGCGGTGTCCAGATCAGAGTGATGGCTTTGTACCAGCCAAGCTGCGCCTCAGATGTCTGAAGATCGGCGTTTTCCTTGTTCAGCCCCAGAAAGGCATCAAAGACCGAAAACAAAATCCAAGTACTGACCGGTAAAAGGGCTATGGTCCAGCCGCCTTGCGTCGCGCCGATCAGGGCCATGGGGATCAGCAGCAATGACAGCCAGAATGGCAGGGCGTTTTGAAACTTGGCAACCTCGGGGGCGGGGATCATGGGCGACTCCGTTTTGGCGCAGTATAAGCCATATTTTCAAACGCGTCATGTGACAGATCGAACACCTTGCGCATGACGGTGGGTAACTCAGATGGGTTGAAATTCTGATAAGCGATGAATTTGCCGGTTTCGGGCCGGGCATCCGCGACCACCTGCGCCAGCATAATCCGAAGTCGCAGGTGAAAATGGGTGAAGGTATGGCGGGCCTCTTCCGGCAATAGCTGCCAGTCGGCCACCATGGGCGGCGCGGGCTCGGGGGCCTCATTCCAAGGACTGCCCGGCCAACCGAGCATACCACCAAGCAGGCCCTTATTCGGGCGGCGCTCCAGTAATAACGCACCATCACTGCGCCGCACCACATAGGCAATGCCCAACCGCGTGGGCTTGGGCTTTTTGGCGGTTTTGCGCGGCAATCCGGCCTGAGTGTCCGCCGCCCGTGCCCGGCATGGCAAACGCCATGGGCAAATGCCGCAGTTTGGTGATTTGGGCGTACAGATCGTGGCCCCCAAATCCATCACCGCCTGCGCGTAATCCCCCGGCCGGTGATCGGGGGTTAGCGTGGCGGCGGCGCGGGTAAATCCGGCCTTGGCCTTGGGCAGGGGCGTGGGATCATTGTGCAGCCTTGCCATCACCCGTTCAATATTGCCGTCCACCACCACCTCGGGCCGGTCAAAGGCGATGGCGGCAATGGCGGCGGCGGTATAAGGCCCGATACCAGGGAGCTTCAGCAACGCCTCGCGCTGATCCGGGAACTGCCCGGCGTGATCCGTCACTACCGCACGGGCGCATTTAAGCGCGTTGCGCGCCCGCGCGTAATAGCCAAGCCCTGCCCATTCGCCCATCACCTGCGTATCCTCGGCGGCGGCCAGATCGGAAACCGTCGGCCAAAGGCTGGTGAAACGCTGATAATAAGGGATCGCGCTGGCCACGGTGGTTTGTTGCAGCATCACCTCGGAAAGCCAGATGCGATAGGGATCGGGCATCACGCCTTTCGCCCTGTCCCCGGGGGCAATCCGCCAAGGCAATTTGCGGGCATGATGGTCATACCATGTTAGCAAATCGGCAGGGCAGGCCCTCTCATGCATAATTTATCTTCCATTTACCTTCGTAAAACCCCTCGGGGTCTGGTATGTCTCATCACATGCCTTAAATACATAGCTGAGTACAGGAAATGAGCCGGTGACCCAACGAAAAGCCACAACATATGGTTTCAAACGCACCTCGGCGCTGTTGCAAAAGCGCATTCGCACGGCGTCACAAACGCGCGGGTTTGCGCAATCGCGGCTATTGACGCAGTGGCCTGAGATCGTCGGGGATGATATTGCCGCCATCGCCCGGCCAGTGAAGATAAGCTATGCAAAACATGGGCTTGGGACCACGTTAACGGTGCTGACCACCGGCGCGCAGGCGCCAATGCTTGAGATGCAAAAGGAAAAGCTGCGCCAGAAGGTCAATACGGTTTACGGCTATAACGCCATCTCGCGCATCACCATCACCCAAACCGCACCCACCGGATTTAGTGAGGGTCAGGCGAATTTTGAGCATCACGCAAAACCCGCCGCGCCAAAGGCCCCGGACCCGGAATCAATAGCCAAAGCCGAAGCGTTGGCGGCCCCGGTGGGCGATATGTCGCTGCGCGCGGCCCTTGAGATTCTGGGGCAAAACATCATATCAAAATCGAAGCGATCAACAGTGAGGAAATGATATGGAGCGAAGGCTTGTACTTGGGTGGGTAGCCTTGGCCATTGCCGGTGGCGGGCTGATCTGGAAAAGATCCCTCGGCTCAACCGATGCCCAACCTGTGGCGGACGTTTTAGGCCAGCCATCGGATGTGGATATGTCGTCCATCGTTGAAATGGCAATGGGGCCGGAAGATGCCAAGGTGACAATCATTGAATACGCCTCTTTCACCTGCCCGCATTGCGCCCGGTTTCACCAGGGCCCGCTCAAGCAGATGAAGGCGGATTATATTGACAAGGGTCTGGTGCATTTCATCTACCGCGATGTCTATTTTGACCGCTTTGGCCTGATGGCGGCGCAGATTGCGCGCTGTGGCGGGCGCGAGCGGTTTTTTGACATAGCCGATTTGCTTTATAGCCAGCAGCGCGAATGGATTGCCGGTGGCGATGATCCGGCAAAGATTGCGGCAAACCTGCGCAGGATTGGCAAGGTGGCCGGGCTTGGGGAAGATACGCTTGAGGTGTGCCTGGCAGATAAGGCTCAGGCCGAGACGCTTGTGGCCTGGTATAACCAGAATGCCCAGGCCGATAATGTCCGGTCAACGCCTTCGTTTATCATCAACGGTGAGCCCTATTCAAACATGAGCTATGGCGACTTTAAGAAAGTCATAGATGCCAAACTGGCCGAGTAAACCCAGCAACCCGCGCCCCGGCCCCCGCGCAGATGCCGGGGCGCGTTGCATCAGATCAGCCCTATACGTGACAGCGCCTGATCCAGCGGCCCCCAATCGTCCAGCACCAGCCGCACCGGCACGGTGATGATCTTGCGCCGAAACGCATCGGGCAGGCGCACGGCGTCTTTCTCGGTGGTGACCAGTTGCGCGCCCAGATGATCCGCCTCGCGCTCAAGCCGGGCCAAAAGCGCCGGGGTCAGTTCCTGATGATCTTCAAGCGCTTCAACCCGTGCCAGATTTGCCCCAAGTCCTTGCAGGGTAACAAAAAACTTTTCGGGATGACCGATGCCCGCGAAGGCCAGAAACGGCGTGCCGGTCCAGTCCATACCGGTCAATAACGGCTCCAGGTGGCCTTTGAGATGCGGCAACGGTATCTTTGGACCCCAGAGTTGCGCAAACGTCTTTTGCGCCGCCTCCGGCCCGATGGAAAGCAGCATATCTGCGCGTTTCAGGCCAGTAGCCACCGGCTCGCGCAGCGGTCCGGCGGGCATACAGCGGCCATTGCCAAAGCCCTTTTGTGCATCCACCACGATGATTGAAATATCCTTGGCCACGGACGGATTTTGAAACCCGTCATCCATCAAGATCACATCGGCCTTGCACGCTGCCTTGCGCGCCGCTGCCGCCCTGTTTTTGGCCACCCATGTTGGGGCAAATGCCGCGAGTAGCAGTGGCTCATCGCCAACCTCAGCCGCGCTATGCTTGCGCTCATCAACCCTGATCGGGCCATCCAGCGATCCGCCATGCCCGCGTGAGATGACATGCGGCTTTAGCCCTTTGTTTTGCAAATACGCGGCCAGCGCAATCACCGTCGGGGTTTTGCCGGTGCCGCCCGCATTCAGATTTCCGACACAAATCACCGGCACATCGGGGCAGAATTCCTGATCCGAATCCAGCCGCCGCGCCGTTGCCCGGGCGCAAATGCCCCCCAAAGGCGAGAGCAGCCGGGCAAGGGCCGTGGGCCTGTCCGGGGGGGTGAACCAAAAGCGCGGCGTTTTCATGGGCTTGCCTCAAATGTGTCAAGCCTGTCTTCGATTATCTCAATGATCATATCCGTCACCACTGCCCCGCGTGAGACAACATCCCACGCGGCCTGTGCCATTGTTGCGGATTGATCCGGCGCAATCAGGTCTTGCACGGCTGCCGTAAGGGTATGTGTATCGCGCACAAGCCGTGTGGCCCCGGCTTTGGCATAGTGTGAGTAGCGCTCAAGATAACGGCCAACATTTGGCCCGTGGATAATCGCCGAGCCATGGGCGGCGGGCGCGTTCGGGTCATGCCCGTTTTGGCCCGGGCGCATTGAATTTCCTAAGTAACTGACCGGGGACAGAACGTACCACAATCCCAGCTCTGCGCGCGAGTTTGCCAGTAAAACCTGTGTTGTCTCGCCCGGGGCTTCGTCCCCGGACCTGAGGGCATAGCGCCATCCCTGATGTTTCAGCAAGGCCTGGAACCTGTCAATTTCGGCCGCGTTATCAGGCACGATAATCAATAGTGAGCGATGTGCAAACTTGCTGACCTGCCGGTGGGCGTCAAGTACGCATTCCAGTTCATTCAATGCAATCATCGCCGCCAACCAAACCGGGCGGCCCAGCAAGATGGCGGCCAGTTTTTCACGCTCCGCGCCCTCATAGGGCAGGGCCATGGCCCCCTCCTGCAAAGGCCCAGTCACATGGATTTCCACATCCTCGACCCCGATACGGTGCAAATGCATGGCGGTTTCAACATTGTGCACCATGATCAGCCTGAACCGCCCTAACAGCGCCTTGGGCAGATCAGGAAACCAGCGCCAGCCCGGCTTTGCCAGTTGGGTTTCATCCACATCAATAAGCAAAAGCGGCACGTTCATCTGACTGGCAGTGATCAATAATGCCGGAAACAGGTCGGCCCCGGTCCATAGACATATATCTGGTTGCCAGTGATGCAAAAATGCTTTTGCGGCAACAATCGTATCCTCTGGTAACTCCTGCCAGATAACCGGCCCGTGTGCCGGGACTTCAGGCGATATACCTGCGTTTGTCGTTAACAGAAAATGCACGCCCGGGCGTTGCTGTTGCAACCTCTGCGCCAGATGCACCAGCACCTCGGCCCGTTCCGTATCCGAGGCGTGCGCCCATATCAGGTCCCCCGCTGGGCGCGGCGTTTCTGGCGTGGGTGGGGCCTTTGTCGCGCGGCGCGCATAGGTCATATATGCCGCAAGGCTGAGCGAGCGCGCCATCGGTGAGCTTACCCAAGCTCTTCGGTGGGTGAGGCCTCGGACCTCTCATCGCGCAGCTTGTGCAGGTGGGCAATGAAATAGCGCATATGGGCATTATCAACGCTGCGGTGTGCCTCGGATTTCCAGGCGTCATAGGCCGCCGCATAATCGGGATAGATACCGACAATATGCAGATCATCGGTGTTTTTGAAAACCGTGCGGGCGGGATCAGTCAGCTCCCCGCCGAATACCAGATGCAGGCGTTGTGTCATTGGGGGTCCTTTGTCGGAAATGCAGTGATTATAATATCTCTCAGGGTCAGCGGATATGTGCCGTAGCATACCCCATCTTGACGAAAAGCCACCAAACAGGCAACCAGTGTTTGATTTCAAAACAAGGGCGCGACATGTCAAAACCTTTCCTGATCCTTCAACTGCGCCCCGAAACCGAGGCCTCAGACAGCGAGTTTGAGGCAATCTTGCAAAAAGGCGGGCTTGAGGCCAGGCAAACGCACCGCATCCGTCTTGATCAGACTGCTTTGCCAGACGGGCTTGAGCTTGCGGATTATGCCGGTGTGATCGTGGGCGGCGGTCCCGGTTGTGTCAGTGACCTGCCCGCCGACAAACCCCTGCTTGAGGCCCGGATTGAGACGGCTGTTTTATCGCTCATGCCCGAGATCATCGCCCGGGATTTTCCCTTTCTTGGCTGCTGCTATGGCATTGGAATATTGGGCAAATATCTTGGCGGAGGCGTCAGTAAAAGCGCCTACGCAGAGCCAGTAGGCACAACCGATTGCAGCATAACAGCCGAGGGGGCCAATGATCCGTTGCTGACAGGAATGCCGCATGATTTTATGGCTTTTGTTGGTCATAAGGAAGCATTGCAATTACTGCCTGAGGGGTGCGCGCATCTGGTCAGATCGCCTGCCTGCCCGTTTCAGATGGTGCGCTATGGCAGCAATGTCTATGCAACGCAATTCCACCCCGAAGCCGATAGCGCGGGCTTTCAAACCCGTATCAATATCTATAAACATCGTGGTTATTTTCCGCCTGAGGCTGCGGATGATCTGATTGCCATGTGTCATGCGGCAGATGTGCATGCACCGGAACTTGTGTTGCGGAATTTTGTCAAACGCTATGGCTAACATCTGGCCCTTGGCGGCAATCGCGCTTAGATAGAGAAACAGATAACAACATTAATGAGGCCCCCGGTGACAGATAAACACCACGGACGACTAACCCGCGACGGCATCCGCATCCACGAGGCAGCAGATTTTGCCGGTATGCGCAAGGCCGGCGCTTTGGCGGCGCGCATATTGGATGACATCGCCGCGCATGTTTTTGTCGGCCAGACCACCGGCGAGCTGGACCGTTTGATTGAGCAACAGGTTAATGATGCCGGGGCCAAATCGGCAACCATTGGTTATAAGGGCTACAAACATGCCAGCTGTATCAGCGTCAATCATGTGGTCTGTCACGGCATCCCCGGCGACAAGAAGCTCAAGGATGGCGACATCATCAATATCGATGTCACTGTGATTGTCGAGGGCTGGTTTGGTGATACCTCGCGCATGTATGTGGCCGGCAAACGCAACCGCAAGATCGAGCGCCTGATTCAGGTCACCCATGACGCGCTGATGAAGGGCATCGAGGCGGTCAGGCCGGGCCAGAGATTTGGCGATATTGGCCACGCGATTCAGGCCTATGTCGAGGCGCAGCGGATGTCAGTGGTGCGCGATTTTTGCGGTCACGGCCTTGGCCGGGTGTTTCATGCGCCGCCGAATGTTTTGCATTTTGGCCGGGGCGGGTCTGGGCCGGTGTTGGAAGAGGGGATGTTTTTCACCATTGAACCGATGGTCAATCTGGGACGCCCGGAAACCAAGGTTCTGGCCGATGACTGGACGGCGGTGACCCGCGACAAATCCCTTTCAGCGCAGTTTGAGCATTCCATCGGGGTCACAGCGGACGGGTGCGAGATTTTTACACTGTCGCCCGCAGGCCGGTTTCACCCCACTTGGGGGTGATTGCACGTTCGGCCCTGGCAATGGGTGCCATGTGAGACGATATGGCGTTTTGTCGTAGGGTGGGTGCAACCCACGCCCTTCAGATATATGTTACGCAAGCGTGGGTTTCACCCACCCTACAGGCGCAATGATAGGGCGTTTTGCTTTGCAAGCGGAATAGCGGCTTGAAAAGAGGTCCCGGCGCGGGGGCCGGGACATGTTGCAATTACTGACAGCGTTTTTCAGCGCCCTCAACGGCGGCGGTAAATCCCAGCAATGAAAACGTGTCTTTCGTCACCGTCCCCTTGCTTGAGCGCGCCGTCAAAATGGCATCTGCACCGCGTTTCATCGCCGAGATAATCTTGGCGTCATCGCCAGAGCTGTCGGGCCAGGCCCATTCGCCTTCGGTGAACAACTCAAACTTGTTGCCACCGATGTCGACATTCACGGTTGAGCCTTTGGCAAAAGGATAGCCGCCGGTAAAGGTGACCTGACCTTTTACATCCGCCCCAGGGCGATAGAACGTCATCAGCAAGATAGCGCTGCGGTTTACCTGAACAACCTGACCATCTCTGGTGTTGACCGTTTCCGTAGGGGCCGACACCGCCCAGCATTCGCGTGGGTCTTTATCTTCAAAAACGCTCCAGGCGGTTTCTGTCGCGACCTGATTAGTGCTGGTTTGCTGGGCAAAACTGCCCGTTGCCGTTAACGCAATAACAGCCGCGAAAATACTACTTTTGATGGATGATACCATTGTCCAGCCTCCAAGCTGTCCTAAACCTCAATTTATCCGGCCACATATGTCCCTAATCGCGGGGATTTCTTATTGTCTGTGGCCCATTCTTACCCGATATAGCAGTCATAGCCTGAAACAGGCGAGATGATAAAGACTGAATTTAGCGGAAATTCGCGCAGGCCGCCAAATAAGGAGCCTCAATAGATGACAAACCCGGTTGTAATGTCCGAGATATGGCGCGGAGGGTTGCTTGAAAGCCTGCATATGGGCCATGCGGTGATCTGCGATGCGGGTGGCGGTATTGTTCAGGCCTGGGGCGATCCGGATGCCGTGATCCTGCCGCGCAGCTCGTCCAAGATGATACAGGCCCTGCCGCTGATTGAAAGTGGTGCCGCCGATGCCAATGGTCTGAGCACGCGCCAGCTTGCGCTTGCATGCGCCTCGCATAACGGGGCGCATATTCATACAAACTCGGTGCAGAACTGGCTGGGTGATCTGGGGCTTGCTGAAAGCGATCTGCGATGCGGCGCGCATGACCCCAAAGACAGCCACGCCCATAAGGGCCTTATTCGCGGTTTTGTTGAGCCAAACCAGCTTCACAATAACTGCTCGGGCAAACATGTGGGGTTTTTGACGCTGACCAGACATCTTAAAGCCGGGCCAGAATATATTGACCCGGATCACCCGGTGCAAAAGGCCTGTCTTGAGGCATTTGAATCAGTCACGGATGAGACCAGCCCCGGCTTTGCCATTGATGGCTGCTCAGCCCCTAATTTCATGACCACGCTGCATGGCATGGCCCGTGCCATGGCCTTTTACGCGGCGGCCTCTGAGGGCCGCGACGCCCGCCAGACCGCCGCGCGCCGTCTATGGCAGGCGATGGTGGCGCATCCGGAACTGGTAGCGGGTGAAGGGCGCGCCTGCACCGAATTGATGCGCGCCTGCTCGGAACCTGTGGCGCTTAAAACCGGGGCCGAGGCATTTTTCATCGCCATTCTCCCCGGTCGCAAGCTTGGGGTGGCGTTGAAGATCGTTGATGGCGGCACGCGCGGTGCGGAATGCGCGATTGCGGCGATACTGGTCAGGCTTGGCGTGTTGGACGCGGATCACCCGGCGGCGCGGAAATTCATCAATGCGCCGATCACAAATTGCCGGGGGTTAACAACCGGCATGATCAAACCTGCCGCAACGCTGCTGTGAATTGGCGCAAATGCACCTTGCGGGCGCGGCGAAACCCGGCCATATTTCAGGTGTTCTCAGGGCGGGGTGAAATTCCCCACCGGCGGTAAGGGGTCTGAGGCCCCAAGCCCGCGAGCGGCTTTTATAGGGGCCGCAGCCTGAAACCCGGCCCTTTGGTTTGTGTGACCCCGGTGTCCGCAGCCCGAAAAGTGGGAACCGGTTTTTGGATCAGGCTGCGGAACCCCTAAAAAAGTGACAAGCAGATCTGGTGCAATTCCAGAGCCGACGGTCATAGTCCGGATGGAAGAGAGCGTGAAGGCATGGCCTCCTCATCGGGGCCGCGTCCTTTCGTTTGATGCTCTGGGTGACGTGTCAAAGATGAAAGGATACCAAATGACACTTCCCCGCTATGGCTTTATCAAGGCAAACTGGCATGCCGATATTGTCGATCGTGCCCTGGACGGCTTTGCCGAGCTGATCTCACCTGCGCAGACAGATATATTTGACGTGCCCGGCGCGTTCGAGCTGCCGCTGATTGCGCGTGATCTTGCGGTTTCAGGGCGATATACCGCCGTGATTGCCGCCGCCTTTGTGGTTGATGGCGGTATATACCGCCATGATTTTGTGGCGCAGGCGGTGGTTGACGGTCTGATGCGCGCCGGGTTGGAGAGCGGCGTGCCGGTGCTGTCGGTCTCGCTCACGCCGCATCAGTATCAGGACACGGCGCACCACAACGCAGTCTTTCAGGCACATTTTTCCGAGAAAGGCCGCGAGGCCGCCGAGGCCGCTTTGTCCATCACCCAAACCCGCGCCCGGCTCAGGGCGGCTTAGGAGCAATATCTGTTAATCCGGCCCCATTTCAGCCGGGTTAACAGGCTTAATACATAGAAATTACGCTGCGTAAGTTATAAAAAACAATAGCTTAGGCTTTTACTATCTCA